>Ga0187851_10002132_pt1 | contig 17911 bp, 29 predicted proteins | sample June2016WEW_6_10_FD_132997 | JGI IMG/M metagenome (GOLD analysis project Ga0187851, IMG submission 132997) | Peatland microbial communities from SPRUCE experiment site at the Marcell Experimental Forest, Minnesota, USA - June2016WEW_6_10 | ecosystem: Environmental > Terrestrial > Soil >...
CGTTCACCCGAAAGCGTTACCCTCAAGAAATTCCTCGCAACCAAAATCAGCCCCGCCCGCTGCGGCTACGCTGAAATCCTTGAACTGGAAAAGGCTGCATGAACGTTCCACTGTCCAGTATATGATGAACTGTTGCGGTACTCTGTTTTTATTCAGGATTTTCGTGGAAAGAGTCGCCGGGGAGATGTCGTTCCTCGTTTGTTCCTCCGAAGATTCCTAATTCCACATTTCAATTTGACATTTAGTTCCCGCGATTCACTTCAATTGGAACCAGCAGACTTCGAACTCCTGATCATTGATCCGGGCAAGTTCGAAAAAGTGTTTAGGCTAAAGGACGGCGACGATGCAGCCGAAGGGGAAGATGGACAACTTTCCCTAACCTAACTCTCCTAGCAAATGCAGCGTATCCTACGTATAGACGAACAACTGGTAAGCTTAGCTAAACAGTCAATACAGCCTTTTGATAGTGTCGCAATAGGCACCGGGGATGTACTGGTTGTGTGTGCAGGATTCGAGTTGCGAACTCTAGAAGTTCTCCGCACTGCAATCCGAAGGGGTTCAGGTTTCAAGGTTTTAATCATTGAATATCTGCCTTTCTATGCCGAAAACCGCATTGATGAATTGATCAGCATTTGTCAGGAATCAGAATTGCAATATGAGCGCGTAACATACGATCGGAGACATCCGGCAGGTTTCGGTCGCATGTTGCTTGAAACACTCGGTGTTCCAACCCACCGCCTGTTCCTCGACATTTCCGGCATGTCACGCTTACTGATTGTGCAAACAATTGTTGCTGTGGTAGGTTCTGGTCAGAAACTTAGAGAATGTTTCATCACGTATACGCAGGCAGCGTGCTATCCCCCAACACGGCAGGAGGTTGAAAGCGCTATTCTGGAAAGCGATCGAGACCCGATGTTTGCAGCGCTATTTCTTTCTTCTGGTGTTTTCGAGGTGACAATTGTTCCCGAATTGTCTGCAGCTTCGCTTGGGGCAAATCAGAGCAGGCTTGTGTATTTTCCTTCCTTCAATACTTACCAATTGATTGCCTTGAGGCAGGAATTACAGCCATCGCGCTATACCTATATTCATGGTGTTCCCCCTGACGATGAAAATCGGTGGAGGACTGATGCAATCGTAAGGCTCAATCATATCGGAAACACAATATCTGAAGCAGTTTCTGATACTCGATTAGGTTGTGATATCGGTTCCGACACGCTTGCTGCTGTATCAAAACGAGAGGAGCATTTTGAGACCTCTACACTTGATTATCGAGAGACACTCGATTGTCTTTGTAGGACTTATGGGAATCACGGAGTGCGTGATAGGTTATTAATTTCTCCTACAGGGAGCAAAATGCAGGTAGTTGCTGTTGGATTATTTCGTGCATTTATCGAAGACGTTCAAATTGTTTATCCTACTCCTCGCGTTTTTACGGAGCCTAAGAACTACACGACGGGAATCGGTCCGTTGCACATACTGCCTCTTGCGGCGTTTGGTGATTTAGCAAGTAATGCGTCCTATTAGTGGAGGCGCTTATTGGTTCTTTTTGGAGAAATCGGGGTAAAGCTTCTCCATGCAGTCGGGGCAGATGGAGTGGGAGAACTCGGCGTTGGAATGTTCGTGGACGAATGTTTCCAACTTCTGCCAGTAGCCTTTGTCGTCCCGGATCTTCTTGCAGTTGGAACAAATCGGCAGCAGCCCGCTCAGGGTCCTGACTTTGGACAACGTTTCATTCAACTGCTCGATCATTTTGGTGCGCTCGGCCTCAATCCTTTTGCGCTCGGTGATGTCGTAAGCGATGGAGGAAGCCCCCATCAACTGCCCGTCCGCGCCTTTAATCGGAGACATGGCCAGATGCAAATCGACCTGGACGCCATCTTTGCGGATGCGCACCGTCTCGAAGGGTTCGATCGGTTTGCCGGTCCGAAGCTGCTCAAAGATTTCCAGCGTGGAGGCGCGCAGGGACTCAGGAACGATGATGAACACGGAATGTCCGACAGCTTCCGCTTCCGCATATCCGAATAGTTGACATGCGCCGGCGTTCCAAGTGGTAATGATGCCATCGAGGTTTTGGCTGATAATGGCTTCTCCTGTGAAATCAACGATGGCTGCCAGGTAGGTCAATTTCTCCAAATACACCGCGCGTTGGGCTCGGCCTTGGGCTTCCCGCAATTCCCGCTCGATGGCCGGGGCCAGCCGCGCCAGATTGTCCTTCACAATGAAATCGTGCGCCCCCGCCTTCATTACCTCGACGGCCAATTTTTCCCCGACGGTGCCGGAGACGACGATGAAAGCCAGATCAAGCTTCTTTTTCTTCAGCAAACCGATGGCATGGGCGACATCGAAACTGGGCAGCGTGTAATCGCAGAGCACAAGATCCCATTGCTCCCGGTCCAGGGCTGTTTCCATCGTGGCGCCGTTGTGGACCCTTTGGTGATGGACGTTGTAACCGCTGGATTCGAGGTGGCCCACGATGAACCCGGCGTCAACCTCCGAGTCTTCCACGAGCAACACCCGAAGAAGCTGGCCATCCCGGCCAGTTTCAGGTCTTTCGACTTTTGCGGATTTCATATCAGCCACCCAAACTATAAAGCATCCGTTGTGCCACTGATTTGACAGTTAACCCACCCGGCGCGAAACTGTCAACGGCGCGCCTGCCATGAGCCTGTCCGCATTCCGGGTGCGCCTCAGCTTTTATGCAGGAATCTGGATACATTCAATGCCCATTTTGCGGACAGGAATTTGAAGTCGTGATCGATACCAGCCAGCCCTCGCAGCGTTTCACCACCGACTGCGAAATCTGCTGCCGCCCCATGGAGGTGATCGCCGAATGCGAGCCGGGCCAAATTCTGAGCTTGGATGTGCGCCCGAATTGAAGGACACTTCACCGTTATGTCGTCGAATGCACCTGTCATCGTCTTGTGGGTCTATGTTGTTCTGCTCCTGGCCGGGGGCTTGATGGGCTTTCTGAAAGCGGGGAGCAAAATCTCACTAATCACCTCGGCTGCTTTCGCTCTCCCGCTGGCTTTATGCGCTTTGAATGCGATTCCGTTCTATCCCATCGCCCCGATCCTCGTCGGTCTGCTGGCGTTGGTCTTTGGCGTGCGGTTTGCCAAGGGAAGGAAATTCATGCCCTCGGGTTTGATGCTTTCGCTGTCCATAATAGTTCTGGCGGCATTGTTGCTGCTCCGCAGATAAGCGGCGTGTTTCTCTCGTCTCGTGCAAACTTCCCTCCCGATCTGGCAGGTTCATGCCCAAATCATTGACTCGCTCCAAGCCGATCATCGCCTGGTGCTGGTTGCCCCCACCGGTTCCGGGAAAACGACCCAGGTGCCGCAAATGTTGTTGGACACCGGCGCATGTCCCGGCCGCATTATTGTCTTGCAGCCACGCCGCGTTGCCGCCCGCACCGTGGCGGCCCGCGTCGCCTGGGAACGCGACTGCAAACTCGGCGGCGAAGTCGGATACCAGATTCGTTTCGAGGATCGCACCAGCCTTGGCACGCGCATTTGCTTCGTGACCGAGGGGATATTGCTGCGCTGGCTTCAGGACGATCCCGATTTGCGCGACATCAGCGTCATCCTGTTCGACGAATTCCATGAGCGCAATTTGCTGAGCGACGTGGCCCTGGCCCTGGCGAAGCGCCTCCAGGAGTCGCGGCGGCCCGATCTGAAAATCGTGGTCATGTCCGCCACGCTGGAGGCGGAGCCAGTCGCAAAATATCTGGGTGGATGCCCCGTGCTGGTTTCCGAAGGAATTGCCTTTCCAGTGGAGATTCGCCATGCCGCTTTGCACGACGAACGCCCGGTTTCAGAGCAAGCCGCCGACATGGTTGCGCAAATCACCCAATCCGGCGAGCAAGGAGACATCCTCGTCTTTATGCCCGGGATGGGCGAAATCAATGCTACCATCGGGGCTTGCCGCGCCGCCGAAACGCGCGAACGCCTCGCCTTCATCCCCCTGCACGGGGAATTGCCGCCGGAGGAACAGGACACCGCCTTTGCGCCGAATCCTTTGCGCAAGGTCGTGGTGGCCACCAATGTCGCCGAAACTTCGGTGACCATTGACGGCATCGTTCATGTGATTGACAGTGGTTTGGCCCGGGTAACCCGTTATGAGGCCGAACGGGGCATCACCACGTTGTTTATCGAGCCGATTAGCCGTGCCTCCGCCGCACAACGGGCGGGCAGGGCAGGCCGCACCGCGCCGGGCGTCTGCCACCGGCTTTGGACTGAAAGCGCCCATCTCAACAGGCCGGAGCGAAATACTCCTGAAATCCAACGAAGCGATCTCGCGGAAGTGGTCCTCCTGCTGCATTCGTTCGGCATCAAGGACGCCGCGCGGTTTGACTGGCTGGACCGCCCTGATCCGCAGGCGGTGGAACGCGCCGAGAGTCTGTTGCGCATCCTGGGCGCGCTTCGCTCTGGGCAGGCAACAGGCGGGGCGGACGAAAACTCGGACATGACTCCGATCGGCTGGCAGATGTTGCGGCTGCCGATGCATCCCCGTTATTCGCGGATGCTGGTGGAGGCGGCCAAACAAGGTTGCGTTCCCGCGGCGGCCTTGTGCGCGTCCCTGGTCAGCGGGCGCGATTTGCTGGTGCGGCTGGGCCGGGACGACAAGCATGTGGCCGAGGCGCGCGAACTTTTTGAGGCAAGCGCCGACTCGGATTTTTACACGCTGATGCGGGCCTATCAGTTTGCCCGGAACAACAATTTCAGCGTGGAACGGTGCCGGCGCCACGGCGTCCATGCGCAAATTGCGCGGCAGGTGCAGCAGGTCTATGAACAAATCGTGCAGGCGGGCAGGGGAGGGGGCGCCGGGGAACAGAGCCTGAATGAGACTGGCGTCGGCGAGGCAAGGCCGAAGGGCGGGGAAGACCCGTTACTGCGCTGCATCATGGCGGGGTTCATTGACCAGCTTTGCAAACGGCGGGACCAAGGCACTCTGGACTGCGACTTGACGGAAGGGCGCTCCGGAACGTTGGTTCGCGAAAGCGTTGTCCAAAATTCTCCGCTGTTTGTTGCGTCCAGCATCCGCGAGGTGGCTGGCCGCACCGGCATACTGACCTTGTTGAGCTTGGCCACCGCGGTCAAACGGGAATGGATCGAGGAAATGTTCCCAGGCCAGCTCAGCCGCCGCGTGGAGCATTTGTTCGACCGCACGCACAAAAGAGTCAGCGCGGTGGAGTTGGTTCGCTTCTATGATTTGGTGATCCATTTTGAACATCACCACGACGTGGATCCCGTCGCGTCTGGACGCTGTTTGGCCGAGGCTTATGCCAAGCAGTATTTCGAACTGCCGCTTTTCAATCATGAAATCAAGCAGTTGATGGCGCGAATAAACGTCGTCTGCGCTGTCATGCCCGAACTCGAAGTTCCGCCGGCCGATTCGGCTTTTGTCCTGGATTTTCTGGCGCGCGCTTTTGCCGGTTTGACTCTGGTGAAAGAAGCGCAAGCCACGCCTCTGCGTGATCTTTTCCTGGAACAAATCGGCAAGGAACGATTGGAATGGATCAATGAGCTTGCGCCGCAGTCGGTCGTCTGGCCCGATGGACGAAAGCTCAAACTCCTTTATCCCGATCAGCCACGCGATGAAGACGGCCAACCAAATTCCCCGGACTTACAAATGAAGCTTCACGAATGTTTCGCGCTCAAGGAGCATCCGCACATCTGCGAAGGACGGTTGCCCGTCAAGTTTTGGCTCTGTACACCCGACGGCAAACGGATAGACTCAACATTTAATTGGCCGGCTTTCAAAGCCAACAGCTACCCCAAGCTCAAAAACGCGCTTCAGCAAAAGTTCCCCTCGTTCGTTTGGGTTTGAATCTGCCTCAGGATTTTGTGTCGGCCAGTGCTTCCTCTTCCGCGGCCAGAAGGGCGGCATGCATGGAGGCCGCATCGGGCGATTGGCGGAGTTGTTCGAGGATGGCCGTTTTCTTGGCCATGAGACAAATCCTGGCGAGGGTGTGCAGATGCAACCGATCATCCTGGCAACACACCAGGAAAAACAACTGCGTTGGCTTGCCGTCGGGGGCGCCAAAATGGATTTCCTGTATCGAGCGACCAAGGAGAATGAAGGAACTTTCAAACAGATAGGGGTCGGGCACACGCGGGTGGAGCAAGGCAAAGCCGCCCGGCATGCCGGTCGAACAAAGGGCCTCGCGCGCTTCCAAGCTGGCCAACAAATCCTTGGGATTGTTCAATCGGCCAGTCGTTTCCCCCAACTTCACCAAAGCATGCACAACGGACGACTTCGTTTTGGCGTGCAGGGCAGGGGCCATGAAGTCAGGTTGAATCATTTCCGGCAGCAGAGTTTGGTGCGGCAAAATTTGGCGGGTGCCACGGGTCGATTTTTGATGATACTCCGTCAGGCGCGGGCCGGGAAGGCGGAGGAGGTGTTGGGAAGCCCAAAGATCGATATCGTCCTTCGAGAACACGACCCTGCGCCCACGCTTCTCGTGCGGGATCTCGTTGCATTTGACGCGCTGCTCGATATCGGCGGGAGTCAGATGCAAGTACTCCGCCACAGCTTCAAGACTGAGAATTTGATAGGCCATAAAATCATCCGCACGCGACTTAAGGTCGGCATCCGGCGATCCCTCATCATCCCCCCGCGGCAAAGGAATGTAAGCGAACCCATAATTTGCGACAGTGTTGCATGTCCAATGTCCAAAAGGCGAGTCTAAACGCAAAGGGCCGCATTTGCGCGGCTTGTCAGATTTTCAACTTTTCGGCCAGTCCTATCCCGCCCCAAAGAACGAAAGCGCCAAGGGTTTCCCGGCGCTCAATTTGGCGGTGTTTTTCGGACTGGAAAGTGTCTTGTGAAACGGCGTTTCAATAGCCCAGAAAGCGCCTTGAAAGTGCGTTGCAGCGGCGATTCGCGCCGGGCTGGCTGATTGTGCCAAGCTGGCCGGATCGACGCCAGCAAACCGCGATGGATTGATCGAAGGGGTCATATTCGCGGTGGAAGTGGCGGATTATCAGGCAGCCCAAAATCGGCAAACATTTTGATGATCACAACCGCGTGATCGTTGAAAGAGAGGTTGCAGTTTTTAGGGAAATAGGAATAGGTCACACCCGCTGCAAGATCGTAATGGCCAATCCGGGAGTCTTGCAGCACGCCAATCACGTTCAGCATTGATTCCACTATCGGCAAACTGTGGTGTCATTGTCGCCAGTGCCTTGCGAAGTGCTGGCCGTGGAAAAGGATGAGCGGCCCGGACTCGCGTCAACAATAACAGAAACACGGGCCGGGCCGCCATTGGGATCGCCGCCGGCCAGCGAATGCAGACGGGCGCGAAAGGGATTTTTCAGGACATTTTTCCACCATCGCATTGACCAGCGCCGGGGCGGCGGCGGCTGTTCGGCGGGTTCATCCGCCCAAAGGTTCACTTGCCCGCGCAAGGCACGGTCAAAAATCGAAAACAGCATGGAAATCAGGGTTGGCGTAGCAGGCTTCCAGGTGGGAAAATCGCGGACAAAGTATTCAACAACGAACTGTGCCTGGCATTTGACGGTTGCCGGTGGAACCTCAACGCCTTGCACCGCAAGCGGTGTCAGTGCGGCCTTTGTCAGCTTGGCTATTTCCTCGCTCCAATGAAAATAAATTGAGATAAGAACCGGGTCAGCATCGGCCAGCGTGGCGGGCTTCTGACTCTCAATTCTGGCCTTGGTTTCCAGGATTTCCCGGCGCAGTTCGTCGGGGACTGGGATGCGTGGCTGGCTGAAAATCAGTAAACGACCAGCCAACGCATCCGGCGCAGCGCTGCCCGCGCGAGTCTGTAGGGATTTCACCGTCACAGTCCGAAAAGTTCAGGATTACTGCGGCGCAGTTGCTCGCGTGCCTGCGCGTAAGTCAAAGATTTGTTTTTGCGGCGCAGTTCCTCGATGGATGTTTCAATTTTGTTCGCCTGGCCCGCATCGAGGGCGCGGTTGCGGGTTGAAGCGGCTGCACTTTCCCTGGCGGCAGCATCGCTACGCGACGGAAGGCCGAAATATTCTGGATGCTGTTGACGGACCTGATTGCGGATTTGGGCATAAGACCAATGAGGATGGGCGCTACGCATATCAGTGATTGCGCGAGTGCGGTTCAAGATCAATTCGGATTCATTCTCAGGTGTTGCTGGCATTGTCATAGGAGGATGTTTTTGACTGTTATTTGTTTTTGGGAGGATGGCGGTTGAGATTATTTTCTAGGAGGCCAGCGAAACTTTTCGCCCGGATGGGTTTCGGGATGTTCGCGCCAGCCATCTTGAAGTTGCTGGCCGATGGTGCGCGGGGATTGCGCAAGCAGGCGTTCTGTTTGCAGTTGCGCCACCGACTTGGCCGGGGGCGGCTGGCCATTGACGCCTGTTGCGGCGCCTGCGTCGCAGGCAACACGCGGGCCGGATGGGGGCGTTGCGACCGGCGAGCGATAGTTCGCGGCCAGATTGGCCGCGCCCGCGCCTGCATCGGCTGGTCCGGTATTGGCTGGGCCATCGTTTACGGGGCCGCCGCTAGTGCGGCCATCGGTTGCGCCCGGCACGCCGGGGTAATTTCCTCGTTTTTGGGTAGTATTCATATTTTGGGTTTGGACGGGCGACTTTCAGTTTTTGACTGAGCTTTGCGAAGCGCGGCGCGTTGGTCCGGGGTCAATTCCTTCCGTATCCTACGCATGAGCCTTTTTGATGAGAACAGGCCGTGGATTACATTCGACAGATACACACGATGGATGCCAAGCAGTCCGGCGCATTCTGTCACCGTGATACGTTTTCCCTTGACCTGCGATTCGTTATGCCTTACAGTCACGGGGTCAGTATGAATCATCTTATGATTCACGTCAACAGATAATTTGAATTATTTTTGGAGAGCAAAATATGCAGAACAAGCAATTCGCAGCCCGGCTCGCCGAGTCCATGAAAAAGTCCGGGTTTACGCAGCGTTCATTGGCAAAGGCGGTGGGTATATCGCAGCCAACTGTCTCCAGGCTGCTCAAGGGGACACTGCCCGCCCTGGCCGTGGGGATTCATCTTTCCACGGTTTTGAACGTGGATCACGGCTGGCTGATTGAGGGCGTGGCACGCTGGCCAGAGATCAAATTCGATGATGGGATGCGTCGGCGGCTGCTTAAGGCCAGGCACTTGGAGGGCATGGAGGTTGCTGACATCGCACGTCTCGCAGCCATTCCAGAGCAGACTTTTGCGGCCGTAGAGAACGGCAATCAAGTTCCAACACCTGCCATGCTGGAAAAGTGGATCGCCTGTCTGAATGTGGAAGAGCGTTTCATTTTGGAAGGGCGCGGGCGGATGTTCAAAGCTGAGTCCAGATTTATACTCATTCCGCCAGATGAAATCGAACAGCGCAAACAAGAGTTGCAACGGCTTCGAGATCATGCTGATTTTCTCGCGCGCCGCGTTGAACGATTGGACTGGGAGCTCGCAGAATCAATAAAGGTCAATCGGGCGGGCCCATATCATCCGCGCATTGTGAACGGCGTCCGCAAACGGGCGACATGGGAAGATTAAATAAGGGAGTCCGGGAGAGTTTCTCCTACCTCCATTTGGGCTGGCCTCATTAGAGCGAAAAATAATCCCTTGACGGTTTTGTAAGTTGCGCTTACGGTTGACTCCATGAGTTCAGCGGATAAGCCTCTTTGGAACATTCTTCGCGTCCGATTGGCCAAGGCAACGAAAGGGCGCGGCGCTAAAATGGCGCTGGCGCGTCTGCTTGGCGTATCGCACGCGGCAATTTCCCAGTGGATCAATGGCGCTACAAAGCCATCCGCCGAAATGACTCTTCGGGCGCTGGAATGGGTCACAGCGTTTGAAGCCAAACAACAAAAATCCCCTGGCAGTGCTCTTAACACCGCCAGAGGCAAGACCCGTCCAACACGATCAAAGTATGAAACAAAGACACGCATCAAAACAGGCCGGACAAAACAGTAACAGAACCAACGGAATAAGACAACAACAAAAAGGAGCGGCGGACGGGGCTGCGGTAAAGTCAACCGAGACGGAAGAGGAAAAAACTCGCTCAATGTTCATCCGGCTTGTGGAAAGCAACGAAAGGCTCTTCATTCCTGCCACGCGGAAAGAGGCAGCCGGGCGGAAGGGTTGGCCGCGCAAAGCATCGCTTGCCAGGCTGGCGCACTTTGAGGAGGAGACGGCAGACTTCAGGCGTATCGTTGCGTCCAAAAATTTTCTCCAGGATGCTCAATTGCTCACTGAATTAGCGGGCCTTCAGAATCGGATTACAAGCTTATTCAATGATTGTGATGAGGTTGAAAAATCGCGGCTTAAAGGGCGGTCCATCGAGTTTGTTTTCAAGTATTTGACTCACCGCCAACAGGTAATGAGGCAATGGCTTCGCAGCGGCGGGGCTGGCAGGGCATCGGGTGTTTGATCGGGGTGGGGCAGGGGATTATTGACAAGTGCGGCGGTTCGCAAACCCGGCCGGGATTTTTCTCGGCCTTTTTGCTGCCTGGATCGGGCCGGGCTGGGCGGGTGTCACGCTTTGGCATATAGTAAGTATATGGTGGGGCAAATCGGGGCTGCCAGATCGGGCCAGATCGGGCGCGGCAGGCAGGGCGCTTGCAGTGCCGTTTCAGGGTCGTTGAAATGCCGTTGCAACAGGCCAAAACCGCCAAGCGAATCAGGTCAAAAAACGCGGTAGGCAACTTCTGCTGGGTCTTGATTTTGGGCCGAAAACCGCCTCCTACCCCCGACCTTTCGTTTTTGCGCATGATTTGCGACTGCGGCGGTGTCCAAGTTTTATAAGCCATTGATTTATTGAGTGTTCGGTTTGGACATGCCAGCCGTATCAGATTATCGGGGGCGTTATGGACTGTCGCATTTAACCACCTGTCTAATCTTCCGTAAGTGCTTGAATTACGGGTTATTCCGGCTTCTTACGGCTTCTTACGGATAATTGCAATTTGTGCGGCAAGACTCAAAGATCAAGACCACTCGACTTCGCCCGACATTCACTGAATATAACAAACATTGTGCGAAGATACGGGCAGGCTTTCGCAAAAGGCGGTGAGACGGGTTCCGGCTGCTCTGCGAGAATCCGAAATCAGAAACCAGCTCTTTTTGGATGAACGGCGGCAAGCGGCCTTTCTCGCGTGGCGTCAAGACGTGTCGCAATGGCTTTTCGAGAAACGCGGGCGGGCTTCCCGGCTTGCGGAGCATCTCGGCGTGTCCCGCCAGCGTGTTTCGCAGTGGTTCTTCGTGCTGCATCGCAACGTGCCCGGTTGGACTGTTCAGCCGACCTTAGAATTTCTCCGCAAGGAGTCCGATCTTGCCGGACTTGAAACACCCGGTAAGCCAAAAACAGCAGAAAGCCCCGGCCTAGACGGAAGCGCAGACCTGTCCACAAATGGTATAGACCCTGATTTCCGTTTGGGCCGGGCGATTGCTTTTTGCCGTTTCCTCGAATGCAACACTCGTAATTAGGCTATGATTATACATATCAAGCTCACGGCTTCGGCTGAACGCGAAAAAACCACTATAAAAAAACTTATCCGATGCTATGCGGCGTTCCTTAAAGCGGGAAGCGTCAAGTTCAAAAAGACCGTCCTTAGCGATTCAATCTCTCTGACGGCTGACACGCTCAAGTGAACCTCGCCTTTGTCAAACATGCCCCCCCGGCCTGTCCGCTTTGCGGTGAGACGTTCAAATGCGACTGCACAAACCGGCGCGGCCCGTTTCATTTGACGTTTGTCAGGGACGGCACAAGCGGCGGGAATTTCGTCACCGTCGATCTTGCGTTGCGTTGCCTGAAGTTTCTGGAAACGGCGGAAAGGCAACTGGGCAAGGTGACTCTCTTTGACCGTCACGGTCTGCCCGTGAAACCTGCTGGATTGGAAAATCGTTTCCCGGCGTAAGCCGGAATCCCCGCATGAATGCCTTTCTTGATTGGCTTATTGATCACCAGACCCGATGGACTGAAACGGACGCCATGAACGTCTTGCAAGACGCGGGGATTATATCTGACAACTGTATAGATGCTTCCGATGTTCCTGACTGCGATTGCAAGGCGGCTGTAGCGTATCTCGGCGGCAAAATGTCTGTGGCGCTTAGAAGGAGAATTGGCGAGTTGCGTTCTAGCGTGTTCAATCCGCCGCGTGTAGCTTCTCCCCCTTCCTTGTCTAAGAGTCACAATTCAGACGGCCTGTGAATAACCTCATCTCGACATCCGGCCAAAGGTTTGTGAGGGAGTATGTTTTGACGGTACCGGTACTTCCCCCGGACATAGTGGAGTGCGATGCAATCCGGGCGGCGCACACCCCGGAACAAAAAGAGTTTGTTGAAAAGATGCTGAACGGCTCGCAGGCCAAGACGGCCTACGCCATCCGGTTCAACTCGGAACGCATGATTGCGGAAGCCGATCTTGACAGCACAGTGTTTCTCACGCTCACCGTCGGCGATACAGACCGGGACGGGCAGTTCCAGAAAGTTTTCGATTCTGACGAAGCCAACAGGCGTTTTAACAATCTCAATCGGCGCGTTCTCCCTGACATATTCGAGCGGGCAATAGTCGTAACCGAAAGGCACAAAGATAGGGGTGTCCACTTTCATGTTTTGGGCATCCTGAAAGGCCGTCCAGACATACGGACGGGCTTTGACTTTGGCCAGGTTGACAGAAGGGATTATCGAAGCGTTTCCAAGCGATTACGCGCCGTTTGGGAACTTTTGCGGGGCATCCTGCCCGAATATGGCTTTGGGCGGGCGGAAACGTTGCCAATACGCAAGAGCGGCCCAGCCGTGGCGGCTTACGTGGCGAAATACATCGAAAAAAACGTCTGCAATCGCCTGAAGGATGACAAGGGCAAGCGGCTGGTGCGTTATCTCGGCTGGAACGGCTCGCAACTCAAGCCGAATGGCTTTGGCTGGGCGAGCACCCGATCTACGGCTTGGCGGCTCAAGACCAAGCAACTCTTTCATCTGGTGGGCATCGAAAGCCCGGAGCAAGCCGCGGAAGCAATCGGTTGCCGCTGGGCCTTCCATTCCACCAATATTTGGGGCCGGGCACTGGGCCTGAACGACATATATCCGGGATTGTGCTGCTCATGGGTGGAAAAAAGGGCCATGCAGAAGGAATTGTGGCGATTAAATGAGCGGTATTTCATTCGACAGGAGGAAACCGCCAATCCATCGACGGGATTTATCGAAGATTTGGAGGATGAATGCCCCGAAATGGCCGAGTGGTTGGCACGTGACACAATTCAGACGGGCATTTGTAACCCGTTGGAAGTCAACATTTTTGAATATAATTGAATATGCACCATTTAATTGCAATTTGGATTTTCGTGTTAATCGTTTGGGCGGCGATTCTATCCCCCAAAAATTCGGCAGACTGATGTTATTCATATGACTGAAAATACTCCACAAAATGCACCCTCCGAATCCGTCCAAGCGATTAACCCGGAATTACCCTCAGTTACAAGGGCACGCCAGTAGGCTCGTTACCCATCTGCGCAGGCACGAATCTCCCATCGCCCGGCCCTTCAGCCGTCACGGTGCTAGTTGGCGGAGGCACGGATTACACCGATGCCATCATGGTCAATTTCCCAAGTTTTGCCAATTTTGGCGGCGTGGCGTATGGGACACAAGTTTTGCAGCCGATACGAATTAGCGCACAAATCGACTCAATCTCAATCAACCTGCCGAATCAGAATGGCGCGGGAAACTTTCGGGCATTCTTGGGATGCCTCAGTCAAAGCGAATGATGATCAACGGCACAAACGTAACGCCAGCGGGCGCGGGATACGGTATCCTGCCATTCCAAGTCATTGACCCCATCCATAGCGATGATTGGTGCATGGAGTTTCTTGACAATGGGACGGCGGGCAGTCCCTCGTTATCATGCATATTTGGAGACCCTAACGGCCTCACCCTTCGCCAATTCCAAGTCAACACGGCTGCAACGGTTGGCTGGATATTCGACGCGACCAATGGGCTTTGCCTCTCAACCGACGGCGGCGAAACGCTCACAACTATCGTCGACAATTATGGAAACGTGGCTGGCGGACCTGGGCTGCAACCAATGGGCGACAGGACTGAGCCGGGCCCGCCGGACGTAAGCTCGTTAACGACCATTGGCGAATGGTTAAATGCCTTTTATACGTCAATGGTGGATATCGGCTGGATAAACGACAATCTCAACACATGAACATCTCGGGACAATTGACAACAGTGGTGGACGTGACGGGCACGGCAAGCGTTGCGCGTGTGCAATACGACATGGCAGCCGGCACGATCATCGTGATTCTCACGATTCAGCCGGAAGCGGGCAAAGCCAGGCAAATCCAGCAAACGATTTCGGGCGCGGACGTGACGGCCCTCGGCGCGAACTGGAGCGATACCGATTTGCTGAATTGGTTTGTGACGAAATTTGGTTTGACGAACGTGGACACGCAGACCACGCCAGCGGCTATCGTCCAGGAGCAAACGCTCGAGCAACAGGCGGCGTCGGCGATTGCGGCGGCAGGGGGCGTTGCCACTGCGGCTGCGGCTCCGGCACCGGCTCCGGCTCCGGCTGTATAAATCTGCTGGATTGGAAAATCGTTTCCCGGTTTGCGCGGCAGGGAGCGCAAAGCGGAACAAGGGAACAACAGTTAACGACAAATGAAAATGAAAAAAGTTTTGACAATATTGGCGGCGTCGGCCGTTCTCACCGGTTGCGCAACATCATCCGGCACACCCCCGCTCCTGCATGCGAACATCACCACAAATGCCCCGGCTCCGATTGTGCAGACCGTAGCCGTCTCAACGCCGATGGTGGAAGATACTACCAATGTGGCGACTGGAGTCGTTACCGTTGCAACTAATTGGCAGACAAATCTGGTCATCCAGACAAATCTGGTAACGACCATGACCACGCAATACGTGGTTGCCCCGGCGTTGCAGACGGCCCTTTCGGCGGCTAACACCGTTGCCACAATCACCGGGCCAGTCAATCCCTTTTCAGGATGGGTGACGCTGGGCCTTACGGCCCTCTCGGGCGCACTTGGTTGGTATGCGACGGCAAAGACTAAGCAGGCCGCAACAAACGCAGGCGTAGCGTCAACAGTCATCTCGGCGGTGGAAGGGCTTGCGCCAGCCGTTGCCCCGGCCATAAAAGCGGCAGTCACAACCGAGGCGAATAAACAAGGCACGGCGGCTGCGGTCTATGCAGCCGTGCAAGCCGTCACTGCGAATGCCGGAAGCTGAATGGAGACACTTGCCATCATCAGCGGCATGATAGCTTTCGCGGCCTTCTGGGCGCGAATCGAACACCGTCTGACGGTGATTGAGACAAACTGTAAACTCTGCAATCGAAAAAACATATGAAGTTTAAAAAATATTGGTGGGCATACCTCATCGGCGGTTTCGTGATCTACTACTATTGGCCTGCGATCCCGTTCACGAACACCGCATGGCCGTGGACATCGAACAACAACGGCAACGGATAGCGATGAACTGGATTAAGAAAAACCCCATCCTGTTCGCCTTTGTGATTATGCCAGGCGTCGTGGCAGTCGCCTGGTCGCTCTATACCTATAAACAGGGAGCTAATTCCGCGCAGTGAAATTCGTTAAAGAGCATTGGCTGGCACTGACATTCTTGGCGTTGGCACTGTATGTCCTATACGTGCTTTATGGGATTGTGCAATCCATTGAGAACGAATTTCAGGGCGTGGAATCAGTGATGCAAGCGATAAAGCAATTCCTCTCAAATCCCGTGGGAGCCTTGTTTGGAGGTTCAAGCGGGAATAGTAGTGCCCCGGCTGAGGACGGCTCCGGGCCTATTGGAAATGGTTATTGAGATGAGAACCTTTTTCCTTTGGGCGCTGGCGGGCCTTGCAATCGGCCTTATCATGGTTAAATTGATTCTGCCAAGGATAAAGCCGAAATGAAGAAGAAGGATATAATCGAAGTGCTCGGCGTTGCCCTTGGCGTTTTTCTGGCCTGCCTGCTCATTCCGTAGGAGTCAAATAGCCGCGCAAGATGATTTCACCACTGCCCCGAACGGTGTGCGAAATCGTGACGCCACTTTGAATCGGAATTGGAGTCGCAAAAGTCGTGTTTACTGCCATTCCATAACCGACGCTGAAGAAGGTCGCAACGACCATGTTCGTATCGAACTCCGGTGCAATGTTCAAATAGGCGGGGCATGTAAGGGCGTTCGTTAAGCCGTTGGTTCCATAATCAAAGAGGGCACTTATCTCAGTGAGCATGAAAGTCTTTCCCCTGGGAACAAGCCAGTTCCCATCTTGCGGGATTGAATTGGTAGCCTTGCGCGTGTCCTTGAAGTAAAAAAGCTGCCCGCTATTTGGAACGTCTGAATACAGGGACACGATCTGGCTTGGACGCAAGGTTTGCGCATTTGCCGTGCAAGATAGCGCGACGAACGCCGTAAGGATGAATGAAGTCATAGAACGCATGAGACGATTACAAACGCAGCCGAAAAATAAATCAACAAAAAGATTGACTTATTTTCCGTGGAAGTCCAAAAATCGCACGAAATGAACGCCAAAGGGACATTCAAACGAGCGGAGCGCGGACAACGAGTTCGCACAATGTTTGAAGTGTCCCGTGTTGACAAACAACACATTGTGCGAAACGTCAAAAGCTTTTTACCTCGTAAGTCCTCCGTTTGTCAACAGACCACACAGCAAACATTGTGCGAATAAATGCATGTTGGTCCCGCATTGGGGAAGACTCAGGGTTCGTATTCGCCCCTATGGCGCCGGGGCGCGCCAGCCCAAGGGATTGCCATCGGGTCCGGTGACTATTTCGTTTTTTGGGGCATTACCGGGGGGCCTCCACTTTTGGTCGAGGTGAACCCGGGTGGTCCGGCCTGGCTCAATCCTGACTGGCACATTTACCCAGAAATAATCCTTAGCCTGGGCTTTAACCATGTAGCTGCCTGGAGGTAACGCAACCACTTCTGCGCGGTCACTGTAATGTCCGACTGAGTTAATTACCGTTTTCACCAGCTTGCCGTCTGGCTGATAGATTCTGTATTCGGTGTATTGGTGCCAGATCGGGATTCCGTCGCCAGCCATGTTCTGGTCATCGTCCCGCGCGGCCATTCTGGAGAAAACCTGCAAGCTGCCTGTCGAAGCCTGGCTTTGAATGCCATTGGGATTCGGGCCTACGGGCGCAACGACGACAGGCCTTGAAGCACAGCCGGTGCCCAACGCCAGCAATCCGGCGGCTATGGATGAAAGCAACCTCTTCATATGAATCCTTTCTTTTATAACCCTAAGCCCCGGCCAATAATTTGCAAACGATGTCCCTGCCCTCCCCTGCTTTCCAAATTTCTGATGTCGCCTCCTTGCATGCCCTCCGCCAACTCGGTCACGTCGCCGGCCTCCAGGCAAAGCTCGCGGCGGACGAGCCATTCCTGGAAACCGCCCTGACGCCACTGGCTGAGGTTCTGTTCACTGATGGCGACGCCTTCGAATTCCTCTTTGATGATGTCCTGGACCTCTTCGAGGCCGTTGAGCCAGGGGAGGATTTGGGAGGCGGGTTGGGAGCAGTTCGAGGCGCTTGTTCAAGAGGTCGCGGATGAAGCGTGGGAGATGGGCGATTTTACCGTTGCGAGGGTTCATAGTTTTGGGGTGGTTCAGGGTTTTAGATTTTCATTATGGCCATATTCAGACAATACTCTGAATACAACCGTATCCTAGCAATTACTTCAAGCAACAATTATTTTAAACTAATTTTGTAATGGGGTGGATCGGACTGGTGGGACCTGTCGGACATATCGGAGGAAGGAGCGACGGAACGGACATCGTGGACGAGGAGGACGACGGGTAATGGCTGCACATCGGATGTTGTGCGGCAAGGAGATATAATCACAGAGGGACGCAAAAGAGCAAGCGAAGTGCCGAATCTGAATTGAAAATCTGTCATTGAAAATTTCTCATTTGAAGAAGGCTCC
>Ga0187851_10002138_pt1 | contig 17871 bp, 16 predicted proteins | sample June2016WEW_6_10_FD_132997 | JGI IMG/M metagenome (GOLD analysis project Ga0187851, IMG submission 132997) | Peatland microbial communities from SPRUCE experiment site at the Marcell Experimental Forest, Minnesota, USA - June2016WEW_6_10 | ecosystem: Environmental > Terrestrial > Soil >...
GGTCGTCACCGTTGGTCGCAACGAAGAAAGTTTCGGGTGCTGTGGAAGCTTTTGCGATCCAGGCGCAGAGCAGAAACACAACCATTAAGCTGAAGCGGCACTGTGCAGGGTGCCTAGGCATCTTTGAAATGTCTCCGGTAAAGCTGTAACGCCCATGCCGACCGGCCGGGCAGATAGCTCAGAATGGATTCAGGCTCGGTGGCCAAGCCTTCGACGATCTGCAAGTTGTGTTCGTAGCCCAAATATTCCTCCCGCATGTCCACCACCAGATCATGGACGTTGCGCTTTTGATAGACCGAGGCCTTGTTGTACACGACTTTTGCGCCTTTGGCCTGGAGATAGTAGGACCCCCAGATATCGTCCATGCGTCCCACGTGCGGGAACATGAAGTAATCCTTGAGCAATGCGCCGCGCAGGAAGGTGTTTTGCGAGTTAAACGGCCCCATTTTGTTGGAGGCCATTGGAAACCGGCCCGGATCGAAATCACATTCCGGCGCGTGTTCCATGCGGCAAATCGCGTCAATGTCGGGGTCCCCATTCCAGAAATCGGCCTGGACATCGACGCGGATTTTGCGGCGGCTTTTGCGGTCATAGTGGCGTTGGGGAAGAAGTTGGAGGGGGTAACCGCGGTGCCAGAGATGGGGATAGTTGGTGGCGCCAACGGGATCGAACGCCGCCAGGTCGGTTTCGTAATAATTGACTTCCGCCTCCGTGCCGACCATGAGATTTTCGCCCCACCCGGGCAGGGGAATATTATCGTCGTCCACGACCGCGACGATGTCGGCCTTCATGTCGTTGGCCCAGAGGAAGCCGAAGCTGCGGCGGCGGATGGAGTTCCAGCCGATGGCCTGGGAGAGGGCCGGGTCGTATTTCTCCTGCTCCGCGGGCGTGACGTAAAAGCCGCGGCTCAGATGATAGTCGCGCGGGGTCTTCTTGTCTCCGATGACAACCAGGTCCCAGTCCCGCATGGCTTGGAAGGCATCGATGGCCTCGGTGGGAGGATTAATGGTGGTGGTGACGATGACTTTTTTCATGAGTTGGAATTCAAAATGGAACGGCGCGAGGCGAAGCGGGTGAGGAGACCCGTTTTGAAGTATTCGAAATTGCGGAAGAACGGATTCTGCGATTCGCCCTCGATGCGGGCGTGCCAGGTGGTGGAAATCTCTGTCACGGGCACGCCCAGGCGAAGGGGTTTGACAACAGTTTCCAGATTAAACGGATGGCGCAGTTCCTCCCACCGGATGGCCTGGACGAGTTTGGTGGGAAGGATGCGATAGCCAAAGGTCATGTCGGTGAGGCGGGTGGCGTAGAGAATGGAGAAGAAGCGCTGAAACAACCAGTTGCAGAGAAGTTTGATTTTTGAGTAACCGTGGAACTGGCCGGGAACCAGCCAGCGGGACGTGGCCACAATGCCGCCGGGATTTTTGCGCGCGGCCTCAATCAGTTCCGCGACGTACCTAGGATCTGTCTCCAGATCGCTGGCCATCATGATGACATGGCTGCCGCGGGCGATGTCGAACGCGTCGCGCAAAGCGCCGCCCAGGAAGGGCAGTTTTTGATGCAGCACCACCACCAGATCGCCGTGTTGCTTCTGGAGTGCGGCGATGACGGCCATTGATTCCGGGATGGTCTTTTTGCAGACAACGATCAGGATTTCCCGGATGGATTGCCTTGGGACGTCGCGCAGAATGGTTTCCATGGTTTGCCGCAGCGAGACAGTCTCGTTGATGACTGGCAGAATGATGCTGACGGAGGTCAATTGCGCGGTGGGCGGATAATCATTCATGGCCGACAACAGGGTCCATTGCGGGGTGAGTATGTGCGGCGCGCCTCCAGGCAGGCAAGCAAATGCTTTACGATGTGCTCGACTCAGCGCCGGCGCCCCCCGGGAACAACCGCTTGATTTGGACTTGAAAGAAGCAATGCACAATGGGCAGACTCGGTTCAATCGGACTATTGAATTGAAAGACATCCCGCCATCATGAACTCTGTCTTGCCCGCCGCTTTTTTATCGCTTGGCGCATGAGTAAAGCCGCTCAAAAACCAGGACGGTGGTTTTGCGCCATTCCGATGACCTACGACGACAATTCCGGTTTTTGGGACCGGGATGCCGGGCTGGTTTGCCAGGGATTCCGAGCGCTGGGGATGGATTCCAAATTCATCGCGCTCGGCCCACCTTCCCAGAGGGAGGACGTGCCATTGATTCTGAGCAGTCTGGCGCAGATGGCGGACGCAAATTGGTGGCGGCAGTGGAATTTGGAAGGGGTTCTACTTTACGCCTGGGCGTTGCCCCGCTATGAACCGATTGCCCGGGCCATAAAAACCGCCGGGCTCAAGCTCAATCTCGTGTTGGACTCCGACGGCCTTGTCAACCCTCATGTCTGGCCCTGGAGATATCTGCAAGAGAAGTACTATATTGAGCGGGATCGCACGAAATGCTTTCCGGCGGAATGGGCGCTGCTCAAGACGTGGGTGGCGTCTTTCCGCGCGCGCCATGCCGGGACCTTGCGTCATCTTGAGCACGGCGAGTTTCTGACCCTGCCATCGCCCTTGGCCCAGCAACGTTACCGCCGGTTCCTCCTGGCGGTGGGCCGGCCGGATTTGGCATCGCGGCTCAGGTTTGTTCCGTATCCTGTCACGCAGGACATGGTCTGCAATCCGTCCGTGCGCAGACAGCCGCTCATCGTAGCCGTTGGCAGATGGCAGACCTTTCAGAAAGGCACACCGGTACTGGTGCGGGTTTTGGAACGGTTCCTTGCCGAGCGACCGGGATATTCGGCCCGCATCATCGGCGGGGGGGAAGAATGCGTTCGGAAACAGATGGAGGCCGTGGACGGCGGAACTAAATCACGGATGAATGTTCTTGGGCGAATCACTCACAAGCAACTGATCGGGCATTATCAGGAATCCCAAATCCTGATTTGCACTTCTTACATCGAGAGTTTCCATATTGCGGCCGGGGAAGCCTTGTGCTGCGGCTGTTCGGTGGTGGGGGACGTCAGAATCTCGTCCATGCCGTACTTATGCTCGACGAATTCAGGGACGGTCTCCTGCGATTTGGCGGTCAATAATCTGAGGGACGCCTTGCACGCGGAGATCGAGGCCTGGCAACGCGGCGAGCGCGATCCGATCCAGATTGGCAACACCTGGACACACAGGCTGCACGCGGACCGGGTGGCCGGGCAGTTCCTGAAGCTGTTGTGAGGCGGGGCGGGGCCGCGCTTAATCCCGAAAATTCTGAAAATTCAGTGAAACGGGGAAATCGTGGCCCCGCACGGCGGCGATGACGGATTGGAGATCGTCCCTGTTTTTGCCGCTGACGCGGATGGCGTCGCCTTGAATCTGGGTGGTGACCTTCAATTTGGTCTCGCGGATGAAGGCGGCGATTTGTTTGGCGACGGCCTGTTCAATGCCTTGCTTGATTTTAACGATCTGGCGGGAATGGCCGAGCGGAGAGATGTCAGCCGGCATGGATTCCACGCTCTTCAAGCTGATCTGGCGTTTGGCCAGTTTGCCGATGACAATTTCGTGCAGGGCCTTGATTTTGAACTGATCTTCGGCGGAGAGCTTTATTTCGTTTTTTTCCAGCATAATTTCCGCCTTGGCGCCCTTGAAATCGAAGCGGTTGGCCAGTTCCTTTTTGGCCTGGTTGACGGCGTTTTCAATCTCCATTGAACTGACTTCCGAGACAACATCAAATGATGGCATGGCGGAAATGTAAACGGATGCCGGCACGGATTCAACCGGGTTTTGACACTTACGGCCAGGGCTCGTGGCACTATGCCTTCTCCGAGTCGAGGCAATTCGCCTTTTCTGCCGGCAACAACACCGCGTCGTGGCTCTGTTTTCGTAGCGCAAAATCGATGGCAAGACCGCCGTCCTCCAGAATGAATTTTAAGAGATAGTCTTTTGGGACCAATTGCCTGATTTGTTCATCGGTGAGCCAGATATGCTCGAAAATGATCACCGGGCGATGGCTGGCGATGGTCTGAGCCAAGCCGGCAAACACACTCGGCTCGAAACCTTCCACATCGACTTTGAGCACATTGGGCGGCGGCAGGCCCAATTCGCTCAGGACGTCATCGCCCCGACGGATCTGCACAGAAATTCTCCGGCTGGAATCCTGGTTTTGGACGAAGCTGCCCACCTCGCTGCTGACGTTGGAGAGGGCCATCGAGATTGTTTCCTGCCTTTCCCCCAAGCCAAAATTGTGCGCCCTGGCAACGGCATGGCCTTGGAACAGGGATTGAAGGGATTTAAAGGGAACCGGATTTGGCTCGAAGGCTTGCAGGCTTGAAAGCTGAAAGCGCGGCTGGGCGAAGTGGCTTGAGACGATACCGACGTTCGCGCCCACGTCCCAAAGGACATTTCCCGGCTTCAGCAACTTCGCGAGGCAATGGTGCAGCGGCCCATCATGGGCCAGTTCGCCCATCGAGAAGTTCACCATGCCGATGGAGGCGCCATCCCGCAGGTCCAAGAGTGCGGTGCCAACGCCCGGGACGGGTAGCGGATAAGACTGCAAACCGCGGATGCCGGGAGCAAGGCGTTTGATCAGCCAGCCTGCGCCTGGCAAGTGAAGCCAGCCATGCCACACTCGATAGAATCCAACGAGTATTTGAGCAACCATGCCGCCAGAGTTTTGTTCAACACCTTGCCGGGGCGCAAGCACATTCGGGCAGGGGCCCATTGCCGTAGGATGGCAGCGCTGATGAACAGGCCGCCCTGGGTTGGGAAGAAGTATTGCACCTCCGGCTTTCACTTGTTTGACTGAGCGGGCCCGACTACGATGGGGCGTTGACGTTGAAGTTTTACAAGACGGTGGTTTGCCGGTTGATATCGCTGATCATGGCGTTGATCGCCGGGTGCGTCTCGCTGAAGCTATACGGCCACTATCTGCCGGTGGAGGTGTATGGCGTGGTTGTCGTGGCGCAGCAGATTCTGAATTATATGCCGATGGTGGACGGAGGATTTCGCACCACCACAAATCGCGAAATCCTGGCCAACGGAACACGGGAAGGCAAACTGCGCATGATTCGATTTGCGCAAACATTTTATTCGCATTTTACCGTTTTAATGGTGCCGCTGGCGCTATTGCTGATGGCGGGGTACTCGCTGACGCCGAACGTGGCCCATTCCGGGCAGCCGCGGCTTTTCTTTCTGTCGGTGGGCCTGGCGGCGGCCATCTCATTGCTCAGTTGGGCGCAAACGGAGTTGCTGGTGGGTTTGGGACAACAAGCATGGCTCTTTCTGCTGACGGCGCTGAATTCCGGCGTCATGCTGGGAACGTTATGGGTTTGCTTGTCCAATGGAGCAGGAATCTGGGCCTTTCCCATTTCTACGTTAGGCGGCATCTGCGTCTGTTACCCGGTGGCTTTATGGTTGATTCGACGACACGAGCCGGGGGTTCGGTTTTTTTGTTTTCGGACAGGGGCGGAGTTTTGGGGCGAATTACGACGGCTTTGGCCGGATGCCTGGTCTTGCAATCGCCAGCAGATATTCGTTCTGCTCCTTTACACGCTGGATGTCGTACTGGTTGGGCTGGTTTGCGGCAGCGTCAAGGATGCGGCCATCTACGCCGTGGTTTCGCGGTTAATTGGCCTGGTGCGCGGCTTTTTGCAAGCCAGTGGCGATGCGGCCTGGCCCATCGTGGCGCAAGGGAGGGGAACCGACCACGCGTTTGCGGCTTTCTTTCTGCGCTCCAATGCCTGGGCGATCGGCAGCGCCACGGGCGCCTTGGTGCTCACGTTGGGGCCTTTTTTGAGTTTGTACATGGGCCCGCAATGGGTTCCGCCCCAGCTGCTGGTTGTTATCTTGTCGGCGCGCTTGCTAATCACGGTGCTTTCCCAGCCTGCGGGCTATTTATTGTTGGGTGCGGGTGAATTCAAAACGATAGCCCGCTATGCCTTGCGCGAACTCGCGGCGGCGGTGATTTTCGGGACGCTTCTGGGCATGAAATTCGGCATGATTGGCATGGCTCTGGGGTTTTTGTCTTCAACTGTATTCGGCTCACTCTTTCCGTTGTTTTACGCCTATGGAAGAACAGTGCGGGGATCGGGAGGGCGCCTGATATGGCAAGCCTGGTGGCGTGGCGGGCTGGCGTGCGCCGCAAGTTGTTCGGTCGCGGCGGCGCTGTTGCCCCTGGCGCGAAATACATGGCAGATCTTTGCAGTGGGCGCGGCGGCAGCCATGGCCGCCCTGGTTTTGGGAGTGGCGATTTGCGTTTTTCGAATTCGTTCCACCGGGATGCGGGGTGCCTTCCGCTCCAAGGTGGGTGACGTAATGGCGAATATCTGATTAGAAGGCGCCACCGATGTGGCTTATCACACCGGCCGAAACAAGCCCAAGACCGAGATTCCATGCCAGGGAAACATCCGTTTGAAAATGCCAGTCTCCAAGAAAATCGTTGTCTGTGTTCCAAAAAGGCGCTGGGAAAAGTTACTCAACCCGGAGAGGATCGTGGCATCATGGCCCCATTCCACCAGTTTTAAACCGCAGTGTCGTTCGGCCAGGCTCAGGAAATGCCCATGGTCCCAAGACTGGAGATGTCCCTCATTGGTTTCATTCAAGGTTATTGTCCGCCTAAAAACTCCATTCAGATTGCGCAGATTTGGCACCGCCAGGACGACATAGGAGCGGGCGATCCGGCCCAATTCGCCCAAGGTCTTCTTCGGGAAATCGACGTGTTCCAGCACATGAAAACAGGTCACCACATCGAACGACTTTTTTCCAAATTGGGCGACGGGATCCGCAGTATTCAGGATCACGCTTTTCCCGAATTGGGCGGACAGTCTGACACATTCCGGATCGACGTCGGCGCCGAAGGTCTGGAACCCGGCGTTTCCAAAAATCTGCAATGTTTCTCCGCGGCCGGAGCCGTAGTCCAGGACTGTCTTGTCCGACGAGGGTGGAAAATGTTTAATCAGCAACTCCAACGCCACGCGCTTCCAGTAATTCTCATAAAAATGAAACCGGTTGCGCGCATCAATTTCATACGGCAAGTGCTTTACGTTCAGCGCCTGTTGCATAGTCCTAAGTCCATCGCCCAACTTATGAGTTTTCCGCGGCAATGGCAATCAGCAACCGGCCGGAATCGGCTGCAAGGGTCATGTCAAAACCGCTTCAGCGCCAGGGAATCGTCCCAGACTGTCAAAAAGAAACAGTCCTCAAAGCATGGCGGAGGTTGAGCGGATGCCGGCGTGTTCACCGGGTTGTCACGTCCTGATATGCCGAGAGAAAGAGTTGGGCCATCCGGACCGGAGAAAGATATTCACGGTGCTTTGCCAGCGAGGATGGGGTGACGTTGCCATGGGAGAAAAGCGGATGCGCTGCAGCCGCCCGGATCATCGCGACAAACTCCGCCTCGTCGCCTGAAGCGAAGAGAAGGCCGTTTTCGCCCGGGATAACGTAGTCCGGGATGCCTCCCACCTTGCTGCCGACAACGGGGACGCCGGCCACGACGGCTTCCTTGACCGCATTGGGACTGGTGTCGGCCCTGGTGGGAAACAAGAAGATCGTGGCTTTGGACAATTCATCGGCGATCTCGGCGGGTTGCAAGTTGGATTTAAATGTCAGCCTTCGCCACAACTCGGGTGACAATCTCGTCTTGAAGGGTGCCAGAAAACGGTCGTTTGGCTTGCCGATGATGACTGCCTCGAAGGAGAATTCTGAAACCAATTCATTGAGAGCCAGGAGCAGCAGGTCGGTGCCTTTGGCATAGCCCAGTGTGCCATAGGTCAGAAAACGAAGCGGCGCAGTCGCGGGTTGGCGTTGGACTTTATGGAAGACCCAATTGGGAGCGTGCTCGATCTGGTGAATGGCCAGACGCGGGTATCTTGTTTGCAGATAAGCTACGGCAAATTTCGATTCCGTGCTGACGTTCCTGGCCCGGGAAAGGCAATGTCTTTCCCCCCAGGCGATGAGTTTGTCATGGGCCGACGTGGCAAACAGCTCCGCGAACCAGGTAAAAAGTCCTTGCATCGTAACAAGGGAAGGATAACCCAGGCGGGTCGCCACCAAGCCCGCACCTCTTTCGCTGCCCCAGGCGTGGACGATGTCGGGTTTGATCCGCCGCAAGGCGCGTCGGATCAGCAAGGTATCGAGCCAAAACAAAGTTGGGCCCCGCGTCCCGCCCAGATATTTCAAGAGATGAAACGTGACTCCGTGCCGTTGGAAGGAAAAGCCGCGGGAAATGTTCTTCCGCAAAATGATGACGTGGATCTGGAGGGCCGGATTCCTTTCAAATTCAGCCAGCAAGACCATTTCCCATGTTGCGGGGTGCTGGCGGGGGAGTTGGCGGAGCGGCTCCGGAATGTCCGGAAGCCATTCGATGGGGAAATCAGAGATCCAGGCGACAGTTAATGGGGTTGTGGGCGGCATCGCGTTGCTAAAGACAGAATGCGGCCTTGATCGGATGGCGTAAAGGCAAAAGCAAGATGTTGAAAAGTGAAAAAGAGGACTGGCTTGCGGCGGCCTTTTCAGTGAAAATCGCGCCGTGACAGCCGGTATCGCCAGGTGGATTGGGACGGGAGGCAGCGTGGTGCGACGCTCTCTTTCGAGGCTATGGCGTTTGGAAGCGCAAATGAAGGGGGTCCAGTTTGAGGGCCGTGTCATGTTTGCCGGGCGGCCTCTGCTTAGCGTGGCCCGTGATTCCAGTTTTATCATGGGGCGCGATGTCGAGGTGGCCAGCGCGGTGCGGGCCACGGTGCTGGGTTGCTTTCAACCGTGTGTTTTGCGCACGCTGGCCCCGCAAGCCCGGCTGGTTTTCGGAGATAAGACCGGTCTCAGCGCCGCAGTGATCTGCGCGGGTCTTTCGATTGAAATCGGAGCCGGCACGCTCATTGGGGCCGGGGCGATGATTATTGACAATGATTTCCATGCCCATTGCGAACAGGGCTGGCGCAGCGAAGTGCAAGCCGGCGCGCGGCCCGTCAAGATCGGGCGGGAGGTTTTCATCGGAGCGCGCGCCATAATTTTGAAGGGGGTGACCATTGGGGATCGGGCTGTTATCGGCGCGGGCGCGGTGGTGACCAGGGATGTGCCGGCGGATCATATCGCGGCGGGCAATCCAGCCGGGATTTCCCCCAAGCGCCGTTAGCCCGGGGTGGCAGAGGCTATAAGCCTGGGCCACGCGGAGACTGAGCGCGATGTGGCAAGACCGGGCAGGTATTCTTCCGACCGATTATGTCTGCGCCTGTTCTTTTTTTGGGAGATTCACCGTTTCCCGCACGAGGAACATGGGCCTCTGCTTGACCTCGTTATAGATGCGCGCCACATATTCCCCAAGGATCCCGATCCCGATCAACTGAACGCCGCCGAGGAATAATATTGCCAGCACGATGGTGCTGAACCCTGGCCAGACGGCGACCGGGTTGCTCGGGAAGAAAAACGTCATGATCCTCTGGATGATGGTCAGGATCATGCCCAGGAAAGCGATGAGCGAGACAACGAATCCCAGGGTCGAGGAGAGTTGCAGGGGCGCGTCCGAGAACGCGAAGATGCCGTTCATCGACAGTCTGATCATCTTCATCAAGCTGTAGGCAGGTTCGCCCTTGAAACGACTTCCGCGCTCGCACTCCACGCCTGTCTGGCGGAAACCGACCCAGGCCCGCAGGCCCCTGATAAGACGGGCGCGCTCGGGCATGCTATTGAGTATTTCCACGATTTTGCGGTCCAGCAACCCGAAATCACCGCTGTCTTGCGGGATGCGTATCGGGCTTAGGCGGGAGAGGAGCAGATAAAACATCTTGTAGCCGAGCTTTTTGAAGAAACCTTCTTTGCGGTTGGTCCGGATAGCGTAAACGACATCGTTTCCCTGATCCCACTTTCCCACCAACTCGGGTATGAATTCGGGAGGATCCTGCAGGTCATCATCCATCACGATCACCGCGTCGCCTGAGGAATACCTGAGGCCGGCCGAAGTCGCAATTTGCTGGCCAAAATTCCGGGAGAGATTGATCAACTTGACGTTGGGATCGGCCTGGCACGCGGCCTTGAGCAGGGAGCAGGAATCATCGGGGCTATTGTCGTTGACGAAGATAATCTCGTGGCTGTAGGGCAGCTTGGATAGAACTCCGGTCAGCCGCCGGATCAGCTCGGATAAATTCGGCTCGGACTTGTAGGTCGGGATCACGACACTGATCATTTTTTCCGGCGGCATGGTCACCTCCTCAAGTCAAGCTCCGCTTTGAAAACCGCCGAATATTCCTTCAGGCATTCCTTCCAATCGCGCATATACATCATCTTCCGGGAAATGAGCTTAAGATCGACCAACTGCTCGGAATCCGGCCGCGGGGCGAAATATTCTTTCTTGAAGAAATCGGAAGCAACGACCTTTACCTCAACCTGTTTCTCGAGGCCCAGGCAGCGCAGGAATTCGACGGCCACATCGTGCCTGCTGGCGTTTCCGGAGCAAACCATGTTATACAGGCCATAGAAGCCGGATTCAACGATGCGGAACATGGATGCGGCGAAATCGACAGTGTAAGTGGGAGTGCCGAGCTTGTCATCGACCACATGCAGCGTCGTTGCCCCGGCGACGATCTGCTTGAAGATCTTGTTGATGAATTTCTTATCCTTGAGCAAGCCGCCCCCCATCATCCATCCGGCCCTGAAGATGAACGACGTTGGCCACATTCGCTGCGTGACCTGTTCGCCGTAATACTTGGATTTTCCGTACACGCTCAACGGATTCGGCTGGTCGAAATCCGTGTAGAATTCCGCGGCGCCGTCGAAGATGCCGGCCGTGGAAATATAGACGAGAGGGAGGTCAAGCTTAAGCGCTGCGAGGCAGGCGTTCTCCTGTCCGAGGCCGTTAGTCAGGTAGGCCTCATCAGGATGCTGCTCGCAGTATTCAAGATCCGTCAGGGCGGCCAGATTGATCAGCAGGCCGGGCTTGAATTTCCGTGCGCGCTCATAAAGTTGCTGCCAATCTCGCACGTCAAGATGCTCCAGCCACGGCGAATTCAAATCGATATCGGTGGCAAGCACCGTGCAGGCTTTGTTAAAGCGCTCATACACGGCCTGGCCGAGCATTCCTCCGCAGCCCAAGATCATCACCCTGGTGTTTTTGGTCAATTTCATCTTCAGAGCCTAATTGATTTCAAGCGACACCGCGATTGTTTCTCCATGAGTTCGGCTTCCCACCGGCAGATTGCATTCCCGCCGTGCCGCAGCGCCGTCTCCATGACCGCCGACAGGGCCGACAGGCGCGCGTTTCGATTGCTCAAGTTTGATGGGACGGATGTCGTGTCGTGCGGGTTCATCTCTAGATGGGAAATTTTCCGGGGGTGGCGCGGGTAGTCAAGGGAAAAACAGCTTTTTTTGAAAAACTTCGCCATGGGTTTGCCCTTGACCAGGGCAATCTGTTTAAGAAGAATCTTTTTATGTACATCTTCCGCAAATACCAGCAGCAGATTGACCGGTTTATTTGCGCAGGGGGCCGCGGCGCTTTTTTCCGGGCATGGGTGTTGCTCGTGGTTGTGCTGGCCGTGCTGGGGATGCTGGTCTTCAGGGTTGGGGCGCCGGCCATGAATGGCTGCCCTTGGGATACGCCTGTAATCCTGGACGGCGCCTGGCGCATCACCACCGGGCAGGTGCCGCATCGGGACTTTTACGATTTTTTCGGCGATTTGCCGTTTTACTTGACAGCATTGGGGATGAAACTCGGCCGGCCCTGCGTTGCGGCGATTGATTATGGAAATGTGGTGTTAATGGCGGCGCTGGTTCCGCCGGTCATGGCGGTTTTGCGTCGCCGGACCAGCGCGTTGCCTGCCTTTCTGTTCAGCCTTTATATTGCGTTGCTGGTGATCACGCCAAAGCCGCTGGGCGATCCGTACGACTACACCGATCACGCCATGATGTACAACCGCCATGGGGAAGCGTTCATGGCGCTTCTAGGATTGATCATTTTTCTGCCGCCGAGGCCGGGGATAGCCAAAAGTTGGGCGGACTGGGTGGAGGCGGTGTTGGCAGGATTGGTCATGGTGGCGCTTTTGGGCTGCAAGATCAACTATTTTGTTATGGGCATCGTGCTATTTGGGGTGTCTTGCGTTCTGGGTCGGACCCGCATGGGTTGGGGGTTGCTGTGCGTGAGCAGCGCCGCAATCTTCCTGGCAATTGCCCTGGCCCTGTCCAAAATCCCACTCCCGGACTTGGTGAATGATTATCGAATGATGTCGGCGTGCCAAAGCCCTGGAGGCAGGATTCATGGCCTCGTGGTTCAAGGGGTTAAAAGCATCATTTGGCTGCCAGTGCTTTTGCTGCTCCTTTGGGAAGGCTTCTTGGGAGAAACAGAACGGGGGGGGCATCGACCAACGCCCTGGCGGCACATTTTTGTGATTGCGGCCCTTTTCACCGGCGCAATATTGCTGATCTCATCGAACACTCAAAGTGGAGAAATGCCTTTGCTGGCGCTGGCGGCATTGTATGGCGCGGAAACGATTCAGAGACAATCCAACTTGACCGCCGAAACCCCGCTTTTTGTCACGGCGCGCCATTTGGGGGCTTTCCTGTTGGTTTTGCTGTTTTTGTTTCCCCCAGTCATAACGGATTTAAAGACCCTTCGCTTCGTAGCGGACCGGCAACTCAAGCAGGACTGGTATTCACCTGAAGCCTTGCAGTCAACAAGCCTGAAAGATTTTCGATTCGTCCGACCCGGGACACGACGCGGGCAGACGCGGGAGTATATGGAAGAACTTAATGAGGGGACTCAACTGATGCGCCGCCACGCCAATCCAGAAATGCGTCTGAACGCGCTGCTGTTCTCAGATCCGTTTGAAGTTGCGTTGGGATTGATTCCGTCTTCAGGCGGAAGCCTTGCTCTGACCGCCAACGGAATCACCAAACAATCTCATCCACCCCTGGCGCGGCTGCTGGGAAATGCAACGCACATCTTGACGATGCGCGGCACCAATTGGCAATGGTTTCATGAAGAAATGGCGCTTGAGGATATCTATGGGGCCGAATGGGACGCCTTGCATTTGGAAGTTGTCGAGGAAACCAAAAATTTCGCGCTGTTTAAAATTCCAGAAGAAGGGGCGGGACAGTCGGAAAAGGCGAGGATGGATGGGCAGAAGCGCCGTTAGGTTTCTTTTGAAGCCAGGGTCGGCTGTTCCAAAGCTTCAAAGCCCTCAGCCCGGTCCAGAATGAACTTCGGCCGGCGTTTCACTTCGTCGTAGATGCGGCCGATGTACTCGCCGAGAATGCCGGCCGTGATGAGCTGGACCCCGCCCATGAATAGAACGAGGATGATGATGGCCGGATTGTCGATGGGAAAACGGGTTCCGGCGAATTTCATGATCGCGACCACGAGTCCCAGCAGCAACGCGATTCCCACAACGGTAAACCCGATGAATGAGCTCAGGGCCAGCAGGTTGTTGGAGAAGCAGACGAGTCCGTGCAATCCGTTGCGGATCCCGCCGAACGGCCCGTACTTGGTGTCGCCCACCGAGCGGGCGGGGCGGTCGAACAGCACCGACGTTTGCTTAAACCCAACGATGGCGACCATTCCCATCAGGAACCCGTGGCACTCTTTGAGACGGCATAGTTCATTGACGACCCGCCGGCTCATCAGCCGAAAAGCGCCCGTGTTTTTTGGAATGGTCACGTCGGCCAGCTTGCCGATGAGGTAGTATCCCACCGTGGCGACGAAGGTTTTGCTAAAGCTGTCCTTCCGGCTCCGGCGCTGGGCCATCACGACGTCGAAGCCTTCGTGCCACTTGGCCACCAGGTCCCTGATGACCTCGGGCGGATCCTGGAGGTCCACATCCATGACGATGACCGCATCGCCGGAAGAGTATTGCAGTCCCGCCAACTGGGCCATCTGCTGGCCGAAACGGCGGGAGAATTTCAGGAGTTTGACGCGAGGATCGTTGCGCCGGCATTCCATGATAACCTCCTCTGTCCGGTCCGGGGAGGGATCCATGGCGAAGATAATCTCCCAGTCGGCAGTGGTTTCCTCGACCAACGGAACCACCCGGCGCAGGTACTCCGGGATGGCCTGTTCTTCCTTCCAGACCGGCACGACAATGGATAGTTTCATGATGGGGAGTCAGGATGGTGGTTGCGGAGCGTGTTTCGGCGGGGCTGGGTGCGCATTACCATCAAATGCGAGCCGATGAAGTCCACCGCGCCGCTAACGAGGGATGTCGATCTGAGTTTCACAGAGTTCAATACTGTTGCCGAATCCATCGTTGAGAGGCAATAAAATTATTGGGCGTAGCAAGGGTTCATGATCCTGCGAAGCGCTTCCATGAACTCGTTCCTCCAAGATGCCGTCCGCGCCCATTCCGGCCTGGCTAATGCAGAATATCATTGTGACAGCGAATCCATTGGCTTAAATTTAAGCCGGATGGCGAGCCATGTTTAAATTCTCCCGACTTGTAATAATCTATGCGATTGCAGCCCCTTTGGCGTTGATTTTGGGCTTCCTGGTTGTCTGGCCGGGCATGCTCCCTTTTGAAGTGATAAGCCTGATCCTGTTCTTTCTTGCGTTGCCCATTTTTTTGCAATGGCATCACGTCTTGCTGATTGTTTTTTGGAATTCCGTATTCAATGCCGCTTTTCTGCCTGGCCAGCCGGATTTCTGGCTCTTCTTTGCCTTCGTGAGTTTTGCGATTTCATTTCTGAACCATGTCCTTTTCCAAAAGAGTTTCCTGCATGCGCCGGAAATGACCCGGCCGCTGCTTTTTTTGGCGGTAGTTGTGCTGGGCACAGCGGAACTCCGCGGCGGGATTGGCATCCGATCCATGGGCGGGACGAGCTACGGGGGAAGGTATTACGTCTTTGTCCTGGGCGCCATCCTCGGCTATTTTGCCTTTACGTCCGAGTCGATTCCGATCCTCAAAGGCCGGAAAATGGCCAACTGGTTCTTTATCGCCGGGGTAACGAATGCCTTGGGGAACATCGCTTTTATGCTGGGTCCACTCTTTTATATTTTTTATCTCATTTTGCCGACCACCCAAGCCGTGGGACAGGCCCAGGCCGAAGCCGCCGGATCCGATGTGGTTCGCGTTGGGGGTTTCGCGACAGCCAGCCTTGCCGTTTTGAGCTTTTTGTTTGTGAACTACGGCATTCGGGGGCTTTTTGATTGGTCCAAGCCTTGGAGGTTCATATTCTTATGCCTGACGGTCGTGGCGGCCTGCCTGTCGGGATTTCGCAGTACCATGGCCATGCTCTTTCTCGTGTTCATCATCCAGTTTTATTACGAAGGATTGTTTCACACCCGTCTGTTGCCGATTGTGGTCGGGTTGGCCATCCTCAGTTTTATTCCAATCCTGTTTTTTTCGAGCTCGATGCCGGGGTCCGTTCAGCGCGCCATCAGTTTTTTGCCTGTCAATGTAAATCCCGAAATTTTGGTGGAAGCAAAGTCCTCGGCCGATTGGCGGGTCGAAATGTGGGACACGGTGTCGAGGGAAATTCCCAAGTACCTCCTTCTCGGCAAAGGGTATACGATCAATCCGGATGAAATATTTGCGGTGAATGAAGCCGCCCGGATTGGATTCCCCGTCAGCGCCTATGAAACCTGCATGGTGGCGGGAGACTATCACAGCGGCCCTCTGTCTGTTTTGATTCCGTTTGGCGCGATCGGAGCGATTGCGTTTATCTGGGTATTGATTGGCGGCTTTCAGGTTCTTTACCGGAACCATCGCTATGGCGATGCGAAGTTGCGCCGGATCAACTGCGTCTTGTTGAGCTGTTATCTGGCGCGTTGTTTCTCTTTCTTCTTTATCTTTGGCGCTCTCAGCACGGAGTTTTCTGTATTCCTGGGCCTCTGTGGACTCAGTGTCAGCTTGAACGGTGGAGTCAAGAGAAGGGTGGTGGCGCCAAAGCGCGTGCCAGTCCCCGTTGCGCAGCAAACCCTGGCCATGGACCCGGGATGAACCCAACCAGTTTGTGACCGGCACTTATGTTTAATCGCTACAAAATCCTGGCCGCCTATCTTCTTGCCATTCCACTGGCGTTGATCCTCGGCATTCTGGCCGCATCGCCGAACGAGCTGACATTCATGCTGATAGGCATGCTCCTGTTTTTTCTGGCGTTGCCCGTATTTATCAAATGGCATCATTTCTTTTTGCTGATTTCCTGGAATTCGGCCTTCAGCGCGTTTTTTCTGCCGGGAGAGCCCACATTCTGGCTTTTGTTCGCCGGGTTAAGTTTTGGGCTGTCGGGTCTGGACCATGTCATGGGCCGGCGGCCGTTTCCGGCTGTTCCAGAAATGACCCGTCCGCTGCTTCTTATGGCGGCAGTGGTGATTGGCACGGCATGCTACCGTGGCGGAGTTGGAACCAGACTGTTGGGTGGAGCAGCCCATGGCGGCAAGAATTATATTTATTGCCTGGGCGCCATCCTGGGCTATTTTGCGCTTACGGCTGGGCAAATTCCCGTTCTCAAGAGTCAGAAAATGGCCGGCTTGTTTTTCCTTTCGGGGGCGACTAATGCTCTGAGCAACCTGGCTTATTTTTTGGGCCCGGCCTTTTACTTTTTTTATTATCTTGTGCCCGTCAGCACGGTCGGCGGTCAAGTGGCCAGCGACTTCGGCTTGACCGACATCGATCGTATCCAAGGCCTGGGTTTGACCGGCCTGGCGGGCATGTGCTTTTTGCTGACGCGCTACGGCATTCAGGGCCTTTTTGACTGGACCAAACCCTGGAGGTTTGTATTTCTATGCCTGGTTTTTGTGATGTCTTGTTTCGCGGGATTCCGCTCGGCCCTGGTGCTGTTCCTGCTTGTTTTTGCGTTTCAATTTTATTTCGAAGGAATGCTGCGTACGCGTTTGTTTCCGGTTGTGGTCGGGCTGGCGGTGGTGGGTTTTGTGTCGCTCATGTTTTGTGCCGACAGGCTGCCGCTGTCCGTGCAACGCTCCGTAAGTTTTCTGCCGGTTAACGTGGATTCTGAAGTTCGCGCGGATGCGACGGGATCGATTGATTGGAGATTGGAGATATGGTCGGTGGTGTGGAAAGACGCGCCGAAATATTTGGTCGTTGGCAAAGGGTATTCCTTTGATGCAACCGAGATGGAATCAACGCTGGAGGCCATACAGTTGGGATTGCTCAACAACTCTGAAGAGCAGATCCTGGCTGGGAGCTATCATAACGGGCCTCTTTCCGTCTTAATCCCATTTGGGATCATCGGATCGGTGGCGTTTCTGTGGGTGTTGGCGGCGGGTTTTCGGGTCCTTTACTCGAACCTGCGTTATGGGGACGCGAGGCTAAAGCGGATCAACTGTGTCTTGTTGAGCTGTTACCTTGCCCGTTGTTTTTGTTTCGTCTTTATCTTCGGCGCTCTTAATACGGATTTGTACCTCTTCTTGGGGCTGGTTGGGTTGAGCGTCAGCCTCAATGGGGGGGCCAAGCGAAAGCCTGGGAGCGGCCTGGAATACGCGCGCGAGTCCATGTCGCAATCCTATGCCATGGAAGTAAAGTGAAGTCCTGATGCGCTTTTCCATCATCACTCCAAGTTATAGAAATTCCGCCTGGCTCAAGCTTTGCATCGCTTCGGTGGCGGATCAGGGGGTTGAGTTGGAACACATTGTGCAAGACAGTCTTTCCGATGACGGCACTTTGGACTGGCTTTTGTCTGACCGGCGGGTCAGAGCCTGCCCCGAGAAAGATGCGGGAATGTACGATGCCGTGAATCGGGGGTTAAAAAAGTCACGCGGCGATATTCTGGCTTATTTGAACTGCGATGAACAATACTTGCCCGGGACGCTGAAAGCAGTGGCCGATCATTTCGAGCGCCATCCTGAAATAGACGTGCTCTTCGCGGATTGCTTGGTGGTGGATGCAATGGGCGAATGTCTGTGTTATCGGAAGGTGCAGATCCCCGGCAAATATCACACCCTTGTTTGTCATTTGCAGACATTCACCTGTTCCA
>Ga0187851_10002139_pt1 | contig 17868 bp, 16 predicted proteins | sample June2016WEW_6_10_FD_132997 | JGI IMG/M metagenome (GOLD analysis project Ga0187851, IMG submission 132997) | Peatland microbial communities from SPRUCE experiment site at the Marcell Experimental Forest, Minnesota, USA - June2016WEW_6_10 | ecosystem: Environmental > Terrestrial > Soil >...
ACGGTGGTGTGGGGCGGAACCGTGATCGATTCCCGGTCTAACAAACGAAGTACGCTCATGATTGCCTCTTTGTGGGACGTGGCGTTAAAAAATACCGCTCATTTTAGCAGTTGGCGGCTTGCCGAAGCGGGCGAAAGTGGAGGCGTTCCTGAAAGGCCCTTGTGGATCGACATCGAGCCCTGCTTCGACACGCTCAGTCATTCATCATGAAACGGTTTAACAATTTGCATCATCTGGGCGGCAAAACGAATCCAAAAGACTTAATATTTTCGGTTAGTTGAAGGAGTGAGTCCTCGTTCCATGCCTTCCTATAAATCGAACCGTTGCGGGCGGCGCCTCCGCAGGTTGATCGTAACCTTTCAAATTCTTGGATTTTCGATCGCGCTCTGGGGGCAATCCGCATCGAGCGCCTCGCTTCCAAATCAGGTTCCAACTTCAGCCCAGAATCCCGTGTACGGAAGCGTACCGGACGCGCATGCGACCCCGGGTTTGCTCTCCCTGACGTTTCGCGATGCCATCGACCGCGCTCTGCGGCACAACCTTGCAGGCCTGCTTTCGGAGTACAACACCATCCAGGCCCGGGGAGAAAAATGGGAGCAGCTCAGCGACCTGCTTCCTCACGTGAGCGGCGATGTGCAGGAGGTTGCGGAGAAAGAGAGCCTGGCCGCGCTCGGCTTCTCGAAGTTTCCCAGTTCGGCTTTTGGAGGCGGCAAAGCTCCGCAGGTCATCGGCCCTTTTTCTTATTTCGACGTGCGGGCCTCCGCGTCCCAGCGCATTCTCGACTGGAAGGCAGTCGAGAAATACCGCTCCTCGGTGGTCGGCGAGAGTGTGGCTCGCTACAACCTCAAGGACGCACGCGACCTGGTGGTGCTCGCGACCGGCAATGTCTACTTGCAGGCGATTGCCAGCGCCGCGCGCGTTGAAACCGCGCAGGCGCAGGTCGAAACCGCGAAGGCTCTCTACGACAAAGCAGTCGCGCAGCAGCAGGCGGGCGTCGCACCCGCGATCGACACACTGCGGGCGCAAGTCGAATACCAGTCGCGCCAGCAGCAATTAATCGCGGCGACCAACGACTTCGCCAAGCAGCAGATTTCCCTCGCGCGCGTCATCGGATTGGCTCCGGAGCAGCAGTTCGTGCTCGCCGACAAAGCACCGTATGAGGCGTTTCCGATCCCCGATCTTCAGACCAGCTTGCAGCGCGCCTATAGCCTGCGTTCGGACTACAAGGCCGCGCAGGATCGCCTGCTGGCCGCCGAACTCGAGCACCGCGCCGCCCTTGCCGGATATCTTCCCACGCTCGACGTGGCCGCCAATTATGGCGAAATCGGCTCGACGCCCGCCAGCGTGCTTCCGACTTATGCCGTCTTTGGCACGTTGAACATCCCCATCTTTCAGGGCGGCAAAGTTCATAGTGATGTGCTGAAGGCCGACGCCAGCCTGCGCCAGGCGCAAGCGCAGATGGCCGACGTCAAGGGACAAGTCGATCAGGACATCCGCAATGCCTTGCTCGACCTGAAGTCGTCCGCCGATCAGGTTGAGGTGGCGCAGAGTTCTGTGAATCTGGCCGACCAGGCGCTCATTCAGTCGCGCGATCGTTTTGCGGCTGGGGTCACCGACAATCTCGAAGTGATCCAGGCGCAGGAAGCGGTCGCCTCGGCGCACGAAAGTCTGATTTCCAGCCTTTACCTTAATAATCTCGCCAAAGTTTCATTTGCCCGCGCCCTGGGCCGTGCCGAAGAGGGTGTGCGCGAATACCTGAGAGGGAAGTAATTTATGGAAGAGACCAATACTGCCGTCGCCGAACCCAAACCTGAAGCTCCCGCCAACCCTCAGCCCGCCCCTCCTGACGGAGAAGCGCACTACAAGCGCCGGGCTGTGTTCCTCGGAAACAAGCGGGCGAAATGGGCAATTGGACTGCTGGTCCTCGTTTTGCTGGTCGCGGGGCTTTTCGCGTGGCAGTACTTTGGCAGTTATGAATCGACCGATGACGCGCAGATCGATGGCCATATCAACTCGGTGAGCGCGCGCGTGAGCGGACACGTTACCAAGCTGAACGTGGAAGACAACCAGTACGTGGAAAAAGGGACCGTGCTGGTGGAGATTGATCCCGCCGATTACCAGGTCGCGCTCGAGCAGGAAAAAGCGCAATACGCGGACGCGCAGGCGCAGGCATCGGCTTCCGGCGTCAACGTCCCGATCACGAATGTGAATTCCTCGAGCCAGGTGGCCAGCGCGCAGGCCGGGGTCGCCAACGCGAAGGCTGGAATCGCGGCCGCGCGCCAGCAGTTCGAAGCCGCGAAAGCACAGGCCGCCGAAGCGGAAGCCAATAACGTGAAAGCCCAGAACGATCTGGCGCGCTACAAGGAACTCATCGACAAGCAGGAGATTTCGCAACAGCAATACGACCAGGCGGTAGCCAACGCGCACGCCAGCGCCGCGACGGTGGAGGCGGCTCACGCCAATGCCGATGCCGCCAAGGCGCAGATCGAACAGGCCCAGGGAAAATTGCTGCAGGCGAACGCGGATCTGCGAAACGCCGAGACCGGTCCGCAGCTGGTACAGGTTTCGCGAGCACGAGCGCAGAGCGCCGAAGCGAATGCGCAGCAGAAAAAAGCGCAACTCGATCAGGCGGAACTCAACCTGCAGTACACCAAGATCACCGCGCCGGTTACCGGCGTGGTCAGCGACCGCACCGTGGAAGTGGGCCAGAACGTCCAGGTGGGCCAAGAGATGATGAAGATCATTCCCCTCGAAGATCTCTGGGTCACTGCCAACTTCAAGGAGACGCAACTCCGGCACATGAAAGCAGGCCAGCGCGCCGACCTCGAGGTCGATGCCAACGGCAAAACCTACAAGGGGCACGTGGACTCGATCGCGGGCGCGAGCGGCGCGCGCTTCAGCCTGCTGCCTCCGGAAAATGCCACCGGCAATTATGTGAAAGTTGTCCAGCGCATTCCGGTGAAAATCGATTTTGAGCCCGGCGAGTTGAAGGGGCACGAATTGCGGCCGGGGATGTCGGTAGAGCCGAAGGTTTGGATTAAGTAAGGTTCGAGCCGCGAGCTTCGAGTTCCGAGCTTCGAGCCACGATCAGCATGCTACGTATGAAGGGATTCCATAATCGCCGCCCACGAATGGCAGGTACCGGGCCGGGATGCGCCGTTCGCTCGGAGCGTGCGGCCCGTAGCTCGAAGCTAACATCGCAATGAGCGCAGCCTCAATCACGATGAACGAGGCCGCCGAGTGGCGGCCGGCGGTTAATCCGTGGATTATCGCTCTCACGGTGACCCTGGCCACCTTTATGGAGGTGCTCGATACCAGCATCGCCAATGTGGCACTGCCGCACATCGCGGGCAGTCTCTCTGCGGGCACTGACGAGAGCACGTGGATACTGACCTCCTACCTGGTCTCGAATGCGATCGTGCTCCCGCTGAGCGGTTGGCTCTCATCCATCATCGGGCGCAAGAATTTTTATATGGGCTGCGTCGCGCTGTTCACCATCAGTTCATTCCTCTGCGGCTTCGCTCCCAATCTCGCGATGCTGATTGTCTTCCGCATCATGCAGGGCGCGGGTGGGGGCGGCTTGCAGCCCAGCGAACAGGCGATTCTGGCCGATACCTTTCCGCCTGCCAAGCGCGGCATGGCATTTGCCGTTTATGGCATCGCGGTCGTGATGGCGCCCGCGATCGGCCCCACGCTTGGCGGTTGGATCACCGACAACTTTACCTGGCGCTGGATTTTCTTCATCAACATCCCCGTCGGCATTCTCTCGCTGGTGCTGACCTCGCGCCTCATCCAGGACCCTCCTTATTTCAAACGCCGCAAGCTCAGTGAAACTCATATCGATTACACCGGTCTGGGTTTCGTCGCCCTTGGCCTGGGGACCCTGCAGGTGATCCTGGATAAAGGCCAGCGCGACGACTGGTTCGAGTCGAATTTCATTTTGTGGCTGACTGTAGTCTGTGTGTGCTCGCTGATCTTTGTCGTCATCTGGGAGTGGCGTCACAAGGATCCCATCATTGACCTGCATTTGTTCCGCAACCGCACATTTGCGGCCGCCAACTTCCTCATGTTCATGCTCGGATTTGCCCTGCTCGGCAGCACCTTGCTTTTGCCGCTTTTCATGCAGACGCTGCTGGGCTACACTGCCGAGCAATCGGGGTTGGCGCTGATGCCGGGCGGTTTTACCATCATGCTGGCCATGCCTGTCGTGGGATTTCTGCTTTCGCGGTATAGCCCGCGCTACCTGATGCTGTTTGGCTTGACGATGCTCTCGTTTTCGCTGTTCCATATGACGGGGTTCGACTTGGGAGTCGATTTCCACACCGTGGTGATGGCCCGCGTCTACCAGGCGTTGGGACTCGCGTTTTTGTTCGTGCCCATCAATACCGCCGCGTATGCGGGTCTGCCACGCGACAAGAACAATGCCGCGTCGGGCTTGATGAACCTCGCCCGAAACATCGGCGGCAGCGTAGGAATTTCTTTTGTGGCCACCGGTCTCGCGCGCCGCGCCCAAGTTCACCAGGTGCAACTGGTCGAAAAACTGAACGCCGCCAATCCCCAGTTCCAGTCTGTGATCCGCGGGATGACAGGCATTTTTTCAGGTTCCGGGCCCGGTTCCGGAGGAGGTTCGGCTCAGCAGCATGCCTATGCCCTGCTGCAGGCAAATGTGATCCGGGAAGCGACCATGCTAGCCTATATCGACAATTTCTGGGTGCTGGGGGTGGTGATCGGCTGCCTGATCCCCTGCGTATTCTTGATAAAGAAGGCGAAGGCATCTGGGATGGTCGTGCATTAGGAAGTCGGCGAGAGGAAACGCGCTATGTTTCGCATCATCACGCTGGAACGCGAATTTGGCAGCGGAGGCGGCTCCATCGCCTGTGAACTTGCCCGCCGCCTGGGATGGAAAATCTGGGACCAGCAACTCACCACCGAGATCGCCCGGCGCGCGCAGGTGGCTGAAGAGGCAGTGTCGCTGTGCGATGAGCGCGTGGATAGCCGCATCTACCGCCTCGCCAAGGCATTCTGGCGGGGAAGTTATGAACGCCGCATGCCCTTCGCCGACTCGCACTCCTTCGATACCGACCGCATGATGGCCTTGACCCAGGAAATCATGGGCAGCATTGCCGCCGAAGGAAATGCCGTCATTGTGGGCCGCGGCTCTCCTTTCTTTCTGCGCGAACGGGACGACACCTTCCGCGTCTTCACTTATGCGCCTCACGATGAAAAGATCCGCCGCCTCGTGGCCATGGGGAAGAGACGCGAAGAATGCGAAGAACTGGTGAACGAGGTCGACAAGGAACGGATCGCCTTCATCAAACACTACTTCAATGCAGACTGGCCTGTGCGCAGCCTCTATCACATGATGATCAACACCGTGGTGGGGGATGAAAATGTAATCGAGGCCATTCTCCACGGCATGGAAACTCTCGCCGCGCGTCCCGCCAAAGCAACAGTGCGCGCGATCCGCTGAAACGGTAGGGGTTCAAGTTGGAAGACAAATTCCCATGTGGTTGAACCTGGTTGCGTCGACTCGATTCGACTCCGGACCGGCGATCTTGCTTAGTTAGATTTCTTCTTCCCGAACAGTCCGCCAAGATTGTTCCCGAGCGACTTGCCCGCCGGCACGATGCTCTTCAACTGGTTTGTCGCCAGCCCCTTCATGTCGGGAGTGAACGTCGGATTTGAAGTCGTGCCCCCGATGTGCACGGGAATGCCGCCCGAGCCGTGGCCTAAAACTTTCGTAAAGCCGCCGCCCACGCCTCCACTCAGGTTGGCCACCATCTTGAAGTCGAGTTCATTGCTCGGACTGACGGTGCCGTCGCCAGTAACCGTGCCCAGCGACGGGATAACGACATCAATCTTGTCGAGCTTTGTTCCGTCCGGCGAGTAGCGAACGTCGGAGCTGAGATTCTGAATGGCCGTGTCATTGCCGCCGCCGACCTGTTTGCCCGTCACTGAGGACAGCGCCGAGAGCTTTGATCCCAGGTTGAACCCGGCCAGCGCAGTGTTGCTCATCCGGATCGATCCCGTCGCCACCACTTTATCAACCGGGCCGTCGGCGGTCAGATTCACGGCAAGCGTTCCGCCCTTCAATTGCGATCCGGTTGGCAACACCACGCCCACTGCGGGGAGTATGCCCTCCAGATCGTCTACCGGCATTGCTTCTCCGTCGAGCTTCATGTGGATCAATGTGTTCTCGCCGTGCATGTCGTACGTGCCGGTAAGCTTCATTCCCGCTTTGCCGATCGAGACATTTCCATCTGTGACTTGCCCGGTTTCTTTTTGCAAATCCTGGTCGATCGTGAACGAAACTTGCACCGGTTGCGTCGCCGCAGATCCTTTGGGCACCAGTTTCAGGAACGTCGCTTTCAGCGTGCCGTTGGCCTTCGCGACATGCCCGTCCGAACTCGCCGTCCCATCGAAATCCGCCAATCCCGCGATCCCTGTTTCCGGGTTCACGAGAGCCGATTGCGAAAGGTCGAGCTTGCTGAGATTGATCTTCACCTGCCCGGGCGTCAGCGAGGTGTCCGTGGCATTGATCGGCCCTGCCGTTCCATCCAGTTTCATGGAACCGCCTCCGGGCAGCGCGGCAGACGCAGCGATGGGGAATGTACTGGTGAATGAGAAATCCTTCACCGTGACATTCACTTTGTCGTACACGACTGGCTTGCGCCGCGGCGGGACGGATCCGATCGAGATCGCTCCGTCGCTCAGTTCCAGTTTGCCAACACTGAGGTTCTGTCCCGCGACCGGGCCGCTGCTTTTTTCCGGCGCCTTCGGCTGCGCCCCGGCCTTATTGCCACCCGTCCCGTTACCCAACGAGGAGAAATTCCAGGTTCCGTCGCGGTCGCGCAGGAGTGTAATCTGCGGTTGCTCGAGCAAGAGGTGGGTGACGTTCAGTTGCTTGCTGAAAATCAGCGGTATCAGTTCGACCCCAACCTTCAGAGACTTCGCCTGGATGAACGGAGCATTGCTGAATTTCGGATCGTCCGCGATCGACAGCTCGTTCGCCTCCACGCTGCCCGAAAGAATGCTGAGGCTCAAATTCCCGACCTTGACCGGCCGTCCCAGCGCTGCGCTGAGGTTCGATTCGATCTGGGGCCGGTAGTTGTTGACATTGATCAACAAGGGGAGCGCAATCACGATCAGCAGCAACAGGGCGACGACAATGCCGGCAATCTTGAGGATATTGTTGTTCATGGCAAGTCTCCAGGGCCCGAATGACAAGAGAAGAGCAGAGACGATTCGCGAATCGCGCACAAGTTTATCAAAATCAAATGAACGTCACGCCGGTCGTTCAACGTCACGTCGTTATAAGATGGGCGGAGGATTCCGCGCGAGACTGGAGCGTAGTAGATCGGTGTCAGCTTCTGATGTTTATCCTTCGGTGCAGGAGGAAGTAGCGCGACTGGCTGGGTTGCCGGAAGTTCGCGCCGCCTTCGGACGATTCCGTTTCGAAGAATCGCAGTTCGCGCAGTGGCAGATGGAGGCCTCCCGCGTGCCCGCGCCTCCCTTTGGAGAGTCGAGCCGCGGGGAGTGGCTCGCCAGCCGTTTTCGTGAACTTGGCCTCGCCAATGTCGAGATCGATGAGGTGGGCAATGTCTTCGGAGTGCGTCCCGGTCCTGGAAGGCGCTACGTCGCGCTCAGCGCGCACATCGACACGGTTTTCCCGGCGGCTACGCCGCTGAACATCCGCCAGCAGGGCACCCGCCTGTATGGCCCCGGAGTTTCGGATAACGGCGCCGGAATCGCCGCCATGCTCGCTCTTGCCAGCGTACTGAATAGTTCCGCGATCCACCATGCGCTGCCGTTCCTGTTTATCGGAAATGTGGGGGAGGAAGGCGAGGGCGATTTGCGCGGCATGCGCCATGTTTTTCATACGCCGCGCTGGCGCGACTCCATCGCTTACAGCGTGATCGTCGATGGCGCCGGGGCAGACACAGTGGTTGCGGAGGCGCTGGGCAGCCGCCGTTTTGAAGTAATCGCCCGAGGTCCGGGCGGACATTCATGGAGCGACTTTGGCACTCCCAATCCCATTATTGTCCTCGGCCGCGCGATTCACGCACTCAGTGAAACTCCGGTTCCGGTCTCGCCGAAGACCACCTTTAATGTCGGCGTGATTCGCGGTGGCACCTCCGTCAATTCGATTCCGGAATCGGCCAGTATGCGCGTCGATCTCCGTTCCACCTCGATGTCGGAAATTGATCGTCTCGAACGCGCCCTGCGTGTTGCGCTGGATCACGCTGTCGACAGCCAGAATCTGCCTGCCGTCTCCCGCTCTTCGCGCTCCTCGCAGATCGTGCAATCGGAAGTGATTGAGATCGGCAATCGGCCCGCGGGCGAACTCGCGCCGGGTTCCCGGCTTCTCAAAGTCATCCGCGCGGTGGACGCGCAACTCGGAAATACGGCGCAGATCCAGCGCGCATCCACCGACGCCAACATTCCACTCTCGCTTGGCCGCGAGGCCATCGCCATTGGCGGCGGGGGCTCCGGCGGCGGCGCTCATACGTTGCAAGAATGGTTCGACTGCCACGGACGCGACCTCGGACTCCGCCGCATTCTGCTTACAATGCTGGCACTGGCCGGAGCAGGAGAGTAAATGTCATGGCGGAATCATCGGGGAGCATGGGGAGCATAATGACAAAATCGATCACGCGAACGATCGGCCTTCTTTGTGCCGTCTGTTCGAGCCTTGGCGCCCAGACCCAATCCCCCATGCCCAAAGCCGAAATCATCTTTACCCATGGCAACATCTACACCGGAGTCATAGGGTCCTCGGCGCTGGGGTCCAGCCCACGCGCCGAAGCAATTGCCGTGCGCGGCGATCGCATCCTCGCCGTTGGCACCCGGGCCGAGATTGCAAAGATGAAGGGGCCCGAAACGAAAGTTGTCGATCTCGACGGCCACTTCGTCATGCCCGGTTTTAACGATGCCCACATGCACCTCGCCAGCGCCGGCCTCGAAAAAATGAATGTCGACATGGTGGGCGTCAAATCTATTGAAGAATTTCGCCAGCGCCTGCGCGACAAGGCTCAGTCCGCTTCTCCCGGGGAATGGCTGGTCGGCGAGGGTTGGGACGAAACCCTCTGGCCAGTCAAGACTCTTCCCACGCGCTTCGATGTTGACGAAGTCAGCTACGACCACCCGGTATTCCTCGGCCGCGTAGATGGACACATCGCTGTCGCCAACACGCTCGCCTTGAAACTGGCCATCGTCACCCTGGCCACCAAAGATCCTGAAGGCGGCAAGATCGATCGCGATGATGACGGCACGCCCACGGGCATTCTGCGCGAGAAAGCGTGTGATCTGGTGCGCGCGGTCATCCCCAAGCCCTCGCACGACAAACGCCGCGAAGCCATTGAAATGGCGCTCAACGACCTGGCCATCCACGGCATCACTTCCGCGCAGGATTATTCCTCATGGGAAGATTTCCAAATCTATCAAGAGATCGAGGCCGACGGAAAATTAACTGCGCGCATCTCCGAGTGGCTGCCCTTCGACAACCCGATTTCGGAACTGAACCGCAAGCGCGATTCGCATCCCGCCTCCGATACCATGCTGCATACCGGCATGCTGAAGGGCTTTATGGATGGCTCGCTCGGCTCGAAGACCGCCGCGCTGCTCGCGCCCTACAGTGACGATCCCGGAAATACCGGCATCCCGCAATATGAGTCTGAGAAGCTAAACGCGATGACCCGTGACCGCGTCCTCGCCGGATACCAGATCGGATTCCACGCCATCGGCGACAAGGGAGTGCAGATGGCGCTCGACGCCTTTGCCGGAGCCGAGAAGGCCGCCAAAGATGCGAAGGTGAAGGCGGTCGACGGTAGTATGAACTATCGCCTGCGCGTCGAACACGCGCAGGTCACGACGCCCCAGCAGGTTTTGCGTTTCAAGGAACTGGGCGTTATCGCCTCGATGCAGCCGAACCACCTGCTCACCGATATGAACTGGGCGGAGTCGCGCCTCGGGCCGAAGCGCGCGGAAACTTCGTATGCCTGGGCAGAGTTCCTGCGCCGGGGCGTCGTTCTGGCCTTCGGAACCGATTATCCGGTAGAACCGGTGACGCCTTTTCGCGGAGTGTACTCGGCGATCACGCGCATGAGTGAAGACGGAAAGAAAAGCTATCCCGGCCAGAAGTTGACCATCGAGCAGGCTCTTGCCGCCTACACCACCGGGGCCGCCTTCGCCGAATTTGCCGAAAAGCAAAAAGGCAAGCTGGAGCCCGGCATGCTCGCGGACTTCGTAGTCCTCGACCGGGATATCACCGCGGCGCCGCCGCCCAAAATACTGGAGACCAAAGTTCTGCGCACGGTCGTGGGCGGCAAGACGGTGTATGAAGCCCGCTAGATCAGGCGATCTGGCGATCGGGTGATCTAAAATGGATTGGACGCCATCGCGTTTTGCACTCTGCCTGGCGAGGATCGCGCGGCAAGAAGGGGCTCCCAAGACGGGCCGGTCACCCGATGCCCGGATAGAGTTGATCGCCCGATGACCCGATCGCGATGACAAGATCCCCCGATGACAAGATCTCCTGATGACGCGATGGGCATGCGCGAACGCGCCTTTCTGATCGGCGCTCCGCTTGCCATTATTCCGGCAATGAGCATCCTGCCCGCGGTCAGTTTCCTCATCGCCTTCCCGCGCACTGAACACGGCCGGGCCATCGGATTCGCAGTCGTACCGCTTTGCGCGCTGATTGGCAGTTTCGGCATGTGGAAGCTGGCGCTCGGCGCGGTAGAGAAGCCTTGGGGAATATTCAACATCCTCAATGTAACGGCGCTGATGGTGCTGATCGTAATCGCCGCCTATACTGGCCTGTTCCTGGCGCTGCTGACGCTGAAACTCTAGGTAGCTGTCGAACTCGCCTCGTATTAGGGCATCGCTTTAGCGATGCCTGAAACATCCGATCCCCCGTATTTAGTCGCTGAGTAGAAACGCCAAGCCGGTTCCCTGCGTCTAATAGGGAAGGCAGTCATCAAAGCCCGTTCCTGTCCACGTCCAAAGGTATAATTAGTGTTTACGCAGTTATCAGGAGGAGCAAATGGATTTGCGCGCAAGCGCCTTTTGGGGTCGCCTCAAGGCCAACCGCTGGGCGTACACCCTTACGATTCTGGCAACACTCACCGTGGGAATTCTGATCGGCACCGTGATTTCCTACGGAGTAAAGGGCAAAGAGTGCCAAAAGTCGTCCGACGCCACGCCCCTGACCGTTCCCGCCCCGCAGCTACTTTCGAACACGTTCTCGCAGATTTCCAAGCAGCTCGAACCGAGCGTGGTCAACATCAATACCGAGTCCACCATCAAGAATCCTCATCGCCGCAGCGGCGGCCGCTCCGTCCACCCCAATCCCGATCAGGACGACCAGGGCAACGGCGACGACAGCCCGTTCCAGGATTTCTTCGACAAGTTCTTCGGCGGCCAGGGTGGCCAGGATGCCGGCAGCATTCGCCAGCGATCGCTCGGTTCGGGCGTGATTGTCGACCCCAAGGGCTACATCGTCACCAACCGCCACGTGGTCGAGAAGGCGGATAGAATTCGCGTGAAGTTGCAGGACGAAAATCCGGCCTCGCCGGGGCACGACGCCAAACTCATCGGCATGGATCAGGAGACCGACCTGGCCGTCATCAAGATCGAAGTCGATCATCCGCTGCCCGCTGCCAAGGTCGGCAACTCCGACGGCATGCAGGTCGGCGACTGGGTTCTGGCCATCGGCAGTCCTTTCGGATTGCAGGAAACCGTCACTGCCGGCATCGTCTCCGCCAAGGGACGCAACATTGTCCCCAACCGCCAGTTCCAATCCTTTATTCAGACCGACGCGGCCATCAATCCCGGCAACTCCGGCGGACCGCTCGTCAACATGTCGGGCGAAGTGATCGGCATCAACACCGCCATTTTGACGGAGACCAGTTCCTACGCGGGCGTGGGTTTCGCCATGCCTTCGAATACCGTGGCACAGGTCTATAACCAGTTGATTGGACCTGAGCACCGCGTGGCGCGTGGTTCCATCGGTATTGAATTTTCCGCCCAGCCCAATCCGGCGATCGCGCACATCTACGGAGCCGGCGTCACAGTCTCCAACGTCATCTCCGGAAGCCCCGCGGACCAGGCAGGGCTGAAGATCGGCGACACCATCACCTCGGTCGACGGCAAAGAACTGAAGAGCGGTGATGATCTGGTCGCCGACATCGCCTCCCGCAAACCCGGTTCGAAGGCCAAGTTGAACTTCATCCGCAACGGCAAGAAGGAAGATACGACGGTCACCATCGCCGACCGCTCCAAGCTCTTCGCGTCGCGCCTGGGTGAAGAAGACGAAAACCAGGGTGAGGAAGAGCCGAAAGCCAGCAAGTTTGGCGTCACGGTTCGCGGCATCACCCCCGATCTCGCCGACCGGCTCAACATTCCCACCGGTAAAGGCGTCGTCGTGCAGGACGTCAAGCAGGGATCGTTCGCCGAAGACCTCGGCCTCAATCGCGGAGACGTGATCCTCGAAGTGAACAAGCAGCCCGTGAACTCTCCCGAGGACTTCTCTAAGATCGAGTCGTCCTTGAAGAGCGGGCAGGACGTGGTGTTCCTCGTTCGTCCGCGCGGCGCAAGGACCCAGGACGGCACGATTTTCCTGGCTGGAACGCTGCCGTAATCGATAGACTACTCCGGCGAGACCGGCATACCCTCCCCTTTTGGGGATGATCAGGTAGGCTGCTCTCGCCGGTTTTTTATTTGTAAAAGCACATAGGTTAACGGGCATTGGCCGTGCGTTGACGGGGGCACTCCCCTTTGTCTTGGGGCAACGCTCCGCCACCACGCAAGCACATGAAAGCTGAAACTCGATCGATGGGTCGGAATAATCTAATTCGGCATTGGCGCCGGGTGGCTGTCTCGATCCTGCTCTGGCTGGTCCTGCCTGCCCTGGCCCAGGACACTTCTTCCACCGCCGCCAAGCCGAAAAAGCCCGCGCACACTTCCACGAACTCTAAAACCTCGACCGCAAAAACAAAGTCAGCGGCTGCCAAGTCTTCAACCGCCAGGCACACGCCATCTCACAAGCCGTCTGGAACCTCAACTCACTCCGCATCGCAGAAAAACGCAACTCACGGAAAAAAGAGTTCGAAGTCCTCGAAGACTGCCAAAAAGCGCGGCCAGCAGGCTATTGACGGAGACCGTGCCCGCGCAATTCAGGAAGCTCTGATCCGCGAGCACTACATGGATGGCGAGCCCTCCGGAACCTGGGATGCAACCACCCAGGCCGCCATGCAGCGCTATCAGGCCGATCAGGGATGGCAGGCCAAGACCACGCCCGATTCCCGCGCCCTCATCAAACTGGGACTAGGCCCCAGCCACGACCACCTGCTGAATCCAGAAAGCGCCATGACTTCGTCGCCGCCCGCTGATCCCAAGCCTGCGCCCAAGCCCGATGCGCCACCAAACAATCTTCCTCAGCAATAAGCGACCCTCGGGCGACTCCGGGAATCCGGCAAGTAACCAGCCCAATGTTACTTTTTCGCAGCCGCAGGCTAAAGTTCTTATCAGCACCTGCCGATTTCCCCCCTAGAATCTCATCTGCTCAATTGGAGGTAGTAGCTTGTCGGTTTCCGGCATTTCCAGCACTGATCTTTCTAACTACGAAACTCAGAACACGCAGAGCAATTTCCAGAAAGTTCAACAGGAATTCCAGCAACTCGGCCAGGATTTGCAATCAGGCAATCTTTCGGCGGCGCAGTCGGATTTCGCGACCTTGCAGAGCCTTCAGCCGCAGAGTAACTCAACCTCTTCGGCGTCGTCATCGCAGAGCAACAATCCGGTCGCCCAAGCCTTCAACCAGCTCTCGCAGGATCTGCAGTCCGGTAATCTCACGGCAGCCCAGCAGGATTTCGCAACCATTCAGCAAGACTTGCAGAGCCAGGCAGCGCAGGGAACCCATCATCATCATCATCACGGTAGCGAAGGCGGCGAAAACAGTGCCATCGGCCAGGCCTTTCAGCAATTAGGCCAGGCTCTGCAGTCCGGCAACCTGACGAGCGCGCAACAGGCATACATCACGCTGCAGCAGGACTTCCAGTCGTCCGGCACGAACAGCGGTCAGACGCAAGGCTCGTCACTTTCCGGTTCGACTTCCACGGTGACTGCCTGACATTTTGGAAAATGCTGGTGGATCGAGGAAGGCGGCGGAGACAGTTCGGCCGCGGTAAGTGTGCGGCCGCATGATCCCCAACGATCGACATGACCTGAACCAGCCAGACAGTGGTTTGGATTGCCGATGACGCCCGGACTAACACTGCATCAGCGAGAAAGCTACGACGCTGCTCGAAACGCCCGCCGGGCCAGCGGCACGACGCGAGCGACCTGCTCCGCGTCCGGGATCATCGTATATTCGGCCGCGCATTCCGCGCACAGCCAGAAGAACTCTCCCCGATTTGCGGGCTTGCGAAGATCTGTTCCTTCGCAATCCGTCTGGACCTGCTTCTCAAAGTGGAACAATCTGCCGGAATGCAGGAAGCGGAAGGAGGCGGTGCAGGATGAATTGGAGCATTTGGCAAGCATTGGTAATCCATCGTCCTGAATGCTTTCATTGTGATGCGAGCGTCCGCTCCGAGAAAAGGTTACGGAAGTAATCCGCGTGACCGCGAATTGCTCCGACTTCTGCTCTTACCGCATGCTATGCCAGAATGCAGCAGTAACCAACGTTAGATTACCAATGTAAGTGCGTCATCCTCCGAATAACTAAAGTTGTTCGCTGGAAGTACCGATCTCACCTATCCTAATAGTCGGCATGCGCCTGCGGACTGGCTCTTGGCAAGTGAGAACCGGTTCCCGGAAGCAGGTGGGCTGACGGGAGGATGCTATGTCGTCGAACGGCATTCAGCCAGACGCACCGCACGAGCTTCAGTATTTTCATCCCGTCCTGCGGGAGTACTACCAGAGCATTCGGGATGCAGCTCTGCACGATACCTTCTCGACCACCCAAGAATCTCTCGCCCAGAAAAAGCTCGATCAAGCCCCTCTGGCGGAGCAGTCCGCTGCGCCCGCAACCGCCCTGGGCCAAAGCTCGGAGGATGTGACCGCGACTCTTGGAGGTAATGAAGTGCCGGTCTCCAGCCAAACGATAGAACCGCTGCCGCAAGAGGTTCAGTCGTTGTCAGTCGGACCGTCCACGCAACTCGATCCCGCTGCCAATGGAGCCATTGCTCCGGCCGCTGCCACCGGCAATTCCGAAGTCGGCGCGAACCTTGACGTCAGGGTTTGAGCCGCCGAATGCCTGTTTTTGGAAGGAATATATTCGCCGTCCACTCGTGCGAGGGGCACAAAAACCCAGGGCCTCCGCGGCACCCCAATTCCACCCCAGCCATCTGGGCCAGGTTCACAAAGAACAATGTTAGGGCCGCTGATTTGGCGATACTTACATTGCGGTTTTGACCGAATCTTGAAACAAATCCAAAACTAGTTTTTTCCGCCGCCTGCTAATGCAGAAACCACGCGGTACTGGCGATGACGACGCCCGCGGCTGCCATGATCAGGCCCACGTGCCAATAGAAGCGGCGGCCGGAGAGTAGCGTGATCGATGTGATGACCAGAGCAATTTCCAGGAAAACCTCTCCCAGGTCGAAGCGGTCGGCTTTTCGGTGGGTCAGCGCGAATTCCTGCTCGAGTTTGTGAGCTTCGTCTCCCAGCTCTTTCTGATCGTCTTTATAGCGATCGGCCTCGCTGCGAGCTTTTTCCTGCAGTTTGGCCGCTGCCTCGGTGTCGCGGGCCGCAATCGCACCCGCCAGATCGGCGAATAATTCATCAGTGTGCTGGCGAATTTTCTTGGCCTGAAAGTAGCTCCACTGATCGGTGACCTTGTTCTGCAAGATGACTTCTTCGGTGTGAGTGCGATGCCCAAGCAGCGAGACAGTGGCTACGAGAACCGCCAGCACGGCCATGGTGATGGTAATTGGAGCCAGATCCGGATGCTCCCGCGCGTGTTCGGCATGCTCATGCAGTTCGTGGAGTTCTTCGCTCATATTGTCGGGCTCCTCGGGAAGGATCATTGAAATCGAGTCCTATCAGGTCAGAAGTTAGAAGTCAGAGGTCAGATTGCAGAGGTAAAAAGTCCCTCTCACAGGTCCGAATCAACTTCTGCAATCTGACCTCTCGCCTCTCTCATTCTGATTTTTGCAAGCTATGAGAATAAACTAGCCCCGCTACTCCCCCATGACTTTAATCAAAATTCTTTTATCGCGCTGGCCATCAAACTCGGCATAAAAAACCTGCTGCCATCGTCCGAGGTCGAGTTGTCCGCGGGTGACGGGCACGATCACTTCGTGATGCACGAGCATGGATTTTAAATGAGCGTCTCCGTTATCTTCACCCGTATGGTGATGCCGGTAGTCCGGATTGGGGGGCGCCAGTTCTTCCAGCCACTGGTCAATATCTTCGATCAGTCCGCTTTCGTCATCGTTGACGTAGACGCCGGCGGTGATGTGCATGGCGGAGACCAGAATCATTCCATCCTTGATCCCGGACTTTTCGAGCGCGGCCTCGACCTGCGGAGTGATGCGCAGGTAGGCGCGCCTGGTCTTGGTATGGACGTGAATGTATTCGGTATGAAATTTCATGGTTGATTTAGATCATTGTGAGCAAGATCACGTTGATGAGCAACCTAACTCACTTCCGGCTTCCTGACCCTATGTTAAATGGTCAGACATGGGCCCAGCTGAGTTTCAGCAAATTGCGCGGGAACTTCTCGACCTGCTCGATCAGCAGGTGGCAGTCATCGTTGGACGGAACTTCAACGATCTCAGCAAGGATGAAGCGGATGCTTACCAATGCCGCAAACGCAGGATTCTCGAACTGCGATCGGCGCTGGTCTCGGCCGTCTAATCTCGCTAAGCACTACGGGCTGCTTTTCTTGCCGGATTCGAAGCTATGCGCAGGTTGTCAGCCCTCACCCGGCCCGTCGCCGTTGTTTTTTTCGTACAACGCCAGCAAGTTGTTCATCTCATCGATGATGGCGGCCAGTTCGCGAGCATCCTTGGCCTGCTTTGCTCTCTCCTGGAGAGCGATCCAGCCGGGAGGTGGGTTAGAGAGCATGTTTGCTGAATCGGAATAAGTCCCCTCTGATTATGCCTGTTCCGATCCCATCTGGCTAATTCTGAGGAACTAGCTATCGCATCGACTCTTCGATTTCCGAGATCCAGTCAGGCCGTTTTAGGACTTCGCGCGGCTTGGGACCATCGGCCGCTCCCACAATGCCATCGCGCTCCATCAGGTCAATGAGGTGGGCGGCGCGGCCATAGCCGATGCGGAGGCGACGCTGGAGCAGGGAAGTTGAGGCTTTGCCGAACTCGATGACCAGGCGGACCGCGTCGTTGAAGAGCGGATCGTTGTCGTCGGCGGAAACTTCTCCCGCTTCGCCGTCAGAGCCGAGCCCGGGTTCGCGGTCTTCTTTGGGAGTTTCGAGGAATTTCTCCTGATATTGGGCGAGGCCCTGCGCCTTCCAGAATTCGACGACCGCGGCAATTTCTTTTTCGGTCACATACGGCGCATGGAGGCGGTGCACGCGGGCCGAGCCCGACGGGAGGTAGAGCATGTCGCCGCGTCCGAGGAGCGATTCGGCGCCGTTGGCGTCGAGAATCGTGCGCGAGTCGACTTTGGTAGCTACGCGGAAGGACACGCGGGCCGGGAAGTTTGCCTTGATCAGCCCAGTGATGACGTCGACGGATGGACGCTGCGTCGCGAGCACGAGGTGAATGCCTACGGCGCGCGCCATCTGGGCGAGGCGAGTGATCGATTCCTCGACGTTGTGGCCGTCGAGCATCATCAAATCCGCCAACTCATCGATGATGATGACGATGTAAGGAATCGGGCCGTCGTCTGATTGCTCGGCGG
>Ga0187851_10002141_pt1 | contig 17844 bp, 15 predicted proteins | sample June2016WEW_6_10_FD_132997 | JGI IMG/M metagenome (GOLD analysis project Ga0187851, IMG submission 132997) | Peatland microbial communities from SPRUCE experiment site at the Marcell Experimental Forest, Minnesota, USA - June2016WEW_6_10 | ecosystem: Environmental > Terrestrial > Soil >...
ATATTGAAAAGAGCGGAAGCTATCTTTAAAATCAAAGAATTGAGAATAAGTAAAGCCAAAAAGAGGAATTAAATAGAGAAATTGAGGGGAAGATCTGAGAAATTCCTGCTAAGAAATAAAATCAGAAGTTTATCGAAATCCCCTATAGATATAGATATTTTATTATTTATTATGTTAGTAGTAGTTTCGACTCCTGTTTTCCTTTAGTTTTATACATTACCTTGCTAATTTCTTCTGTGCTAATCCCCTTCATCCTAATAACTCTCGGTCTAAAAACCAACTCGTTAATCCAAATTATGTAATTATTACAACTTTTTATTACAAAATACCGTTATTTAAAAATAAAAAAATAAGTTTTAACTAAAACCTATAAATTAATTACTGTGCAACTGATATGATGCAGTTCTGTTTTCAGAATATTATTGCGAATTCATCTTAAATGTTGTTACTTATAATATATAGTATCCAGCATCGTATCCTGGAAGGAATTGCATATAGTATCCGTCATTGTATTCATCATATTCAATATCTTGGGAAGTCGTACTTTTTGGTGCGAAGTTAATATGGTCTGTTCCAGTGTATTTCAAGTCTTTAATTCCGGGATAATATCCATGATTATATCCGTTTATAACTCCAACCGTATGTCCTTCGAGATTTCCATTTAAATAATGCTGTTTATCCTTTGATCCCCAATTTGGGTTCAAAGATAAGCTCACTGATTTAGTAGCTTCATTTTTGGATATTTTATTTGTCTCTGTTGATTCAGTAGTTTTCTTCTTGGCTTTCGTTTCTGTGCTTATTGACGTAGCAGTAATATATGCTGGCTTTGTCAGTGTATCATTGCCATCAGGTCCCCATACATTCAATGTAACATTATAAATCCCAAGTTTTCCAAAATTATGATGAGTTGTTATATTTGAACCACTATAAGTCGTGGCTCCTGTCCCTATATTTTCAAATATCCAGCGCCAAGAAGTGATGTTTCCAGTGACATCCCCAGTAAACCGTGTATGTAAAGGAATAGTTCCATTTGTAACGTTAGCAGAAAAATCATTAATCTTAACATTGCCTAATGCTAAAACTGCTGGCATTAAAAGTAAAACCACTAAAGCCATCGATAAAATATATCTTCTCATGTAAGTTCTCCTTAGGACTAAATCAATTGAGCTGCAAAAAGACACTTGCCTATTAATCATAATTATAAGGTCGAAATTGTTTGAAGTTTTAGGCATATGATTTTGCAATGAATTGCGTAAGTCCTTCTTTGGTCTGATCGTCTTGCCGGCAGACTGGCGGCAGGGAATTTTTAGATTAACAATCCAGCATATAAACTTTTTTAATTAACTAAAAAATTTATAGAAGTTTGAATCGCAAAATAACCTTTTTTACTAGCTTAATTCTATATTTTATCTTTAAATTGACAGAATTGCAAAATATAATAGCATTTATTAAAGAATCAAAATCCAGTTTTTCATTAGCTAGGGATCCAGCTAATCTTAGCTGTCAAAAAGTTGATCTTGTGAGCCACAGGGAAGAGATGCCTGCAGCCCGGTAGAAGGTTTGGGTTGGGTCTACGGAAGAACCTAGACAATAGAACTAAATTTAATTTATTATATATTTTTTGCATATATTCTAAATAGTATAACTATAACTAAATAGTGGGGAAATTGTGTATTTTGATCTCATTCACCATAGCATAAATGTACATTTCACCGTCAATTGATAAATAGCTTAATATCAGCTCCCCACGAAGTTTTTTGATGGTTCCCTTAAATTCCTATTTATCTTATTGAATAAAATGTCCCAAAGTTCTTCACAATCGCACATTCTTGATTTAAATTAGTATGAACCTGACGATCAGTGTAGCAAAAATGCTATAAATTCACAGTCGAATTTTCTGCATTATCTCTTTAGCTTTGTTTCTCTGCAGATCATATATAGGTGATAGTATTAATTTAAACTTATTTAATATATAGCGTATGAAATAAAAAGTGTATTAAAAATGTAAAGATCCAACCTACCGTTACGAAATTGACTATTTGATTATGTGACTCTCAGACTGCCTTTCTATCATTATAACAGCTTCAGTAGCAATCTTTTACCGGCTGATATAAAAATATAGATATAATTGAGTGATTATGTGCCCAAAATTAGATCTGTTCTACATTATTTTATTAATTTGGGTGATCTTGTTAGCTGCAGGAGTCAGTTGCCTGCAGCCCTAGTAGGTATCTGAATCAAAGGTGTAGCGGAACCTTCAAGTTATAATTAAATATTATATAATATATATTTTTTGCATATTTACCATATCGTACTAACCTATACTAATTAACATAGGTTTTACGTGGACCTAATTCTTGGGCTGCCTGATGTCCCTGCAGTAGTATTCTTAGCAAACTTTTGCGGGCTTATGGATGTGAAATATTAAAAATGAGTTAAAAAACTCCGTATTTAGTATATACTTTACTCTGAATGCTTCTTTTCAGTTTTATGGTATTTTGAATGTTTTTTTAGATTTTATGGTTCTTTAAATAATTTTTTTGCTTGTGTTTACTCAAAGAAACCTTAGTTTTAGAACCAATCAAATCCAAATTTGGTGCTTATGTTGTGTACGAAGGTCCACTGCTATAGATAGGACTACTATACCTCGAACGGCTATACACAGGACCGTCAGACATCATTGGTGGTACAAAAGCACCGCCATAGTTAGGCCAAAAATCTATTCCACTGGTTGGATATTCTTGATTAGGCTTTGAAATTGAACCATGGATTATCAACAAATAGGCAATCATTATCTATGTAAATGATGACTGGATTACAGAAACCAAACATGAGTAATGGAAGAGTAACAAGAAAAAATTAAAGGACGGGAAGAAAATTTTCTAACGAACTTTCTTAAATCGTAACCTTTTCCCTTAATCCTATGATTACCAATACTATCAATAGTGGTTATTATCTCAAATCCTGGTATATTTTTTTACCTGATTCAAGTGGAATATCTTTACGACAAGTGGGAACATAAACATTAACATAATTTGACTTAGCATAGTCACAGCCCAATGAATCTTTGTAAGTAACATTAGAAGAAATATTATAAATACTATTTGGAATTTCTGATGATGTCTGAATTTTTAGCATTTTAGTTTGTCCTTCTCCTGAAAAGTATATATGTAAAATGTATTTAATCTGAAATATGGTTACAACAGCTTTAATTAGGATTTACAAAAATCAGTATATAATTACTATGATTTAAAAAAATCGATGAATATAACACTATTTATAATCTAGTTCAAACATTTAAATTTCAATTGATAAATAGCTATAAATTTTTATAAAGTGCTATTTCTAAAACTGACTTATTTTATATTTATTAGGTCGTTTTATTTGATCTCAAAAATACCTTAATTTGAGGTGGTGTCCTTGAGTCATTGATCAAATCCAAAAAACAAGTATATTTTCCATTTTGGGGAAAAATGTAGTGAGATTCTTATATATTTTATTTGGCAATGTGCCCAAAATTCTGTAAAATATAATAGAATGAAGATTCACTGATTATTCTGGTAAAATTCCTTTTTTCTTGTCTCAACCTATGCACAGTTTTTGTGTGAAAACATGTGTATATTCTCAACTTGGACGTATCTTCGTTATTTTTGCACTATTCTTACAATCGCAAACCTAAAGAATATGAAGAAATCCTATTCATTAATTTTTAACAAACTTATTATTTTTAATACTTCTTTTGCACTTATTGGGGCATAAATCGATAAAAACTTGTATATTCCCGTATGTTATGAAATGATCAAGTTACCAAAATTCAGGAAGGCTGAGTCCAACAAGATGAGCTACGAAGAAAAATTAGAAGAAAAGAAAGAGAATCAAGAATATCTACTTGAGAAAAAAGAGAGACTTATTCAAACATATATTGTAATGTATGGACTATTGCTAGCGTACACTCAAAATTTGGATAAAGTGACACAAGTCATATCACTATGTATATTAATCCGTTTCTTAATTTGTGCGATTACATATTACACAGCAATAACTATAAAAAACGATAAAATAAAAATTTCATTCATAAGATTAGTACCCAGAATTGAAGCCATAAAAAGCAGCGCGGAAGCAACATCAAAAAATTTTGGTCTTGCAATAACAATTTACCTATCCAAAGCTATTTTCTCGTTATTTGACGTTCATAATGTTCCCAGACTCTCATCATGGGTTGTAGTTATTTTATATCTTACCTTTTTTATACCAACTAAGTTAATACATATTATCAGAGAAGCATTCACAATGATTGAAGTACTCAGAAAAAAATTCACAAAAACTAAAGTACTCAAAAAAGCATTCACAGTAATTGAAGTACTCAGAAAAACATTCATAAAAATTGAAGCACTAAGAAAAGAACATTTCGCTTTATTCTCGCTAATTTTCTTTTGTACATATTGTGCATTAGCAATATTAATTCAAACATTCTTACAAATACCACTGTTTTTCTTTTTTATTAATATAGCATTGGCATTATCTGGAATATTTTTAGCAGACACAATGGCAAAATCACTAAAAATAAACTAAAAATGGACCTTCGTTATTTTGAGTGAAGAATTCATAATCACTTTTTAATTATGGCACAACGCGTGTAATATATGAAAACGTCTTGTGAAAAATCACACACAATACTTGACATACATAGTTTTTGTGTCAAAATCTATGTATATTTTCAATATAAACTCTTCACTACTATTTTTGATGGAAATTTGGGAAGTAATACAATTTTTAATTTTAATATCATAAAATATGAAAAAAAAAAAGAAAAATTATAAATATGAGTTTGCCATACATTCATATGTCTATCCAAAAATCTAGAAAAATAAGAAGATCTGATATTTATCATCGAGTCTGTGGTGATGTAATTCCCTGTGGTGGTGGAATCCCTTATCTATAAACGCAGGCAGGTGGGAAGTTTCAGGATTCTAAAACAAAATACCAAGTGTCACGGAAGGATTTTCTCCGTTATCCTTCCATTTACTCTTTTTCAAATTGGAACAATATCAAGCCTACTTTCTTATAATATATCGATATGCTTGCCTGCAGCGATAGATTCTTCAGGTAACTAATTGAAGCAATATCAATGATATTCCTTTAGTCATCGTATAGGATTTCGATAGAACCCAACTTCGGCTTGTTCTCAATAAATAATATATAAGCAGTTTGGTGAAATCAGAGATTTGTCGAGATGTTCCATATTTTAGCATGCTATTGATTTGAACAAAATATAAAGAGTGAAATAAATGTTAAAACAATCATCTGGTAAAATGAAAAAGGTACTTGCGATTTTGCTGAAAGTCCTTTTGGTAGTATCGGTAACAGCAGTGGCAGCTAATGCTCACTATGGTGGTTATGGCTGCTGGGGTAGATATGGCTGGGGTCCAAGATGGGGCTAGTACTGGTTGTATATGGGTGAACAATAACAGGACTTGCCCTTTTCCATATGTAGGAATGCCGTACACAATACCAGCTTCAGCTCCTGCAGCTCAGGATCTAGGTCCAGATGCAGGACTAGCTATATTTCCCAAAAAAATCAACATAGACAAATTCTTCAAGTTACTAATTGAAGCAATGTCGATATATTCCCTTTAGTCATAATATAGGATTTTGATAAACAAGGCATGAAACATTTTAAAGTTAACAGCAATTTAATATTAATTATATTTTTTAATAATTTTATAGATAACATCACAAGGCTATTAACAAATAACATACTTTACTAGATAACAACCATTGTCATAAAATACTGCTATTTTTCAAATTTTACATTTAATTCTGATAGGTTTCTTTGATAATGGAACTAAAGTCCTGTGAAATCTGATTGGCTCTTTATCATTTTCTTTCACTGCAAAAAATCCGGGTGCTGAATCAATGGTTATGTTAAAAAGATATGTTTCTATTGTTTCATTGATGTATAGTTTTGGTGCCAAAAGCTATGCATTCTATTAGCTTCAGCCAAATTTGAAAGTATTTACATAATGCTTTAAAAAGATGCATAATTTATACTCAAATTAATATTATTAATCGATGTTATTGAAAGTAAAATAATTATTTTAAGAATAGTGACACTTATCTTTGAAATCAAGGAAGATCAAAAGAGAAGAAAATACAATAATGTCAAATATAAATATTCGCGGGAAATATTTGGATGAGATTCCTATGCAGAAAAAAATAAGAAATAAATTGGAATCTCTTAAGTAGGTGACCATCTTGCAAAGTAAGCCATTCCATTTTGATAGGGACCACTGATGTTGTCTATGGTAACTTTTTTTGTGTCATAAGACATGTGTATGAATGGTCCATTCCCGATGTATATTCCTGCATGGCTAGTAAGCCAATATTTTCTGTCGTTCTTAGTGACATCCTTTTCCCAAAAAATTAAGTCTCCAGGAGCGGGAGAGCTTATTTTAACGTAATATGCATTATTTTTAATATCAGGCACAGTTTGGAAGACTATATTTTTGACTCCGACTTGATTGTATACTTGATATATTATGTGAGAACAATCAATGCCGAAGCTATCATTTCCACCGTGCACTGATGCGACTCCAATCCAATTTTTTGCAGCTTCCACTACTGCAGATTCTGATATCCCCACAGGAGCTGCTGCTCCTAGGGGTATAAATACTATTAGAATAACAACGATGAGTGTAACTAATGCTTTTTGTTTATTAGTTTTCATTTTTTCAAAATTCCAAATTGTATTTATTGTTATTTAAATCAGTTTCTAATCACAAATGATTTTGGTAGGACCCCTAAATTTCGTCATATGCTTATAAACAATGTATAATTTATATTATAATTCTAATAAAGTAGGCATCAAGTAGATTTGTTGATTTTGTGCTTCATATAATTAAGTCCTTTAAATAACAATGATGGATCCGAATTTTTCTTCTAGACTATTCCTTTCAAGTTCGGATATATGGAGAAATAAAAAACTCTTCAGTGAATGGATGTTTTGTATGAAAATTATTTCATACGCTCATTTTTTTGAAACGTGAATAAATTTTGAAAGTAATTACGTAAGGTCTTATAATACCTATTCAACTGTCTAACAGTCAATAGCAGATAACCAACCATATAACTTAACAAATTTGAATTTGCGCACTTGAACCAAGTTCAGAGTGCATTTCCATGAAAAAAAGATATGAATCGACAAACAAACACCCCTAAAATTATATTAATCTCAATAAAAAAGGAGTGATACTAATGTTGAAACAACCATTTAGTAGGATGAAGAAAGTACTGGCTATTTTGCTAGCAGTTTTTTTGTAATATCGTTGACAGCGGCGTCAGCTAGTGCACACCGCCGCCACGGCGGCTGTGGTGGCTACGGCTTAGGCTGTGGTTATCCAGGCATTGGTTACGGCTATGGTCTGGGAGTACCCTGCGATGTTGGTTATGGAGCTGCAGTAGTTGAAGCAGCACCAGTTGTATCTGTACCAGTAGTTGCACCAGCACCAATAGTTACAGGATATCCCTACTTAGGCTACGGTGGCTGTGCCTACGGCGGCTTTGGACACGGACATGGACACGGGGACATCATCATGGTTAAGTAAACCATATGTGAAAGCGATTTTGACTAATTACGAGTTAAATCGTGTGCTAAAGTATTTAGATGTATGATAATACAAGTTTATATACAGAAAAGTATTGCGTATTCCTTTACGTGAATGCACCACTGGTATACATTGCGTGACGCACAACATTGGCTATTTGTTTGCAATGTATACTATATTTATTTAATTTCAAATGCTCTCTTCTGAAATATTCTATTATGATCATGCTTTTGTTTAATTAGTTCCAAAAGTTCCATGAGCTCAAAACGCTCTATGAGTTCCACAAGCTCCATAAGTTATAGAGAAAACTAAAAGCCATGATTTTTGTGCTAAAATTTCTGAATTTACTAAGTCGCAAAACTGACATATCACCATGCTACTTTATATCCAAAAACCGTATCCTGACATTCTTGACATAGCCCAGAACTCTTGAATTCTCGCATGAACACTTCATTTCTGAATTCACCTTTGTTTACTCTCTCTTCACAAACCGGACATTTATAGTCTTTTACCATCGTAACTTTTTTCCAAAATCTTAATTTTCTTAGAAAGCGGTTTTTTTCTATATTCATACCCATCACCTACAAATTAACACTGTATTCCTGATATCTCATGTTCCGTCTGCATGATTGTCGTGGAAACATTCAACTGTCTACTAGTTCCTTAAACAAATTTTCAAAACAATATCTGTGAATAAATTATGGGACTAGTGTATTTAAAACCAAACTCGATTTTATATTGAGTTGCTAGATAATTACTCTCAAAGTCTTATAAATTTTAGAGAAAGAATGATTACTATATATCTTTAAATATATTTAGTAGAAAATGCGCACTAATTTGATGTTTAACCTTCTCTTTTCCTGGATCAATATTTGAATTTTAATCTCTAGATTACGCATATGTTTTGCTATAAAATCTATGTATTTTTTCCAAGCCAACTCTCCTTTACCAATTTTATGGATTAGTACTCCTACACTCACCAATTTAAAAGTATAGGAAAATAAAAATATAATTAATTTTAAACAAATTATTCTATTTGAGTCCAATTTGTTCTTATATTTTTAATCATGGTACTAACATAAGTTTGGATGGGTTGTAGGTTTTGATTTATATCGTAGTCGGGGATATATATGGAACACTCTAAAAAAAGGATTGACAACATAAACAACTCAATGTAAGGTCACTATTGCTTTGAGCCTATCGGTGGCCTATCCTTGTTTATATCCAACATTCAATTAGAGGCCCACATTTGAGACGTTGAGCATTCGACATTATAATCGTGAAAATGATACAACGTTCCGAATTCGTTGGTCTTACTCATAAACTTAGGCTGTGATTTTTGAAGTGCCTCTATATCATAATTTAATATTTTTATAACATTTGATTTTGAATTACTACCAAGATGTAAATCATCAGCTTTCTTCAAGTATTCTAGAGTCTTGGTTTCATTCCCTAATAGATAATATGTCAAAGCTATGTTATAATAGTAGTAACATTTTTGCATATCGTAAGTATCTAAGATGTTATGATAAAAGTAATATTCTTTTTCATTACAAGTATCTAAGAACTTATCTGAATTAATGAAGAAGTAAATTTCTTTTTGATTAATTGCTAAATTTTTTGTGCTATTGTTTTCAATCAATGCGATTTGAATTTCTTGAATTTTACGAGCTTCTGTTAAGTTACCTAGACATCGGTAAGAATTAGAAAAACCAACATATTGATTTATATATCTTGATTCTAGATTCACATTTCTTTGATGCCAACATCTAGCTTTTTCATAATCTTTTAATTCATAATATACAGATGCAATACCATCTCGATATTTTATGTCCAGTATGATAGATCAAAAGCTTTTGTAAAATTTTTCAGTGCAAGATCAGGTTGATTTTTTAGATAAGCTATACGCTCCAGACCGAAGTATGCTTCAGCAACTGAAGGATCTGCGTAGAGAGCATTACGATAGTTCTGAGTTGCCTGACCCCAATCACTATGTCTATAGAATAAATCTCCTAAATAAAAATATGGGAGTGGATCATAATTCTATTTTTCAGTGAATTGAACTAACTGTTTAAATGCGATCTCTTGATTGTAGCTCATATTATTAGCCTGGCTAAATAAATAACATTCAAATAAGAGCCTTGTAGCATTTTGATTTAAAGGATCCACTTTCAAAACTTGATCAAATTCATCTCTTACTGCATTTATTTGTTCAATATATAATAATTGAATGCCTAAATTGTTATGAAAGTCTACAAAATCCTTTTTGAGATTTCTTGTTGGTTCTGGAAATCATTTTGGTGCTGTTGATGTCCGATTTCTTTAAGAGTATGGAAAGGAGAAATACCATAAGCTAAACAACCGATAGTTCCTAACAAAAAAAGACTTACTAAGGATATAATGTAATAATGGATACAGTACCTTGAATAACTTGGAAATTATTTGTTATGGATTTCTTTATTAATTCCCATCTTTTCTTTAACATATTCTCACAACTAGTTTTTATGTCCTTCTCATGAAATGTATATATGTAAAATGTCTTTAATCTGAAATATGATTACAACAGCTTTATTAGAATTTACAAAAATTAGTATGTAAATAATATGATTTTATTTTTATTTATTTTTGTCCTTCGCAAAGTAAATAAAGAAATTTTTTGTTATCCACCACAATAAATGTTTTAACCAAAGTTGCTGTTGCGTGAACATATCCCGCTGGCTTATCGCGGGGTATTTGAATGAAAATAATTTAGGCTGAAAAATTAGAAAATGAAGTGGTTTAATCACAATAACTATGTATCAACAAGCGCTAGAATCATAACTTTGTTATCACAAATATTGGTTTAGTATACTGCTTTTCTGCAATGAAATCAAAGGATATGGTAAAAATTCCATACTCAACAGTCATCATGATAATAGTGATCAGCGATTGTGGTCGTGACCCCCATGATCGTGACCACCATTGTGGTTCCACCAATGCTCATGACTATCATGATCGTGACCACCATGGTGATCCCACCAATGGTTATGGTCTCCATGATGATCGTGGTAGTCATGATGATCGTGATTGCCCATGCCGCCATCGCCCATGCCACCAGTGCCTTTGTCGCCATCGCCACCAACTGCATTAGCTGCTGCTGATGTCACTGATATTACAAATAAGACTGCCAGCAAAATAATCAGTACCTTTTTTATTTTACTAACTCGTTGTTTCAACATTCAATTCACTCCTTTTGTATTAATGATTTTCACAATTTTGAGATCATACATTTTATCCCCGCAGTTATTTTAAATGAATTATACGAAAAATAGTTTCTAAACCAAAAATAATCTCACATAAAATATTTCATAGTCAAAAAACAATAAGATATTAATACTGATTTTTTTATTGTTTCTGAAGTCTTTAGAATCTAACATTATCTTATTTATAAAAAATCAACATAGATTATTTTTATAACTTTTTTGATATTTTAGTCAGGGAATTATAATTTCACTTCCTAAATGGATGTGCATCATACACATTTTTTATAGCAAAAATTATATCTAAAAAAGAATATCACAAACGTTTTTCCTTCTTTTGTCTCATTGAGAAGAAGTTCAAAAAAGTAAATGGGCATCTGTTTTTAAAATAACTGAGTAGGGGGTGAATTAATTAGGGGAAACAAAAAAATCGTCTCTGATGCCCTATTGTATAATATCATTTATTATTATATAAACCAATGTTTATAAAGATAAATTATTATGTTTTCCAAAAGTACTGTGAATAAAGACCTATAATAAACAGTACAGCTTTTAGATTCAAGCCTGCTTATTAAATAATTAGAAAAAATGATTTAATTTTAAGCCATGCTTTTATTTAAAAAATCGTTATCATTATTTTATTCTTGAGATTATGCAGCTTCTGACATCACAGGGCTACCCTAGAGAAGCCAGTAGCAGTGAATAACTGCAGGATTATGAGCATAAAGTGATGCACAAAAAAAATAGATCTTGTAAGTTGTGGGTAAAACATACTATTTATCGAAGAGATCTTTGATATTTTTTTTGCTTTTAGACGCATAATTACACTCCTACATTCAAACATTTTATTTTTGGATTTATGCAATAGTGCATTTATGGATCACTGTATAGTTGGATGTGATGAGAGATATATCTTTTGAATCAGGGATACATATTCATATTTTTAACTATATAGTATATAGGTGTTATAGCGTACATATATTGGGCGTATGACCAGTGACAGCAACCTTTTGAAATTTAACTATCTATGACGGTGCTTTTTATAAATTCGTTTCAAATGTTCAAGGAGCTCCATAAGCTTTATGAGTATCATAAGCTCCAAGAGTGATGAGATCAGCAATGTTTTCTTATTTCGTATGGAACGTAGGGAATCCAGAGATTTAGACACAAAAACGATTCATGTTCAAGGTTAACTTTCCATAACCTTTTTTACCCTATTCTTCTTCACAAACTTAAAAGTATAGTGAAATACATAGTCGTTTGATCTTAAGGAATAAGTCTAATGAATACACACCAGTCGATTCGGAAAAGACCGAAATCAAACTATGATCAACTACTTACGACTAGACAGAAAATAGTAAACAGAAATTTTGATAGCTAATTTGAAATCCTTTCTCTATATAGCTTATTTCTGCTTCACCCATAAATAACTCATTGAGATTAAGGTTTATCGAAATCTTCAAAAATTAAAGAAAAGCTGAAAACTAAAAAATCTAACTTCGACTCACTTCAGCAATTTAATCATTTCCCTCCCAAAAGCATAAAGGTCATGCGGGCTCCTTGATGATATGAGGTTTCCATCTATAACGACTTCACGGTCTTCGTAAAGTGCTCCTGCAGCTATAATATCATCCCTTATCCCTAACCAACAGGTGGCTTTTCTGCCTTTTATAACACCTGCTGAGACTAGAACCTGGGGACCATGGCAGATTGCTGCAACTGGTTTGTTTTCTTTAAAGAAGTATCTTGTAATCTCAAGTGCATCTTTGTCAAGTCTCATTTTTTCAGGCCCCTTCCCGCCGGAGATCACGAGGATATTATAATCTGCAGGATTCACATCCTTAAATGCAACATCGGCATTGATTTCATATCCGTGCTTTCCTGTTATAAGCCCTGTCTTCATCGAAGCTATATGGGTAATTATTCTCTCTTCTTTCAAACGATGATTAGGATAGATAAGTTCCATATCTTCAAAACCATCGGCTCCGAATATGAGTGCTTTCAGATAGATTCCCCCTGGATTTTATTTCGCTTTTCAATTTTGAACTTAAAAACTGTGCACGCAAAAGATTATCTATAAAGCTAATATAGCTTTCTGATTGTGGAAGCATAACAGGTATAAACCTGTCCCTAATCTGTGTGGGGTTAGATTGTTTCAAAGCTTGTATTGAGGAAAACCTGGAAATCCAGAGAGAATTTCGATAAACTCCAATTTTTGGTTGGTTGTCTTTAAAATGAATCTAATCCAGGGATTTATCAAAATTCGCTACAATTCCCCCATATATTCATACATACTACCAATACTACCTCAACTTTTCACTCTTTATCTATTCACTTTAAACTACAATGTATAATTTTCCCTTAGTTTTTTAAATTAATTATACAAAAAATAGTTTATGAATAAAAATTAATTCTCCAGAGAATATTTTAATCTAGAACAATAATTTAATATTAATGATTTTTTTATTTTTCCCAGAAATCTTTACAAATTTAACATTGAGCTTTTACCTAAAAAAGCAATCCAGATTAACCTCAGAGGCAGCATTTATAATTTTCTGCAAATCCACTCTATAAATTTTAATCTTTTTTTATACTGTTCTATTACTTTATATTTGTTTCCTGTTATCCAGTCTTCAGTTATATCGATGAGTACTAAGACTACTAGTCTTAATACTGACTCCTGGGTAGGAAACGCTCTAATCACCCTCTTCTCCTTTTGAGTTCCTTGTTAATCCTTTCCATCATATTCGTTTTCTTATTTTTCCAGTGATTTTCTGGAAACTGTATATAGCTCATTATATCATACTGAAGGCTTTAAAGTATATCAGCCAGTCAATAGGACACAACCTCACTGTTTGAAATTTGATAATATATTTTGATCTTTGCCTAATTTTTTTGATAACTCGATTATTCGATAGTTTATACTAATGTAGATTTTTCTACCGATAAAATACTTATTAATTGCAAAAAAGTACTAAATTTTCTTTGATGCCATTAAAGGAGCCTAGTTTAACCTTATTTCCCCTGGTCACCCTTATTTTTTGAAAAACCGATTAATTTAGCAGCTCTAGAATCGATTTTATGGAAGCTAGCATACTTTAAACATTGTCACCGAAATAGAACCTCACCTTAGCCTATCAGCGGACTATTACTTGTTTAGATTTACGATTACAACATAAGAGACCCACATCTTGAGCAGTTAGCATCCTACATTATAATCATGAAAATTAGACAACCATTAATATCAGATTTGCAAAAATGAAAATAAATTGAACTTTAAATGAGCGGAGGTGTTTAAATTCAAATTAGTTTACTTCCTCTATAATCTTAAGCTCGTGAGTTGGGGTAATAGTGCAAAAAATCGTAATGGAAAGTTGATGTTGAAAATATATATGTTTTACCAGAAAACATATGTATAACGAAAACAAGAAAAAAGTAGTTTTGGAAGCATAAAAATTAACTTTTCATCCTATATTTTATAGATCCTTCGGTAAGCTGCCTTACTCCGTTTTAGATGTGCGTTCTTCATTATCTTAATTTCCTTTTATTAAGATTTTAGTTTATTTTAACGTTGATGCTTTACATTTTGCGTTTTAACATACAATTTATCATAAGATCACTATCATACAAGATTTTGTGATTAGACAAAGCAATATCTTTTAGGGAATAGATTTATGGAAAAAAAAATTAAAGTAAACGAAAAAGAAAGTCCAACGAAATATATCACTGATGAGGAATGCAGGTAGTTGCTTACAGCTTTACACTTACGCCTTTTCTGGGTAGGGCAATACATCCCACATAGTATAGAAGTCGGGGGAAAAATTTGTCATCTGCATAACTAGGTGTGGGAATTAATCCAGAAAGAAACACTTACTCAGACAGAAAAGGCCAGTATAGATAAATGTATTGAAATGATTTCGACAAAGGAAAAGAAAGATGAGAAGGATCTGGAAGGACAATCCCTTACACAGGAAAAAGCAAAGGCTTTATATAACAAAACTGCAGGCCTTCTGCGTGCAATAATGGGTCTAAAGGAAATAGAGGATGGAATCCTTCGGGAAAAGACAAAACATTTTAAAAACAGTTTGGTGACAAGAGAATCAAAGATGCCAAGCTCAGGCTTAAATTTATCAAAAAAATAACAAAGTAAAGTGCTGGTAATGAGTACTAACAAAGTTTAATTCACGCTTTACTTACACAGATTTTGTCAAAAATTCTAAAGCTGTTCTACTCACATGAATAACCGGCCTCTATTACAGCAATTGATACAACAGGATTTACGAGTTTCTATGCAGGTCATTATTATTCCCGCAGAACAGGGAATTTACAAAGGAGTTTTTGAAAAATTCAAGATCATTCGACACAGTAAAAAATATTATGGCCCTTATAAATTAGACCAATTTTTAAGGACTAATGAACTTTATTTACCAGATTAGATACCTTTTAATTGTTTTTAAAAGAAAAATGCGTTTACAATATGATTTTTTTTAATTTAAATGAATATTTGCCTTTAATTTATTCCTTAGACTCTTATTCATTTTTTGACACTAAACTCAGTATAAGTAAAAAACGTGATCAAATCAATAGTTATAAAAAATATAATTTGTCAAGAAACCAAGCTAAATGGAGTTACCAATTTCAAAGCTTAATTTTATTTATTAACTTAGATTTGAATTATTGGAGTGTATTTTTCATTTAAGAATTCCAATTATTTATATTTCCTGAAATAAACATTTTAGGATCTTAGTTTATGCACTAATTGTAAATGACCCTCTAAAATATGGTATTAAAGATGGAAAATTAATCAGAACGGTTGTCTAAAAACTCTAACCAATTATACAACTTTGACAAAATACCCTACTATAAGATCGACTTGTACCGGAATTTAGGACTAATTTCCTATCCAAATTTTAAGTAAAAATTTGCGATCATCCAATTGTATTATTGAGTTGAGTTTTGAGACAGCTTGCAGAAAATAGATCATGAAATCAAACATCAAATGCTCGATTAGACAATCAAAATAGGATAATAAAATTTCAATGTATTTAATGGATAAGAGGTATGATTCAGAAAAAATCCATTTTCTAATTAGAGACTAAATAATGTCAGACTCAATCATGTCTGTAAGATAATCAGTAGCCAATAGTCGAATAAAATTAACCCACATAAATTTGCTCATTAATTTTAGCAACAGTAACTATTGATATTGTTTTCCACATGTTGGATATTTGAGTTTGAATAATTCCTTTATATCAGAGCGATGAGTCATCCCGTTGTTTCTAAATGGATTATGACACGAAATATTTATTTCAGTCGGATACCCAACAGCAATTTATAGGATATTAGACTGAAATAAATTCATTTTTATAAATGTTTTAAGTGTTAACTTTCGCTATGTAGCCCACAATTTGAAGACATGTACTAAAATTAACTTGTAGTTGGCTTAGAGCTTCAAGTATTGTTTTACTTATATCTTAAAGTATCCTATTAGGTCTATTTCTCAGACTTTTGATCTTTCTATAAGCTCTTCTGCAGCTTTTTTCGCATCTTCCATTACTTTTTGCTCATCAAGAACCAACACCTTGTAATTGTCCATTAGCACTTTACCGTTCACGATTGTTGTCCTCACATCGCTCCCTTTTGCTGAATACACGAGATGGGATCGAACATCGAAGCAAGGGGTAAGGTGTGGCTTTTTCATGTCCAGGATTATCAGGTCAGCCTTTTTACCAATTTTTAACATACCTGTTTCCGGATCAAGAGCCTTGGACCCATTAACCGTCCCCATCTCAATTAACTGCCTGGCAGGAAGGATGAGCGGATTCGAAGTATTTACTTTATGTAGAAGAGCAGCGGTTTTCATCTCCTCGAAGAGATCGAGGTTATTGTTTGAGGCGCAGCCATCAGTGCCAAGGCTGACATTTAAACCTTTTTCGAGCATCTTATGTACAGGTGCAATTCCAGAAGCCATTTTCATATTACTCACGACATTATGGGAAACATTGACTTCTCTTTTCCTCAAAATATCAATATCCCTGTCCGAAAGCCAGATACAGTGAGCTGCAAGCACGTCAGGGCCAAAAAATCCGATATCATCCAGGAGGTGTACCGAACATTTCCCGTACTTTTCCTTCATTAATACAAGTTCGGCTTCTGTTTCCAGTACATGGATATGAATTCCAGCTCCATCCTTAGTAGCTTCTTCTCTAACCCTTGCGAGAAACTCCTCAGAGCACGTATTAGGAGCATGCGGCCCATACATTGTTTTTATTCTGCCATCTGCTGCACCCTGCCATCTCCGGACAAAGCGTTTTCCTTCTTTTAGGTCTGTTTCTCCTTTTTCTTTGTTCCAGAGCTCTACTAGGCCGTGGGAAAGCGAGGCTCGAAGTCCGGATAGCTCAACAGCTTTTGAGGTTTCGTCCATAAAAAAGTACATGTCTGCAAAAAAAGTAGTTCCTGACTTTATCATTTCCAGGCATGCGAGTAGGCTGCCTTTGTAGACATCTTCTGCTGTGAGCCTGGCTTCAGCAGGCCATATATGTCCATTAAGCCATTCCGAAAGTTGCAGGTCGTCGGCATAACCTCGTAAAAGAGTCATAGCTGAATGAGTATGTGTATTTACAAGCCCAGGCATTACTACAGAATTTTTTGCGTCAATCACTGTCTCTGCTCTTTCATTTATCTTTTCCCCAACTGCCGTAATTCTACCGTCTTCAATAACAATGGTTCCGTTTTTAAGATCACCAAGATCTGGATCCATCGTTAAAACATAAGCATTTTTTACAACTATGTCAGCCATATGATCATGTCCATAATGTAGTCAACTACCTGCCATTCAAGTAACAAATATGGATATCCCTGATATATTAGAATATATCCCGTATGGGTGGTTAACAGACATCCCTGAAACTCTAGAAAATTTCGATAAACTTCGGATTTTATTTCTTAGCAGGAATTTCTCAGATCTTCCCCTCAATTTCTCTATTTAATTCCTCTTTTTG
>Ga0187851_10002142_pt1 | contig 17839 bp, 10 predicted proteins | sample June2016WEW_6_10_FD_132997 | JGI IMG/M metagenome (GOLD analysis project Ga0187851, IMG submission 132997) | Peatland microbial communities from SPRUCE experiment site at the Marcell Experimental Forest, Minnesota, USA - June2016WEW_6_10 | ecosystem: Environmental > Terrestrial > Soil >...
AGAAGCCCGGGGCGCCGGCGAGGGCAAAGCCAAGGAAGACGACGTTGCCCGTCATGTTCGCCACGAAGACATGCCCGAGGGTCAGGTAGCTGAACGCATCGACCAGGCCGGTCACCAGGGTCAGGCCGATCAGCAGCGGCGGCAGTGGGCCATGCCTGCCTTCCCGGTCCGGTACGAGGGTGCCGCGGATCCCGGTGAGAAAGTCTGCCATCGAGCGCTCCTCTTCCTAGCGCTATGTCGGCTTGCTGGACTCGATGAGTACCTAGCCGAGTGCACCATCTTCGCCGAGTGCGTGCGGGGTCTACTCGTGCGGGGTCTAGTGGTAGATGGTTCCCGCTATTGGCCGCTGAACCTCTTGATGGCTTCTTCGGTGACGGGGGTGAAGAGATTGACGAGGTTGCCGTCGGGGTCGCGGAACCGGCGCGCGATTCCTCGGCTTCCCGCCGGCCTCCAGCATGATCACCACGTCATCCGCGCCGCCCGGAATGCCCAAGGTGACGGCCCCCGTGCCCGTGCGCCGAAATCCGTCAGCTGACCGATGTCTCAATGTGCAACTTGCAGCACTATTTGTCATGCAAGCAGCCGAGTACCCCGCAATTGCTCGGATCTTCCCCGGAAGAGCTGCGCAGCGTGACCCGCGCTCTTCCGGACCAGCTGAAACCGGCCCCCGAAGGAGTCCGATGAATACGAGGGCGCCCACCCGTCCGACCGAGCTACACTCGCGCCGCGTCCGGCTGACCACCGGACCGGCCGCCGCGGCCGAAGCCCGCAGCCAGGTCCAAGCGGCTATCCGTGCCTGGGATGTTCCTGTGGACCCGAGCGTCGCGATCCTGCTCACCAGCGAACTGGTGACCAATGCCATCAGGCACGAGGCGGGTGAGACCGTCACGCTGGCCATCACCTGCTCCTGCGGTCATCTGCGCGTTGATGTCCACGACACGTCGTGCTTCTTTCCGGTGCTCGGAGACGCCTCAGTCGATGAGGAGACCGGGCGGGGCCTGTTCCTGGTCGACACCCTGGCCGCCAAGTGGGGCTGCTACCGCACTCCCGCAGGCAAGGCCGTGTACTTCACCCTCGCGTTCCAGCCCGTTCCCCACGGGCGGCGGACGCGGTCCCCGGGTTCACGCGGGACTGTGAGCCGGGATCCCTCGGCGGTTGACCGCCAGCACGGAGCGCGCCCGCGATTGCCGCGGCGATCACCTCGATGCGACGGTGCGCAGGGCTGATTCCCGGGCGATGTCCGTCCGCGAGTGCACGTCGAGCTTCTTCAGGATGTGCGAGACGTGGGTCCCGACGGTCCGCCGGGAGAGCAGCAGCCGGGCGGCGATCTCCGGGTTGGACAATCCTTCTTCCACGAATGCGGCGATCTTGGTCTCGGTCGGCGTGAGGCTGTCCCAGCCACTCCGCGCCCGCCGGTGCTTGGCGTGCGGCCCGCGCCGGATGCCGTGGGCGCGGAACGCGGCCTGTAGCCGGGCGACGTCTGCGGCCGCGCCGAGAGCGTTGTAGACCTCGACCGCCTGGGTGAACGCGGCCCGCGCCTGGCTGCGGTCGCCACTGCCGACAAACTCTTCCGCGGCCGCCTCCAGCGCCTTCGCCTTCAGTAGTGGCCTGCTGGCGTCGTCGTAACGCTCCGCGGCCGTGAGCAGCCGGGGTCCGTCATGATCCAGCAGGCCACGGCAGTAGAGCGCGTTCGCCTGCCGATGCGGAATCTCCGATTCGGCAGCGAGCGCGTTGGCGTGGCCCGCGAGGGCCCGTGCGGTGTCCAGGTCGCCGGTCGCGACGGCGAGGCGGGCGGCGTCGGCCAGCAGGTCTTCGGTCTCCTGGATTTCCTCTGTATTGCCGTCGAACCCATCGGTCAGCGCGGCCAGCGCCTCCGGCAGCGCGCCAGCGTGCTCGCAGTCCAGGCTGTGGGCGAGCGCCAGCGGCCCAAGAAGCCGGTTTCCGATCCGCTCGGCGTGCGGGACGGCAGCAGCGAGGAGGCGCCGCGCCACGTCGGTCTCGCCGCGATGGAAGCTGATCACGGCCGCGATACCGAGCCCGTCGCAGACCGCGATGGGTTCCTTCAGGTCCTCGTGCACGATCGCTATCTCGGCTAGTGCATCGTCCCATCGCCCCGTTTCGAAGAACAGCTGGCCCAGGGCCTCGTGCGCCTGCGTCAGCCGGATCACGGTGCCGACTTGATCCGCCAGGTGCCGGGCCTGCCCGGCCACGGCCAGCGCCTCCTCGTACCGGTCGAGTTTGCACAGCACGACGGCCTTGTTGATCTGCAGCAGCAGCCGCAGATCGGTCGGCGCCGGGTCGGTCTGGGTCACGGCCAGCGCCTGGTCGAACAGCGGCAGCGCGTCGGTCATCTTCCCCTGCACGCTGGCCACGATCGTCAGCACGTGCAACGCCCAGCCCATGGCCCGGCTGTCGCCTGCCTCCGATGCGGCCGCGAGCGCACGAGTGGCGATCCGGCCAGCCTTTTCGACCTCGCCGAGGTAGAAGTGCGTCGTCGCGGCGGGTACGAGCAGCCTGGCCCGGTGCCGGGCCGAAAGCCCGGGAGAAGACAGCGCCTGGTCCAGCGTAGCCAGGGATTCCGCAGACGAGCCGGCCAGCCCGCGGCACTGCGCCAGCGTCCAGTGCAGGTCCACCAGCAGATCGGGCTCACACGTCTGCGTCAGCGCGCGATTCGCCACCTGCTCGGCCTGGGCCGTGTCACCGATACGGAAAAGGGCATCAGCGAGCCGGCTTTCGAACCAGCCACGCTCCGACCCGGCCGGGGAGCTGGCGACGGCCCGCGTGAGGAGTTCCGCCGCCACCTCGGGTGCCTGACCGACCAGCGGGTCCGCGGTGCGGGCCAGCCAGTCCAGCATCCACTCATCCATCGGCGCGCTATCTATCGACCCAGGCGTGCCCGCACCGCCGCTGACGGCCCGCAGCATCTGCCGGGCCACCCGATCGGGCGGCGCACCCGCCTCCGCCAGGGCGCGCCCCACGTCGCGGTGCCAGGCGGCGCGCACCGGAGCCGGAATATCGTCATACAGTGCCGCCCGGATCAGCGGATGCCGGAACCCCAGGCTGTGGCCGGACTCGGCCAGCACGCCGGCCGCACAGGCCTCGTCCACCGCCGGGATAAGGTCCGCCACGCTGCGGCCCAGCACGATCGCCAGATCGGGGACCGCGAACTCCATGCCCAGCAGGGCCGCCGCCTTGAGTACCTCGCGTGTCGGCCCGGCCACGAACCCGAGGCGATCGGCGATGGCCGCGGACAGGGAGCTCGGCGCGGAACCACTGGCTAGCTCGGCGGCGCCCGCCTCGGTGACGGTCAGGCTGGAGCCGCGGGCCAGCGCGGCGACCAGCTCGGTGACGTAGAGCGGGTTGCCCGCCGCCCCGTCGGCGAGCCGCAGCAGGTTGCCGTCGGGTGCGCCGCCGGCCAGGGTTGCTATCAGGGTAGATACCGCGGCTTCGGTGAGCCCGGCGAGCTGGAGGCGGGTGGCGTCACCCACTACCCGTCGCAGCGCCAGCAGGTCATCGCGCTGGGGGACCGGGCGCATCATCCCGACCAGCAACAGCGGCATCTGCCGCGCCGACCGCGCCAGCCGTCCCCACAAGGTGACGCTGGCCGGGTCGGCCCACTGCAGGTCGTCGACCACCAGTATCGTGGGCCGCGTCGTGCACTGCTCGGTCACCAGGGCCAGCAACTGCTCGGCCAGCGCCGCCGGCACGTCCGTGCCACGGTCGGCGGTGACCTCTCCGCGCAGGAGCCGGACGATCGTGTTCCGCCGGGGATTGGTGGACGGCTCGCGTACTTCCAGCCCGTCCAGGAACGGCACGAGCGGCAGCGCCTGACCCAGCTCGTCGCCGGAACCCCAGAAGACCTGGCAGCCAGCCTCTGGCGCTCCGGCCACCACCGCCCGCACGAGCGCGGACTTGCCGATACCCGGCTCGCCCTCGATCAGCACTGAGCTACCGCGCCCCGCAGACACCTCTCGTACCAACTCGGTCAGCAGGGTGATCTCGCTGTCGCGGCCGACGAGGGCACCGGCCGGCGTCACCGGGGGCATGGAATGAACCCTACTACTAGATCATTTATCGAACAAGCAGCCATTTTTCGGACACTAATTCGGCACCCAGGCGGCATTGCCGGAGACTCGGCATTGTCATGACCTGCCGTGCAGTGCAAATTGCCTAGATCTTTGCAATGCACAGTAAAATGATAATTTTTCGTGCGATGACGAAACCATTTGCGGATCAACAGATGTGAAAAACAAAATGAAGCTTTTGGTCCTCGAAAAGTCCCGGAGAGGGCTTAACTTATGGCATGTAATAGTCTGATAATGGGCGCAAGTCCGGATGGCGCAGAAGCGTTATGCGGGCCCGGCGAAGGAGCTGCAGCAGGCCGCTGACCTCGTCAGAAGCCGATGGAGAGATCATGACAATAAAGCGAACCGTCATCATTCCTGCCATCATGGCTCTCAGCGCAGTCGGCTCGGTCCTGGCTGGCTCGGCGGTAACTCTGGCGGCCACGTCGGCGCCGAGCGCTGTAGTAGTAACCGCCTCATCCGCGCGCCCCGACGCTGCTGTCTTTGGCTGGTGAGCTTACCTGGCCTTCGGCTAAACGGCCTGCCTCCGATCCGTCTGATTCGCGACAGGCCAGCCGGGTAACTACCGCTATGGGCGGGATGTTTTTTGCACTACCTTTGGCGCTCGCTGAGGCTTGGTCGCGGGCCCGGCTTGTGCCAGAAACCTGAGGGGCAGCTCTTCACGACAGCCTCCCTTGCTATATCACTGCACAGGAGTCACAGCGCTTCGCATTTCTGCGCGGCTGGCGTGATCCTGATCAAGAGCACTGGGATGTCGCGTACCCGCGGCCCAGTTCGTGAATGGGCCGCGGGCAGATAACCGGCCGGGGCGGCCCAGGTTATAGGCCTGCGTCAGCGGCCGAGTCGATGATGGCGAGGCTATTGCCTCGAAGTTTGTCCAGTCGCCCGGCCCGGGCGATGACCATACATGGTCAAGGCGATGCCGGCGACGCGCATGGCCCAAGCGAGGGCAGCCGGACAGCCCGAAAGGCGCATCCGTTCGACGCTCGCCCGGCACAATCTTGCCACGGGCGCTCACCGACGCAGGTCAATCGGGGAATTCGGCACCGTCCGGCTGCCGCCCCGCACCCCGGCCCGGCGGACGGCTATGCCGCCCCCCAGTATTGGGCACTGAATAGGAAGGTTCCTGCGGGCTGTTCAGGGTTCAGGCTTTGGTTGCGATCAGCGAGGGTACGGTGTACTAAAGGTTTCACAAATTCTTTCCGTGAAATCTGCGTGACCGCCCCGCTAGTCCGTCTGCGGGGTACCGAGGAGGGACGCCGTTGATCGCGCCAGGAAGCCCCACGGTGCGGCGGCGCCGGCTGGCCGCTGAGCTCCGCGCGATCAGGGAGAGCAAGGGCAAGAGCGGAGACTCGGTCGCCGCCGCGCTGAAGTGGTCGGCCTCCAAGATCAGCCGGTACGAGCGGGCCAGGACCGGCCTGCGGCCACGGGAAGTCGAGAGGCTGCTCGACTACTACCAGATCACCGGGCAACGCCGTGCGCTCCTTCTCGGGCTCGCCGAGGATGCGGCGCAGAAGGGGTGGTGGGAGGAGTTCGGTGACAGTCTTTCCGACGACTATAAGCAATTCATTGGCCTCGAGCATGAGGCGACGTCGATGGCCATATGGCACGTTGACGTGGTGCCTGGTCTCCTGCAGACGGAAGTTTATGCCCGGCACATCATCAGCAGCTACAGCCGGGTAGAGCCGGTCCCACCAGGCATGATCGGACGATTGGTTAACGTCCGCATGCGACGTCAGCAGATACTGAGTCGCGAAGAGCGTCAGCTGACGGTGGTGCTCGATGAATCAGTTCTGCAACGCCGGATCGGGGACGATTCGGTGATGTATGAGCAGCTTCGGCATCTCGCACGAGAGGCTGACCGGCCAAACCTTACCTTGCAGATTCTTCCCCTTGACGCGCAGCACACGGTCTTCGGGGAGTCGTTTGTCATCTTCGACTTTGTTGCCGATAGCGATGCGATGCTGCAAGAGGTAGTAAGCACTGAGCAGCTGAAGAGCGGCTTCATCCTGGAGGGGGAGAGGGAAACGTACCTGCACAGGATCGCCTTCCAGATGCTCGCCGATGCGGCCCTCGACCCGGCGGCGTCCAGGACGCTCATACTCGAAACGGCGGAGTCGCATTGGTCCGGTGCCAACCGGCACGCCAGTGCCTGAATAACGCAAGCCGGTCATCCGCATTGTTACGGTGACGGTCTTCCATCATGGCCTCTTTCATGGCCGCTGCCAGTAGGCTTGACTCCACAGCGGCACCGATCAGCGACGCTGGGTTACGGATGCGGGGCCATGCCTGAGCACGTTTGAGGTGTTTGTAAACCACCGGTATCACAGACATTGACTGAACCGTAGTGCTTCTGAGTCTACAGATACGACGCATGCCAGAGTGATGCCTGCTAATCTCAGGAGAAAACGGGTCGCTACGTTGAGTAATGCTCATCGTACACTCTGTGCATTCTGGGGATAAAATCCGACAAACAGTGAGGTAATCGTGGGAAGACCTATGTTCGGAAGTTCACCGGAAAGGCCGGATTCGGGTCCTAACTGGGTTAAGAGCTCTCTGAGTTTCTCCAACGGCAACTGCGTTGAGGTGGCGAGCCTGCCGGGTCGCACCATCGGCCTTCGCAACAGCCGGGACCCCGGGGGGCCGGTACTGCGGTTCACGCCCGACGAATGGCACGCCTTCCTCGGCGGCGCGCGAAACGGCGAGTTCGACAGCTTCGGTACGCAGTGACCGTCCCGGCATAGGCGTAGCGTCCGCCGGCATAGGCGTAGCGTCCGGTAGAGATAGCTGTTCGTCTGAAACAAAACGGAGGGCCCCAGCGAGTCCTCCGTTTTTGTTTGCCGGCCGCAGGCCTGGATCGGCAGTCCGTGTCCCCTCCGCTGGCTGGCTGCTTCGTAGCCGCTATTAATGCCGGCGGCGGCCAAGGCCGGCTGGATGTGGCGGCTGCTTCAGAGATACGTCAGCTGACGGATGTCTCGCCGTGCAACTTGCATGAGACTTGCTCTGCAAGGAGGGCATGACCGGCGTGCGGTAGGTGAGCCGATCCCCGGGCCGCAAGTCAGCCTGCCGGGAGCCGCCCGCTTGGCGATGACGGAGAGAGGCGGGACGTTGAACGTTGCCCGGCTGCGGGAAAGCTTCGCCCATGTCGCGGTGCACGGTGACGAGCTACCGCTTTTCTTCTACTCCGACTTGTTCCTGAAGCACCCCGAGGTGCGGGACATGTTCCCCATCTCGATGACGGCGCAGCGCAGCCACCTCGTCGACGCGCTGGTGAAAATCGTCTCACAGGTGGACAGCGTTGCTGATCTGACCGTGTTCCTTCAGGGCCTGGGCCGCGATCACCGCAAGTTCGGCGTTATCGCCGAGCACTATGGCGCGGTCGGCTCCAGTCTGCTGGCGACCTTGGAACATTTCTCCGGGCCAGCCTGGACGCCGGAGCTGGCCGCCGACTGGACGGCAGCCTATGAGCTCATCGGTTCCGTCATGACGACGGCGGCGAGCGCGGACGAGCTGCTGCGCCCGCCGTGGTGGCGGGGCCAGGTCGTGGGCCACGAGCGAAGGTCGTTCGATGTCTCCGTGCTGTTCGTCCAGCCGGAGCCGCGATTGGACTACCTGCCGGGGCAGTCCGTGGCGATCGAATCCCCCAGCCGCCCCAGGCTGTGGCGCTACTACTCCATGGCGAACGCGCCGCGCCAGGACGGGCTGCTGGAGTTTCACATCCGGCTGATCGACGGCGGCGCCGTGAGCATGGCGCTCACCAGCACGACGATCGCTGGCGCCGAGCTCAGGCTCGGGCCTCCCGTCGGGGTTCTCACGCTGAGTCAGCCCTTCTGCGGCCGGGACCTCTTGCTGGTGGCGGGAAGTACCGGGCTGGCCCCGCTGAAAGCCGTTCTCGACCAGGCGGCCACGCTGCCGCAGCCGCCGAGAGTACACCTGTTCTTCGGTGCGCGGACCGCCGACGGGCTTTATGACCTGGACAGCCTGGAGAAGATGGCTGCCCAGTACTCGTGGCTGACCGTCACGCCAGTCGTTTCGGCCGACCCCAGGTTCGCTGGCGAGGCCGGTAGCCTTCCGGATGTAGTAGCCCGGCACGGCGATTGGTCAGGCCATGACGCCTACCTGGCCGGCCCGACCCAGATGGTCCGGGACGCTGCCGCTCAGCTTGCCTCGGCGGGCATGGCGGAGGATCACATACACATCGAGGATTTCGGGTGGAGCGAGCCTTGACCACAGCATGGTTCGACGAGCAGAGCCGGATGAGCCCCGAAGAGCTGCAGACCGTGATATTTCCTACGTCGCGGTTGGGTCGGCGTGGCTATGAGGAAGGACCTGTGCGGGAGTTCCTCGGCGGGGTCCACGCCGAGTTCGTGCGTCTGGTGAACGACCGCACGTCCCTGTGGCAGGAGGTTCAGCGGCTGCGCCGCCGGATCATCGCCGGAGAGGTCGACGGTGATGCGCAGACGGTCCTGTTCGGCGAGGCAGACGCGCATGTACACGCGGTGCGGATACTGTCAACCGCGCAGGTTACCGCCGAGAAGTACGTGGCCGATGCGCAGGATTACAGCAGCCGGCTGACCGAGGAGGCCAGGCGGCGCCGCGATGAGATCATGCAGGATGCCCAGCAGCACTCGGACATGATCCTGGACGACGCACACGCCAAGGCCCGCGAGGCAGCAGTCTCCGCGCTGGACGTGGCCGCGGCGCCTCAGTCCGACGAAGAGCAGCGCGCCGCGCAGGCGGAACTGGCGTATCTGCGCACCTACAGTGGCGTCTACCGGGCGCACCTGCGCGCTTACACCGAGGGAATCCTGCGCGGTATCGAGGAGTGGGAGCGCAAGGAAGCAGCTTCACTCCAGGAAGCGGCACAAGTCAAGACAACTGCCGGGACACGGGCCATTGATAGTAACGGGCACCGGCCGATTGATGGCAACAACGGATACCGGCGGCATTGAAGGGACACGGACAGCGGCACGATATGATCCTGGCCCAGATCCTGGCCCAGATCCTGGCCCAGTCGGCCGCAGGCCATGACTGCCCTGCGGCGGCACATTAACTGGCGCGCAGAAAGTGGCCGATTCCTGCTGTTACGGCAGTGGAAATCGGCCACTTTCGGGTTCATGGGCTCGGCTTTGGAGCCGGTTACCAGCTCAGCAAAGATGCCTAGCTGCTGAGCGTGATACTTGGCTTTACCACATATAAGGATCAGCTTTGACGTGACCGGAGCTGGTCAGGTAAGCGCTGGCTGCGGGACGATTGTCACCTGCCGCGTGATAGGTACTTGCCTGGTCGCCGGGGTTGTGGCCCGAGGTGACGGCACCCTCGGCGCCGAGGCCGCCGAGCACGAGAGCCAGAATGAGAACCCCCCGCGCCGCCCGGCGCGGCGGATGGGCCCGCGATACCTCCGCCAGGCCCTCGGCCGGGCCAATTATGGCATGCTTCGGCTGATAAGTCGTCATCGAGGCGATCCCCTTATCGGTAACTTAGATATGAGGTCTGCGCAGACCGTCTCAATACCGAAACTACCGCACTATCCGTCTCGTGATACGCCATTCAGCTAAATTCCACGACGATTTTCCAGGCCCTCTTTGGCGCTGTCCACCGAGCCTGAACGTGGTCGTATATGTGCACAATGCAATAAGTGTGCCAATGCCGCGATTTCGCCCGAAACTGCTTCAGATTCGCGGGCTTTCTGTAGCCCTAAGCTGAGCTTCCGGGGCTGGCCCGCAGACGATCTGGATGGCCAGCGGATGAGCAAGGAGCCCGGCAGAAGATGTTCCGCCGGATGGGCCGGCGGCCAGGCTTGAAATTGGCCGTGAAAGTTGCATCGCAAGTGAGGGGCAAGGCAACGGCCGCGGCATTCGATGGTTCGCTAGTTCCCCGCGGCTACGGCTGGGAATTGCCGGCCTTTGGTATTAGCCTCAAAAGGGATGCTCGGCACATTCCTGTTCGGGTATCAGCTACGACCTCTCGACGGCCGGTAGAAGGTGCAAGGCGATCATGGAATTCCGGGCCCTCGGGCCGATTGAGCTCTGGTCGGCCGGACGGCGTCGTGATCTTGGGCGTGCCCGGGCGCGATCCATCCTGGCCATGCTCCTGCTGGCGCCGCGGGCGCTGGTCCCGGTCGAGACCCTCATTGACCGGCTCTGGGATACGGCGCCTCCGCCCAAGGCCAGGGATAGCCTTTCGGTCTACGTGGCGAGGCTCCGGGCGTCCCTGCGGCAGGCCGTGGGGGACGACGTGCGGCTGGTGGGGCGGGCGCACGGCTACCTGCTCGAAGTCGATCCCGAGACGATCGACGTGCATCAGTTCCGCCGGCTGCGCCGGCAGGCGGATGCCCTCGCCGCCAGCGGCGATTACGAACAGGCCGCCGGGCTGCTGCGCGAGGCGGACACGCTGTGGCGCGGCGAGGCGCTGGCCGGGATCCCCGGTGACTGGGCCGCGCGGATGCGTGACGCTCTCGAGGAAGAGCGCCGGGCCGCCATTGTGGAGCGGGTCGGGTCCGAGCTGGAGCTGGGCCGGCACGCCGATCTGGTCGGTGAGCTCCGCCAGATGCTGGTTCAGTACCCGTCGGACGAAACGCTCGTCGCCCACCAGATGACCGCTCTTTGCCGGAGTGGACGGCCGGCCGACGCCCTGAGCCTCTACCGGGAGACCCGCGGCCGCCTGGTTGAGGAGCAGGGCACAGAACCGGGGCCGATGCTGTCCGAGCTTCATCAGCGCATCCTGGGCCGCGACTCCGGGCTGGCCGTCCGGCCCGCCGGACGGCGCCCGGCCGGCGCGGCACCGCCCGACACCCTTCCGCCCGAGACGGCGGAATTCGTGGGCCGCGACAAAGAGCTCGCCTCGCTCACCGGGGAGCAGGGCGGCATCCCGGGGATCGCCGTCGTCGAGGGCATGCCGGGCGCGGGAAAGACCGCGCTGGCGATCCGCGCGGCCCGCCTGGTCTCCGGGCAGTACCCGGACGGGATGCTCTATCTCAACCTTCACTCCCACGATCCCGGGAGCCCGTCGCTCGACCCCGCCGAGGCGCTGTACCGCCTGCTCCAGATGCTGTCCGTGCCGGCCGCGCAGATACCGGAAACGATCGGTGAGCGCACCACCCTGTGGCGGGCTCACCTGAGCCGGCGTCGCGCCGTCGTGATCCTGGACGACGCGGCCGGGCACGACCAGATCGGCCCGCTCCTGCCGGTGCTGAGCCAGTCCCTGATCTTGATCACCACCCGGCGTAGGCTTCCCGACTTCGGCGGCCGTTCGCTGACCCTTGACGTTCTGTCGGTAGACGAGGCCATCACGTTGTTCCGGCGGGTCGTTGGCGAGCGCCGGGCCACAGACGCCGGTCAGATCGCGGCGGTGGTGGAATTGTGCGGGCGGCTGCCGCTGGCGATCCAGCTCACCGCCAGCCGGATCGCGCAGGATGGCCCGTCGAGCCTCAGCGGCCTGATCGACGAACTGTCGCAGTCTCCGGCGTCGCTGGGTGACACTGGCGCGGCGGCCCCGGAGGTGACAGCCGCCTTCGATCTGTCCTACCGTGCGCTGGAGCCCGACCATCAGCAGTTCTTCCGGCGGCTGGGCATCAGTCCGTGTGCCTGCTTCAGCCTGCCGACCGCGGCCGCGCTCGGCGGTTGTACCCTCGCCGAGGCGGAGAAGGCGCTCGTCGCCCTGCTGGATTATCACCTGCTGACCCAGATCCCCAGCGGACAGTTCCGCTTCCATGATCTCATCCACGGCTATGCGGCCACGCGCGCCACGGAAGATGGCCCCGGGACCGGGCAGCGGCAGGCCGTAGGCCGGCTCCTTGACTACTACCTGCACACCACCGACCTGGCCGACCGGGTCCTGTACCCGCTCCGGCGCCGGGCTTCGGCACCACCGGCCCAGCTGCCTGGCGGGAGCCCGGTCCTGGGGACGCAGGAGGACGCGGCAGGCTGGCTGGAATCGGAGTGGCGCAACATCCTGCAGGCCGCGCGCTACGCGGGCCGGCACGAGTGGAAGGGCAAGTGCGCCGACCTCATCGACCTGCTGACCGACTTCATGGAAACCAGGGCGTACTGGGACGAGGCGGCGGCCGCCCACGCCCTGGCCCTGCAGGCCAGCCGGAGTATCGCGGATCCGGCGCGGATCGCGCGGGCGGCGCTGGCGCTGAGCGCGGTGCGCCAGCAGACCGGGCAGCACGAGGCGGCGATCCCCCTGGCGGAGGAAGCCGCGGCGATCTACCGGTCGCTGGCCGACCGGAGCGGCGAGGCCGCGGCCCTCGACCAGATGGGCCAGGCGCACCAGCGCACGGGCCGTTCCCGTGAGGCGCTCGCCTACTTCGAGGAAGCACGGATTCTCTACCGCGCCGCCGTGGACTCGCGGGGCGTGGCCGATACCTTGAGCCATTCCGGCATTACCTGCGGTTTTCTGGGCCGTTACCCCGAGGGGCAGGCTCAGATGCTGGAGGCGCTGGCCCTCTACCGTGACGCCGGCGACCGGCGCGGGGAAGCGAAGGTGCACAACAATCTGGGCCAGGTCCAGCTGTGCGGCGGTTACCATCGGGACGCGCTCGACGCCTACCAGAAATCTCTGCAGATATTTCGCGAGATAGGCGGGCCGCAGAACGAAGCGATCCTGCACCACAACATTGGCCGCGTCCACCGCTACAAGGGCAGCTATGGGGAAGCACTGGCGGCCTGCCGGCGGGCACTCACGATTTACCGGGACATCGGCGACCTGCCGGATGAAGCCGAGGTGCTCAATGACATCGGCGCCATCTACCAGAGCGCGTCGTGCTATGACGAGGCACTTGTTCATCATCAGCGGGCGCGTCTGATCGCAGAAGATACTGGGAACCTGTCCCAGCAATTGATCGCCCTTCGCCTGATTGCCGATATATCTCGCGGATCGGGCCGGTACGGCGAGGCGCTTGATCACTATCACGCCGCGCTCAAGCTGTCCCGAGAGATCGGCGACCCGCACGAGGAAGGCAAGATCCTCGAAGGAATCGCGGAAGCGATGCTGGACACACAGCGGTTCGAGGCCGGGCGGATTGCCTTGCGGCAGGCCCTCGACATCTTCGAGCGGCTCGGCGTGCCGGCGGCGGAGTCCGTGCGGATACGCATAGAGACCATGACGCCCGCCCTTGCCGCTCGCATCTCCTAATCTGGCCTGCCGCCGCGGTTTTCCGGCTAGTCCGGCGTGCCGCCGCGGTTCTCCGGCTTGCGGTTCTCCGTCTTGATGCGCGACCCTGCGCGCGACCCGGGGGGCAAGGTAAGCGTCAAGGCGAGAGCAAGATGAGCGGCCAGGCTGGTAGTGCTCGATGGTGCTGCACTCTCCGGTGGCCGGAGGCCGCTGGCCGCCCGCTATCGGGGGGCGCAGCAGCCCGACGCTACCCGGGAGGTCTTCGTGGGTGGGTTGTCTCTGCCGGGCTATGGCCCGTCTGCTCCTGCGGGCTACGGCCCGTCTGCTCCTGCGGGCGGTGACCTGTCTGCTCCCGACGGCTTGCTGGCCAGCGCCGAGCGGTTCATCACGCTGTTCCACACGGAGAATGCCCTGGGGCCGCCCGAGCGGCGGATCCGGCAGGTTCGCCGTGAGATCGAGGCGTCGGGCACTTACTGGCACACTCCAGCTGAGCTGGCCTTTGGCGCGCGTATTGCCTGGCGGAACAGCTCGCGATGCATCGGGCGGCTGTACTGGCGGAGCCTGCGGGTGCGAGACCGCCGCGAGGTCACTACGGCACGGGACATCACCACCGAGTCGGTGACGCACCTGCGCGAGGCGACCAATGATGGCCGGATCCGGCCGATGATCACTGTGTTCGCACCGGACACGCCGGACCGCCCCGGGCCGCGGATCCTCAGCTCCCAGCTGGTCCGGTACGCGGGCTACGACCTCGTCGGGGGCGGCGTCATCGGGGACCCGGCCAACGCCGATCTCACCCGGCAGGCCCGCGCTCTCGGCTGGCCCGGCGGCCGCCCGGCCGGGCGGTTCGACATACTTCCGCTGCTTGTGCAGGAGGCCGGCGCGCCGGTCACCATGCATGAGATGCCCGACGACGCAGTACTGGAGATAGGGATTGAGCATCCGGAGTTTCGCTGGTTCGCCAACCTCGGGCTGCGGTGGTATGCCGTACCGGTCATCAGCGACATGTACCTGGACATCGGCGGCGTCCGTTATCCGGCCGCGCCATTCAATGGCTGGTATATGTGCACGGAGATCGGATCGCGTGACCTCGGCGACAGTGGCCGTTACGACGAGCTGCCGGTGATTGCCCGGCACATGGGCCTGTCCACGGCCAACGACCGGAACCTGTGGAAAGACAAGGCACTGACCGAGCTCAACCTCGCGGTCCTGCATTCGTTCAGCACCGCCGGCGTCGCGATCACCGACCATCACACCGAGTCGGCCCGCTTTCTCCAGCACATGCAGCGGGAAGAACGGCACGGCCGGACGTGCCCGGCTGACTGGACCTGGATCGTGCCGCCCGCCGCATCCTCGGCGACCCCGGTCTTCCACCGCCATTACCAGAACTTCGACACGTCGCCGAACTTCTACCGCCACCCGGCGCCTGTCACGCCCACGTCGGCCAGCTTCCACGAGCTTCGTCAGCCCGCGGAGGAGATGGCTGCGCTGTGCCCCCATCGAGACGGGGAACATGTCCCGCACCTCCGGATGCTTGAGGACCAGGTCGAAGTAGCAAAACAGACGCCGTTACTTGCAGAGCAAGTCTCATGCAAGTTGCACAGCAAGACATCCGTCAGCTGACGGATGTCGGAACCAAAGGGACCCGCCGCGGAACCCGGTAACGGTTGCTGGTGGCTCTGCGGATCAAGTAACCGCGGATTATCCGCCCAGCCGTCTCTCCGGGACCGACCGACCTAGCCCCTCACCTGCGCTGATGGTGGACGGCGGGGGCGCCAGCAACCGTTCACCGGACCGCGTTTCTGCCGTGATCGTCGCCAGCTGGCGCCGGTCCAGAGCGTGCACGCCGGCGCCCGGCGGGCGCGCGGGGGAAACATCCGTCAGCTGACGTATATCGCCCCAAGGCCAGCGAGTTGGCTGGCGATATCTGCCACTATGGCGACCGGTTACCGGTTGGGCCGTTTGCGTGACTTTCGCGCGCCGCCGGAATGAAAGGGTCGCCGTGAGGAATTTCCCGGCACGACAGGCCACCTTCCGCGACGTGTTCGCAGTCCGCGAGTTCCGCGCCCTCTGGGCTTCGCAGATCCTGTCGGAGGGCGGGGACCGGCTCGCGCTGGTCGCGCTGACCCTCCTGATCTACGGCAGAACCCGCTCACCGCTGCTGGCCGCCCTGGCCTACGCGGCGGGCTACCTTCCCTGGATCATCGGCGGCCTGTTCTTCTCCGGCCTCGGAGACCGGCTGCCGCGGCGGGAGGTGATGGTCGCCTGCGATGTGATCCGGGCGCTGCTGGTCGCCGCGATGCTCATCCCCCGGACACCGGTGGCCGGCCTGGTCGGCCTGCTGTACCTGACCACGGCGGCGCAGGCGCCGTTTGAAGCGGCCAGGTCCGCGATCCTGCCCGACATAGTTCGCCGCGATCGCTATGCCCTGGCCGCGGCGGTCATGCAGACCACCTTCCGGGTGGCGCTGGTGGCCGGAGCGGCCGTCGGGGGAGTCACGGTCGCCCTCATCGGGGCCCGGGCGGCCCTCGGCATGGATGCCGTCACGTTCGCCGCTTCTGCCGTGCTGGTCCGCTTCGGGACCCGCGCCCGGCCGGCCACCGCCGAGCCCGATTTCCACGCGCTGAAACAGCTGCGCGAGGGAGCCCGGCTGCTCCTGGGCGACAAGACGATCCGCACGCTAATGATGCTCGGCTGGCTGATCGCGCTCTACTCGATCCCGGAAGGCATCGCGGCTCCGTACGCCGCACGACTCAGCGGCGGGCCAGTCGCGGCCGGGCTCGTCATCGCCTCCGGGCAGGTCGGCGCGGTCCTGGTCACGCCGATCTTCACCAAGAGCATCGGCCCGCTGACCCGGCTGCGCTGGATGGGGCCGATGGCCGTGTGTACCTGCGCCGTGCTGCCACTGACCGTCTTCCGCCCGGGCCTGGCCGGCTCGATGGTGATCTTCGCACTGTCGGGCACGTTCGCGATCTACCAGATCGCCGCGAACACCGCGTTTGTCCAATGGGTGCCAGCCGAGCGCCGGGCTCAGGCATTCGGCCTGGCCAGCATCGGGACGGTCGTCAGCCAAGGCGGGGCCCTCATGGCGGCGGGCGCCGCCGCCGAGGTGATCCCTCCTGCGACGGTCATCGCTCTCGGCGGCGGGCTGGGCGCTCTGACGGCCTGCGGCCTGGCGCTCCGCTGGCGGCACATGTCACCGGCTGTCGGCCGCCATTCCGCCCGGCACATGCGTGGTCTGGCCACGCTCACCAGACCAAAAGGCTGCGACGCTCGTTCTGCCGGGTCTTGGAGATCTCATCGCCACCTGAGAGATCGTGGCCCGGCGCGGGCTCTGGCCGCCGGGCCACCACCAGCGCGGCTACAGCCGCGGGGTACCGGCCGCCCGGGCCCGCACGGCTGGCCAGACCGGCTGGCGCCGCGCGCGGGTAGCCCGGCCACGCGAAAACGGCCAGCACGGGCCGGCCGATGGCATGCACCGGTGGGCAGTCGCTGTCTGACTCGGCATCACGGGCGTCCCAGCCAAAACCATGCGCGGGACGGATGTCCAGGCAGACAGGCCCGGCATCCTGTCATGGCTCGCTCAGGACCCGAGTGAGAGGGAGCGGCCCACCTGGGCGCGGTACTGCGCGACGGCGGCCTCGCAGACGGCCCGGACCGGCCAGCCCAGGGCCCGGGCAGCGGCTTCCGCCTCGGCCAGCTCCGCCGTGGCCGTTCCAAAGCCCGCGACGCCGTCTGTGGTGCCGGCCACCTTGACCGTGACGATCTGGCTGCTGCCCGGCGGCCCCACTTCCACCTCCACCGATGTCCGGGAGGCGGTCAGCCGGCTCATCCGCGACCAGCGGACGCCAAGCGTCCCGGTGTGGGCGAAGATCGCCGTGGCCACGGCGGGACGGACCGGTTCAGCGCACAGCGCGGTGAGGACCTGCCCCGGGCGGCCATGCCGGCCGACGATCGGGGTACACCAGCAGTCCCAGGCGCCGGCCGCCCGCACCGCTTGCAGGACCGAGGGCCACAGCCGGGGGTCGAGGTCATCGACTGTGCTCTCGACGACGGTCACATCGCCCTCGCGCAGATCCCGCTCCGCGCCGGACGCCGCCCCGACGACCACCCGGGTGATGTTGGGCCGGTCCGGGGTGTCCCGGCCACCGCCGCCGGTACCCACCGCGCGTACCGTCATGGCCGGGAAGCCGCCCGGTGTGGCCGCCGCCGCGAGCAGGGCCGCCCCGGTCGGGGTGGTGCGCTCGCCGGTCAGGTCGCCGCCGGCCAGGTCCAGGCCGGCCGCGGCGGCAATACGGAGGACGGCGGGAGCCGGCACCGGAAGGCGGCCGTGCCGGCTGAGGACGAATCCGCTCCCGGCGGCCAGCGCCGAGCAGCAGACCACGGCCCCCGGCCGCAACAGCCCGAGATCATCCAGTGCGGCCGCCGATCCCACCACGTCGGCCAGTGAGTCGAACGCACCCACTTCGTGGAAGTGCACGTCCTCGGGCGGCCTGCCGTGCACCGCCCCCTCCGCCTCGGCCAGCAGCCGGAAGACCCGTGCCGCGAGATCCTTCCCGGCCGGGCGCAGACCGCTGGCGCCGACGTGCCCGAGCACGTCGGCCAGGTGCCGTTCGCGGTCGGTTACCGTCGGCGTG
>Ga0187851_10002145_pt1 | contig 17833 bp, 17 predicted proteins | sample June2016WEW_6_10_FD_132997 | JGI IMG/M metagenome (GOLD analysis project Ga0187851, IMG submission 132997) | Peatland microbial communities from SPRUCE experiment site at the Marcell Experimental Forest, Minnesota, USA - June2016WEW_6_10 | ecosystem: Environmental > Terrestrial > Soil >...
CACGGCCGCTGGTATTCTCTGCGCGTCCTCCCGTCCGTGGGCCCTGATGGTGAGATCGACGGCGCCGTGCTGGTGCTGATCGATATCGACGCCGCCAAACGCGGTCTGGACTTCGCCGAAGCCATCGTGGAAACGGTACGCGAACCCTTGGTGATCCTGAACCAGAACCTGCAGGTCGTGAAAGCCAACAAGACGTTCTACCAAACGTTCCGGTCCGCGCCCGAAGAGACGGAGGGGCGCCTGATCTACGACCTGGGGAACGGACAATGGAATATTCCGAAACTGCGCGAACTGCTGGAGAACATTCTGCCCGCCCACTCTACGTTCCGGGATTTTGAAGTGACCCACGAATTTGACCGCGTCGGGCGGAAAGTCATGTGCCTCAATGCCAGCGAGATCTTCAATCCGAATGCCCAGGCGCGGACCATCCTGTTGGCGATTGAAGACACCACCGACCGCAAGCGGGCCGAGGAAGCGCTCCGGACGACCAACGCCGAATTGCAGCATTTTGCCTATGCGCTCACGCACGACCTGCAGGAACCCCTGCGGATGGTGGTGAACTTTTCGCAGCTCCTGGCGCAGGAATATGCGGGAAAACTGGGCCAGGACGCGGACAAGTTCATCTCCTATTCCGTGCAGGGGGCCCTGCGGATTCAGGCTTTGCTGAAGGCTCTGCTGGTGTACTGGGAGGTGAGCGAGCGGGAACGGGGAAGCCTCGCCTTGATCGATTGCGGCGCCGTTCTGGCTAAGACGTTATTCAATCTTCAGGCGGCCATCTCAGAAAGTGGCGCCGTGGTAACTTCCGATCTATTGCCCACCGTGGTCGCCGAAGAGGTCTTGCTGATGCAGCTTTTCCAGAACCTCATCTCCAATTCCATTAAGTACCGGGGCAAGGAAACCCCGAGAATCCATGTCTCGGCGGAGCGGGACGGGGAAGGGTGGCGGTTTGCGGTGCGGGACAACGGTATCGGTATCGATCCGCAAGACGCCGACCGGGTGTTCGGTATGTTCAAACGCCTGCACGGAAGCGAAATCGCCGGTACCGGCATCGGTCTTGCAATTTGCAAGAAAGTGGTCGAGCGGCAGGGCGGACGGATCTGGGTGGAATCGGAAGCCGGGCGTGGCGCCACGTTCCAGTTCACCATTCCCCAACCCGGCGCGCGGAGCGACCGTGGGCGACCCTGATCAAGACCGCGCGGGAGACGAGATCGAACGCCTCCGCAAGCAGTTGGACCGGGCCAACACGGACTTTGAAGAGTTCGTTTCCATGGCGGCTCACAACCTGCGCCAATCTCTCCGGGATATCGCCTCGTACAGTCAATTGATCTCCGAAGCCTACGCCAGCCGTCTGGATTCCGACGCCGCGATATTTCTCGCGCGCATCCAGGAGGGTGCGGCGGGAATGCAGTCCCTGCTGGCCGATGTGGTGGACTACTGGGCCACGGGTGCTCGCGACCGGGAGTCCTCCCGGACCGACATGGAAGCGGCCCTATGCCAGGCGCTCCTCTGTACCGATACGCAGATAACCCAGCGGAGCGCAGTGGTTACCCATGACCCCCTGCCGCGCGTGTGCGGGGACTTCGAACGACTGACCAAGGTGCTGCGCCATCTGATCAAGAACGCCATCGAATACTGCGGGGCGGCTTCGCCGCGGGTTCACATTTCATGCCAACGGGTGGATCCTGATTGGGTATTCTCGGTGGAAGACAACGGTCCCGGCATAGACCCCGCATTCCAAGGCCGGATATTCGAGGTTTTCAAGCGCCTGCACGGCAACGAATACCCTGGGAACGGACTGGGACTGGCATTCTGCAAGAAGGCCATCGAGTGGCATGGTGGGCGAATGTGGATCGAGTCGGCGCCCGGGGCGGGCTCAACATTCTATTTCACTCTGCCCCCGGCCGATTGATTCTCACGCAACCAGGGGAGCCGCTTCCGGTTGGGGACAAACCAGTTCCTGAACGTGCTCCACGGCCTGCGCGAGGCTGGTGGACAGGCGATCGGGTTGCGTTCGCTCGAAACGAGCCATGGCTTTTTGCGTGTCGCCGTTGAATCCCCAAACGCAAACCACCACATGGAGCGCCGGGAACCGCTCCCGAATCTGCCGGCACATGGCCCGGGCCGGCGCAAACGCGTAAGGCGGCAACGCCGAGATGCAGACTATGTCGCCGGGGTCGGATGCAATCGACGCCAGACACTCATTGGGAGAAGGCCCGAGGAGGGGAAAGGACAACGTCACGAATCCCTTTTGCTCCAGGATTTGAGCCAGCATCGCGGCCGTGATCTCATCGGCCCGATCATACGCCGGAATGCACAGTATCCTATGGCTCAGACGCTCCGCGGCATTCGGTATCGCCGCGCCATCCAGCCTTTTATACTCGGAAAGCTCGACCACCATCTCGTTGATGCTGAGAAAGAGAAACTCCTCCCTGGCCGCGTCCAGGGCTCCTTTATGCCGGTCCTGTTCGGCCATGCTCAAGGCCGGAATCAGCACCGAGTCGTACAACTCCACCAGGGGCTTTCCTTGCAGGACCTGGGCGAGAATGGTCTGCGCTTCCGGTTGGTCCATGGCGAGTAAGCGCTGGTAGATCTGGGCTTCGGCGGCGAGAACACGCTCGTCGCCCAGCAGGATATGAAGAAAGGCGAGTTGGGGCACGTAGCGCCCCAGCACCACCACGCAGACCGTTAGGGGCGTAGACAGGATCAGGCCGGCCGGTCCCCAAAGAACGGCCCAAAAAACGGCGCTCACCAGCAGCGCCAGGGAAGAGATTCCAATGTGGGCGCCGTAGAGCCAGGGTTCGACGAAGTTGGCGACGATCAGTTCGAGACCGGCAACCAGGAAGAACACCAGCAGCGGCCGCATCCATCCGTCAAAAGCGGCCAGCGAGAGAGCGATCGGCAGCATCGCCGCAACCGATGTCCCCACGTACGGAACTATGCGCAGGAGGGCGGCGAGCACTCCCCATAACGCTGGATCAGGTACGCCAATTAAATAGAGACCTAAGCCAAACAGGGTTCCAAAGCTGGCATTGACCAGGAACTGCATCAGCAGATATCGGCTGACGCGGCCTGACGCGTCGTCGAGCGCCTGGGTCATAAGGTTCAACTGACCGAGTCCGGCCAGACGCAGAAGGCGGTTTCTCAGGTCTTCCCGCTTTAACAGCATGAAGATCGTAAAGATGAGGACCATTCCGGCCCGTCCCAGAGGCGCCAGCACCGGCCCGCCCAGACCGCGGAGCTGCGTCCATCCGCTGGCTGAGGGTTGGACCACTTGAACCGGGGTAGGAGCCAAGGCCGCTGGTGGTCCGCTCAACTTGTTCTGCTTCCGCCCCTGCGAAGCCAAGGCCCGAGATGACGCGCCCGGGCTTGTGAGTTCCTCCACAACCTCCTGAACGCTCTTGGCGGCTTGGCCTAGCTGTCCCGTAACCGGAAGATGAAACGCTTCAATCTTGGCGTGAATGTTCTCGCGATACAGGGGTAACTGATTGGCGACATCGACCAACTGTGTCGCGATGATCCAGCCGATACCGCCAGCCACCGCAACCGAGACCACGACGGTCGCGAGAACGGATAAAACGCGGCCGGCGTGCAGCCTCTGAAAAAGCGCCACCGCCGGAGTCAACAAAAACGTCAAAGTGAGCGCAAATGCGAAGGGGATCAGAATTTCGCGCGCAAAATACAGAGCCGCGACGGTACCGATCAAAACAATGGCGCCTGCGTCGCCCCGGAGCCTCGGTGCGCCGGCGAGCCCCGCTGGAGGCAGGTCGTGTTTCATAGGTTACGAAGGATCTTTTCCGCGCGTGGCCTGGACGCCCTTCAGAATCGCCAAGCCCAGGAGCACAATCGCACCCACTGCGATCCAATGCGCGGCAACATGCAGGATTACGGCTCCATAGATTAACCCGCCGATCAGAATCATGAAACCGAGAATGTAAATTCCGAATGACACTTGCAGTCCTCCTTCGCGCCGGCGCCGGGTAAAACCCTCGCCCCTCCCTCCGCCTTGGCAGCCTGCGGCAATAGTCCGAAAACGCCGCTTACTAACGGGGTGCCCTCTGGGCCCGGCTCTGTAGATTCAGTGCCCTACCGAGCCGCGACCGTCAGGGAGCGGATTCTGTCACAGGCTGTTAGTGTAGGAAGCCGAGCATGTAGATCACGAGCAAAACGACCAATATAGTGCCAAGCCCCACGCCCGCGCCTCCACCGTAACCCCAACGCCTATGGCCGTAATATCCACCGCCGCTGCCTACCAGCAACAGCAAGAGTACAAGCAGTATTAACATCGTCCATCTTCCTTTCTTTTCGGAATCTACTTCTCGAAGACTTTTTCCACCTGGCCCACTTTCTTTTGGATCTTGCCGCCGAGATTTTCGACTTTCCCTTCACCCTCCAGGTCGGGGTTGTTGGTGGCTCGGCCGACCGTCTCCTTGACCTTGCCCTTCACTTCATGGAACTTGCCTTCGATTTGATCGTTCGTGCTCGGGTTCATCTGTTCTTCTCCTTGTTCCCTGCTATTGGTTGCCGCGCGCCCTCTTCACTCCCAGGAACTGGCCTTTTGATTTTTGATCTGCAGTTCGTTCACCACCTGCAGAACGTTTGGAACGGAGGCCGCGACCTTGGCCACTGCGCGGCGCCTGGATTGTGAGTCAACCTCGCCGGTCACCGTGACGACGCAGCTCTTGACCGCATACTTGACGCCATCGCGTAGCTTGCCTTGAATGAGCGCGGCATCCAGGTTTTGCTCGATGCCCTTGTCCAGATCCGAATTCATGGTGCGGGCTTCGCTTTCGGCGCCCAACGGCAGCACCGCAATCTGGTCCGCCACCACTTCTCCGCGGGCGAGCGAATTTGCCAGAGCTCCCGCCTGTGCCTTGTCGGCATCCGTTGCGACCCGTCCGCCCAGGGTCACAACGCCCTTCTCGCGATCCTGGTCGATGGTCACGTTCTTGAAGCCTGCCTGATCCATTGCGATGCGGATACTGCGGGCAACACCGGGTGCTTTCGCGGTTTGCGAGCACCCTGCAAGCATTCCGAGAACCACCGCCGCCAGGCATACAGGCCAATTCGCCGGAGTCTTCATGTTCAAACGTCCTTTTCGCTGTTCGACGGTTACAGAAGCATATTTGGGGCCAACTGGTCCGGCGCTAAGAGCCTGTGGTATTCGTCCTATAACACCCCTCACTAACGGGGTGCCCTCTGGGCCCGGCTGTCTAGATTCAGTGCCTTACTGAGCCGGGCCTAGAGGGCAACCCCGTAAGGGGGCGGAGCTTGCCGCAGGCTGCTGAATCGGGCTCTTTCTATACTCCTATCGTCGGAAGGCAAGTACAGTAGTGCACTTCAAAGTGCAGGTTTTACCGATGCCGGCGGCGCCGCGCTATGGCGCAGAGCGGTATGCATACGGCCATCGATGTGCATTACTGGCGTTCAGAGCGAGGTGACGATGGTAGCGCACCTGCCGCTTGCAGCATTAGTTCGGGTTTTGCGTAACAGGAGAAGGAGAAAAGTATTATGGTTTCAAAACGATTGATCGGATTGGTTTTTGCAGGCGCGATGGTTTTCAGCGCCACGGCGGCCGATGTTCTAGTTCGCGTCGCTCCGCCCCGTATTCTGGTCGAGACACGGGGGCCACGGCCCAGCCCTAACCATGTGTGGATTTCCGGGTACCACCGTTGGGATGGCAATGCGTACGTCTGGACGACCGGAAGGTGGGAGCAGCCTCCCCGGCCGGGCGCCCGCTGGGTAGCGCATCGCTGGGTTCATCAGAGGGGCGGCTACGTCATGGTCGAGGGGCACTGGCGGTAGGTCCACTTTTTCGCGGCGGATTCACATGCCGGTAGATGGCATTACCGGCATGTGGCCCCTCAAAACGCCCCTGGCAGCAACCATGTTTCGGTCCTTGTGCTTCGCGATGCTGCTCTTTCAGGCGCCCGACTATGTGCAGATAGAGCCGCGGCCGCCCTGCGGTGAGGCCACCGTTCCGCCGTATCCTGCCCTGGATAATTCTCCGGTCGTGAAGTTCTGGAGCGAGTCCGAGTTAGGCCGCTATTGGCGTCCGCCTGCGTGTACCGGTTGGACTGACGAGGGCTTCTCTACGTTGATTACCACCGTCGCACGGTTTCGTTATGCCTCGGGGGCTGACGGTCTGCTCCGCCAGGTCGGGGCAATTTCGGAACTTGCCGGGATGCGCTACTGGTCGACCACTCATCAGCAATGGCGGACATTAATTGTGAGCGCTCACGCTTTGACCGGCTCGCAGCCAGGTCAGCGCCGTCCAGACTTCACACCCGATGAGATGCCCGTAGGCAAGATGCTCTATCTGGAACAGGCGGATAACCTTACCGGCCCGGCCATCTACCGGATGCACATCGCGGAAGCCTCCGCCGACCGGTTCGTCTTCGACTTAGAGAATGTCGGCGTCATGCGCTACTTATTCGTGACGCTCTTCCATCCGGGTGAAATGCAGTCGATTTATTTTCTGGACCGCGAATCGGCTGATGTCTGGCGGTACTACAGCATCGCGCGCATCGGACGAAACGCCAGCCGGCTGGCCACGGGACCGGGACACGAGTCTTCGTCAATCAACCGGTCCGTTGCGTTCTATCGTTCCCTCACCGGAATTCCCACCGACCAGGAGCCTCCCGCGGCGCGATGAAGGCGGTTCTAATCCGGGGTGTGTTCCACTCCGGCAATTGTGGGACGCAGGTCCGTGTCCACAGCCTGCAATTGCTCGAGCTCTTTGAGCACCTCGGCCCAGTCGCCGGCGTTAGCCTTAGTCGCATTGGGAAGGTCCGGATCGTGGTAGAAAGCGAGGATATCGCTTCGTAGTTCCGGCGGCATGTCCATGTAGTGGCCCTGCAACTTGTGCAGCAGCTCCGAATAAGTGGTATCCTCCAGTTTGTATTTCCCCGCCGCGGTAAACGTCCCTACGTCCAGATTGACATTCGGCAGATTAAGACGGCCGGCATTCTGTTCGGCAAGCAGTATACGATAACGGTCGATCGTCGAATTGAAGCTGGCCATGTACATCTTTTCGGTCTCGGGCGTCAGTCTCTTGAATGCCAAGGGCCGGAGCGGCCCTACCTTTGGCGTGAAGCGGAGCACAGATGCCAGGATCTTCGACCGGATCCCAGGCCGCAAATAGGTGACGCCCCAGTTCTTTTCATAGCTGGAGCGGGATAAATTGTACAGGAAGGTCTTGCCAGTAACGCCGGGAACGTCTTTCCTGATTTCCTGGCTCTTGATTTGCCAGGCAACCCTGGTAATAGCCGGAAGAATCGTCCCCACCGCGCGGCGATACGATCCAATAGCGAGATCGACATCCAGAAATACCTTTTCCAGCCTCATTCCGTAGGTATCTTCGAACGCCCGCTGGAGCACGGGCTTTGCCACTTCAAATCCGATAAAGCTTTTGTAGGCAGCGGAGGCGTAGCGCCCTTTCGCAGCCTGAAAGACATCGAAAGCGAACTCTGTCTTGGCGTGGGCCGGGGGATTGTCGGCGTACGTTACCAACTTTCCGAACTTCAGGCCGAGCTTGGGATAGAACAAAGGAACTGCGAGGTTAACGGCCAGTGGGTGACCATTGTTATCGGCCGCATAGTGCGATAGCGCCCCCAGGGCGAAGGCATATTCATTCAGGTCTTGCGATTCGCTGATCAGGTTAAAAACAAAATCACCGCTCCGGATATAGTGGGTCAAATCGCTGAAGAATTTGCTCCCGAACGGGTAATATCCCAGATCCTGAGTAATACAACCTCCGTAGGCGTAGGCGTGTGCTTGCGTCAAATCGCTCGCGGTCGCGGCCGGGAAGCGTCTGAGCAGTAGCGGTTTGATCGCGCTGTCCCAGGTCGAATCGATGATGGCTTCGTGAGTAAGAACGGAATAGGAATGGGCGGCCGGGGCCGCGAATAACATCATCAACCCCAGGGCTGCCGGGTGCTGGAGTTTCCAAAGGCGGTGCGGCGCCTTATGTCGTGTCACGGCTTCCCTCCGGGAGACGTCGCTCCTTTCGAGGGCGCCTCTCGTTTTCGGCGCATGAGTGGGTTGTCGATGCTTCGACAATGTCCAGCAGGGAACCAGACCGCTTGCCGCCTTGCCGTCCGGCCCGCGCCGCAACTGCAAAACCCTTGCACTGGGCTTCGAGTCGATCCCATTTCATTCCTTTTTCTCCTTAACGACCACCACGTTCGTCCACCCACCATCTGCACGAGCCCGGCCAAGTGGTCCCGGCGACGAATATCGCAGCCGGATTGACAAGCACTTGGAACGCTTGAAACATGGCGGACTGAAGATCGGCAATATTCGCATTTGCAGGTGCAGATATTGCATTTGGGTGCGGTTTACCACCCGTTAACGCCTCTGCCTCAGCAAACGGGGTCATTGTGGTCCATGTCGTGCTATGGAGGGTAGGCGCCCCGAATGGGCGGAGGGAATAGCAATGAAGGCAACACCTGCTGAGTTGGCCGGAGTCCAAGAGATTCTGGAACGAAAAGCCGCCGAACTGGTCCACGTATTGCGGAAGCGCGACGGCATCGCCATCGAGAAGAGCGCGGACCAGATGGACGAGATTCAGTATGCGTCGGAACGAGATTTGGCGATTCGAAACGTAGACCGCGAGTCCCGCCTTTTGCGCCAGGTGAAGGCCGCGCTGCGACGGCTTCACGACGGCACCTTTGGCACCTGTTTGGACTGCGAATCGGCGATCAGCCCAAGGCGCCTCGCGGCCGTCCCATGGGCGCCGCTCTGTATTCAGTGCCAGGAATCCGCCGACCGGAACGGACAGGAGGCAGCGGATGGAAGCGAGGCTCTCGTCAATGCCGCGTAATCCAAGTTTGAAAACAGATTCCAGCGTTCGCACGATAGGTTTTCTGGGCGACTATTTGCCTCGCAAATGCGGCATCGCCACGTTCACCTCAGACCTCCTTGGGGCCGTGGCGGCGCGGCATCCCAAAAGCCGGTGCTTTGCGGTGCCGGTCAACGACATCGATGGCTACTACCAGTATCCGGACGTCGTTCGGTTCGAGATCGAAGAGCAGGACCTGGATTCTTACCGTCGCGCCGCCGACTTCCTGAACTCCAGCAATGTAGATGTTGTCTCGGTCCAGCACGAGTTCGGAATCTTCGGCGGACCGGCCGGCAGCCACTTACTGACCCTGCTGCGCGAACTAAAAGCGCCGGTCGTTACCACGCTGCACACCGTTCTCCTCAAACCGAACGCCGACCAGTATCGCGTGATGCAGAAATTGATCGCATACTCAACCCGGCTGGTGGTAATGACGGAGCGGGGACAAACCATCCTGCAGGAGGTGTACCGGACGCCTCGGGCCAAAATCGATCTCGTCCCGCATGGTATTCCGGACGTACCGTTCGTTGCCCCGGATTCTTATAAGGGTCAGTTCGGGGTGAGTGGCAGTAAGGTGCTGCTGACATTCGGACTACTCTCGCCGAACAAAGGGATTGAACATGTGCTCCACGCTCTCCCGGATGTGGTGACCGAATTTCCCGACCTCGTCTATATTGTGCTGGGCGCCACACACCCCAATGAGTTGCGCACACGAGGCGAAAGTTACCGCCTCGGCCTGGAGGCCATTGCCAGGAACAACAACATCGAGAAGAACGTCATCTTTCATAACCGCTTTGTGGAGCTGAAGGAACTGACCGAATTCATTGGGGCGGCCGACCTGTACATTACTCCCTATCTGGACGAAGCCCAGATTACGTCGGGAACGCTGGCTTACGCGTTTGGCGCGGGCAAGGCCGTAATCTCGACGCCGTATTGGCACGCCGCCGAATTGTTAAGGGACCAGCGTGGCGCCCTGGTGCCGTTCGCCGACCCGCGGGCGATTGCGCGTGAGGTGAGCGGGTTATTGCGCGATGAAACGCGCCGCCGGGCCATGAGCGATCGCGCCTACAAGCTGGGCCGCGCCATGGTGTGGAGCAACACCGCGGGACTCTACATGAGGTCCTTCGAAGCGGCGCAACAGCAGGGTCGAGCGGCGCCCCGCGCATTTGTTGCGGCCAACGGATCCAGCCATCGCCCGCATGAATCGCCGGAGCTGAACCTGGATCATCTTTACCATATGACGGATTCGACGGGCATTTTCCAACACGCGAACTTCGCGGCGCCCAACCATGCGGAAGGCTACTGCACCGACGACAATGCCCGCGCACTCATTCTGGCGGTCCAACTAGGCCAATTGGAAGAAGCTCCCAAGCGTGTCCGGACGCTTGCCACAACCTACGCCGCGTTCCTGGACTTCGCCTTCAATCCCAAAACGGCCCGCTTTCACAATTTCCTCAGTATCGACCGCCGTTGGCTCGATGAGCAAGGGTCCGAAGATTGCCATGGCCGGGCGATTTGGGCGTTGGGCACGGCGGTCGGCCACTCGCCGCATTGGAGTTCGCAGACCAAGGCCGAACGGCTTTTCGCGCAGGCTCTGCCAGCCGTGCTGGAGTTCAGTTCGCCGCGGGCCTGGGCATTCAGCCTGCTTGGCATTCACGACTATCTGCGCCAGAGAAAGGGCGACCGCCTGGCCATCGACGTTCGCCAGGAGTTGACCGGGCGGTTGATGACCATCTTCGACAAAGTCGCCGAGCCGGGCTGGACCTGGTTTGAGGAAGGCCTGACCTATGACAACGCCAAGCTGGCCCACGCCCTGATTGTCAGCGGACGCGCCACCGGCCAGAAGAATGTCTGCGAACGCGGCATAGAGGCCTTGCGATGGCTGGTGGGCGTACAGACGTCGCAGCATGGGAAACTACGGCCCATTGGCAGCAATGGATTCTATCGGCGCAACAGCACACGCGCGGACTTCGATCAGCAGCCCATCGAGGCGCACACCACCCTCGCGGCCTGCCTGGAAGCGTACCGCGCCACCTCCGACCCCTGGTGGTACGAACAGGCGCAACGCGCCTTCGACTGGTTCCTCGGTTGGAACGATCTTGGGGAGGCACTCTACTGCCCCCAGACGGGCGGCTGCCGCGATGGGCTGCACGCGGACCGGAGCAACGAAAACCAGGGCGCCGAGTCGATGCTGGCCTTTCTCCTGTCGCTCACCGAAATGCGGCAGATACAAAGCGCCGCGCGCGCCGTTCCACGACGAGCTGACCTGGCAGTCCCCATCATCCAATGCAACCAATCGACGTAAAACGCAGTACCGTCACTCTGGACCCTGACCCCACGCATGTACTGGCCCGGCCTTTCCGTCTCATGAGCGACCGGCGCTCCTCCAAGATCTCCGCCCGGGTCATGGCTTTGCCCGAAAGCCAGGTCCATACGCTTCTGGCGGGGGTTCGAGCCGAATTCGCCGACCGCCAGCTGAAGATCGACGAATTCCTCCACCGTAGGTTTGATGAGGTGAGCCCCTATCTGCTCAATGGCCAAAGACTGTCCGAGGAACGGAAGCTATTGATGGGCGGTTACTTCACTCACGAGTACTCGCTCGAGGCCGCGGCGCTGTTCAATCCCTCCATGGTGCCGCACGTGGATCAGTCGGATGTTCCGCCCGGCTCCTTGCGTTTCATCCTGAGCCTGCGTGCCACGGCCGAGGGCCACGTATCGTCCATCGCTTTTCGCAGCGGAATACTGAACGCCGGCGGCAACATCGTAATGGACGTGCCCTCCCGCTACAGCCTCGAGCCGATGCAAGTGCCCAACTCCACATATGAGAAAGCCCTCTTCGAACGGAAACTGCAGGAACTCCGTCTGATGGGCGACTTCAACCTCGAAGTCCTCAACGCCTTGCCGGACGAATTCACGATGGAAGAACTGCGAGCCAGCATCGCACGCAGCGTAGCACAGCTCCCGGAGGGCGCCCAGGAAACCACGAAGAGCGTGGCGCGGGAAACCTTGATGCTCGCCTGCTCCAATTACGAAGTACAATTCTCGCCGGAGTCAAGTTTATCCGAGCGGGTCTTGTTCCCGGTCACTCCCTCACAAAGCAACGGCATCGAGGACGCTCGCTTCGTTCTCTTCCACAATGACGATGGCACGCAAACCTACTATGCAACTTATACCGCATACGACGGCAGGATGATCCTGCCGCAATTTCTCGAAACGTCCGATTTCCTTCGTTTCAAATTCATCACCTTGAATGGACCCGCCGTCGAGAACAAAGGCATGGCGCTCTTTCCCCGAAAGATCGGAGGGCTCTATGCGATGCTCGGGCGGCAGGACGCGGAAAACATCTATGTCATGTTCTCCGACCATCTCCATTTCTGGCATACCATGCAGCTCATCCTGGAGCCGGTGTTCCCCTGGGAGTTTATCCAGTTGGGGAACTGCGGCTCGCCTATCGAAACGGACGCCGGCTGGCTCGTCATCAGCCACGGTGTGGGGCCCATGCGCAAGTACTGCATTGGCGCCTTCCTGCTCGACCGCGACGATCCCACCAAAGTAATTGGACGCCTGCCGGAACCGCTGATCAAGCCCAATGCGAATGAGCGCGACGGTTACGTGCCCAATGTCGTTTATTCGTGCGGCAGCCTCGTGCACAACGGCCAGCTCGTGATTCCCTACGGGATCTCCGACTATGCCACAACCTTCGCCACGGTTCCGCTGGCACAAGTCCTGGCGGCAATGGAATAAGTACCTGACGCCGCAAGCCCGGCATGCAAACCCTGCACCTCCCCTAACAGAACCTGCACCTGCCGTAACCTCCAGCCCTGTGCGGCCGCCCCCGCCACCTTGCCCAGGCATCTGCGTTTCCTGACAACCCCTTTGCCTGCACGCTTCCTGCGTCGCCCCGCGTCGCCTGCCCGGCGATGGTGTCAACAGTGCACTAGAAAGGCAGTTGCAGCGAAATGCCTGCGACGGAAAAGGTAAACACATGAAGTTAGTAATCGTGGCCGGTCTGGCCCTCACAACGTCATTGCTGGCGATCGACAACGAACCTGCCCATAGGTTAGGCGAGGCTGCGTCGGTCTTCCAGGAGATTATGGCAGCACCCGACAAAGGAATCCCGCAGGACCTGCTCGAAAAAGCGCACTGCATCGTCATTGTGCCCAGCGTTAAGACGGCGGCTTTCATAGTCGGAGCCAAGTTCGGAAAGGGATACCTTTCCTGCCGCGACAGAAGCGGTCTTGGCTGGTCTGCGCCCGCCACCATTCGGATCGAGGGCGGCAGCGTGGGCTTTCAGATCGGCGCCTCGGAAACAGATCTGATTCTGTTGGTGATGACGGACCGGGGAGCGGATAAACTGCTGCAAAGTAAGTTCACTCTGGGTGCCGAAGCCTCGGTAGCCGCCGGCCCTGTCGGCCGGACAGCGACAGCTCAGACCGACGCCCAAATGCACGCGGAGATCCTTTCCTGGTCGCGGACCCAGGGCGTCTTTGCCGGTATTGCTCTGGAAGGAGCCACCCTGCGCGAGGATCTGGACGACAACGCCGCGCTCTATGGCAGCAAACTGGAGAACCGGGATATCGTTTCCAACGGCAGGCCTGCGCCGGAGTCGGGCGCCCGCCTGATCGCTCTCCTCAATGAATACTCGGCGCGAGAGCATGCGGCGAGAGAGAACTAAGGACATAGATGAAGATCATTATTACGTTTTTGACGGTATGCGGACTGGGAGCCGCGCAGTCGGCGCAAGCCCCCAACCCGGTTCAACAGTCGTCCGGCAGTGCAGCCCCTCTGGCTGCCGGCTCGGCGCCCATTTATCGGGTTACAGTAGTAGCCCGAACCATGAAGGCGATCAATTATAACCATCGCAGTGGATCCACAAAGATCGATTTCCGCGGAACCGCACTCATGTCCGAGGCTCGCGGCGAGGCCACTGTGGAGAGTAAGCAAGGCGTGATCAAGATCGACGCGCGGATGGAGAAGCTGGAGCCCGCTGGTAAGTTCGGTCCCGAATACCTGACTTACGTAATGTGGGCCATCACACCGGAGGGCCGTGCCACCAATGTGGGCGAAGTGCTCTTGAACGGTGACAAGACCCGGCTGGATGCGACTACGGAGCTGCAGGCGTTCGGCTTGATCGTGACCGCTGAACCCTATTTCGCCGTGACCCAGCCCAGCGACGTCGTGGTCATGGAAAACTTCGTAAGGCGCGATACCGTCGGAACCATCGAACAGGTGGACGCGAAGTTCGAGCTTTTGCAGCGGGGCCAGTACACCTGGAACGTGAACCCAGCCGAGATCCAGCCCGTGCGGCTGAACTCCAGGGCGCCTTTGGAGTTATACGAAGCGCGAAATGCCGTCCGGATTGCGGGCTGGACCGGCGCGGAGAGATACGCCCCCGATACCTACCAGAAGGCCGTCCAGGGCTTGGAGAACGCCGAGGGCTATCTGAAGGGCAGATCGGGGAGCAAACCCATTGGCACGGTGGCGCGTGAGGCCGTCCAAATGGCCGAAGATGCCCGCATCATCACCGTAAAGAAGATCGGTGAAGAGACGCTGGCCAGCGAACGCCAGGCCGGGGCGGACCGCGAGGCGCTGGCCGAGAGCCAACGCGTTGCAGCCCAGGACGACGCTGCTCTAACTGCACGGAACGCGGAGCGCGCGCGAGTCGCCGCACAGGCGGAAGCGGACCGCGTGCAACAAGAGAACGCCGCGAGAATGGAAACGGCTCGAAATGAGGCGGACCGCGCAAACCGCGAAAACGCAGCGCAGATGGCCGCCGCGCAAAGTGAAGCGGACCGTGTGAAGCAGCAGAACGTAGCGGAAATGGCTGCTGCACAGAATGAGGCCGATCGCTTGAGACTTCAGAACGATGCCAGAACGGCTGCCTCGCAGGCCGAAGCGGACAAGCTCAAAAGCGACAACGACGCCCGGTTGGCGGCCGCGCAGACCGAGGCCGATCGTCTGAAACGTGAGAACGACGCGCAGCGTGCCGGCACCCAGGCCGACCTGGCCCGCGCCGCTAAGGAGAAGGTGGATCTGCGAACTTTGCTGCTGAGCCAGTTCAACGCCGTTCTCCAGACCCGCGACACGGCGCGCGGCCTGGTCGTGAACATGTCGGATGTCCTCTTCGACACCGGCAAGTACTCCCTGCGGCCTCTCGCCCGCGAGAAACTGGCCAAGGTGGCCGGCATCGTCTCCGGGCACCCCGGTCTGAAGCTGGACGTGGAGGGCTTCACCGACAGCGTGGGTGGGGACGACTATAATCAACGTCTTTCCGAACAGCGCGGATCGGCGGTACGCGACTACCTGACACAGTCGGGGATGGCGTCGGCATCAGTCACTACGGAAGGCTTCGGGAAAGCTCAGCCCGTGGCCTCCAATGACACCGCCAAAGGCCGGCAGCAGAATCGGCGCGTGGAAATAGTGATCTCCGGCGAAATAATTGGCACGGAGATCGCCACGCCGATCGCAGCGGTAATCGGAAGATGATGCGGCGCGGGGGCCGGCACGCTGCTGCCGGTCCTCCGCAGCCACGGGTTTCCATGCATAGCACTGGTCTTTGCAGCGACGAAAGAGTAATCAGAAATGTCCACCGCAGTTGCACTACAGGAGTTACGAGAAACGCGGGCACTGCCCATTTCGAGGCCGCTCGACGACCCCGAGTGGCAGGCATGGGCCGTCGAGTGCCCGCCGAAAAGACGGGCCGGATCTGTGGTCGTCAAAGCCGTAAAGTGGGCCTCGATTCTCGGGTTGTTTGCTCTTGCCGGGCTATGGTCCCGCTTCACACCGTTCGAGGTAGTGGCCAGATTCATCGTGGATGCGGGCGCGATCCTCGTGATGGCCGAGGCCCTTCTTGCCAGGCATTACGCCATAGCGGCCGTGTCTGGAGCGCTTGTCTTGCTCTTCAATCCACTGGCGCCCGTGTTCGGTCTTTCAGGCGACTGGCAGCGCGCTGCGTTGGTGGCCGGCGCCACCCCGTTTCTCGTGTCACTCTTCTGGCGCGATATTCGGGAGCCGGGAAACCGCCGGAGAACCGCTGAATGGAGGAGGTTAACGAACATGCTGAACAACACAACAGATAACCGTGCATTTCGTGAAGGTGATGAAGTGGTACTTGCCGACGGCCCCTATCAGGGTACCCAGGGGGTGTTTGTCCGCTTCGGGAACGACGTGAAGTGGGCTGACATCAACGAGCGCAATGGCAGACTATGGAGCCACCCGGTGGCCTGGCTCGCCCACTCCCCGATCGCCGTCGCAGCGGCTGTGAACTGACGCCGCTCCAGTCCGCGCAAATGCTCCAAATGGCAACTCATATAGAGGATGGATCCATGAATATTAGACCCTTATACGACCGCATCGTGGTGAAGCGGATTGAAGAACAGGAAGCCACGCGCAACGGCATCGTCATCCCCGATTCCGCCAAGGAGAAACCGCAAGAGGGTGAAGTCCTGGCCGTAGGTCATGGCAAGAGGCTGGAGGATGGTGAATTGATTGCCCTCGATGTCAAAGTCGGCGATCGCGTCCTCTTTGGGAAGTACTCCGGTACGGAGACGAAAGTGGTGGGCACCGAGTACATCATCATGCGCGAGGACGACGTCCTCGGCATTCTGGACCGGGTTCCCGAGTCCACCCCCAAAGCCGGCTGATTCAAAGCGACGACAGGGAAACTATCATGGCAAAACAAATTACTTACAGTGACCATTCACGTCAAGCGATCCTTCGCGGCGTCAACCAGCTCGCCGATGCGGTCAAAGTGACGCTCGGACCTCGTGGACGCAACGTCGTTCTGGAGAAAAAGTACGGCGGGCCGACGATCACCAAGGACGGCGTCACGGTCGCCAAAGAGATCGAGTTGAAGGACCCGCTCGAGAACATGGGCGCCCAGATGGTGCGCGAGGTGGCGTCCAAGACCTCCGACGTCGCCGGCGACGGAACCACCACCGCCACCATCCTGGCACAAGCGATTTACCGCGAGGGAGTCAAAGCGGTCACCGCGGGAGCCAATCCGATGGCCGTCAAGCGCGGCATCGACAAGGCCGTCGAAGCGGCCGTCGAGGAAGTCAAAAAGCTCTCCAAGCCAGTCTCCGGCGACATGATCGCCCAGGTCGGCAGCATTTCCGCCAACAGCGACCTCACTATCGGCAACATCATTGCCGAGGCAATGAAGAAGGTCGGTAAGGACGGCGTGATCACGGTCGAAGAATCCAAGACCATGACTACCGAGTTGCAGACGGTGGACGGCATGCAATTCGACCGCGGCTACCTCTCACCCTACCTGGTGACCGACACCGAGCGCATGGAGTGCGTCTTCGAGGATCCCTACATTCTCATTCACGACAAAAAGATCAGCAACATGAAGGACCTGCTGCCCCTTCTCGAACAGATCGTCGGCGCAGGTAGGCCGCTGTTGGTGATCGCCGAGGACGTGGAAGGCGAAGCACTGGCCACGCTCGTGGTCAACAAGCTGCGCGGCACGCTGAGTGCTTGCGCCGTGAAAGCCCCGGGCTTCGGCGACCGCCGTAAGGCGATGCTGGAAGATATCTCGATTCTGACCGCCGGCAAGGCCATCATGGAAGAGACCGGCATCAAGTTGGAGGGCGTCAAGCTGGAGGATCTGGGCCGCGCAAAACGCGCTACGGTGGACAAGGACACCACCACCATCATCGACGGCGGCGGATCGCAGAAAGACATCGCGGGACGGATCAAGCAGCTCCGGGCCCAGATCGAAGAGACAACCTCGGACTACGACCGCGAGAAACTGCAGGAGCGCCTGGCGAAGTTAGCCGGTGGCGTATCGATCATCAAGGTCGGCGCCGCGACCGAGACCGAGATGAAAGAGAAGAAGGCCCGCGTCGAAGACGCGCTGCACGCCACTCGCGCAGCGGTCGAGGAAGGCATCGTGCCGGGCGGGGGCGTTGCCTTGTTGCGGGCTTCGGTCGCGCTCGAGAACCTCAAACTAGAGGGCGACGAGCAGTTCGGCGTCACCATCGTGCGGCG
>Ga0187851_10002148_pt1 | contig 17808 bp, 10 predicted proteins | sample June2016WEW_6_10_FD_132997 | JGI IMG/M metagenome (GOLD analysis project Ga0187851, IMG submission 132997) | Peatland microbial communities from SPRUCE experiment site at the Marcell Experimental Forest, Minnesota, USA - June2016WEW_6_10 | ecosystem: Environmental > Terrestrial > Soil >...
CCCGAAATGCCGGTGCTGATCGTGCGCAGCCAGATCGACGAGAACGCGATCGCCGAGGCGATGCGCCTGGGCGCTCAGGACGTGGTGACGCTCGCCAACCGCAGCCGCTTGCAGTCGGTGGTCTCCCGCGAGCTGCGGGCTTACCGCCTCGAGCGCGCGCTGTCGACCACGCTCTCCTCCGCCCGCGAGTATCGCGAGCAGCTGCAGAAATTCCTGGAGGGGTCGGCAGATGCCATCACTCACGTGCAGGAAGGCATCATCGTCGATGCCAACCGGGCGTGGCTCGAGCTATTCGGGTACTCCGGAGACGACGCGCTCACCGGCACGCCGCTCATGGATTTGTTCGAGCAGGACACCCATCCCGCCCTGAAGGGAGCGCTCGTGGCGTGCCTCCAGGGCAAGTGGTCGGACCACGGTCTGAAGGTTCAGGCGTTGTTGTCGGACGGCTCCACCCTTCCGCTGGTCCTATCGCTCACCCGGGCGGATTACGAAAACGAGCCCGCTACCCGCATCAGCATTCCCGCGAACCACAGAAAGGATCATGATCTGGAGGTTCAGCTCGCGGACGCCGTGAAGAACGATGTGACGACGGGCTTCCTGCAGCAGCGCTATCTCGTGGCCGCCATCCGCGAGCGCTGCACGCACGCGATGAAGGGCGGAGTGCGCCAGTTCGCCTACTTGAAACCCGACCGGTTCTCGGAGATTCAAGCGACCATCGGCGTGCTCTCGAGCGAGGACTTCATGGCGCAACTCGCCGAGCTCGTGCGCATGCATCTGACCGCGACGGATCTCTGCGGCCGATTCGGCGGCAACGGATTTTTGATCATGCTCGACCGGGGCACGGCGCGCGACGTCGAGACCTGGGCCGAGAACGTGGTCCAGCGCATCGGCGACCACACGTTCCAATTCGACGAAAAGAACCTCTCGGCAACGGTAACGGTGGGATTGGGGCTCCTGCCCCCGGCCAATCCAGACGCGTCGGCCGCCATCGCCGACGCGGTGAACGCTGCACGGCGCGGCCGCGAGCTCGGCGGCAATCAGATGTACGCGGTCGACAAGTCCGACACCGACACCCGCGTGCAGGCCTACGACAAGATCTGGGTCAAGCACATCAAGAGCGCCCTGATGGAGAATCGCTTCCGGCTGGTCCAACAGCCCGTCGCGAGTCTTTTGGGCGAGGACAAGGGCATGTTCGACGTGCTGGTCCGCATGCTCGACGAACAGGGCAACGAAGTGCTGCCCGCGGAGTTCATTGCGGCCGCCGAGCGCAACGATCTGATGAAGAACATCGACCGCTGGGTCATCGGCGCCTCCATGTCCTTCGCCGCCAACCGCAAGGCCGCCTGCATTTTCGTACGCGTCTCCAAGGACACGATCCTCGACAAGAGCCTGATCGGCTGGCTCGAAACCCAATTGAAATCGCTCAAGATCGAGCCCAAGCGGCTGTGCATCCAGGTGACCGAAGAGATCGCGATGCAATACGTCCGTCAGACCACCGAGTTGTCGGAGAACCTGCGCAAGCTCGGTTTCCGCTTCGCGCTCGAACATTTCGGTACCGGGCGCGATCCCTTGAAGCTCCTCGCCAGCATCAGCATGAACTTCATCAAGGTGGACGGCTCGCTCATGCAGGGTCTTTCGACCAACCAGCTGCAACAACAGCGCGTCAAGGGTCTGGTCGAATCCGCCAAGCGCAAGGGCGTCGAGACCATCGCCGAACGCGTCGAGGACGCCAACACCATGGCCGTCCTGTGGCAGCTCGGCATCGAGTTCATCCAGGGCTATTTCGTCAACGCCCCCGAGGATGTGACGATGTCGGGCGAGCGCTAGGCCGCCGAGACTTCGAGGCGGTCGATCTGCTTGTACGCGCGCGAGAATCGCTGACGCCGCTGACCCTTCCTGTCCTGGAACTGCTTGAGCTCCCCGAACCTGAGCTTCATCGGCGCGCTGTTGCCGCTGTACACGGTCAAAATCTCCGACGGACCGACCACCGCCATGGCGGTCAGATACTCATCCCGTTCGGCGGATTTTTTGCCCGGAATCCCATATAGATTTTGTCCCTTGCCGGCGGACATCTCCTCGATCTGAGCGGCGGGCAGAGCGAGCACTTCGCCCTCGTTGTTCACCAGCACCGCGACAGCGGCGGGATCGCCGATCGGTTGTGCCGGCAGCACGCGGGCGTTCTGCGGCACTTTGAGCACCGACTTGCCCTTCTTGTTGCGCGCATAGAGTTCGGCGAGCTTGACCTTGAATCCGTAGCCCGCATCGCTCGCCACCAGCCAAAGGTCGCCCGGGTCCCCGATCAGCACCGCGGCGAACGTCGCTCCGTCCGGCGGATCGACGGTTCCCGACAGCGGCTCGCCGTAGCCGCGCGCGGCGGGCAGCTGATGCGCATCGAGACTGTAAGCGCGGCCGGTGGAATCGATGAACACCGCCTGCTGCAGGTTTTTTCCCTTGGCCGCGGCTTGGAACTCATCTCCGGTCTTGTAGGAAAGCCCGCGCGCGTCGATGTCATGGCCCTTCGCTGCGCGCACCCAGCCGAGGCGCGACAGCACCACCGTGGTCGGCTCGCTCGCGATCAGATCCACCTCGGCAATCGCCTGGGCGGCCTCGCGCTCCACGAGTTTGGTGCGCCGCGCATCGCCGTAGTCCTCGGCGTCCTGCAACAACTCCTCGCGCACCAGCTTCGTGAGCCGCGCCTTGCTCTTCAGGATGCGGTCGATCTCATCACGCTCTTGGGCGAGCTTCTTTTGCTCCTCGCGGATCTTCATTTCTTCGAGGCGCGCCAGATGGCGCAGCTTCGTTTCGAGGATCGCCTCGGCCTGTTCGTCGGAGAGCTTGAAGCGCTTGATCAGCACCGGTTTCGGCTGATCCTCGGTACGCACGATGCGGATCACTTCGTCGAGGTTCAGATACGCGATCAGCAAGCCATCGAGGATGTGCAGCCGCGCGCTCACCTTCTCGTGGCGGTGTTTGAGGCGACGCGTGACCGTGGACTTGCGGAACTCCAGCCACTCCAGGAGCAGTTGCTTCAGTCCCATGACCCGCGGCCGGCCATCGAGCCCGATGACGTTCAGGTTCACGCGGTAATTGCGCTCGAGGTCGGTGCTTGCAAACAAATGGTCCATGAGCGCGGGAATGTCGACACGATTGGACTTCGGCACGATCACGAGACGCGTCGGATTCTCGTGATCCGATTCGTCGCGCGTGAAATCGACCATTGGAAGCTTCTTCTGCTGCTTCAGCGCTTCGATCTGCTCCAGGATCTTGCTACCCGACACCTGGAAGGGCAGCGCGTCGATGACGATCTCGCCGTCCTCGATCGAGTAGGTGGCGCGGGCCTTGAAACTCCCCCCGCCCGTTTCGTACATCTGCATGAGATCGGCGCGCGGGGATACGATCTCCCCCGCCGTGGGAAGGTCGGGTCCCTTGACGTATGTCATGATCTTGCGCGTGCTGAGCTCCGGATCGTCCAGCAGCGCGACGCACGCGTTGACGACCTCGCGCAGATTGTGCGGCGGAATGTCGGTGGCCATGCCGACGGCGATCCCCGATCCGCCGTTGAGCAAAAGGTTCGGCACGCGCGCCGGAAGCAATACGGGTTCATCCATCGAGCCGTCGAAATTCGGCACCCAATCGACCGTACTCGCTCCCAGCTCCTGCAGGAGCAGATCCGCGTACCGGGTCAGGCGCGACTCGGTGTAGCGCATCGCCGCGAAGGATTTCGGGTCGTCGGTCGATCCCCAGTTGCCCTGCCCGTCGACGATGGGATAGCGGTACGAGAAATCCTGCGCCATGTGCACCATGGCCTCGTAGCACGCCGAATCACCGTGCGGATGGAACTTGCCGATCACATCGCCCACGGTGCGCGCGGACTTCTTGTGCTTGGCGCCCGCGGCCAGCCCGAGCTCGCTCATCGCGTAGACGATGCGCCGCTGCACCGGCTTCAGACCGTCACCCAAGTGAGGCAGCGCCCGATCGAGGATCACGTACATCGAATAATCGAGATACGCGCGCTCGGCGAAGGACTTCAGGGATTCCTTCTCGACGCCTTCGAAATTGAGTTGCTGATCTTTCATGGGGCCCTTGAGCGGACGCGCCTAGACGATGCGCGCCAGATTACCCTTGCTCTCCAGCCACTCGCGCCGGTCGCCCGCGCGCTTCTTCGCGAGCAGCATGTCGAGCAGCTGATCCGGATTGTCCTTGGCGTCGATGGTGAGCTGCACCAGCCGGCGCGTCTGCGGCGCCATGGTGGTCTCCCGCAGCTGGGTTGCGCTCATCTCGCCCAAGCCCTTGAAGCGGGTGACCACGACTTTGGTGCGCGGGCTCGATTCGGCGATGCGCTTCAGTTCCCGTTCGCGCTCCGCCTCGTCGAGCGCGTACACCACTTCCTTGCCGGCATCGATGCGAAACAGCGGCGGCATGCACACGTACACGTGCCCCGCCGCGACTAGCGGACGGTAGTGGCGCAGGAACAGTGCGCAGAGGAGCGTTGCGATGTGCTGGCCGTCGCTGTCGGCATCCGCCAGGATGCAGATCTTGTGGTAACGCAGGCCCGACAGGTCGGTGCTCGACGGGTCCACGCCGATGGCGATGGTGATGTTGTGCACTTCCTGCGACTGCAGCACTTCCCGGGAATCCGATTCCCAGGTGTTCAGGATCTTGCCGCGCAACGGCATGATGGCCTGAGTCACCCGATCGCGCGCCTGCTTCGCCGAGCCGCCGGCCGAGTCGCCCTCCACCAGGAAGAGCTCGCCGCGCTCCGGATCCTGAGCGACGCAGTCGGCGAGCTTGCCGGGCAGCGCCGCACCAGCGCCGGTGCGCTTGCGCTCGATTTTCTGGCTGTCCCGCACCCGCTGTTGCGCCTTCGCAATGGCCAGCATGGCGATCTTCTCGCCCTGGTCCGGATGCTGATTGAGCCATAGCGCGAAGGCATCCTTGATCACGCCCTGCACGATGCCCGCGGACTCCCGCGAGGAGAGCTTCTGCTTGGTCTGCCCGGCAAACTGCGGCTCGCGCATTTTCATCGACAGCACGAAATTGACGCCGTCCCAGACATCTTCCGGCGTGAGTTTGAGCCCTCGCGGAACCAGGTTCCGGAACTCGCAGAATTCGCGCACCGCATCCGAGGTGCCGACACGCAGACCGTTGACGTGCGTGCCACCCTCGGTGGTGGGGATCAGGTTGACGTAACTCTCGGTGACGCGCCGCTCCGACTCGGATACCCATGCGAACGCCCACTCGAGCGCTCCCCCGTCGATGTCGCGCTTGCCGTAAAAGGTCTCCGCCGGCAGCCATTGGCCCTTCCCCAGCTCCTCGGCGAGGTACTGGTGCAGGCCACCCGTGTAGAACCACTCCTCACGCTCTCCCGTGATCTCGTTGGTGAGCGAGACGTGCAGGTTGGGACAGAGCACCGCTTTGGCGCGCAGAACCTGTTTCAGGCTCGCCACGGATATCTTGTCGGTGTCGACGTACTTCGGGTCCGGCCAGAATCTCAACGTCGTGCCGGTTTTCGATTTGGGGGCATCGCCCACCACTTCGAGCTTGGAGGTCGGTTTGCCGCCGGCGAAGCTCAGGTTGTATTCCTTGCCCCCGCGTCGCACCCACACCTCGAGATGTTTGCTGAGCGCGTTAACGACGGACACCCCGACCCCGTGCAGACCGCCCGAGTGCTGGTAGGTCTTGTCGTTGAATTTGCCGCCGGCGTGCAGGCGCGTCAGGATGAGCTCGACGCCTGAGATCTTCTCCTTCGGATGGATGTCGACGGGCATGCCCCGGCCGTCGTCCTCGACCTGGCAGGAGCCGTCCTTGAAGAGCGTCACGTCGATGCGGTCGCAATGACCGGCGAGCGCCTCGTCGACGCTGTTGTCCACGACCTCGTGCGCCAGATGATTCGGACGCGTCGTGTCCGTGTACATGCCGGGACGCCGGCGCACCGGGTCCAAGCCGCTCAGCACCTCGATGTCGGAGGCGGTATAGGATGATGCCATCGATTACCTCGTCGGAAGGCGGCGGAGTCTAGCACGCGATCCACGGCGGATCAGCCGGCGGACTCCGGGTGGATGCGCTGCGGGGTGCCCGCCCATGCCTAGCCTGGCGAGGGCGGGCCGATTCCGCTATGGTAAGCGCATCATGGGAATCGCCAACGCTCAGAACATGGTCCGCACCATTCCGGTGCTGCCGCAACCCTACGGCATTCGAGTCCGGCTCAAGCCCGGAGATCCGTTTGCGAGGCTCCTGGGCACCGACTGGCAGCGGACGCATTGGTTCTTTACTGCGGCCGAACGCGACCGCGTGCTGGAGGACATGTCCCGCAAACACGAGTACTCGCGCATCGGCGACCAACCGGCGCTGGTGTTCGAGAAGGTCGAAAGGCTCGCCGAGAGCCGCGGTTTCTAGAAAAGCACGTCCCTAGAAAGTGCGGCCTAGGAACAGATAGTAGCCCGCGTTTCCCGATTGGTCGTATCCCGATCCGATATAGACCGGACCCAAGAACGTGTCGAAGGCCACGAAAACGGACGCATCCTTGCGCGCGGACCCGATGCTGATGTCGCCGCGACGCTCCCAGGTATTGCCAATCTCGAACGATGCACCGAGATACACCGGAACATCGAAGAGGCCCTCCCCGCCCCTACCGACCTTGCGAAAATAGATGGCCCGGGCGATCGCGTAATTCGGGCCGAGGAGCGACAGGGGAGCGAGGCCGGACAGGTTGAAAAAACCTCCCAGCGAGTAGAAATCCTGCACATCCCGGGTGGTGAGATGGCCGTCCAGCGTGGATCCGGCCGACGCCCACAGGAGCAGCGTATTGCGTCCGCGCGAGCTCGCCGTCAGCCAATCGGCCGACACCTTGTCGAACGCCGTGTCGGCGCCGAGATTGGTGCGGTTCGCATCCCATTGCACATCGAACGTCGTTCCCTCGCGCGGAAAATGCACGTTGTCGAGCTGGTCGTAGCTGAACTTGAAGAAGTATTCCCCGTTGTTGTACTGCGGCTCGACGAAGTCCGGCTTCCCGAACCGGTCGTACGTCAACCCGTTCGTGCGGTGATAGCCCAGGCGGATTTCGCCCCAGTTGCCGAGATTGCGGCCGAAATCGATGTCACCCTCCACCTCGCGGTCGCGAAAATCCGCGACTTCCAGATTGTTCACGAAAATCGGCAGATCGCGGGCCTCGATGCGCGCGCTCGGTGCAACGAACCAGATCCGCAACGCATCGAGCGGTTGATAGAACTCGCTCGTCACCCTCGGGTCGCTGCCGATCTGCAGATTCGTCTGCAGCTCCGCGCCGAGATCGTCAATCTCGGTCATCAGGAACTCCGCCCCGACGTTGTACTGGCTGTCGCCCTGGAAATTGTCCTCGAGGTTCAAGCCGAAGCGCACGTAGTTGGGTCCCCAGGATTTGCGGCGGGCACGCACTTCGAGCCCGTATTGCTGATCCTCGCCCTCCCCTTGCGCCACCAGCGTGTAGTCGAGGGTTTCGAAGTAGCCCAGGCCGTAAAGCTCGGTGATGCGCGCGCCGACCGCATCGAGATCGAGCGGTTTGCCGACGAGCGGCTCCATCTCGGCGATGATTGTCTTTTCATAGCGCCTGGACTCCGGATCGACGCGCACGAAGCTGATCAGCGGAAGTCCGGGCTCCTTCACCTCACGGCGCGCCACATAGGCGTGATAAGCACCTTCTCCCTCGCGCAGCGCCGCCAAGCGCGGCTCGATGGCACTCGCCGCGGCCTCCCCCTGGGTGATCATGGAGGCGGCTGCGGTGAAATCGGTGGCGGTCGTCGAGCCGAGCGTGGGCTCGATGAGAATATCCTGCGACTTGAGGGTCGCCTTCTGGCGGTCTGAATCCTTGCGCACCAGGATGGCCAGCATCTGATTGGAAATCGACAGCGCCGAATCGAGACGATCGCGCGACCGCAGCGGGTAACTGACATCGGAGACGATCAGAATGTCCGCGCCCATGGCGCGCGCCACGTCGATGGGCAGATTCTCCGCCAAGCCTCCGTCGACCAGTAAACGTCCCTCGTAATCGACGGGAGCAAACACGCCCGGAGCGGAAATGCTGGCGCGCATCGCGATCGACAGGTCCCCGCGGTCAAGGAGCACCGCCTCGCCGCTCTCCAGATCGGTCGCCACCGCACGAAACGGCGTCGGCAGCTGGTCGAAATTCGTGGTGTTGCTGAACGGCAGCGTCAGCTGGCGCAGCGTTTCCTGCAGCTTTTGCCCTTGGATGAATCCCTTGGGAAGGAGGACATGGTGGTGCTGGACGCCGAGCGGCAGGCGCACCAGATAATTGCGGTCATCCTGCTTGCGTCGGAAGGCCAGATCGCGGCGGGGCGGGGCATCGCGGAATGCTTCCTGCCAATCGACCGAGCGCATGGTGGACTCGATGTGGGCGGCGGTCATGCCGCTCGCATACAGGCCGCCGACCACGGCGCCCATGCTGGTGCCCGCGATGCAGTCGATCGGGACTTTGAGTTCTTCCAAGATCTTGAGCACGCCGATGTGAGCCATCCCGCGCGCGCCGCCGCCGGATAGGACCAGGCAGATGCGCGGGCGGGCCACGCCGGGCGCGCGGGGTGACTCGGGGCGCGCCGCCGGCACGCCTTGCGGCACATCTCTCTGCAAGCCTTGCGGCGCGCCTTGTGCTGGTTCGGACAGGCGCGGGGGCGGCAACACGCTCTGCGGCAAGGGCGACTGCGCGCCCCCCGCGATGCTCCACAGACCGGCGATCAGCGCACCGGCCAGTCCAAGCCCCAAACGGCGAGTCCCCATGATGGGGTGCTAGTTTAGAGCACGAGATCGATGCTGGTCGCGGTAAAGGTATTGGTGGCGCGGTCGAAAATACCGCTGGCTGCCAATTGAACACTAGGCGTGGTGCTGGAAAGCGACGAATTCACCTTCGATACCCAGCTCAAGAAGGAACTGTACGATGCGATCGCCGTGGTCGACGTGACTGTCGGGGTGGTGGTTGCCGTGGCGGGATCGCCGACCGAATAGCGCGGCGCGAAAGTACCCGTGACGGCCAGGGCGGTTGGAACGACCGTGATCGCAGGCGCACCCGACAAATCGATGACTTCCGGACCGATTTTGATCTGTGCGGCATAGGCCGAAGTGACACTCAGCGAGAAACCGGAATCGGACAATGTCGTAAACGGCGTCGGGTTGCCTTGCGGCCAGGTGACCTGCAAGATCGCCGGCTCGCATACCTGGCTGCCGATTCCGCAAGCGCCGCTTCCGGGCGTCGTCGGGGCGCCCCCGCCGACTTGACCACCCGCGATTTGCACGGAGGACTCGTTGTTCACGGCAACCGCATCGAAATCGGGAGGCGCGGAGCCGAAAGGCGTCGTATAGCCGCTGATCCACACTGGATCGCCCGCGGTAGTGCCTGCGGGGAGAAGAATCGACCCGGAATCGACCAGGAAGGCTGCCGGGTTTTCCAAAGCGGCTCCATTTCCAGCGAATTTGAAGTCGGAGATCGGCCAATTGTTGATGCTCTGGGCATCGAGAGTCAGACTGCCGCTCGCCGAACTGACCAACGTTCCAAACAGTTCGGTATTTTGCAGGCGCACCGACCCCGTATTCGTCGAAGAGGTCCCGGTCGCATCGATCTGCACCGTCGTCCCGTTGCTGAGGACACTGTAGATACCTCGCGCCGTGATGTGCTGGCCGACTGACACCGCGTTGGAATTCAAGCCCGTAAGCGTCGAATTGTTGTCCGCGGTCACGATCGTCCCCGGTCCCAGCAGCACCTGGGGATTCGCAGTCTCGCAGGGCGAGCTCACGTCGCTCACCGCGCAATAGAAAAACTCATCCGCGGTGTTCAAGATCAAGGTCGCACCCAGCAGGGTCAACGTATTGCCGTCGCGGGCGATCACATCGCCGCTGATGCCCTCGGTGTAGACATCCTCGAGGGTGCTTCCGGCAACCGCATAGACCAAATTGAATCTGCCGGCTGTCGCCCCGTTCAGCGGGTTGTAATCGGGTTGGAACGTCGTGTATCCGGCGGCGATGGTGGTTCCCGCGGACAGTACCGATAAAGCATTCAACCCATTGCTTCCGACATACGTCTTGCCATTCAGGGTGTAGACGGTGTTCGGCTGACTGAACAGCGTGAGGCTTCCCAAATTGTTGGCCTCATCGTAAAACGGCCGGATGTAGACCGTGTAGGTGTTCACGTCGACGCTTGAGTTGATCAACGGACCGCGCACCCGGATGAGCTTCGCGTTGGCAGCTTGCATTCCGATGGTCACGTACGGACGCACGACGAACGCCGCCGGGCTGTAGTGAAGGTTCACATAACCCGTCGCCGCCAGATCGAAGTCGATGGACAGCAGTACGGCGCTCGTCGACGCGAAAGTGGGGGTTATCGTGGGCAGATTGCTGGGGTCGAATTCCGTGGTGATCGCGTATGTGGTCGGGGCTTTCCCAGTGGCCGCGTCCAACAATTGCGCGGTCTGCGGCACGCCGTTGACTATGACCGATATCACCGCATTGGTGTAATCCAGGGTGATCGTGGCCGATGTGTACGTGCCATCCGGAATCGACCCGGAGCTCCACAACTCGGCGATGTTGTGCACTTGCGTGAGATCGACGATCTCCGGAGTACCGACCGCGGTGACCGCCACACCATCGCTTCGGGTCAGCGTTACGGAGTCGATGGTGACGATATAGCTGGCAAAATCTCCGGGCTCGTCGGTAACGTCCACCCAGGCAATGCCGTAGTAGCTGATATTGCCTTGTCGGTGACAGCCGGCCGTGGCGACAGCGGCGGCGCAAACCAGTGCGCTCAAGATCTTGTACGCGTATTTTCTCAGAAAAGGGTGCACTGCGGATTCCAGTTATGACGAACGGGTGGTGTTGTAAGGGTGCGTAGAATAAAGGCTTTCGAGGGATTGCGCGCGGCAAAGTTCCATCCGCAGTATTGAAGGCACTGCTCAGGTCCTCGACGGCCCCGCCGTTCGGGGCACCTGCTGGGTGATGCAATGGATGTTGCCGCCCCCCAAAAGGACCTCGCGCGTGCCGACGCCCACGACCTCGCGAGTTGGAAACAGTCGCTCGAGCGTACGCATCGCAGCCCGGTCCCGGCGTTTGTCGTAGAGCGGCATCACGACGCGTCGGTTGGCGACATAGAAATTGATATATGAGGCAGGCAACCGATCGCCGGCCCGGCGCGGGCGGGACCCCTCGCGCCGATCGACTCCGGATGCCTCCTCGGCCGTCATGAACAACGGCCCGGGCTGATGGATCTTGTGAATGGCAAGTGCGCGTCCGCGCGCGTCGCGGACGTTCTTCAAGCGCTGGTAGGCATCCACCGAGATTTCGTACTGGGGATCCCCGCGGTCATCGGTCCAGGTCAGCGCGACATTTCCTGGGCTCGTGAAGCACGCAAGCTCGTCGATATGGCCGCCCGTCTCGTCCAGGTAGACGCCCGCACCGAGCCAGATCACGGTGCTCACGCCGAGATAGCGGCGCAGCATCTCCTCGATGTCCGTGCGTCCCATCCCCGGATTCCGATTGGGATTGAGGAGACATTCCTCGGTCGTCAGACAGGTGCCCTGGCCGTCGACGTGAATTGCGCCGCCCTCGAGCACGAACGGCGTGCGATACCGATCCGCGCCTTCGATCTCCAGCACCTTGCGCGCCACTTCGTCATCCCGGTCCCAGGGGAAATAAAGCCCGCCGGCGAGTCCGCCCCACGCATTGAAGGTCCAGTCCACGCCGCGCCGTCTGCCCTTCGCGTCGATGACGAAGGTCGGCCCGCAATCGCGGATCCACGCATCGTTGCTGGTGATTTCGACCAGACGCACTTTAGGCGACAGCCGCGCCCGGGCGTTCTGAAACTGTCCGGCCGACACACCGATGGTGACCGGCTCGCTCGCCGCAATGGCCTCCGCCACGGCAGCGAAGACGGCCTGCGCCGGCTTCGCTCCGGCCCTCCAGTTGTCGGTGCGCTCCGGCCAGAGCATCCAGCATCCGGCGTGCCGCTCGAATTCGGCCGGCATTCGAAAGCCGTCGCGGGTGGGGGTGGTTGTCAGTGTACGCAATGCGGTTCTCCGGCCGCGCATGCTAGCATTGCCGCCGTCAAAGGAGAGCAGGAATGTCCGACGCCAAGCCGATCAGCATGCAGGTCCCCGCCGGGGGCGAAAAAATCACCACCGCCGACGGCAAACTCAAGGTGCCCGACCAACCCATCATCCCGTTCATCGAGGGCGACGGGACGGGCCCGGACATCTGGCGCGCGAGCGTGCGGGTATTGGATGCGGCCGTGCAGAAAGCCTACGGCTCCAAACGCAAGATCCGCTGGATGGAAGTGTTCGCGGGCGAGAAAGCCAACAAGAACTACAACACCTGGCTTCCCGACGAGACGGTCGCCGCCTGCCGGGAGTACCTGGTCTCCATAAAGGGACCGCTCACCACGCCGGTTGGCGGAGGCATCCGATCGCTCAACGTGGCGCTCCGTCAGCTGCTCGATTTGTACGTCTGCCTGCGGCCGGTCCGCTGGTTCAAGGGCGTTCCCTCACCGGTGGTTGCGCCGGAGAAGGTCGACATGGTGATCTTTCGCGAGAACACCGAGGACATTTACGCGGGCATCGAGTTCGAGGCGGGATCGGCGGACGTGAAGAAATTCCTCGACCTGTTCAAGCAGACCTTCCCGAAGCAATTCGCGAAGATCCGCTTCCCGGAGTCATCCGGCATCGGCCTGAAGCCGTCCTCCAAGGAAGGCACCGAGCGCCTGTTCCGGGCGGCCGTGGAGTACGCCATCGTCAACAAGCGCAAGAGCGTGACGATCGTGCACAAGGGCAACATCATGAAGTTCACGGAAGGCGCCTTCCGCAACTGGTCCTATCAGCTGGCGGAGCGTGAATTTTCCGATCACGTGTTCACCTGGGAACAATGGGAGCGCATCAAGAGCTCCCGCGGTGAACAGGAAGCCAATGCGCAAATGAGCGCCGCAAAGCAGGCGGGAAAGGTCATCATCAAAGATGCCATCGCCGACATCACCTTGCAGCAAGTGCTCACGCGTCCCGACGAATTCGACGTGGTCGCCACCATGAACTTGAACGGCGACTATCTCTCGGACGCGCTCGCGGCCCAGGTGGGCGGCATCGGCATCGCCCCGGGCGGCAACATCAACTACATGACCGGACATGCGGTGTTCGAGGCAACGCACGGCACGGCTCCGAAGTACGCGAATCTGGACAAGGTGAATCCCGGCTCCCTGATCCTGTCCGGCGAGATGATGCTGCGCTACCTGGGTTGGTCGGAGGCTGCCGATGCCATCATCGGCGCGATGGACAGGACCATCGCTCAAAAGACCGTCACTTACGACTTCGCGCGGCTCATGAAGGGAGCGACCGAGGTCAAGTGCAGCGAATTCGCCGACAAGTTGATCGGCAACCTCTGAGCGTCAACCCGCCGCCGCGCGCGCGAGTTCCGGCGGCGCGGCAGTTCTCGACGCGCGCTGCTTCAGCACGTCGAACGCGGCCACCCGATACGCCTCGGTCATGGTCGGGAAGTTGAAGATCTGCTCGACGAAGAATTCCGCCGTCTGGCCGGTCGCGATCGCGGCCTGGCCCAGATGCACGAGGTCGGTCGCGCCGTCCCCGAGCACTTGAACGCCGAGCACGCGCCCCGAACCGCGCTCGCACAACAGGTGGAGGAATCCCGACGCCTCGCCCGCGATGTGTGCCCGTGCCACTTCGCTGAAATCGGCGCGGCCCACCACCACGTCGATTTTCTGGGCAGCCGCCTGTGAGGCCGACAGGCCGACGCAGGCGATCTCGGGAATGGTGTACACGCCGGTGGGCACCAAACTGATCGCGGTGGGCGGATCGAGATCGAACGCGGCAAGGGCCGCCCGTCTGCCCTGATCCGCCGCCGCGCACGCGAGCGCCGGCGGCCCGATCGCATCGCCGGCGGCATATATCCCCGCGACGTTGGTCTCGAAGCGCTCGTTGACCTCGACGTGGCCGCGCGAGCTCACCCGCAGTTTGAGGCGCTCAAGGCCAATGCCGTCGAGGTTCGCGATGCGCCCGAATGCCGCGAACACGATGTTCGCGGCCAGCCTGTCCCCACCGGCGAGCGACACGTCGACTTGCGAGAAGCCGTCAAAGCGCGCGGCTTCGACCTCCGCTCCGGCGCGGTAGATGCCGCCCATCGCCCGGAAACCCGCCAGAAAACCCGCGCGCAACGTGTCGTCGAGAAAACCCAGCGGCTCGGAAGCCTTGTCCACCATCGTCACGGCACAGCCGAGCGCCGCGAAGATCGAGGCGTATTCGCAGGCGATGACGCCGCTTCCGAGAACGATGAGGGCTCGCGGCAGATACGGCAGGCTGAGAATCGAATCGCTGTCGAGGATGTGCTCGTGGTCGACCTGGATCGCCGCGACGTGTCGCGGGCGCGAGCCGGTGGCGAGCAGGATACGGTGCGCATGCAGCACGCTGCGGCTACCGTCCAGCCGCTGCACTTCGACGCGCTTGGCATCGAGCAGCGCGCCTCGGCCGCGGATCAACTCCACCCGATTTCGCGCGAGTTGAGCCTGCAGATATCGATCTTGGGCGTCGATCACCGACCCGACCCCGTCGAGCAACGCGGACAAGGGAGCATCGCCCGACAACTCGACCGCGAGCGACGAGGCGCTGCCGCGCATGCGCCGATAGCGAAGCGCCTGCTCGCGCAGCGCCTTGCTCGGAATGGTCCCCGACAAGAGGCAGGAGCCTCCGACTTGGAGCTCGGGCTCGATCACGGCCGCATGGAACCCAGCCTTGGAGGCCTGAATTGCCGCCTTCTGGCCCGCGGGGCCGGATCCCAGGCAGATCAAGTCGAATTTTGGCACCACGGTTCTAGATGCCTGCGAGTGCGCGCACGTAGTCGCGCTTGGCGAGGAGTGCGCGGCGATCGTCCGGGAACACGCCGAGGTGCTCGAAGACCGGGCTGTCGACCACCAGTTCCTCGCCGAGCAATTGCGGATGCAGGGTATGAGTTGCAAGCAGGTGCGCCGCGTTTACGGTGCCGGCAAGATCCGAGTGCGCGGATTCCCGGTAATTGCGCCAACCGCTCGCCCCGCCTTGCACATCGTCGGGCAGCCGCCAGTTCTCCATCAGCAGGCGCCCGAAAGCAGGCTCGAACTCCGCCACCAAGTCGGCGAAGGTGCGGGCATCCATGACCGTACGTTGAGTCGCCTCGAAATAGGAAAGGATCTTCAGCGCCAAGGCAGCGCCGGTACGATGCATCAACGCGGCGAGAAAGGCGCTTTCCACGTGCTTACGCCGCTTGCGGGCGATCTCCTTGGCCCACAAGCCGGCGAGCCACGCCTCGCGCCAGAGGTCCTCGGATTCGGGCTCATGGCCGGGGGCGTTGAATACCTCGCCGCGCAACATCACCGCGGTGGCGATGTTTCGAACCTCGGCGACTCCGAGCCAGGCGACCGCTTGCTGCAACGACACGACGGCGGCGCGCGGACGCAGCGCCGGGGAATTCGCAACTCGCATGATCTCTCCGGCCAGCGCCGGGTCGGATTGAATCAGCTTGGCGAGCTGCGCGGCATCGATGACTTGCTGGGCGGTGAGCTGCGCAAGCTCGGCGCAGACGCGGGGCAACGGCGCAATGGACTGCGGTGAGGCGAGCGAATCCGTGAGATGGGCTCGCGCGCTTTGACTGTGCAGCGATGACAACGCGACGACCGGATCGACACTCACTGACATACCTCCTGCACGACAGTCCAACACCAAACATCGGCAGCGATTGCCGATGCTTGAGCCCCGCGGCAGGGCGGACGTCACGGATTATGTCAAGTGGGCGAGAAAGCCCGCTCGAGTGCCTGGGATACATCCGCGATCAGATCCTCCACGTCTTCAACGCCGATGGACAGCCGCACGGTACCCCGGTCGATCAGGGACGCGGCCCGTTGCGCGGGAGTGTATTCCTGACCGCCGAGGAGTGCCGGCGGCACGACCAACGACTCGGTCGACCCGAGACTCGCGGCGATCGAAAAGAACTCGAGCGCCTGCGCGAATCGGTCGCCTTGCTTGGCGGTGCCATCGAGCTCGAAGCTCACCACCGTTCCGAAGTCCTTCATCTGGCGCTTGGCCAACGCGTGCTGCGGATGCGATTCGAGGCCCGGATAGAACACCCGCTTGACGCGCGCATGCTGTGCGAGAAAACGACTCACCGCCAATGCATTGGCGCACTGCCGCTCGTAACGCAGGAAATAAGTCCGCATGCCGCGCTGGATCAAAAATGCGGCGTGCGGGTCGAGCGTCGGCCCGAGCGAGACGATGTCCTTGCGCATGTGCTTGATCAGATCCCGGCTCGAAATGATCGCCCCGCCCATCACGTCGCCGTGTCCGGAGGCGTACTTGGTCAGGCTGTGCAGGAAGATATCGACGTCGAAGCTTCCATGGTTGTGAAAGCCGGCGAACGTATTGTCCATGACGGTGAGGCAACCCGTGCGGCGCGCGTGCAAGGTCAGATGCTCGATGTCCGCGATCTTGGTGACCGGATTCGTGGGGCTCTCGAACAACACCAGCCGGGTTCGAGTCTCGCCGAGGACACGCTCGATGCCCGCGCGATCCTCGATCGACAAAAGATCGTGCGTTACGCCGTACCTTGCGAGGACATGCTGCACGAGGTAACGGGTCGGTCCGTAGGACTCGATGAAGGCGAGAATATGGTCGCCCTGTTTGCAGAGCGCGAGCGCCACCGCGGCGATGGTGGCGACGCCGGAGCCGACCAGCAGACAGTCCTCCCTGCCCTGCAGCTGCGCGAGGGTTAATTCGAGCTGTCTCAAGGTCGGGTTCGAGGTGCGCGAATAATAGAACCCCGCACGCTCTCCCCTCATATAGCGCAAGGTCTCCTCGGTGTCGTCGAACGAGAACTTCACCGATTGGTATATCGGCGCCACCAGTGGCCGGTTGTCGGGCGACAGATCCACCTGCGGTGGGTGATTGACGAAGGTGTTGTTTTTCATGCGGCAACGATAGTCGAGCGGCAGGCGCATTGAAAGCGCCCGCGACCCGCACATGCCGTTGCAGCTCGCGCGCGCGAGAGCCGTTGCGGTTAAGATGAGCCGCTGATGTGCGCCGCCGCCACCGAAGGTCTCGAGCCCGCACCGCGATCCGCGGCGGAGCAATCCGTCGCGCGGCTGCGGGAGATTCCATACAACTATACCTCGCTCTCGGACCGCGAGATCGTCATCCGCCTGCTCGGCGAGCAGGCTTGGGTCCTGCTCGATGAGCTGCGCGGCGAACGCCGCACGGGCCGCTCCGCGCGCATGCTGTACGAAGTGCTGGGAGACATCTGGGTCGTCGACCGCAATCCCTTCCTCGAGGACGACCTGATCCAAAACCCCAAACGCTGCGGCCAGCTGATCGAGGCGCTACACCATCGCCTTCGCGAGGTGGAGAAGCGCAGCGACCCTCAGGACGGCCGGCGCGGCGACAAGGTATTGCAGCTGCTCGCGGCTGCCCGGGATGCCGTGGGTCGTTTCGAGCGGCGCTTCCCGGACATTCTCGCGCTGCGCAGACGAGCCCGGCGCTCGTTGGCGAGGCACACCCGGGCAGACAACGTCCACTTCGACGCCTATGCGCGGGTGTCGCATGTCACGGATGCCACCGACTGGCGGGTCGATCTGCCGTTCGTGGTACTCACGCCCGATACGGAGGGCGAGATCCCCTGGCTGGTACGCGATTGCATGGAACTCGGCCTCACCGTGATCCCACGCGGCGGCGGCACCGGATACACCGGCGGGAGCGTTCCATTGACGCCATGGTCTGCGGTGATCAACACCGAAAAGCTCGAGACGCTGGGTGC
>Ga0187851_10002149_pt1 | contig 17804 bp, 12 predicted proteins | sample June2016WEW_6_10_FD_132997 | JGI IMG/M metagenome (GOLD analysis project Ga0187851, IMG submission 132997) | Peatland microbial communities from SPRUCE experiment site at the Marcell Experimental Forest, Minnesota, USA - June2016WEW_6_10 | ecosystem: Environmental > Terrestrial > Soil >...
CACGGTGGTCGCCGAGGCGGCCAACGGTCAGCAGGCGGTCGCGTTGTACAGAAGCCTGAGACCCGACGTCGCGCTGCTCGATGTGCGCATGCCCGTGCTGGACGGCATCGCCGCCGTGGCCGCCATCCGGGCGGAGTTTCCCGAGGCCCGGCTGATCTGCCTCAGCACCTACGGCGGCGACGAAGACGTCCGCCGGGCGCTCATGGCGGGCGCGGCCTCGTACCTGACCAAGGACGTGTTGCACGACGAACTGCTGAACGCCGTGCGCGCGGTCGCGCAAGGCGAGCGTTACTTGCCCGAGGTCCTCTCGGCGGCGTTGGGAGGCGAGACGCCCGGCCCGATCTTGAGCGCGCGCGAGGTGGAAGTGCTTGAACTGATCGTCAAAGGGCTGGCGAACAAGCAGATCGCCTACGTTCTCAACATCGCCGAACATACGGTGAAGAACCACGTGAAGAGCATTCTGGTTAAGCTGGAAGTGGCTGACCGCACGCAGGCCGCGACGGCCGCGATTCAGCGCGGCATCGTGCACCTGCCGTGAGCGGCGCTCCGCGCGGCCGCGCGGAGCGGTAGTCCACCGTGTTTGCTCCCGCGTCCGGGAGCGATGAGCGCGGCCAGCGCGGAGCCTCCAGGCCAGGTTCGCCTGCTGACGCCGGGCGGCCGTGAACTGTCCGTGCCCAGGACGTTGCCGGGCCCGGCGTGACCCGGAGTAGCTCGAAAGGGCTATATCGCCTGCCGGCCCTGGTGTCATCCCATTAAAGTGGGGGCTGTTCCCCGCAAGGACCGAGATTTCGCCCGCATCCGGGCACGAGTTCGCAGGACCAGCAACTATGTGGATTGTCCGACTGGCGCTCCGGCGTCCCTACACATTCATCGTCATGTCGTGCCTGATGATCCTGCTGGGCGTCGGCGCGATGGTGACCATGCCGGTGGACATCTTCCCGCACATCGATATCCCGGTGGTCAGCGTGGTTTGGAGCTACACCGGCATCTCGCCCGAGGAGATGGAGAAGCGCATCATAACGATCACCGAGCGGGCCATGACCACCACGGTCAACGACATCGAGCACATCGAGTCGCAATCCTACAACGGCGTTTCGATCATCCGGTTGTACTTCCAGCCCAACGTCAAGATCGACATGGCCGTGGCGCAGGTGACGGCGATCTGCCAGACGCTGCTGCGCATTCTGCCGCCGGGCACGATGCCGCCGAACGTTATAAAGTACGATGCCTCGTCGGTGCCCATTCTGCAGTTGGGTCTCAGCAGCCCGGTGCTGAGCGAGCAGGCGATCGCCGACATCGGCCTGAATTTCATCCGCACGCAATTGGCCACCGTGCAGGGCGCCTCGGTGCCGACGCCTTACGGCGGCAAGTACCGCGAGGTGATGGTCGATCTCAACCCCGACCTGATGACCGCGCGGGGCCTCTCGGCCACCGATATCTCGGCTGCGCTGAACCAGCAGAACCTGATTCTTCCGGCGGGCACGGCGAAGTTCGGCGGGAAGGAGTACCAGATCAAGGTCAACAGCAGCCCGCGCACCGTGGCCGAGTTCAACTACCTGCCGGTCAAGACGGTTAACGGCGCCATCGTCTACCTGGGCGATGTCGCTCAGGTGCGCGACGGCTTCGCGGTGCAGGCCAACATCGTGCGCGAAGACGGCACACGTGGCGCGCTGCTGACGGTGATGCGCAACGGCCAGGCCTCGACGCTGGACATCGTCGACAAGGTGAAAGCGGTATTGCCGAAGATCCTCGAGGGGCTGCCCCCGGAGCTCCAGGTACGCACTCTGTTCGACCAGTCGATCTTCGTCCGCAACGCGATCAACGGCGTGGTGAAGGAGGGTGCGTCGGCTGCGCTGCTGACCGGCCTGATGATCCTGTTGTTCCTGGGAAGCTGGCGCAGCACGATGATCGTCTGCATCTCCATCCCGCTGTCGATCCTGACCTCGCTGGTCGTGTTGAACCTGTTTGGCGAAACGATCAACGCGATGACTCTGGGCGGCTTCGCGCTGGCCGTCGGCATCCTGGTGGACGACGCGACGGTGGAACTGGAGAACACGCACCGCAATATGGCCATGCGCAAGCCCATGGTGCGCGCCGTGCTCGACGGCGCGTCGCAGATCGCCGTGCCGGCGTTCGTTTCCACGCTCGCCATCTGCATCGTGTTCGTGCCCGTGTTGCTGCTGACCGGCGCGGCGCGGTTTCTGTTCACGCCGCTGGCCATGGCCGTGGTCTTCGCGATGCTCGCGTCGTACCTGTTGTCGCGAACGTTGGTGCCGACGCTGGTTTACTACCTGCTCCGCAGCGAGATCTCGATGTACCAGCACGGCGAACACGGCGAGGCGGGAGCCGAAGGCGGTCCCAAGCGGGACATCTTCTGGCGCGTGCACTTCAAATTCAATCGCGTCTTCCTGCGCTTTCGCGACTCCTACACGGGCCTGCTCGACTGGTCGCTGGACCACCGCGGACTGGTCCTGATCGGCTTCTTCGGATTCTCGCTGCTCTCGCTCGGCCTGGGGCGGTTCGTCGGCCGCGACTTCTTCCCGGAGATCGACGCCGGCCAGTTGCGGCTGCATGCGCGCGCTCCGTCCGGAACGCGAATCGAACAGACCGAGGTGCTGTTCGGCGACATCGAAGCCGAGATCCGCCAAGTGATACCGCCGGCCGATCTCGATACGATTCTCGACAACATCGGCTTGCCGATGAGCGGCTCGAACCTGGCCTACGCCGACAATCCCAATATCGGCCCGGGCGACGGCGACATTCTCATTGCTCTGAAGCCCGAGCATGAGCGCTCGGCGAGCTATTACGAAGACCTGCTGCGCAAGCGTCTGAACGCCCGCTTCCCCGAGGCGACGATCTACTTCGAAGCGGCCAATATGACCAGCCAGATTCTGAACTTCGGGCTGCCGGCGCCGATCGACGTCCAGATCATTGGCCGCAACGCCGAAGCCAACTACGCTCTGGCGCGCGAGGTCGAGCGGCAGGTGGGGCAAATTCCCGGCGCCGCGGACGTGCACATTCACCAGATCGTCGATTACCCCGAGATCCGCGTGAACGTGGACCGCAGCCGGGCCGCCCAGTTCGGGATGACGCAGCAGGACGTCACTTCGAGCGTGCTGATCTCGCTCAGCGGCAGCACGCAGGTGGCGCCCAACTACTTCCTGAACTGGAGCAACGGCGTCAACTACCTGGTTGGCGTGCAGACGCCGCAGTACGCCGTGCCCAGCCTGGACAAGCTGATGCGGACGCCAATCGACGCGGGCGGGCAGAGCCGCAGTTCCACCGCCTCCGGAACGAATCCGACGGCCACGGATGCCTCCCTCGCCTCCGCGCCGGCGCAATCCGGCGTGAGCTACGGCAATCCGGGCGCTCAGCCCGCCGCGACGCAATTGCTGAGCAACGTGGCGACGACAACGCGCGCCGTCTCACCGCTGATCATCAGCCACTATAACGTGCAGCCAGTCTACGACGTCTACGCGAACATAGACCGCAGCGACCTGGGCACGGTCGGCGACAAGGTGCGCGCGGTCGTGGACCGACTGCGCCCGAAACTGGTGCCCGGCGCATCGATGGTCATACGCGGTCAGGTGGAAACGATGCAAAGCTCATTCGAACGCCTCGCGCTGGGCCTGATCCTGGCGGTCACTCTGGTGTACCTGCTGATGGTGGTGAACTTCCAGTCGTGGCTCGACCCGTTCATCATCCTGATGCCGCTGCCGGGCGCCATGGCGGGCATCCTGTGGATGCTGTTCATCACCCAGACCACGCTCAGCGTGCCGTCGCTGATGGGCGCCATTATGTGCATCGGCGTGGCTACGGCGAACAGCATCCTGATGGTCGTGTTTGCCAACGACGAACGGATCGAGGGGCTGGACGCCCGCGCCGCCGCGCTGTCGGCGGGCACGGTGCGCATCCGGCCCGTCATTATGACCGCCGCGGCCATGATTCTGGGCATGCTGCCGATGGCGCTGGGGCTCGGCGAAGGCGGCGAACAGAACGCGCCCCTGGGCCGGGCCGTGATCGGCGGCCTGCTGGTGGCCACGGTTTCCACGCTGTTCGTGGTACCGCTGGTCTATAGCCTGCTGCGAACGAAGCCTCCGGTCGACCATGAGGAGAGGATTCTGAAGGAAGAACGCGAATGAAACCGGAATCGCCTGAACGGCTCCCGGCGCCCGGCGCCGAGGATTCTGAATTCCTGCTGCGGAAAGTCGAAATGCTCGAGCGCGAGGTGGAGACGCTGCGCCAGCATCACGGCGCCGCGCGGCTCGAAACTCCGCACATCGCGCCGCCGCGCCCGCGCCCAGCGCTGCTGCGCGGCCTGCTGATCGCGCTTGTGTTGATCGTCGCCGTCTGCTTCGCGGCGGGATTGCTGCCCAAACTGCGGCAGCGCCAGGTGCTGGCCGCCGAGAGCTCGCAGGTGCTCGCCCACCGGCCGATCGTGCCGGCGGCGGTCGTGAGCCTGGCGCCGCGCGAGACCGTCGTCACTCTGCCGGGCACGATGGAGCCGATCACCGAAGCGCCGGTGCTGGCGCGCGCCGACGGTTATATCAAGCGCCGCAATGTGGACATCGGCGACCGGGTTGCCGCGGGACAGGTGCTGGCGGAGATCGAAGCCCCGGAACTCAACCAGCAGGTGCAGCAGGCCGCCGCCGCGGTGGACCAGGCCCGCTCGGCTCTGGAGCAGGCCAACGCCAATCTCACGCAAGGGCAGGCAAACCGCGAATTGGCGCGCGTTTCCGCGCTGCGCTACGGCAATCTGCAGAAGCGCGGCATCGTGTCGCGCCAGGAGAACGACACCTACCAGGCGCAGTATCAGGCCAGCGACGCGGCCGTGGAGTCCCTGCGCAAGGCAGTGGCCTCGGCCACGAACATGGTTTCCGAGGCGCAGGCCAATCTCGCCCGATTGAAGGACGTTTTCAGCTATCTGAAAGTGCGCGCGCCGTTCGCGGGCGTTGTGACTTTGCGCAACGTGGATCAAGGCACGCTGGTGACGACGGGCAGCACTCTGCTGTTCCGCGTGGCCCAGACCGGCGTGTTGCGCCTGTTCATCAACGTGCCCCAGGTGAACGCCAGCCAGGTGCGGGCCGGGCAGACGGCCGGGCTCAGTCTGAGCGAGCGCCCGGGCGCGGCGCTCACAGGGAAAATCGTGCGCTCCAGCGGCTCGCTCGACCCGGCCACGCGCACCATGCTGGTCGAGGTGCAGGTGCCCAATCCGCGGGGCGATCTGCTGCCAGGAATGTACGCCGATGTGACGCTGCACGCCGCGCGCGAGAATCCGCCGCTGCTGATTCCCTCCGAAGCCCTGGTGGCACGCGCTCAGGGCACCATGGCGGCCGTCGTGGACCACACCGGAAAGGTGCATTTCACGCCTATTCAGGTCGGGCGCGACAGCGGGACGGAACTGGAGGTTCTATCCGGGCTGCAGGAAGGCATGCAGGTGATCGTGAACCCGAACGACAGCGTGCGCGAAGGCGTGCTGGTCGAGACCCAGCCGTTCCTGCGTCCGCGTCCGGCCGGCGCCCCTCCGGCGCAGGCCGCGCCGGCGGCGAAGAAGGCGAGTTGAGCGGGGATCCAGCGATGCGCATCCGAAAATACCTGGCTCTGATCGTGTCCGCGCTGCTGGCGCTCCCGGCCGCGGCCGCCGATCCACCCACGCCGGGCGGATCTACCGCGACGAAGGCGGAAAGCGGCTGGAGCCGCTTTTCCTCGCCCTGGCGGCCGCTCTATGTGCCGGCGCCTGATTGGACCAACGGCTCGCGCTACGCCGATCTATTGCGCGCCGGGCAACTCTACCTGTCGCTGCGTGACGCCATCGACATCGCGATCGAAAACAACCTGGACGTCGAACTGCAGCGCTACAACATCCTGGCCGCGCACAAAGATCTCCTGCGCGCGCAGGGCGGCGGCGTGACGCGCGGCCTGCAATATCTGGTCAACGAGGTGCCTCTCGGTATCGGCGGCCCGGCCAGCCCGCTGCTGGAGAGCCTCGGCGCGCAGTCCAGCGGCGGAGCCAGCATCCCGACCAATCCCTCGGAACTGGGCGTGCTCAACGAGACGCAGGGCAACCTCTCGCTGCTCGGCCAGAACACGCTCAGCAATGGGACCGCGCTGCCGAACTACGACCCGGCGCTCAGCGCCGCACTCGGCTACGCGCACACTTCGACACAGGAACTCGATCCCGCCAGCTACGGCACGAACAACGTGGTCAGCAGCGCCGTGAACGCCAACGCCGGGCTCCAGCAGGGCTTCTCAAGTGGCGCGACCGCCGCGCTGACCTTTGACAACACGCGCAATACGATCAACTCGAATCAGAGCAATTACAGCCCGTACGTGACTTCGGGGCTCTCGCTGAGCGTGACCCAGCCGCTGCTGCGCGGCTTCGGGCGCGGCCTGAACCGGCGCTACATCCGCATCGCTGCCAATCAGGAGAAAATCGCCAGTCTGTTGTTCCGGCAACAGCTCGTCAGCACGGTTTACGGTGTCGCGCGTCTGTATATCGACCTGGTCACACTGCGCGAGGACGTGCAGGTGAAGCAGCGCAATCTCGAACTGGCCGAGTGGCTGAAGCGCGAGGTCGATGCGCGGGTGCAGGAGGGCGTTCTCCCGCCCATCGAGCAGACCCGGGCCAACGCCGGCGTGCTCGCGGCCAAACAGGATCTGATCAACTCGCGCGCGCTGGAGGAGGATCAGGAGGCGGTGTTCAAGAGCGTCCTGTTCCGCAAAGGACTGGCCGAGGCGGACGTGCGCAACGCGCGCGTTGTGCCGACCGACGCCCTGGAATTGCCGCGGGGCGCCCAGGACCTCGATGCCGGGAAGCTCATCGCCCAGGCGCTGGCGGACCGGCCGGACCTGCTGCAGGCCGGCCTGCAGGCGGCGAATACGCGCATCACTCTGGAAGGCTCGCGCAACGCGCTGAAGCCGCAGTTGGACCTGACGGCGTTTGCCGAGAACACCGGGCTGGCCGGTGCCCGCAGCCCCTTCGCTCTCAACCCCGATACGACGTTTCTGGGCGGCTACGGCAGCGCCCTCGCGCAGGTGTTACAGCGCGACTATCCGATCTACGGAGCCGGCATTCAGTTGAATCTGCCGCTGCGCAATCGCGTGGCCCAGGCCGATGCCGCGCGCGACGAAATCGCTTCGCGGCAGGCGGAGGTGCGGCTGGAACAGTTCCGCAATCAGGCGCGGCTGGAGGTCCAGGATGCGGTGATCGCGCTGGGCCGCGCGCAGGCATCCTATGAGGCCGCGGCCGAAGCGGCGCGCCTGCAGACGGAGTCGCTGGAAGCCGAGAAGGCGCGCTTCGAGGAGGGCCTGGGCACGGCCTTCAGCGTGAGTCAATTCCAGAGCGTGTTGTCGCAGGCCAAGCTGACGGAGCTGGCCGCGCGCGGTTCCTACGCCAAGGCCAAGGCCGTGCTGCTGCGGGCGACCGGCGCAATCCTGGAGGCGTACGGGCTCTCCGCCGACGCCGTGCAGCACGCTGAGGCCCTGCGCTAAGGAGCGCTCGCATTCGACCGGAGCAGCGGCCACGAGTGCGCGGCGCAATCGACCCCTGCATCGCCCACATAGGCTAAAATCAAGGCTATTCACACGCTCGTCGTCCCAGTTGCATGGTGCCTTTATGCCTTCTGATTCTTTGACCGTCGTTGATAACCGCACTGGTAAGTCCTATGAGATCCCCATCGAAAACGGGACCATCCGCAGCACGGATCTGAAGCAGATCAAAACCGGCGCGGAGGACTTCGGCCTGATGGCCTACGATCCGGGCTTCATGAACACCGCGGCCTGCAAGAGCCGCATCACCTTCATCGACGGCGACAAGGGCATCCTGCGCTACCGCGGCTATCCGATCGAGCAACTGGCCGAGCAGAGCAGCTTTCTCGAAGTGGCCTACCTGCTCTACTTCGGCGAACTCCCGTCCCGCGGCCAGCTCGACGAGTTCGTGAACATCGTGATGTCGCACACGCTGATCCACGAGCAGACCAAGAAGTTCATCGACGGGTTCCGGCATGACGCCCATCCGATGGGCATGTTCCTCTCCACCGTGGCCGCGCTTTCCACCTTCTACAAAGAGGGTAAGAACATCTTCGACGCCCAGAATCGGCTGGTACAGTTCGAGCGCATGACGGCCAAGATGCCGACCATCGCGGCCTTCTGCCACCGCCACTCGATCGGCATGCCGTTCGCCTACCCCGATGGCGAACTCAGCTATGCGGGCAATTTCCTGAGCATGATGTTCAAGGGCACGCAGCTGCGCTACAAGCCCAACCCGTCGCTGGAGCGCGCGCTCGACGTGCTCTTCATCCTGCACGCCGACCACGAGCAGAATTGCTCCACCACCACCATGCGCGGCATCGGCAGCTCGCACTGCGATCCGTTCACCGCGCTGGCCGGCGCGGCCGCCGCGCTCTACGGCCCGCTGCATGGCGGCGCCAATGAGGCCGTTCTGCGCATGCTGATGGAGATCGGCTCCGCGGACCGCATTCCCGACTTCATCCGCCGCGTGAAGGCCGGCGAAGGCGCGCGCCTGATGGGCTTCGGCCACCGCGTGTACAAGAATTACGATCCGCGCGCCCGCATTATCAAACAAGTCGCCTTCGAAGTGTTTGAAGTCACGGGGCGCAATCCGCTGCTCAACATCGCTCTCGAACTCGAGCGCATCGCCCTCGAGGACGACTACTTCATCGGTCGCAAGCTCTACCCCAACGTGGATTTCTACTCGGGCCTGATTTACCAGGCCATGGGCTTCCCCGTGGATATGTTCCCGGTTCTGTTCGCCATTCCGCGCACGCCCGGCTGGCTCTCGCAGTGGGAGGAGCAGATCACCGATAGCGAGCAGAGAATCGTACGCCCGCGCCAGATCTATCTCGGCAGCGGCGTGCGCGAATACGTGCCGATGGCGTTGCGGCCAGATGCGCTGGCTCCGCAGGCGCCGCAGCCGCAGAGTGTCTGAGCGCGGACCGTATGGCGCTGGCGCACGCATTGCGAGTTCGGAACGGCGCGCGGCCTGGCGTGGCGATTCGTGTTTCTTCGCGCCGCGGTTTCAAGTGTTCAGGCGTATGCCGGCCATTTCGGCGTACTCTCTGAACAGGCGTTCCACGGCGGCCCTATGACGCCTCTGCTGCTGTGCTTCATTCTCGCTTCCGACCTCCACACGGCGGCGCGCGCCGGCGACATCGACACCGTCGCCGCGCTGCTCGCGCGGGGCGCGGACGTCAACGAATACGACTCGCTCGGCGGCACGCCGCTGCTTGACGCCGCCTGGAGCGGGGACGCGCGGATCGTCGATTTGCTGATCGAGCATCACGCCAACGTCAACGCGCGGCACAAGGAGGCGGGCTCGACGCCGCTGCACTACGCCGCCCTCATGGACCGCCGCGCGGTCGTGGAGATCCTGCTGGCCCACGGCGCCGACGTCCGAGCGCGCTCGGCCAACGGTTCGACGCCGCTGCACCTCGCCGCCGGCCGCGATCATATCGAGATCGCCCGGATGCTGCTCGACCGCGACGCAGAAGCCAATAGCACCGACAACTCCGGTTCGACGCCTCTCGACGAGGCCGCCTGGCGCGGCCACGCGGACATGGCCAGGCTGCTGATCGCCCGCGGCGCGCGGGTCAACGTCCACAATCAGGAGACCGGCGCCACGCCCTTGCACCAGGCCGCGGCGAAGGGCCATGCCGGCGTTGTCGCCGTTCTAATTGACGCCGGCGCCGACGTCTCCGCACGCGACCTGGCCGGCGCGACAGCGCTCGACGAAGCCCTGCGATTCAACAACACCGCCGCCATCGAGGTGCTGATGGCGCGCGGCGCTAAACTCGATACGCCGGGCGCGGACGTTGCCGGCCCGCTCGAGAACGCCGTGCTGCACGGCCAGAACGACGTGGTCGCTCTGCTGCTTGACAAAGGCGCCGATCCGAACCTGCGCACCGCCGGCGGCAGCACGCTGCTGCACGATGCCGCTCTGAAAGGCCATGCCGCCGTCGTACGGACGCTGCTGGCGCACGGAGCGCGGATCGACGCCCGTAACGCCTCGGGCGGCACGGCCTTGCACGACGCCGCGCTGGCCGGCCAGACCGCGGTCGTGGAACTGTTGCTCGATCGCGGCGCGCCCATCGACGCGCCCGACACGGAAGCCGGAGCGACGCCGCTGCACTATGCCGCGAGCTACGATCGCGGACCCACCGTCGAGCTGTTGCTGAAACGCGGCGCCGATGCCGCGCTGCGCAACAAGGCCGGCAAGACCGCGCTGGACCTGGCGCGCGACAACAACGCCGCCGCGGCGCTCGCGCTGTTGGCGGTGAAATCCGGCCAGTAGCGCCTCGCTCACAATCCGGGCGTCGAACTCCGTCTGCAGGGTGCAGGGCGCTATAATAATACTGACTAGTCGGACTGGTCAGAAAGGAGTGCGCGATGGCCAAGCCCAACCAGCGATCCTCCAAAGCCAGCAGCAATGCGCGCAACCCGCCGCGGCACGAGTGGCAGCTGCAGGACGCGAAGGCGTGCTTCAGCGAACTCTTCCGTCTGGCACGGGAAAGCGGTCCGCAGCGCGTCACCAGGCATGGCAAGGCCGCCGTGGTGATCCTTCCAGAGGAGGAATACGAGCGGCTGTGCCACCTGGGGCGCCGCAAAGAGAGTCTGGTCCGGTTCTTCGCCCGGTCGCCGCTTGCCGCGGCGGGGATCCAGCTCGGCCGGAAGCCCGATTACGGGAGAGACGTCGACCTGTGAGCGGCTTTCTGCTGGATACCAATGTCATTTCGGAATTGATCCGGCCCGCTCCGGATGCGCGTGTAGTCCGCTGGGTGGACGATACCGAGGAATCGCTCCTGTTCCTGAGCGTGCTCACGCTCGGTGAGATCAGGAAGGGCATCATGACAGTCGGCAAAAAGGCGCGTCGCGGCCGGCTTGAATTCTGGTTGACCTCCGAACTTCGTTCGCGCTTTCATGGCCGGATCCTGCCGATCGACGAAGCGATCGCGGACTGCTGGGGAACCATCGCGGCCCTTGCCGCGACGCGCGGCAGGCCCGTGCCCGTGATCGACGGCCTCCTGGCGGCGACCGCGCAGCATCACAACTTGACTTTCGTCACGCGCAACGACTCGGACGTCGCGGGAGCCGGTATCCGTGTGCTGAATCCCTGGCATTAGCGCGGTTGCCGGATGCACGCAGGCCCGTGCGCATCCACTTATTAGTGTGGATCCACGGACCGGCGTGCCCGCGTGGCCTATTACTGCTTCGGCTCTTCGTAAGTGATCTTCGACTCGGCGCCGAAACGCTTGTAGTCTCTATAGCGGATGGTCATGCGCACTCTCAGCGCGCCGGCGCGGAATGGCAGCGTGTCGTCGGCGAGGGTCAGCGTGGGGAACCAGTGGCCGTCCAGTTCGGTGCGCGTCGTAGCGAAGTGCGGGAACAGATTTTCGCTCAGTTGGCCGCCCACCCGGGCGTAGACCGGCGGCACCGCCTGCCCCTCGAGGCGCACGATGTTCAGACCCTTCTTCTCCGCCCACAGCGTGCCGTCAAACAGGCGCATGCCCTGCAGGATCTGCTTGGGCCGGACCTGCAACACCCAGCAATCGCGGCCGTCCACCGTTTCGTCGCCGCGATAGCGGACCTCGTAGCGCGGCAGCAGTTCGGGTGTCAGCAGAATCGCCTGGATGTTGCGGATGTCGTCGAAATCCTCCGCCGTCAACTGCAGTTGGCGCAGCGTCGATTGGGCTTGGCCGATGCTGCGCTCGGTGCGCTCACCCAGCGGCGAGAAGATGACGTCGCGCGTTTCCTGGTAGCGTCCGGCGGGTTGTCCGCGGCCGGGCAGCTCCTCGATCAGCACTTCCTGCCGGTAGGCATAGTGGGCGCGCGCCTCGGCGTTGGCCGATTCACGCTCGGCGACGCGGCGCGTCAGATCCGGCGGCGGCTCCTGCGCGCGCAGCGCCAGCGCTGGAAACAGCGGACAGGTTAACGTGGACAATAGCGTGGACAATAGCGTGGAAAAGATGAGCCCACCGCGCGCGGCCCGCACTCCCAGCGTCGCGAAAGTGCCCAAGCCGTATCTGATCACCGTCACCATAGTCTGCCTGGCCGGTCTGGCGTTTGGCTCCGTCTACGCCGCCACTCAGCATATCCCCGCGGGCGTCGCGGTGGCACTCGGCGCAGCCGGCCTGCTGCAGCTTTGCGCGTATGCCAGCCTGGCCTTCCCCGCGCTGCTGCGCCTGTGGACGCCCGCGCGTCTGCTGCTGTTCGCGCCCTGGCCGTGGCTGATTTACTCCATCCCCTGCGGCGTTTTTCGCCCCCACGCGCTGGTCGCGCTGCTGGCTCTGGCGGCCGTGGCCGCCTTCTGGTTCCACTTCCTGCCGCGCGGCCGTCTCACCGATCTCGGCTTCGTCGCGCTCATGGCTGCGCCGGTGCTGCTCAACTGGTTCGCGGCCATCTACCCGCCTCCGGAGCCCAAGCTGCCGGCGGCGCTGCTAGGCCATCTGTTCTGGATCCAGACCGGCCTCGCGACCATGCTCAACGTGCGCGGCGTCGATCCGGATTTCGGTTTCTGGCCCGCAAAACGCCACTGGCGCACGGGCTTTCTGTGGTATCTGGCCGCGCTGCCGCCGCTGGGGCTGGCCGTCGCCTGGACGGGCTTCGCGCACTTCGTTTGGCCCGCGACGTGGCTTCAAAACGCCGCCGCCAGCGCTACGTTCTTCGGCATTTTATGGGTGGTCGCCTTGAGCGAGGAGTTCTTCTTCCGCGGTCTGTTGCAGCAGTGGTTCGAGGATTGGAGCGGCAGCGCGGCGCTCGCCCTGGCGTGCGCCTCATTGCTGTTCGGCGCGGCGCATCTGGGTTACCGGCACTTCCCCAACTGGCGCTTCGCGATCGTCGCCGCCGTCGCGGGCGCGGCCTACGGCATGGCCTACCGCAAAGGCGGCGGCGTGCGCGCCGCCATGGTTGCGCACGCCCTGCTGGTGACTACCTGGCGGACGTTTCTGCGCTGAGTACGCCGGCCTCTTCGAGCTTCGGCCGGATGGTGTCCAGCGCGTGCTCGAAGTCCCGCAGCAGGTCGCGCCAGTCTTCGACGCCCACCGAAATCCGGATCAGGCCGTCGGTGATCTCCGCCAGTTCCATCTCCTCGGGCGGACTGGCCGAGTGCGTGGTCGTCTTGGGATGGCAGACCAACGTCTCCATGCCGCCCAGCGATACGGCGTTCCGTGCCACCCGCAGATGGCGCAGAAACTCGAACGCCGCCGGCTTGCCGCCCCGCAGATCGATCGACATCATCGCGCCCGGGTAGTCGCACTGCGACAGCCGGATGCGGATCTGTTCCGGATCGTCGAATAGCGTCGGGTAGTACACCTTGCGGATTTCGGCCCGGTGCACCAGGCTTTCGGCGATGCGCTGCGCGTTTTTGCTCTGGCGGTTCATGCGCAGGCTCACCGTCGGCAGCCGCCCGTCCAGGATCCAGCACTCGTCCGGCTGCAGGATGTTGCCGAACATCCCGCGGTGGCCGAACATCCCCTTGCGCAGTTCCGCGTCGCGCCCCAGCACCATACCCGCCAGCAGGTCGCTGAATCCGCCCAGGTACTTCGTCGCCGAATAAATCACCAGGTCCGCGCCCAGCGTCAGCGGATGTTGGAACACGGGCCCGAGGAACGTGTTGTCCACCATCACCACCGGCTTCGGGTCCAGCCGCGCCGCGGTCAGCGTCGCGCGCCGGATGTCCGTCATCCGCATGGTCGGGTTGGCGGGCGTCTCAATCAGCACCGCCCGCAGGTTCGGCGTGCCCAGAATCGCTTCGTCCAGTTCCTCGCTGTGGCCCGCCGCGACGGCCCGCGTGTGGATGCCCAGCGGCTCCATCAACTGGTGCATCATGTTCATCGTGCCGCCGTACAGCGGCATCGTGTAAACGATCGAGTCGCCCGGCTTGAGCACGCTCAGCAGCGCCGTCATGATCGCCGCCATGCCGGAGTTGAACACCAGCGCCCATTCGGCGTTCTCCTCGATCGGTACCATCTGGTCTTCCAGGATCTCGGCGTTGGGATGGTTGAAGCGCGAGTAAATCAGATACGAGTTCTCGCCCGGCTGTAACTGCTCCCGGCCGGAGGTGATGTCGAAGGCCCGCTCCGCCGCTTCCGGCGTCGGGAATACATAGGTCGAAGTGCGAAACACGGCCGGCCGCGCCGACCAGACCGAGAGCCGGGGGTCGAAGCCCCGCGTCAGAACCGCCGTGGACGGGTGCTCGTTACGGGGGTGTTTTGAGTCAGCCATAGAGCCTCCTCGGAGGAATTACTGAGTCTGCATCCACGAGCTTACTCCCACTCGCCAGTGGTGTCAGGCCTCCGGCGGAGTGAGACCGTCAACGGTGTTTTCGTCGTCAACTTCGCAGTAGCGACGCAACAGCTCCGCCGCTTCGGGATCAACGTGCCTGGTGACGAGAACACGCGGCTGCACAATCGGACTCTATGCTCGAAGTGGAGCCTCGGGTCCCGGCGCCCGAGATTGTCTCATCCCGCGGCCCGGGCTTACAATAACGGTTTCGCCACATCGCGGCGACGGCGACCCGCATCGAAACTGGAGGCGCAAAGAAATGACACTGGGATTCCTGGGACTCGGGATCATGGGCTACCCGATGGCGCGTAACCTGCTGCGAGCCGGCCATTCGCTGGCCGTGTGGTCCAATACGGCGGCCAAGGCGAGGCGCCTGGCCGAGGCCGAGAAAGCCGAATTCTGCGCCACGCCTAAGCAAGTCGCCGAGGCCGCCGAGATTGTCTTCCTGTGCGTGGGCGACACGGCCATGAGCGAGCGCGTCACGCTGGGCCCGGACGGCATTCTGGACGGCGTGCGCGCGGGCTCGATCGTCGCCGATTGCTCCACCGTGGCCCCGTCCTACGCCCGCCGGGCCGCCGCGGCTCTGGCCGAGAAGGGCGCTCACTTCCTGGACACGCCTGTGACCGGCTCCAAACCGGGCGCCGAGGGCGGTACGCTCACTATTATGGTCGGCGGCGACGCGGCGATCTATGAAAAACTGAAGCCCTATCTAGAACCGATGGGGAAACAGGTCTATTACTGTGGTGGTATAGGCCTGGGGCTGCACGCCAAGTTGACGCAAAACTTGATCCTTTCCAATCTGTTACAAGCGTTTAACGAAGGGCTAGTGCTAGCCACCCGGGCGGGGGTGGATCCGGAGTTAATGATTGAGATTCTCAATAACTCGGCGGCTCGGTCGGGAATGATCTCCTTCAAGGCGCCCTATGTGCTCCGGCGTGATTTTTCCACCAATTTTTCAACAAGATGGATGCATAAGGACATCGGCTTGATGCTTGAAACAGGGGCCGAACTGGGCGTGCCGCTGCCGCTGACCGGCCTGACTCGCCAATTGGTTCAGGTGGCCATCTCTGAGGGTTATGCAGATGAGGATATGTGCAGTACTATCAAGGTTTTAGAGAAAATTGCGGGGGTCGAGGTCAAGAGTATATCCAAAAAATCATAAAATAACTCTTGCAATTCAAAATTCAGTATATTACATTGGAATCAAGCCAGGGAGGCAACTCCCACCAAAGCGAGACTAACCTCAAAAGACCCCTGAAGCATTCACCTCCCTGGCGCCCCCTTTTAAGCATCCACCCCCCAAAAAGAAGAATCACACGAGGCAGCGAGAGTTACGCGCACTGTTGTGGATCTGACAAGGCATGAGCGAACTGCTGCTGGCGCACCGCTGGATGGTATGATGGCGGCTGTCGGATGAAACTCATAACAGTCCTTGGTTCAACGGGCAGCATCGGGCGGAACACGCTGGATGTTGTGCGGCAAAAGCGCCACGAGGTTGGCGTTTACGCCCTCGTCGCCGGGCGCAACCTCAAAGAACTGGCCCGGCAGATTGCCGAATTCCGTCCAGCTTTGGCGGTGGTGGCCGAAGAGGCCTCGATCGCGCCCTTGATCGAGCTGCTGGCGCAGGCCGGCATGACCTCCTCGACGCGTCCGGATCTGGCCTGGGGCGAGCCCTCGTATATGGCGGCCGCGATTGCGCCCGAAGTGGACTTCGTGATGTCCGCGATTGTGGGTGTGGCGGGATTGGAAGCCACCTACCAGGCGCTGCGGGCGCGCAAGCGGGTGGGGCTGGCCAATAAGGAAACGCTGGTGGCCGGCGGACGCCTGGTGATGGACGCGGTGCACGAGTACGGCGCCGAGCTGATCCCGGTCGACAGCGAGCATAACGGGGCCCACCAGTGCCTGCGCGCGGGCCGCCGTTCCGAGGCCAAGAAGCTGATTCTGACCGCCTCCGGCGGCCCGTTCCGGACCACACCCATCGAAAAGCTGGCGCGGGTGACTCCGGCCGAGGCTTTGCAGCATCCAACCTGGAAGATGGGTCCGAGAATAACCATCGATTCGGCGACGCTGATGAACAAAGGGTTCGAGGTGATCGAGGCCTGCTGGCTGTTTGGTTTTGCGCCGCGCGAGATCGAGGTCGTGGTTCATCCGCAGTCCACCGTGCACGCCATGGTGGAGTACAACGACGGCAGCGTGATCGCGCAGCTCTGCGCCACCGACATGCGCATGCCCATACAATACGCACTCACATGGCCCGACCGGGAGCCTGCGCCAGTGCCGCGGCTGGACTGGACCGCGGCGCGCCATTGGGATTTCGAGACGCCGGATTTCAGCCGCTTTCCATTGTTGAGCCTGGCCTACCACGCGCAGGAGGCGGGCGGAACCGCTGGATGTACGCTCAACGCCGCTGATGAGGTAGCCGTGGAAGCGTTCCTGCGGGAGCAAATCTCCTTTCCGGCGATCGCCGAGGTGGTCGAGGATACGCTCTCCACCATGCCATACTGCACTGCCGCGAGCATCCATGAGTTGCTCGATATCGACCGCCGCAGCCGCTCCGCGGCGAGCGACGCCGTGCGCCGGCGCGCCGGCCGGCGCGTGACGGTAACCCGATCCTGACGCGAGGCGGATTCAGCCGAACATGGGCATTTTAGAAAACATTCTGCATAACTTCTGGTGGCTGCTGGTTCTGATCGGGATCATGATCGTGATCCACGAACTGGGCCACTACGTGGTGGCCCGCTGCTGCGACGTGCACATCGAAGCCTTCAGCATCGGCTTCGGCCCCAAGCTGTTCCACTGGCAGCGGGGCGAAACCGAATTCCGAATCTGCTGTCTGCCGGTTGGCGGCTACGTGCGGATGGCCGGAGAACAGCCAACCGACTCTCCCGACCCGCGCGGGTTCAACGTCAAGCCGCGCTGGCAGCGGCTATTGATCGTGTTGGCGGGGCCGGCCATGAACGTCGTTTTGGCCTTCGCCCTGCTGGCCGGGCTGTTCATGCTGCATTATCCGAAGCTGGCCGGCGCCTCCCAAGCGGCCACGGTGGGCTACGTCAAGCCGGGCTCTCCGGCGGCCCGGGCGGGCCTGCAGGAAGGCGACGTTCTGGTGCAGCTCGAGGACAAGCAGGACCCGACCTGGGAAGACGTGGCCCTGCGCGAGGTGGTCAGCGCCAACCGCCTGCTGCCGCTGCTGGTCGAACGCCAAGGCAAGCTGCTGCACATGGCGGTGATGCCGGAAGCGGAGCCGGCGAGTGGCCTTGGATCGGCCGGCTGGATACCCCAAACCGACGTTGAGGTCGGCGGGTTCATTCCCGGCATGGACGCCGAGCGCAAAGGCCTGCGCAAGGGCGATCAATTCGTGAGCATCGACGGAGAGCCGATCCGCATGGCTCAGAAGGTCCACGAAATCCTCACCCGCAGCAATGGGCAGCCGGCGCACCTGGTGCTGCGCCGCAACACTCAGTTACTGAAGATGGATTTCACCCCCGTGCGCGGCGAACTCGCCGGCC
>Ga0187851_10002151_pt1 | contig 17800 bp, 13 predicted proteins | sample June2016WEW_6_10_FD_132997 | JGI IMG/M metagenome (GOLD analysis project Ga0187851, IMG submission 132997) | Peatland microbial communities from SPRUCE experiment site at the Marcell Experimental Forest, Minnesota, USA - June2016WEW_6_10 | ecosystem: Environmental > Terrestrial > Soil >...
GAGAATATTCGGAGTTGCGCCGCCCGGCGCCGGAATCAGCGAGGGGCGCATGGGGTCGGCCGCGGTCCCGCTGCCGATGATGGGCAGGATTACAAGGGTTCGCTCGTACGAATTGCGTGGACTGACGGGCGGTTGGGCGTTTGCGGTCGCCGCCACCATATAAAGACACACCAAGATTGCCGCCGCTCGGATAACACCCAGCATGGTTTACTCCTTTAGTGTTCTAAGTTACTTCTAAGTTGAAATGGTTTTTCTTTTATAACCGTACTCTGGACCACGTGTCAAGAGAAATTGTGGTCTTCTTTTTGTAACAGAAGGCTGTTCGGTTTTCCGAACAGGAGCCATAAACGCTCCCGCTTTTTTGGGCGGGCCGGCGCACCTTTAATCAATAGCTTAGACGTCGCTTGTTCGGAAATCCGAACAGATCCAGATTTCCCCAGCAATAAATCGATCGGCCATCAGCCCCAACCCCGAGTCCCCAGCCCCAACGCTCCTGTGATAATGAAAGCGGCAATGTCCCGCGCAGTCTTACTACTCGCGATCGTCGCGTCGACGGCATGGGCGCACATCGGCAGTCCTGATGTCTTCTTCGAAGGCTCGGCCGGCCCTTATCCGCTGTTCGTCACCATCCGTCCACCTACTGTAATTCCGGGCGTCGCGCAGATCGAAATCCGATGCACTTCGCCGGACCTGAGGAAACTTCTGATCACTCCAATCCCACTCACCGGCGAAGCGTCCCAACACCCGCCCACGCCCGATGGGATGATCGCCTCGAAGTACGACCCGCAGTTCTTCACCGGCAGTTTGTGGATCATGGAAACCGGTTCGTGGCAGGTTCGCATCCAGGCCGACGGCGCTCGCGGGCCAGGCCGGCTTTCCGTTCCCGTTGCGGCAATTGCGAATCGAACAAAGACCATGAACCTCGCGCTCGGCGGGATTCTGCTCGCTCTGATGCTCACGCTTGTGATCGGCATCGTCAGCATCGCGGGCGCGGGCGCGAGAGAGGCCCAACTGGAGCCGGGCGCGAAAGTACCGCCTGAATATCGCCGACGTGCGCGCGTCGTGATGACGGTAACAGCTGTCTTTTTGGTTGCGATTTTATATCTCGGAAACCTTTGGTGGAGCGCAGAAGCCAACGATTATTCCCGCTATTTATATAAACCTCTTCAGATGGCGCCATCGCTCGATGGAAGCAAACTCATTCTCGAACTGAGCGATCCCGGCTGGATTATATCGCGCAAGCTGGACGATTTCGTACCAGATCACAATCATTTAATGCATCTTTACGTGATCCATTGGCCGGAAATGGACCGCGTATGGCACTTGCATCCGGAAATGGAAGGCACCAGGCGCTTCAGCCAGCAGTTGCCGGACCTCGCGCGCGGGCATTACAAGCTGTACGCCGACGTGGTGCACGCCGACGGCTTTCCGGAAACGCTGGCTGCGGATTTTCAGGTGAATGCGGATGTGCATGGCCGGCCGCTCTCGGGCGATGATGCGGCGGGGACAGCGGGTCCAACGCTTCCCGATGGTTTCCGAATGGTTTGGGATCGCGATCCGAGGCCGCTCGAGCCGAAGAAGCTCCAGCTATTCCGTTTTCATCTTGAAGATCAACAGGGCCGAGTGGCTCACGATCTGGAACTTTATATGGGCATGGCCGGCCACGCGGCTTTCGTGCGCAGCGACGGCGCCGTGTTTGCCCACATTCATCCTTCGGGAACCGTGGCCATGGCGGCGCTGGCGCTGGCCGATCCGTCGCGCGGCATGAACATGGAGGCTCCGCCGGCCGAAGTGACCTTCCCGTATGGGTTTCCAGAACCGGGCCGATACCGCATCATCGTCCAATTAAAGCGGGCGGGAACGGTGGAGACCGGACTGTTCGAGGCCGTCGTGCAATAGCCCTATTACTCCGTGGGCCTGAGCCGATAAGGCATCAGGGTACAGCTATGTTGGCATGCTCCCAGCAAGACATCGACCTCCTTACTAACGAGACCGAGCTGAAGCGCATCACCCGCGCCCTGCGGGTTCTCTCATCCTGTAGCCGGGCAGTGATTCAGGCGGAGGACGAAGCGCGCCTGTTTTCCGGTACCTGCGAAATCATCACGGATGCAGGCGGCTATGCCATGGCGTGGATCGGCATGGCGGCAGGAGACGAACGAAAGTCAGTGCGGACGGTGGCGGCCCAGGGTCGCAATGCGGCAGCTTATTTGGACGCTCACGGAATCACCTGGAGCGATGAGCCGCGTGGCCACGGACCCACGGGAACCTGTATTCGCGAAGAGCGCACCGCAGTGTGTCGTCAGTCCGAGACGGATCCGGATTTCGAGCCGTGGCGCCAAAGGGCCGCGCAACATGGCTACAACTCGGTGTTGGCGCTGCCGCTCCGAGCGGAGGGCCAAGTGATCGCCGCGTTGAGCATCTATGCTACCGAGCCCGATGCTTTCGATTCCGAGGAGATCCGCCTGTTGGAGGAGTTGGCCGCCAACCTGTCTTTCGGCGTGGAAGCGCGGCGGCGGCAGGCGGAACGCGACCGGGCAGAAGCGGCGCTGCGCGATTCGGAAACATTGTTCCGAACGCTGTTTGAGAACGCCAACGATAGCATCCTGATTCTGGATCTCGAAGGAAACATATTGGAGGCGAACGCGATCACGTGCCGGCGGCTGGGCTATACCCAGCAGGAGCTGCTCCGGATGAATGTGGGGCAGCTAGATAAGACCGTAACCGAAGCGCAACGGCGGGAGCGATTTGGGGGTGCGTTGCGGACCGGCGGGTACAGGTTCGAGGGCGTACACGAGCGGAAGGATGGATCCACAATTCCCGTCGAAATCAGCTCACAGTTGTTCGATTATCACGGTAAGCCCGCTATTTTGGGCGTTGCGCGCGACATCACGGAGCGGAAACGGGCGGAGGCTTTAGCAGCGGAACGGGCGGCTGAGCTGGAACGCGCTAAAACCGAGGCTGAGGCCGCGAACCGCGCCAAGAGCGAGTTCCTGACTCGCATGAGCCACGAGATGCGGACGCCCATGAACGGCATCACGGGAATGACCAATCTTTTGCTGGACAGCCCGCTCGCGGCCGAACAAAGGGAATTCGCGGAGATCGTGCGCCGATCCGCGCAGGGTCTGCTGGCCGTCATTAATGATGTTCTGGATTTGTCGACCATCGAAGCCGGCCGTATGCAAATCCAGACAGGCGCGTTTGACATCGTGGATTGCGTGCGGGAAGCGGGCGAGCGGATGGCGCCGCAGATCCAGGCCAAGGGCCTGACGTTCCGCTATCACTCTTGCGTGGTTGGCCGGCGGGTAACGGGCGACTCGGACCGCGTCCGGCAGGTCGTGCTGAACCTGCTCTCGAACGCAATCAAATTCACGGACCGAGGTTCCATTGAGCTGCGCATCGGTTCCTCGGAGCTGTTGGGAGACCGCTCTGTTTTTTATATTTCGGTGGAGGACACGGGAATCGGTATCGCCGCCGAACATGTTCCGTTGATCTTTTCCGATTTCGGCCAGATCGATTCTTCGGTGAAGCGCAAGAACGAAGGGAGCGGGCTGGGCTTAGCCATCTCTCGCCGGCTCGCCGAACTTATGGGAGGTACGCTGACCGTGGCGAGCGAGCCGGGGTGCGGCTCGGAATTTCTCCTCACTTTGCCCTTGCCTTGTTTCCATCCAGGCGTGGCTGGCCGGCCAATGTCATCCAAGACGTTTCCACGCCGCGCGCGCCGGGTTTTGTTAGCGGAAGACAACCGCATCAACCGGAAGGTGGCCGTGCGCTTCCTGGAAAAATTGGGCTGCCTGGTGGATGTGGCTACCAATGGCCGCCTGGCGGTGGAAATGGCAAAATGTTTCCCCTATGAGGCGATCTTCATGGACTGCGGAATGCCGGAAATGGATGGCTACGCGGCCACGCGGGAAATCCGCTTACGCCAACCGTCGAGTTCCCGCGTCCCTATTGTTGCCGTAACTGCACACGCGGTGGTGGGAGCCCGCGATGAGTGTCTCGAAGCCGGCATGGACGATTACATTGCCAAACCCGTGCAGCCCGCCGACCTGGAGCGCGCGCTGATGAAATGGTGCCCTTAAGTTTTGAGCGGCCGCCACATCCGGTCCTTCACCACCACGTATCCGGCCCATACGAAAATCAGCGCGTACATTTTTGGAACGAACGGCAAGATCAGCGGGAACGTATTAAAGCTGGCGTGGAATATCGCGGCCGCAAGAATGGCGTGACCGGAGCGATTGTAAATCCAGGTAGTGAGAATGGTGAGGGGGATCAGAAAGATAACGCGGATTTCCAGATATAGAATCAAAGAACTTGCCACCCAGCCGCCGAAATCGAGTGGCGCGTGCCAAAGAGCCCAGGGTAGCCATACCAACAAGCTGGCCACGAGCGGCGAAAATTTGTACTGAAAGCGCTCTAACAAGAAACCTCGCCACCCCGGCTCCTCCAGCACTCCGGCAAAGATCAGGGCGTAACTGAATTTCACGATTCCGGATGCGGCATACATGCCGGCCGAACTCTGCGGGGCCGGCCACTGCAGCGGAGCTCCGAAGGCGTGGGCCAGAGCCGACGGGAGAAGTAAGAATGCCGGCATGGATAATAAGGCGATAGCCGGCCAGCGCCAATTCGGCGGATGGACCAGCGTGCCGAGCAGATTTCGGATTCCTGAATCTTTTGAAAAAGCACCGGAGATGACCCAGGCCGGCAGCATCGCGGGCGCGATGAGCCAGGGCTTGATGTGAACCGGCCAGTGCGGGCTGACACCTCGCCATTCGCTGGTGAAAATCAGAACCACCCAGCCGAGCAGGGTCATGCCGATGAAACAGAGGATGCGCCGGCGGCGACCGGTGAGCGACACTCCGGAGCGCGATAGCAGCATGGCCGCGAATGCCGGGCCGCAAATACCGAAAATCAAAACTTCTTCGTTCGCGTGCCAGTGAATCAGCGGTATCAACACTGCCCAAGACAGTGCGTATGCGAGGCCGATGTATGTCCAAAGTTTCTTCACTTGTGAATGGGCGGTGTGACGCCCCAGAGCACGAAGTAGAAAACTGCCAGCGTACTTATGAGGGAAATGGCGCCGATGCGCAGCATCCCGGGATTCAACCGAGCCGGCAAGGCAACCAGGATGAGCTCCTCGGCGGCACAGGACCAAACCTGCGCGACGCCAGGGAAACGATCCAGCTGCCATGCGTCCCGGATCTGCTGCCGGAAGACATCCGCCATTTCGTTTCCGAACCGGATTCGGAGCGCGAGCGGATACAGCGCCAACATCCATCCATAAAGCCGGCAGCTCAGCCTGAGAAGCACTGGCATTTACCGGGCCCCCTGGGCCGCCAGCTTTTTCCGATGCGCCAAGCGTAGCACGTCATCCATGCGGGCGAGCTCCGCTTCAAAAAGCGATTTGCCGGCACGGGTCAGTTTGTAATAGCGGCGCCGGCCCTCTTCTTCGATACTGTCTTTGGTTTCGGCGATCAGCTTCAGGTCGAGCAGACGCTGGATCGTCGTATAGAGCGTGCCAGGGCCCATGCGAAACTTGCCGCTCGAAAGTTTCGATACCTCCTGCATGATGGCGTAGCCGTGCTTTTCGCCATCGGACAAAGCAAAGAGGATGAAGAAAACCGCCGGAGTTAGAGGTGGTTGAAGCTCCTCGGTTGACATATCAGTAACAGATATATCACTTACAGATATAAAGTGTCAAGAGTATCTTAGTCCGGGGAGGGATTCAGTTGCTTTTCAAAGATGAACCGATCTGGGGCGAAGGCGGTGTCCCACGCCAAGGGCTTTATCGGCGTGAAGTGCAACTCACACATGCGTGAAATGGCCTCGTCCAGTTGGGGCAGAATGGCGACGCGAGCATACGCGTATCCCTGTTTACGGCACCAGCGCAACGCTTCACCAAGCAGGAGGCGGGCAATATTCCGTCTCCGGTTGGCTTCGGCCACCCACAGGTAGCGAAGTTCACATGATTTCTCCAAGTGTTCCAACTCGGCTCGATTCGTCGCAAGGTTGTCTCCCGCGCGGCACCCAGGCTGCTCAAGAATGCAAATGAGGCCGGCGTACCGGGTGCTCGCGAACCCAATGGCACTCTTGGTGCTGACTTTGGCGAGAATGATGTGGCCATAGCGGGTGCATTGCTGGTCCAGATCTTTGTCGATCTTGGCCGCGATTGATGGCCCGTGCCCCAGGCCGCCTTCCTTCTGAATACGTCCCGTATCCAGCATCTTCCCGTACATTTGGCCGATCTGATTGAGAAGTTCTAAAATCCCGTTCACAGACTCGTCGGTTCGATTCACCCACGCAGTCTTTGGCGAGTCGGACGGAACAAAGTGATCGAGTGTAATCCGTTCCTCCGGCTTTTCCGATCCGGTAAGATAAGCCTCAATCAACGTGAAGAGTTCCCCTTCAAACAGTCCTCGCAGCCGATTCATTTCCAGGTCGTGATCCGTATACTGCACCAAGTCTTCCAGTTGAAGCGGTCGCCAGAGTTGTTCGGTCTGCTGCTCGCCATGGTCAGCTAACACGGATCGAATGAACCCCTGCGTTTCCTCTCGATGTTTAGTGACCAGCTCCCGAAGAACTATTTCACGGGAGCGCTTCAGAATTCGATGCCACGGGCGCGGCATACTGTCCAGGTTGCCGGCGGAGAACTTGTCGATACTCAGGGCATACAGTGAATACTGCCGTGCTACAATCCGTTGCTCGCGCAGCGTCAGGCGGGCGCCGTCGTAATGATTTCCGGACCAGCGGCCGAGCAACGGCGCCAATTCCAGCACCTCCTTTTCGAGCGCCCAAAACAGATCCGACAACGCGCGCGCTGTGGTCTCCACTTCGGCGTTCAGAAAGTGATTGAGGGATTCCCCCAGGAAGTTAGCAAACTGCGTGTCCTCCCGGTTGCACGCTATGCCCATGTAATATTGCGGGAGTTCCCTCCGGTAGGTGGACAACTGGTTGGTGGGGTTGGAAGTGATGGGAGTAATTAAGGTTCGCTCGGCTCCTGACGCCCTGAGCAGACGGAAGGCATTGTATTCATCGATAATCACGACGGGCGTCGGGCCATGGTCACCGGCAGCTTGGGAGTGATCCTCCAGAATGCCAGCGAGCTCGTCGAGACTCAGGTCTTCGCGAACCGTCATTGTATCCGGTTCGTCGGGGAAACCCAGCGTGTTCACGCAATGTAAGTATCCCACTTCGCCGCGGATGACGATTGGCCGAATGGCGTGACGCGCGCGTGCTCCTTCGGTGGAAACCGCGGCGGCTAACTTCTCCACGTTCACATCGTATTTCTTGAGGCAAACGGCGCCCAAACTGACTCGCAGAGGAGTAGTAAAGAACTTAGCGCTCAGCGTTCGATTGACGGATGCAAAGTAACACAAGGCCAGGTGCACCTCACGGCTTCTCAATTGATGCTCGACGTTGAATTTATCGCGGATTTCCGCGTCGGGCTGGATTCCAAGCTGTTTTACGTAACGCTGGAATAGCCGGTTGAAGAAGCTAGTGACACTACCCGAAAAAACGCCATAGCTCAAATAGCTGACCTTAAGATCGGTCTTAACGTCGATCAGCGACTGGAGCAGGGAGGCTTGTGTCTCCTGGGCGATGGATGCCTCCAGCTTCGTGCCGAGCTCTCGCTCAAGACTCTCTCGATCCACGGACTCCAGAGGGAAGCCGGCTTTTTTAAGGCGTCTGCGGAGTTCTTCTTTGCTGACTCCATTCTCAATCTCCCGGATCAGTTGCGAAGTCCAGGCTCTCGCCATGGCCTTGGCCTGGTCGCCAGCCGGCTTGCGTTTTCCGTTCTTGTAGTTTGAAAACGCAGCTTCCTTGATCCCGAAGTCTTGCGCTAAGATCTTACTCTGCTCGGCCCTTTGCGGATAGCCGGGATACTTCAATTGAATGAGAGAAACGATCAGTTCATCAATGGTGCGGGTGCGGCTCATGCATCCTTTCCAGCCACTACAATCAAAAAAGGCGGACGGGAGCGTTGTCCCGTCCGCCGCGAAACTTATCGGGGCTCAGGAGGCCTCAACTTCGAGGATACTCTAGGGCCTCGCGCGTCTTCTTACACGTTCCAGTGCGCCAGGGATATATCATCGGCATCGTCTTGGGCATTGTTATCGATGTCCAGGCTCTGCTCGTCCATATCATAAGGCAACCAGCGGTTCTTGCGAGTAGTGGCGTTTGCGTCCGTCACCGTACGCGTCAACCGGTCGCGGTTGTTATCGATTTTCGTGTCTTCCATCAACCTCGTCATTGGGAATCTCCTTTATAGAAACTTTCTTGGGTTTCGCTTTCCGGGACAGTCTGCCTTCCAGCTGGACTGTCCCGGCTGAGCGGGTTGTGCGGCCGCTTAAGCAGCGATCCGCGGTTTCTGTTGCTGGTCCCGTACCGGCATTGCCAGGGGCTTGGGGCGTGGGGGCTGGGAACCCTTACGAGATTCCCGATTTGAATCCCACGCTTTTACCAAGCCGATCAGTATTCCGGCCAGGATAGCTATGTTGCCGTAGAGCATGCAGCTCGAATCAAGCTGCATGAGTCCCATTTCTTCAAACAGGACCAAGGTTATAAACCACCACATGGCTGTTCCCTCCTTTGATTAACTGGGTTCGGTTAATTTGGAGGGGCTTGGTCCATTTGCGCAGTTGCTGGATTTGGAGATCATCTGGCTGGCAAATCTTCCTCGCCCCGTGTCCAAAAGTTTGTTGCTTCAGGCTTCGGGTCTGTCTCTGGCTCGCATTTGGCTTGTTCCTTTCTAGTACATTAATACTACGATTCAGAACACGTGATCAACGGAAATATCGTTACGCGTGTTCCGTAAATTTGCGACTTGTAGATGCGCATCTCCGGCGTGCGACGAAAATATACTGGTTCTTGCCAAAGTAGAACAACGGTGGTTTACTGAAAGTGGAGATTATCTGGCTGGCAAATCGGCTTCGCCCGACTGTCAGCGGAACGAGCCAGACCTTTATCGGGTCTGGCTTTTTGCTTTTGGACCTTGCCGCTAAGGCCTGAACTGGGTGGAGAGATAGTTGAGGATGGCTTCGCGGTCTTCGGGCTTCAGGGGCGCGCCCCAGCCCGTCATTTTGTTTACTTCGCGGTCCCATTGCGCAGGGGTGAGCCGCTGTTGCACCATCATGCCTTCGTCGTGGCAGGTGAGGCATGCGGATTGATAGCCGGGAGGCTGAGCGGGCGGTCGCGATTCGATGGGAATGTTGATCATCTCTTTGGTGGTAACCTCGACATCCACGCGATGTACCGCATTCCACAAATAGCCCGATGGATTCCACTGTTGCTCGAGCGGCTGCACTTCGCCCGCCGCATTGGTAGCACGCGCCAACAACGTGTGCGGGCCTTCAACGGCTTGCCAATCCAGTTGCCACAGCCGCCAGGCATATTGACCCTTGTCCCTGCCGAGCTTGGCGGGTTTCCACGTGCTACCTCCGTCCAAAGAAACATCGACGCGGGCGACGGGTGAAGTGTTGGACCAGGCCGTTCCGCTGATACGGGTGCGTCCCGGTTTGATCCAACCGGCCGTCGGCGTAGCGATTACGGACTTGACGTTCAAATTCGTGACCGGAACCATTTCCTTCGGGTCCACGGCTGCGCCCGGCTCTACAGGGTGAGTGGGATGCCGGTAGGCGGTCTTCATCCAGAAGCCCTCGAACTCGTGATCCAGCACTTCGATATGCTGCAGCCACTTCACCCACGAATCGCTGGCCCAGCCGGGAACGATCATGCGCAGCGGAAAACCATGTTGGATGGGCAATGCTTGACTGTTCATTTCATAGGCCAGCAGCGTATCCGGGTCTAGCGCTTTCTTGACGGGGATGGTCCGCTGGAAATCCGGCATTTTTCCAACGGGAACATCCGCGCCGTCGAAAAGAATGTGTTGGGCGGAATCTTTCAGGCCGGCCTTTTCCAGAACATCGCGAAAACGAACGCCCGCCCACCTTGCGTTGCCCACACCGCCGAATGCCCACTGAGTTCCCGCTACGTGCGGCTGATAAAAGCTGCGGCCGTTGCCTGCACATTCCGCGACGGCAACCAGTTCGACACGCCGGAATTTCTTGAGGTCGTCCATGGTCAATGTCAATGGCTGGTTTACCACGCCGTCGAGTTTTAGCCGCCACGCCCCAAGATTCGGAGCATCCGGCGTATAGGTATGGGTGCGGACGAAGAACTGATCAATGGGCGTGATCCATTGGTTGAAGCCCTCGAGCGGCATTTCGAGATCCTCGGGACGGGACGAGCGGACGATCATTTTAGAAAGATCCGCGGAATCGCCGAGCCGCGGAAGGAGGCCGGCGGCCGCGGCGAGAAAAAGCCTGCGTCGATTTAGATTCACTAGAAGCTCACATTCTTGACTACCACGGCTTGATCGCGGATCTCAGCATCGAAATCGAGAAACGCGCCGCTCCGGGCCACGCGGACGTGATAGGTGCCGGGAGGAAGATTGAAGATAGCGGGCGTGTGTTTGGATTGCATCTCATTATTTATTTCGATGGTAGCGCCGGGCGGACTGGAAGTGACGCTCAGCGTGCCCAAGGCTTTGCTCAGTTGCAAAAAAATGTCGCCATCCTGAGGGACGTTGAAGACCCGCGGGTACGAGCGGAAGCCGGCCAGTTGGGCGTTCATGGCATGGCGGCCGGACGATAGCTGCAGCATGCAGGGCGCTTTGCAGGTTAAGGCGGGATTGTCGTCGATGGTGACTTTCGCGCCGGGCGGGTCCGTCAGGAACTGGACGGTTCTATCGGCGCCTGGCTTTACAACAACGGGAGGCGGAATGGTGGAAACTTCACGCCGGGGCGGCGTGGGCGGAGAAGTTTCGCTGGGAGTGGTGTCAGCGGGCTTGGTGGTTTCCGGTGTGGTCTCTGGCTTCGTGGTCTCTGGCTTCGTGGCATCGGGTGGATTTTCCGGTTTGGGTGGTTCCTGAGTGGCCGGAGTTGGAGACCGGGAGTCGCCGACGGGGCTGGGTTTTGAGGCAGGTTGATCCAGGGTTCTGTCGGGCGCCGTTGGCGATTCGGTGGTGGCGACAGGCTCAGAGTTGCGGTTGAACAAAAACTTCTGCGCCCCGAAAAGAACCAGACCCACCAGACCGATGCCGACCAGCATCCAGAGCAGACTTTTGAGTAGTGGATTCCGGCTTTCCACATCGTCGTCGCGGACCGGGCGTGTCGGCACGGCCACGGGCGGCGTGCGGACCGGCTCGGGAGTACTGTCGGAATAACCGATGGTGGAAGTGGGGGCGGAAGTATGAAACATAGCGGCACCGCCGCCGATGGTTGGCAAGTTTTGAGCACCGCTGCGCGGGAGTGGGTGCCAACTGGGGTTGGCATTGCATGCCTCCCCGAGAGCTTCCACAAATTCAACCGCGGTGGGATAACGCTCGGTGGCGTTCTTCGATAGTGCCTTGCGCAGGACCACTTCCACCTGCGGCGATAAAGTTGGGTTGAGGCGCTGCGGCGGCACTGGCTCCTCCCGCACGATTCGGTAAAGAAGCGAGGGCAGGTGATCGGCGACAAACGGCTTCTCGCCGGTCAGTATTTCGTAGGCAATGACGGCGAGCGAGAATTGATCCGCGCGTCCATCCACAGCGTGCCCTTGCACCTGCTCCGGCGACATGTAGTTCGGAGTGCCCATCATGACTCCGCTCTGCGTCATCTGTTGCGAAAGAATTTTGGCAACGCCGAAGTCGGTGATTTTGGCGAGGGTGCCTTCGTGGATCAGGATATTGGCGGGCTTGATATCGCGGTGAACGATGCCTTTTTTGTGGGCGTAGTCGAGCGCGAGGGCGATTTGGCGCAAAATGGAAAGCACGCCCTCGGGAAGCAGGGGCTCCGAGCTGTTCAGGACCTTTTCAAGCGGCGGACCATCGACGAACTCCATGAAGATATAGGCCAAGCCGTTCTCTTCGGAAATATCGTAGATGGTGACGATATTGGGATGGGAGAGGATGCCGGCCGATTGGGCCTCGCGGAACAGGCGCTCGCGTAGACGCTCGCGTTCGGCTTCGTCGGTGAAGTCGGAGAGGCGGATGGTTTTTATGGCGATAACTCGGTTGATGGCGGGATCTTGCGCTCTATAAACGACCCCCGTTGCACCGCGTCCGAGCTCGTCTAGAATACGGTATCGCCCGATTTGCTCCACGCCACTCCGCAAGCGCGTACGCTGAACGAGCGCCTGTGAGGCTATTTTAACAGGTGCTCACTTGGCAGGCGGAAGCGCCTGCCCACGCTATGCCAAGCCCAGGCGTTGGCGGATGGTTTGGAAGCGGGGCTCGCTTCGCAGGGCATCGAATTCCGGGTTGAGCAGATTCACGGGCAAGGAGGTATCGCGAGCTTCTAGAGCGCGCTCCAGATGATCCAGTGCCTGCTCCGGATGGTTCAATCCGGCGTAAATGGCGGCGAAACTCACGGGTGAAACGTAGTTAGGCGAGCGTTCGTTCAGCGCGCTGAGTTCCTGCAGCGCTTCCTCGCGGCGTCCGGACATAGCGTAGCAATAGCCCAGTTGACCGCGCAGCAGCGAACGGCATTTCAACGGATTTGCATTGGTGAAATGCGCGATGGCATCCTCGAACATGCCCTTGCCCGCGTAAGCGAGCCCCAGGCCGAAGTACGGTAATCCGTAGTCGGGAGCGAGCTGCGAGACCAGCAGGTGCTGCGAGATGGCTTCGTCGTAGTGGCGCGAGACTCCATAGAGCCATCCTAGCACTAAATTCGCAAACAGCGATGCCGGGTCAAGTTCGAGGGCGCGCTCCACCTCGGCCAGCGCGGATTCGAACCGTTCGCGGCAAGCCAGATGGATGCCATAAGCGACGTGACCGGTGGCGTCGTGGCTGTCTAATAGGATTGATTTTTCCAGCTCCTGCTCACCGGCCGCCCAGTTCCAATCGAGGAGCGAAAGAACGGATCCGAGCGCGACATGCGCCTCGGGTAACAGGGGATTGAGCGATATTGCTTTAAGAGCCGCTTCCTTCATCCGGTCGCCGGCCTCCTGTGGCGCGAGAAAACCGAACATGGAACTCACCAGCAGGGCTTGACTCAAGGCAGCCCAACCGGCGGCGTAGTTCGCGTCCGATTCCACGGCATGGCTAAAACAGGCGACGCTATTGCGGATGCTGTCGGGCGTGGCGAGCTTCCAATGGTAGCGGCCCTGCAGGTAGAAATCGCGAATCTCTTTGTGCTCCGAATGACGACGGGCAATGACGGCATGGTCCGGGGGCGCCACCAGCTCACGCAGCAAGGATTGCGCGAGCTGGCCTACGCTACCCAGATCCGGATACTCGAAATCCGTGGCTTCAGACCAGGTGTACGAGCCATCCGCGGAGTTGAAGAGCTGGACGATTAAGTGAGAGCCGGAAGATCGAAATTCAAGGCTGCCTTCGATGATGTAATCGGCGTTGGTGACATGCCGCGAGAGTCCGTTCATCTCATTCGCGAACGGGGTGGAGTGGGGTTGCGCGATCACCTGCAAACAGCCTTCCTTGATGAGGACGTGGGCCAGCCGGCGTTGAATTTCGTCGGCTAACTGGCTGGCGTTGGGCGCCGGGTTGATGAAAGAGAGTGGCGCAATTTCGACGGCACGCCGGGGTGCGGCACCGCCTGTTCCGGCGAAACTGCGGTGCTCGAAGACGGGCATATAGCTGCCCTTGCGCAAGAGGATGCGAACGTTGTCGTCACGGCCCTCCGTGCGGTAGTATTCGTCGAGCTTGTTGCGCAGACGGCGAGCCTCCACGCGAACAATGGAATCAACTCTGGGATCAAAGGCTTCGCGCCGGTCAAACACTTCGAGTCCGATGGGATATTCCTTGAGCCTATGCGGTTGTCCGAGCAGGCTCTCTTCGACGATGAATTGCAGGAAACGGCGGATTCGATGGGATTGTATAAATACGCGGCTGCGAAGGATTTGGTCGAGCTCCGCCCGGACTTCCGAGGCGGCGATGCCGTTCAGAGTTGTAGTAGGTGGCTCTTCAATGATAGTTCTGGTAGCGGTATCGTACATCTCGGTTAGTTCGACACATGGGAGTACTAACTGTTACATTTCTTTGTGAGAATTAGTTCATTTTTGGTTTGGAGGACGAATTGCAAGGCGATTCTGGAGGTGGGCCGTGCGGTTGCCGATGAGATCAAAGCAACGAAGTAGATGCCGGTTGAGATGGAATCCAGGATTGGCGGGTAAGAGGATCACGAACCCGATTGAGCTTTACGATCTTGAGCCCGCGCCAGCACCCTCCGGAGGACCTGGCTTACTTCGGTTATCCTCCATGGCTTCGGAAGAACGTCGTCAAAGCCATACTTGCGGAAATTTGACATTACTGTAGCATCCGAGTAGCCGCTGGAGACGATTAACCTCACGGAAGGGTCTATCTCTTTCAATCGTGAGACAGTTTCAAGGCCTCCCATCCCGCCGTTTACAGTCAAGTCCAGAAGGACGGCGTCAAAACTCTTTCCGCAAACAATCGCGTCTTCGCACAGGGCAATTGCTTCGGCACCATCGCGGGCAGTTTCGACTTCGTAGCCCAGGCTCCTCAGCAAAGTCTTCAGCAAAACCCGGAGCCCCTCTTCGTCGTCCATTACCAGTATTCGCTCGGTGCCGGGCAGGATTTCACTTACGGCAGGAACTTGCGGCGCCGGAATCGCGAGCGAGGCGGGAAGATCGATGGTGAATACTGTTCCATGCCCCGGTTTCGATTCCACGGAAAGACTACCACCGTGTTTGGCAATGATGGCATATGCGGTGGCCAATCCTAGGCCGCGCCCACTTGGTTTGGTGGTGAAGTATGGGTCGAAGATACGAGGCATGACATCGGCGGGTATTCCGCATCCAAAGTCGCGTATGGAAATCCGGACGCGATTGTCAGCCCCTTGAGCGCCTGCGATGAGGATGTTCTCCGCATGAACCTCGATGATTCCGGCGTCCGGCATGGAATGCCGCGCATTGAGCAGGATGTTATGGAGTACTTGGACGATCTGGCCCGGGTCGACTTCGGCGGACTTGAGATCTTCGGAAATATTCAGCTCAATGCTGGTTTGCGCGCCGGCGCGGACTAAGTCCACCGCATCCGTAACCAGTTTGGCAACGGAAACCACCTGGCGAACCGGTTGACCGCCTTTGGCGAAGGTCAGCAACTGAGAGGACAGCATGGCTGCGCGCTGACAGGCACTCTGGGTTTTCTCGAGTATCGCCCGAACCGGCCGGTTCCGGCCCAACTGCATCATGGCCAGCTCGACGTTGCCCTGGACCACTGCCAGAAAGTTGTTGAAGTCGTGCGCAATGCCTCCGGCCAGCACCCCGAGCGATTCCAGCTTGCGCGCACGCAGCAACTCCTCCTCCATTTGTTCGCGCTGGCTGATCACAGTCTTCAGGTGCTGGGTGGACTGCTGCAATTCCGCCGTGCGTTCTTGGACGCGAACCTCCAGTTGCTCATTCAGAGCCTCAGCGTGGCTTTTGGCAGCTTGCAGATCGTCCACCAGGTCCTGGTTCTCAAACCTCAGATTCAAGGATGAGACGATGGTGAGGTGAATTCTTCTAGTGGTGATCAAAGTGGCAGCCACGAAAAGACCGGCGAGCAACCCCATGGCGAGGTGGGCCTCATCGCCCTGGACGATAAATCGTACAGCAGGCGCCACACCGGTTGGGAGCATGAACGCGAGGAACGCTTTTGGCAGCGGCGCCAGCAGAGGCGCTGCGCCCAGCATCATTCCTCCCAGAATGAAGGCCAGAAAGACTTGATTCTCGAGATGGTCTTCTGGGTTTAACAAAACACCCGCTGCGCCCCAAGCTACTCCGGCCAAGCCCGCGCCGATGGTGAAAGCAGTGCCCCACACTCCCGCCTCCAGGCTCAACGGCGCGACACGCCGATAGCGCCACCCCAGCGTGAATCTGGCTGCGGCCACCAGAAACATGCAGAGCCACCAACCAAGGACCACAGCGTGTGGAATGACTCTCCACTGGAGACGTCCTAAGACTGTCGCTGCGACTACGGTCACCACGACGCCCACGTTCCCGTTGCCGTAGAGCAATCGAACTTGCGCCGCATGGATCTCCCGATTTCTGGAATCTCTTGGGACGCGCACCACGGCTGGGGAAGAGTTAACGCTCATAACGGACACGGCATGTGGTTTGTGATTGACACTATCACAATTCCATGCTGAGTGCGGCGCACTCAGAGCGTCCACGCCCTTCTGTCCAGCTATTGCTTTTTCTCTTTGAGTTTGTCTTCGGGTAGCGGGGGTGGGGTTTCGTCGAATTTGATGACGGTGTCGGCGCCGAATTTCTGGTAGAGGCGGAATTCGATCTCGTTCTTCGAGAGATATTGGATGGTGCGCGAGAGCATCACTACCTTCAGCGGCACCAGGAACTCGCCGTCGCCTATCTTTTGGAAATCGTAATCGAGCACTTCGCTCGAGGCGCGCACGGGGAACGTGGCGGGAATATCGTACGGCTCCTGAAAGATGTGCATGATCATGTCCGTGTCGACGTCGATGTAGACCAATCCACGGTAAGCCGGCACGATTTTGTCGGTTTTTTCCCAGCGGATGCTAACTTGAGAGTGCGGCTGATCGATATCGTAGGAGAACGCGTACATTTTGCGGCCGCGTAGGGTGGCCCAATGATGCCACTCGAAGCGGGCTTCCGACTCGGGAGCGAATATCGCCCTCAGCATGCTGCCGAACTCGCCCTGGGAGGTGACGCCGCCCAATTGGTCCACCGACTTGTTCTCCACCGCGTGGCCGTTGACCGTCATGACCTTGTAGTCTTCTTTTTGCTCGAAGTAGCTGAGCCGCATCACCACGGTATCGTCGCCGCGCCATTGCTCGCTACCCGCTGGGTCTTTGATGTTCCTATCGAATGCGCGGCGAACCACTTCCAGGCACAAATAGTTGGGCAATTGTTTGGAATAATTCAGCGCCGATTGTCGCGCGGCCTCAATGATCTTGCCCTGCTGCACCGTATCAGGCGGAGGGGCTTGAGGAGGAGGCGAGGCTTTCATTTGAGGCGCGGCGGTAGGCAGTTTCGCGGATGCGTCCGCCATCTCGCGCAGCGCGGCTATGGTTTTGGGTCCGGTGCCGAGGCGCTGCAGCTCTTCCACCGTGGCGCTATCCAGGCGTTCGGTGAGCTTCATGCGGTGGAGGGTTTTAGCTACGTCGGAATCGCTTTGCTTCAATTGAATGGATGAATTGATGAACTGGACAAGATCACGGATGGTGATGGATTGCGCGGACGCGAGCGTCGCGGCACAGAGGAAAACGCAGATTTCCAGCGTTTTTAGCACGGTTTCCTAATTAAGACGGTAGCATGGGCTCAGCGCTGTCAGGGACGTTCTTCGACGTACAAATTACTAAAAACAGCGCGGCCTTTTCCGAATGCCGCCATACCGACCTGGCCAATCGAAAAACTGGCGTCGTTCAAGCTCGCAGCCTCCTGGCCATTGATTAGCACATCCATGTGGTTCGCCGAGCACTGGACGGCGATGGTGGTCCGCTCGATTTCGTCAAGCGTCTGGGCCGCGGCGCTGCGCGAAAAGGGGACGGGCGTCCAGGGGATGATCTCTTTTTCATGGTCCCAGCCGAGCGCGTTTGATGATTGGCCGAAGGAAAGTTTCACGAGCTTGAATTTAAGGTGCTCGGCTTTTCCGGATCCGGATAGCAGCAATATGTAACAACCGGCCCCGTTGAGACGAAAGACCAGGCCGGCACCGCCGTCGGTAAATTGGTTAGGATGTTCCCTCGTCACGATGCGCGTCCATTTCCCGGAAACCGAGAGGGATGCAATGAAGTTCTCAAAGGCCGGTCCATAGGCGACA
>Ga0187851_10002154_pt1 | contig 17779 bp, 9 predicted proteins | sample June2016WEW_6_10_FD_132997 | JGI IMG/M metagenome (GOLD analysis project Ga0187851, IMG submission 132997) | Peatland microbial communities from SPRUCE experiment site at the Marcell Experimental Forest, Minnesota, USA - June2016WEW_6_10 | ecosystem: Environmental > Terrestrial > Soil > Wetlands...
AAAAGCATGCCCGAGTTCGAGGAACTCGCAGCCATGGAGTCGGGGTATGCCTGGAGGCCGCTCACGGTTCGCCGCGCAGGCGGCCAAACAATCGCCAAATCTGTGATGGGTACGTTTGTCTCCGGCAATTACTTCAGGGTCTTCGGACTCAACCCCGCCGCGGGGCGTCTCTTTGCGGATGAAGACGATCAAAAAGGAGCGCCCATCACCGCCGTGATGAGTTACGACGCCTGGCAGCAGGATTACGCCGGCGATCCAACCGTTGTCGGCAGCAGTTTCTACGTCAATACCAAACCGGTCACCATTATCGGCATCGCGCCCAAGGGGTTTTACGGAGACCGGCTCGACACCAATCCGCCCAAATACTATCTGCCCATGAACGCGATGGACCCTGTAATCGGCGCGCCCTACTTCAGCGACAGGGAAGTCGAGTGGGCTTATGTTCTTGGGCGCGTCAAGCCGGGCACTTCGCTCTCCCTGCTTCAGGCCAAGGCGAGCACGCTGTTGAAGCAGGAGTTCTCCGGGTTCAAGATGTTCACCACCGAGCGCGCCAAGCCCTTTCTCGCGCGGACCCATGTGGTGCTCTCTCCCGGCGGCGGTGGTATCCAGAACATGCAGGACGGGTATAAGGACCACCTGCGGCTGCTCACCTGGATCGCGGCGCTCGTCCTGCTTGTCGCCTGCGCCAACATTGCCAACCTTCTGCTGGTTCGCGGCATGAGCCGCCGCGCTGAGCTCTCCATCCGTTCTGCGCTCGGTGCGCAACGCGCGCGCATCGTGCGTCAGATGCTCACCGAGAGTGTGGTCCTTGCCGGCCTCGGCGGCTTGCTTGGACTCGTGATTTCGTTCGTCGCGGCGCGTGCCCTGCTCATGCTCGCCTTCCCCGACCAGCACAACATGCCCGTGCATGCGATGCCTTCGCCGCTCGTCATCGGTTTCGCATTCGGGTTGTCGCTTGCCACCGGCATATTGTTCGGCCTCGCCCCGGCGCTGTTGGCCTTGCGCGTCCAGCCCATTGAAGCTCTGCGCTCAAATGCCCGCACCACCGCGCAGGGAGCCTCCTACGTGCAGCGCGGATTGGTCGTTTTGCAGGCGGCCCTCTCGCTGGTGTTGCTGGTCGCTGCCGGGTTGTTCATCCAAAGCCTGAATAAAGCCCGCGGCACCGATATGCGGCTCGACGCCAATAACCGATACATCATTCATGTCAATCCGCAAGCGGCGGGATACAAGACCACCGAAGTCGAAGCGCTCTATCGCTCAATCGAAGACCGGTTCCACGCGCTGCCCGGCGTGGTCAAGGTCGGCCTCGCCACTTATACGCCGATGGAAGACAATAACTGGGGAACCGGTGTAAAAGTGCAGGGCGAAACCGACCTGCACAAGGGATCCTCGTGGGTCAAAGGAACTCCGGAATATTTTGACTCAGTCGGAACCCACCTCGTCATGGGCCGCGGATTCACGCCGCAGGATGTGCTGGGTGCGCCCCCGGTTGCCGTGGTGAACCAGGAATTCGCCAAGCAGTTTTTCGGAACGCGCAACCCCGTCGGGCATCGCTTTGGTGGTTCTGGCCCCGGCAAAGACGGCTCGTATGAGATCGTCGGCGTCGTCGAGAACACCACCTACACCACCGTTTACTGGAAAGACCACGCCATGTATTTCGTTCCCTTGACACAGCGGCCCGCCGTCACCGATCCCGACGATCCCGTCGAAAAAGACATGTCGATGTATGCCGGAGCGATTGTGGTCCAAACCAGCAGGCCGCTCTCCGGCTTTGAAAAGCTCGCCGGCGACACGTTGGCCGGCATCAATCCAAATTTGACGATCGTCAAGTTCCAAACCTTTCAGCAGCAGATCGACGATCGCTTCGTTGAAGAGCGTCTGATCGCGCGCCTCACGTCGCTCTTCGGATTGTTGGCGCTGCTGCTCGCGGGCATTGGGATGTACGGCGTCACCTCGTACACCGTGGTGCGGCGCACACCGGAGATCGGGATTCGCATGGCCCTCGGTGCGGCGCGCTCGCGCGTCATCGGCATGGTAATGCGCGGAGCGCTCCTGCAGGCCCTGGCCGGTTTAGCGATTGGGGTTCCGGTGGCCATGCTGTGCGTCCGCTTCGTGAAATCGCAACTGTACGACATCGCACGTGTCGATACCGTCGTGATGGCCGTATCCATCGGGGTTCTCGTTGCGGCAGCTTTCGTCGCGGGAATCATTCCGGCGCGGCGGGCAGCGACCATCGATCCAGTGAAAGCCCTGCGAGTGGAATAGCTCGCCGCCCCGCAGACCACTCAATGTACCCTTGCAGTGAATCGTAGCGGGAACTTCCTTCAGCATCGGAAGCGTGAAGGTCTTGACGAGCGAACTGCGGCAGCTTGTAGAAAAACTGGAAGGCGACCCCACTCTGATGGAGCCGCAACAGATGACTGCGCGCCTTGCCGCGCTCGACCGGCTCGATGCCTGCTTGCCGCTTCTACCGGCAGCCGATGAAAACGCGAGCGAACTTCACGGGCGAGCGCGAACTCTCTCCGATCGGCTCGAAACGGCCAACCTCGCAGTGCATGAGGCGATTCGCGCCGAAATCCGAAGCGGTGCGCGGCCTGACATGCTGCTGCATTGGGCGCATGCGCTCATGGACAGAAATTCGGCGCGGCCATCAGGCGTTCACCACTACGATAGCTTGGACGAACTCGTGACCGGCGTCCTCAGCTTCGATGAACCGGAAGATTCGGGTATTCGCCCCGAGCCGGAAAAAGTGCTGTACCAGCCCACCCCTGCGCGCCTCATCTTCAACCTTCTTGAAGAAACCAGGCTGACGGCAAACGATGTGCTCGTGGACCTCGGCTCCGGCATGGGCCACGTGCCGCTGCTGGCTGCGATTTGTACCCCTGCGCACTGTATCGGAATCGAGGTTGAGCAGGCTTACATTGATCGAGCCCGGCAGTGCGCTCAGCGATTGCATCTTCGCCGCGCACACTTCATCCGGCAGGATGCTCGCGATGCTGACTGCAAAGCAGGAACAGTTTTCTATCTCTACACGCCGTTTTCCGGATCGATTCTTCGCCGTGTGCTCGATCGGCTGCGGCATGAAGCGAGCACACGAACGTTTCGCGTGTGTACCTATGGGCCGTGCGCGGAAACTGTCGCGCGGGAGCCATGGCTCAAAGCAGAGCAAGAGCCACAAGCGCAGCGGATCACGGTGTTCGCGACGCGCGCCGCCTCAAGCACGAGGCAATCCTCTGCCTGAATGGATTCTCGAGCGCCTCATGTGCGAGCTTGCTTTGACGCGTCTCGTCTCCCGCCTAATTCCCGGCCGGTGGTTTGCTCTCAAGCTCTTTCAGCTTGTCTTTGGCGTGCTCGTTGTTGGGGTTCTTTTCGAGCGATTTTTTGTAGTTCTCAATCGCCAAATCTTTTTGTCCCGATTTCAGGTAGGCTTCGGCCACGCTGTCGTACACGTTGCCCGAGTCGGGATAAAGGCTCACATTGAGCTTCAAAATGGTCACCGCTTCCTGAAGATGATTGCCGGTCAAAAGCTCGTAGCCCCAATCGTTCATCGCACCCTCATCCGGCTTGAACTTGGCATCCTGCTTTTGCATGGCCGCCAGCGCATCGGCCGCGTGGTCCCACCCTTTTTCATTGATCTCATGACGCAATCCATCCAGCGTTGATGGCGATCCAGAGGCGGGGCGAAAGTTAATCGCTAGTGTGTGCGCCGGAACGCCCGCTTCCGCGGGTGTCTTTTTCAGAAAGGCCATTGCATCGGCATCGTGTTTCAGATAGGCGTTCAGGAACGTGAGCGTATAGCGCGCAACCCACGCGTAGCCCACGGCCCCGTCTGCGCGGATGAAGTCGTCCTTCCCTTCGAAATGTTTCCAGAAATCGTCCTGGCGCTGAAAAATCGAACTGAATTCCCCATGCGTCAGGCCCATCATGTGTACAGTCGTCAAATCGCCATGTTTCCAATTGTTGAGCACGCTCGGTGAGTGATCGTCGTTGGCAGGAAAGTGCTCCATCTCCTCCATCGTGATCTCGCCCTGTGTGAAAAAGAGGAGCGGCAGCGTCAAGTCTTCCGGATGGATGTTCGCTTGTTTCACCAGTCCGGGAAAGTAGCGCATGCTGCCGTCGAGCGCGAACAGTGCGTCAATGCGGCTATCGCGCGATGCCGCAAACAGGTTCGAGATTCCGCCCCAGCTGAATCCGCCCACTGCGACTTCTGACATGTCCGCGTCCGGCAAACTTCGTGCGTACCCGATCAGGAATGAAATGTCGCCGGCCTGCGCGTTGATTCCCGATAAGTCTGATGTCATGCCGCGCGTCTTTTCCCCCATGTCGGGCCCCGCGACCACCACGTAACCGTGACTGGCCAGGTACTCGCAAAGATCCACGTTTTCCCACGAAACGTTGGAGTAGCTCGGCGCATAAATCACCACCGGAAACTTTCCTGGTTCGAGTGCCGCATCCCGCACCGCCCATAACTTGTCCGTCACCGCCAGCCCCTTCGTTTCCTCCTTCAGCTCCTCCTCTGTCGCTTTCTTCCCAAACTCGGTTTCCGTTCCCCGCAAAACCGCATAATCGCCAACCGTCATCGGCGTTTTGCCTGACTTTTCTGCCGGATACCACACCAGGGTCTGCACCGGGCGCGCTCGCTCGCCCGTGTAGGGTTTCCCCAGCGAGTCCAAAGCGCTGCGGTAGGTGCGCGCGTAGTCATACTGCTCCATAACCTTCAAGCCCACGGCATGAGGCCCGGCCGGATCAGTGAAAGTGAACCGCGGAACGCTCTGCGCGGATAAAAAAGGAGCCGCAAGAATCGACAGCCAACATGAGACAGCCCGAATTGCGCGCATGCGCGGAAACCTCCAGGGGAAGGGGATCAAGCTGTGCGCAATTCTAGTACACCCGCCGCCGCCATCGCTGAAGCTGCACAGCAGTTTGGCCAGGAGAACGACATCGCCGTAGTGACGGTGGAACGGCTGAAGATGACGGACGGACGCACAGCTTTGCGCAACTCGCCAATCCTCGCCTCCGCCTAGGTTAATTTCGCAACTCATCCAGCCTTCAAAGCATTCCGTACAGCGCATTTCTTCTGAGGGAAAGCGCGCGTTGAAGCGGTTCGCCCATCGGTGTCCGAAAAAAGCTGTCGGGACCCGCATTTTGTCGCGCCACTTTTGCATGCAATTTTGGCCCATTGGAGCACAATCAATCTAAACCGGCTTGGAAAGCGCAAATTACTTGCAGAAACCTCTGAAAATCAGGCCCGTAAGTCCTTTGCTGTCTAGAATCTGCAAATAAGTCCTTTGGAATCTAATTTTTAGCGGGATACGCTCCTTCTATCCTGCTGAAAAGAGGGAACTTCTTTACAGAAATACCCTTTTTTTCTTTTTTTCTAAACGGCTCTTTTCCCCGAATTGTCACAAAATTGGTGCAAATCGCTGAATACGGAGACATACCGCGAAACGCGGAAGACCATGCGCAAATACATCCAAAATCCGAGACTGCCCTAGCGCGCCAGCCGGAAGTACCGCTTCGCCTTCCCCACGTCGCGAAAAATCTGCGCCTTCAGTGCCTCCGGCGAAGGCCACTCGATCTCTCCACGCAATCGCAGCAGGAACTCCAGGTCAATCGGCGTCTCTTCGTCCATCTCCACCGGCTCAAAGTTCAGAATGTGCGACTCGACCGCAAACGACGCCTCGCCGAACGTGGGTCGGTTTCCGACGTTCGTCACCGCCTCGAAACATCGTCCCCCAATCCACAGCCGCGTCACATACACGCCAAAGGCCGGAAGCATTTCCCGATACTGCGCCAGGTTGACCGTGGGCACTAGCAGACGCGTCCCGATGCCGCGTCCGCGTGCCTGCGTCGATTGCAGCGTGAACGGGCGTCCCAGCATCCAGCGCGCCCGCCGCACGTCGCCTTGCGCAAGCAATGCCCGGATCGCGGAGCTCGAAACTTCCAGGCCATGCACGTGAACTGGCTCATGAACTTGCACCGCGAACCCCAGCGCCGCGCCAAACGCGCGCAATTCGTCCACCCCCGCCGCGGCGCGGTGGCCGAAGTGAAAGTTCCCGCCCTCGTGCAACGCGCAGACCTTCAGCCCGCCCACCAGGATCTCGCGGACGAACTGCTCCGCGGTCAGGCTCGCCAGTTCATCGCCAAACGGCAGAACCAGCACTGCGTCGACCCCGGTGGCCGCCAGCAATCGGATGCGCTGCTCCATCGATGTGAGCAGCAGCGGCGCGCGCAATGGGCGAAGAAACCGGTCAGGATGCGGATCGAACGTGATCGCCAGCGAACGCACATCGCGTTCTCGCGCCTCCCGCACAACTGCGGCAAGATTCTCCTGGTGTCCCACGTGCACTCCGTCGAAGTTGCCGATCGCTGCGACGCAAGGGCCAAACCCCGGCGGCACTTCCGCGGTGGATTGATACACGGAAACCACGCGTGCCGTCTCGCTCATAAGGTCACGCCGACGTTCAAACCGTCGTAGGCCAGCGCCACGCCTTCAGGCAGCGAACGGTTCGTCGCCTCGTGCCCCAGTTCGTGAGCAATGTGTGTGAGCCATGTGTTGCGCGCGCCGATGCGCCGCGCCCAATTCAATGCCTGCTCCACCGTCGCATGGCTTGGGTGGGGCTTATAGCGCAGCGCGGAGAGCACCAGGTGATCGAGCCCTTCGAGAAGCGCGAAGCTTTTCTCAGGAATATCGCTCACGTCGGTAAGGTAGGCGGTGCGGCCGAACCGGTATCCCACAATGTCCAGGTTGCCGTGCTTCAGTGGAATGGCCGTGAACTCCGCTTCGTACACCGCTGTAACAGCTTCCAGCGGCTTCAACTCAACACGCGCCCGGTTGGGATAGGTGGCATCGGGCGAAAACGTATACTCGAAGATCCGCTCCAGAGTGGCTCTCGTCTCCGCGGTCGCATACAGCGGAATCGGGCCGCCCTCGCGGGCGGCAGCGAAGCTGAGCGGTCGTAAGTCGTCGAGCCCCATGATGTGGTCGGCATGCGAATGCGTGTAAAACACCGCGTCTACGCGCCGTGCGCCGCTGCGCAACATCTGTTCGCGGAAATCAGGACCGGTATCGATAACCACTACCCGTTCGCTGCCTGACTTCGGCGCGATCCAACGCACCATGGCCGCCGGGCGCAGCCGCTTATCATGGGAATCGGTTGATGTGCACACCGCGCAGGCGCAACCCAGCGTCGGAACTCCCATCGAGGTCCCCGTCCCCAGAAATGTAAGGTTGCCTTCCATAAGTGGGAGTCGATTCGAACGCTGTTGAGTTGAGTGGCCGCAAGGTCGGGAGAATTCTCAGCGTTTGCCCGGAGGCGGAACCGGCGGCGTCATTGCCTGCATGTTGATCATGCGTGCCAGTTCGTTGAAGGTTATCCGCAACTCGAATAATGCGCTTTGCAGGGTACGGTCCTCAACCTCTGTCATGTTGCCACGCGTTTTATCAGAAAGAATGCCTAATAGGTCGATGGTCGAACGCGCTCCCAGAATATCCACACGCGGCCGCTGGTTCTCTTGCCCGCCGGCTCCCATTTGCAGCATTGCCGACACATAAAACTGCTGTACCAGGTTGAGGAATGTCATGGGAGCCTGCGCGCCCATTCCCGGATTCTGCGCCCGCACCAGCTCTTCAAGCCGTTGCGAAGAGGCGTCGTATAAAGCCTTCTGTTCACGGCTCTCTTCAGCAGTGGGCGGAGGTGGCAGCTCGTCCTGCTGAGCCTCGCCCGGCTCTTCAGCCAAGTTCTGCTCTATGCCGGCTAGCTCCGGCTTCTCCTCGACGGGTTTTCTTTCGCTCACAACGAGCCGCGGTCCACCCGAAGAGACTTCCGGCGTGGGCGCGGAATGCTCCTCGGCCAATACGGCTTCGCCTTGTTGGCTTCCGCGCTCTTCTTCCGCGGCCTTGAATTTGCGGCGGTCGATCACTTCGAATTTAGGTGTATCGCTCATCGTTTCACAATCCAATCTCGAGTTAAGTCTACTGCTTTATGCCGAAAAGCTGGGGGCTGCACCCAGTAACCGCGCCGTCCCCTGCACCGCTCCCGCAGTGTATGTGAAAGGCTTGGTGCGTGCTTCCATCTCGCCGCGCAACATCGCCAGTGCAAACACTCGGGTTCCCGAAGGCAGCTGGAGCGCTGCAACACTGCGAATCTGTCCCGCGGCTGTCTCGCCATCCCCCATCAGGTTCGTCTCTGCTGAGGGCACGGGCCCATCCAGCTCAAGGTGTCTCAGGTGCCGGTGCACATTGCCACGCGAGCGAATGCGCTCCACGATCTCCTGGCCCAGGTAGCAGCCCTTGTTAAAGTGCAGCGCCAGCATCTGCGAAGTCTCCTGCGGAAGGTCGCGCTCAGCCATATCCACGCCGTAGAGCGGAATCCCCTCCGCAACCCGAAACGCTTCCAGCGTCTCCGCGCCCACCTGGATTGCACCCGCAGTGCGCACAAACTTCCACAGCTTGCTTAGCTGCGATTCGGTCACCCATAGCGCGTAGTGTTGAGCCACGTTACCGAAGAGCCGCTCTAGGCGTAGATCGATTCCGTTCCATTCAACGCGAGTGCTGGTCATTGGCTCATTCAGAATCGGCAGTCCCAGCCGTTCCAGCACGGCATCCACCGCCGGGCCGGTTAGTCCCACAGCCGCCAAGCCGCCCAGCGGAACTAGTTCCACGTCATCCATGATGATGAAGTGCTCGAAATGCGCAAGCAGCCGCTCCATCTGGTCTGACGCTATTTCTAGTTCGAGCTGGTCGCCCTCGCGCCACACGTTCAAGTCGCCCTGAATGCGTCCCTGCGCATTCAAAACCAGGTTCCATGCGCCGGCATTCGTTCCGAGGTCATTCACCATGTTTGTGACCATGCCGCTGAGCCAGCGGAATCGATCGTCGCCGCGCACTGCGACGCGCTTGAGCCAGCCAAGGTCGTGGCCGCCGGCTCCCGTGACGAATGCCGCTGATTCCACGCCAGCCGCGTCTAATCTCCGTGGAGTCAGCACCCCTCGGTACTGCATCAGCTCGTGCGGAATTGCCTGCGATTCTTTGAGCAGGGCGAATGCCGTTGGCTGGGCTGTAGCGGCAAGATCAATTTGAGTCATATGGGGAAATCCATGCGCTGCACGCGTTTTTCCGGAGGAAATCCCGCGCAGAGCCGCATCTTAATTATAGCCTTGGAAGACATGCGGTCGTCCGGCCTACCGGGCAAGCGCTTCGGATTCAACACGGGAGAGTGAATGAGGAAGAAAGTTCAGGCGTCGAGCAACGGGTTCGCTGCACTTGCCGTGACGGCGGTTTTTTGCTTTTGTACGGCGAGTATGCCAGCATCCGGTCAACAGTCCGCTGCGCCGCCCGCCAAGGCTCAGACTGCTCCGGGCGCAAAGTCTTCGTCGCAGAAGCCTGAGACCCATATCACGCCGGAACAGGCGAAAGAGCTGTTTTCAGCAGTCGACGAGTTGCTCAAATTCTCCTCGCAAGAGACGGGCCTGCCGATCAAGGATACGGTCAAACGCAAGATCACAAGCCGCGCTGAAGTCGAAAGCTACCTTAAGTCAAAGTTTGAAGAGGACGAAGGCGCCAAGCGCATGCAGCGCGATGAAATCGTCCTCAAGAAATTCGGACTTCTCGACCGCGATTTTGAACTGAAGCCCTTTCTGCTGGCGCTGCTCACCGAGCAGGTTGAAGCGTTCTACGATTCCAAGACGAAAACGGTGAACATGCTCGACTGGGTCGATCCGGAAGAGCAGAAACCCGTGCTGGCGCATGAGCTCACTCATGCCTTGCAGGACCAGCGCGTCAATCTGGACAAATGGGACGATCAGACTCCCGACGACGTCTCGCGCAACGCGGCGGAAGACCAGGATCACCTGGCCAAGGACGAACTCGACACCGCGCGCGATGCTGTGGTGGAGGGCCAGGCTACCGCGGTCATGATGGATTACATGCTCAAGCCCATGGGGAAGAGCCTTGTCAAAGATCCGGAGGTGATTGACTTCGTCAAGCAGCAGATGTCGTCCACGGACAGTTCGCCCGTCCTGGCGCGCGCTCCGCTTCTGCTGTCAGAATCCTTGCTCTTTCCGTATCGCGACGGCTTGAGCTTCGAGCAGGACGTGTGGATGGATCAGGGTCAGCCGGCCGCCTTTTCGGGCGCGCTCGACCGGCCGCCCACTTCGTCGTGGGAGATCATGAACCCGCGCCAATACGAGCAGAAGAAGAGCCCATCGATTCCACTTCTGCCCGATATTCATCCCCTGGTCGACAAGCTGTACAAGGCGTACGACATCGGGCAGGTTGGCCAACTCGATCTGCACATTCTCGCCAGCATCTTTGGCGGCGATTCGGCCGCTGGAAACCTCACCCCGGCATGGAACGGCGGCGCCTACTGGGCCGGTCAACGCATCAACGCGACGGCTGCCGAGCAAAAAACCACCCAATCTCTCGCCCTGTTCTATCTGTCGAAATGGAAGAATGAGGCCTCGGCCGCGGCCTTCGCGCAGCTCTATTCGAACCAGCTTGGACGCAAATACTCCAACCTCAAGCGCGACACGGCCGCCCAGAAAGCCGGAGCCGCGGATCTTACAGCCGGTCAAGAGGAGAAGGTCTTTTCAACCGGGGAAGGTCCGGTGGTAATCACCACACGCGGCAAGCTTGTGTTTGTCGCCGAGAGCTTTCCGCTCGACATCGCGCGCAAGCTAACCGCACTGATCCTCGACGCGCAAGGAACGGGCGATCTCAAAATGGCTTCAGTGGCGGCTCCAGTCACCGGAAGTCGCGATTCGGCAGAGGCGGCTTCCCGGCCGCTCTCAGCGGACATGGTTCGGTTTTTCAGCGGAGCCGGCGTGATGAAGTCGGCCGTCGAGGGCGCCTTGCGTGGCAGCGGCCCAAGGCCCTGAGCTGTGTTCAGGGCCATTGTTTCGTTGATCTTATTCGGCAAATATCCCTCAGAGCTCAAGCCCGCGTTCCTATGACGGGCTTTTTGTTGGCGGAGAAATCGCCAACCTATCGCCCGAACAAGTTTTTCCTTCGAATTCGAGATTTCGTTTCCTAGAAGCAAAAGAAAAAAAAGAAAAAAAGGGTATTTCTGTAAGGAAGTTCTCTGTTTTCAGTGGGATAGAAGGAGTCGATCCCGCTAAAAATTAGATTCCAAAGGACTTATTTGCAGAATCTAGACAGCAAAGGACTTACGGGCCTCATTTCTTGGGGTTCTGCAAGCAATCTGCCTCTTTCAAGGTGTGAACTGCCTTTTTCAAGGTGTGATTTGCCTTTTTCAAGGCCGATCTAGATTGATTGTGCTCCGAAGGGGCGAAATTGCCTGCAAACGTGGCGCAAGATAATTCGGGCCTTGAGGGTGTTTGGCGCGACGATGGTCGATGAAGGGTTTGTGCTTTCCCAGGTCTGAAAATCCAGACCTTGGGCACCGACACACGGATGCACTGAAAACACGTAAGTTAAAGATTTCAAAACGGGCTCAAAGGGCAGGGTAGGCAGGAAGTGCGAGTTGGTAGCACAAATTAGCTGAAACTTCTCCCCAGAGCGTCTTCGGCCAGTATTGATCAACCAGTAACTAACGGCTTGCCCGTTATTCAGGGGTAGCTAGGAGAAGGGGGAGGGGTTGCGTTTCAGCGAAACTGTCATACCCGTTCAATCTTCTTCCAGCGTGAGGGCGCAAATTGGAGAGCTTCCAATATCGCGGAGCAACAAAGGCGCGCCGGTGGGATTAGAACGAGCGAATGCTGGGCGCAACGGCGCAACCCCGAATCCGATTCATTTGAATATGCCGGAAAGACGTCCCCACCAACCCTGTTGGCGATATCCCTGGAGCATCCAGAGGTCGCGGCGGTCCTTAACAATTGAGTACGCGATACTTTTTCCATCCGGAGCCAAGCTGAATCGATTGCCGGAGTAAGTGGGGCTCAGGTCCGTTCCGAGTTCCTTTATGACCCTCTGCTTTAGTGTCTCGGGATCTAGAGAAAACAGCGTGGCACGGTCCGGATCCGCCAACGTTCCCCGTGTCAATATCCCATATAGCTGTTTACCGTCCTTGGAAAACACGAGAGAGTTCGTCTCAAGGTTCCCGAGACGCTTGGTAGTTTTGCCGTCGGGAGAGATCAAGTTCCAACCCTCTTGATTGCGGTAGGTGATCCAGTCACCGGCCGGCGACCAATCGGGCATGCCGAGCCTGTCGTCCGCCCGGACATCATTCCGGAGTTCGACGGGCGTCTCGTTGCCTCTTGTCTTCACCACCATCAGTGATATTTTCCCGGCTTTGTTTCGGAGATAGATAAATTGTCTTGCATCCGGTGACCATTTGCTTCCGAACTCCGACCCCGACACACCATTGGTGAGCCGGACGGGCGGGCCGCCAGACAGTGACATGATCCAAACGCAAGTCCCGCGGTCACTGGAGCTTTTCGTGAAGATCAGCCTATCGCCATCCGGAGACAGTGCCGGATACGAGAAATACAGATTGCGTTCACCTGGGAAGTCCGCCGCAGTTACAACCGGGCGCTCCGTTTGATCGGAGGAACGATCCCAGATTTCACTAGAACCGCTTCGATCCGTGACCCAGGTCATCTTATCGGATTTTGCAGTCCATCCGGCCATGTCCTCCTGCCGGCCGCTGGATACCAGAGATCTCGCGGATCCGTCGGCAAGGGAAACAGAAACGATGTCAGTGATGTAGGTTCTCTGGAGAAAGATGATGGTTTTCCCGTCCGGTGAAACAGATGGGCTATATTCGGGTCCTAGACCAGTCGTCAGCGGCGAGAGGTCATCAGACTCTGTGTCGGCAATCCAAAGATGGGTGGGAGAATTTGGCTCGGTAGCGAGGGCGATTACAACGTGCCTATTGTCCGGCATCCATGAGAAACCCACACTTCCCTGAAGGAGAGGCAACTCTTGAATCACGCGGGAAGGGGACTTTCGCCCTCCAGGATAAGGAAGCAGCCAGGCATGGTCCTTGCCGAGTTCTCCCGAGCCTATGAGAAGGATCTTGCTTCCATCGGGGGAGAAATCAATGTCGGGGAGGGCATCGATCTCATTTCTTGCAAACGGGACGGGCAAGTAGGTTTTCAGCGTAGAGCCGAATGGATCGGAGACGGCCACGCTGAATTTGTCTCCTGGGTTGACGGGGGTCGTCACGGTTGCAAACACCTTGCCATCGCGTGACATCGCACATCCGTCGCAATCAACATCCATGACGAAATCGAGTTCGCCGCCCACCGCAGCTACCGTGTAAAGTTTGTGGTGAGGTGGCCCGGTCCTGTTTGTGCCCTCTATTGCGACAAGGTGATTGCCGTCGCTTAGCCATCCAATCAGCCAAACTGATTGAGCCTCATGCGTTACCTGCACCGGGAGCGGTGAATTCAGGTAGCGAATGAATATCTGATACATGCCAGCGACCCTCCCGTTGTAGGCCACTGCCCTGCCGTCTGGAGACCATTTGGCCTCAAATGCGAAGCTCGCCAACGGCGTATAGCGATTCCTGCTAAAGTCGCCGGTAATTTTGGTCAATCTAGCGATGTCCTGCGGGGGCGCGGGACTTCGAAAGATCCAGATTCCTGCAACCAGCCCGCCAAGGAGAATAGCTGCGGCAAGCAGCCACCATCGGCCGAGGCCCGGTGCAGCTGCGCCGGACGGCTTGCTCTGGACAGATACGCCGGAGGGCTCAACTCCGCGGTGCTCCGTTTCCCCGCCGTTTCCGCCGTTCGATTCCTCAGAAGCTTCCACCGGGCACATGAACCGATACCCGATCGTGGGTACGGTCTCGATGTAGCGCGGCTGGTTGATGTCGTCTTCGAGTGCCCGGCGCAGGAGCCAGATACACCGGGTCAAGGATCCGTCGGCAACGGCAACTTCACCCCAAACGGCCCGTACCAGTTCCTCCTTCGAGATCAGCTTTTGGGGATTGCGCAGCAGGAACAGGAGGGTACGGAATGCCTTCGGCTCGACATTCAACTCCTTGCCGGCCTTGCGCAGGGTGAACTCCCGCTCGCGAACCTCCACGTCGTCGAAGCGGAAAACAAAAGACTTAATCCCCATAATGAATTCCTAATCCGTGGCAAGAAATTGATAACGGGTCCATTAAGACCTAGTTGAGCCCTGCAGCCAGAGTGACCTCAGCCTACCCGGCTGAGGAGCTCAAATGTCCACTTTCAAGCTATTCGCCTGCCTTTTTTTTGCAGCAATCGTCGTCCCCACACTCGCTGCAGAAGCCCATTGCCCAGGAAGTATCGCAAGTTTACCTTTCCGCCTTGTAAACCGCTACCAGATTGTCCTCCCTGTTGTGATCAACCACTCCGGCCCCTACGAGTTTCTCCTTGATACAGGCACTGATACAACGATCGTCGGTCCCTCCCTGGCCGCTGAACTCCATCTGACACGACACGGCTCTGTCGTTGTCTCCGGCGCTGGCTTCCATGAAAGTGCTTCCTTAGCCGAGGTCGACTTGCTCGAAACCGGCCCCCATGCCGTGGCCCACCACGAGGTGCTGGTTTACGGCCTGATGAACCTCCACTCCGTAGACACTCGGATCCAGGGCATTCTCGGCGAGGACTTCCTGGCGCACTTCGACGTGCTGATTGATAACGAGCACAAACTGCTCTGCCTCGACGACTCCGGCGCTATGAGAGCGGAAGTGAAAGGGCCGCATATTGCACTGCTGCCTATGGACCATACACCAGATGGCGAACCGTCGCCCGCCTTGCTCGTCGTCTCAGCGAGCCTGTCCGACGGAACTCCTCCCGTTCGCCTAAAGCTCGACTCGGGCACAAACGCCCCCTTTCTCTACAACACCTCCGGTCACCTGGGGCCGATCTCGTTCGGCGGCGGGTCCAGGGTCGGGAGCGGCGCGGATGGAGATGAGAAAGTCTTTTCGGCCTTGCCACCGCAGGACGTGAAGATCGGATCGATCAGGCTCCCCGGCGTAAGCTTCGTGACCCTTGCTCACCCGCCGAAAGACTCCGGTCGAAAAGAGTTTGATGGACTCTTATCGATGGACCTCTTCCGACGCATCTTCATCAACCACGCAGATCACCTTGCCGTTCTGGAGCCACGCTAGTCGCAGTCGGGCATTCCGAGAGGATTGTTGCCTATCCGGCAGTTCCTTCGCAGTGAACAAGATTGCCGGGGATTGCATAGCTCAGAATCAGCACAAGAATTTAAACGTGGTTATTAGAGCGTTCGTCGCATTGAACTTGAACCGCCTTCGAGAAGTGGGGCCCTGTGTCGGACGACGGTCGATGAAGGGTTCGTGCTTTCCCAGGTCCCGAAAGACGAGGGGCTTGGAACACCCAGATCGTGCAAGGGCCGAGATCTTAGGGTAGTTTTCAGGTTCGTGCTTTCCCACCCATCCCCCGATGGGACTGCGAGATGGATGGACACCCAAATCGCGTAAGGGATGGGAGCGCATCTGTTTCGTTTTAGTGGTTGGAGTATGCGACGGGCTTGACTGCGGACGACGGCCGAGCAGTTTTCTGCAGGGGCAGCGCCTGCTTGACCTGGGATTTGCCGGGTGGTGAACCGGCGGGGGGCAGAATGGGAATCGACATAACGGATTGCGTTACCGGCCGGGAGCGTGCGGGCGTGAGAGACGGAGGCGCAAGGCGCGAAGGTGCGCCGGCGACGATGTTTGCGTTGACCGGTCTTGGTGTGGCGGCAGTCGTGGCCTTGAGCGAGGCCGGCGGGAGGGCGGAAGGTTTGGCGATTGGCGTCGTCGCGGCTTCGAGGCGGCGGTCGACCGGGGTGTCGGTGAGGAAGTCTTCAGTATCCTTTCCGGCGATGGCTGCTTTCATGAAGGTCATCCAGATGGGAAGGGCGGCCTTGGCGCCGGTTTCTTTTTCGCCCAGGGATTGGCGGCTGTCGTAGCCGACCCACACGCCGCAGGTGACGGAAGGGCTGAAGCCGAGGAACCAGGCGTCGGTGAAGTCGCTGGTGGTTCCGGTTTTTCCGCCGAGCGGATGGTTGAGTTGTTTTGCGGCCGCGCCTGTTCCATGGTCGGTGACGGCGCGCAGCAGGATCATCATGGTGCGTGCCGTATTTTTGTCGATGACTTCATTGACGACCGGCGGTTCTTCCCAAAGGGTAATGCCGTCAGCGTTGGAGACTTTGCGGATGAGGCGCGGGGTGACGCGAATGCCGTCGTTGGGAAAGACGGAATATGAGGCGACCTGTTCTTCAAGCGTGATTTCGGCCGCGCCCAGAGCGACGGGCAGATACGCCGGAATGTTGGAAGTGACGCCGAAGCGGTGGACCATGTCGATGACTTTGTGAATGCCGACGCGGGCGGCTAGCTTGAGGGCGGGGATGTTGCGCGATTCGGCGAAGGCGTTGACGACGGTCATGGCGCCTTTGTAGTCGTTCTCGTAGTTATGAGGCGTGTATCCGGCAAAACTCACGGGCGCATCGACAACGATGTCGTCGGGACGGGTGCCGGCTTCAACGGCGGTGGTATAGACGTAAGGCTTGAAGCTGGATCCGGTTTGGCGCTCGGACTGGGTGGCGCGGTTGAACTGGGAGAGCGAGTAGTCGCGGCCGCCAACCATGGCCAGTATGTCGCCGGTGGTGTTGTTCACGGCCATCAGCGAGCCTTGCGCGCCGGAGTCCTGCTCCAACGCCGCGCGGCGTTCATGGCCTTCGGACGAGTCGCCGAGATGGATGTAGATGACGTCGCCGGGGCGGACCAGTGTTGTAGCCAGGTGCTGGCCAGTCCACTTCCAATCGTCAGGCAGAAGCACGATGCGTTCGGCGCCAATGCGCGCATGAATTTCAAGCGGCAAAACGGAGGTGACAAGGGCGTGCGCGTAGTCGCCAGGACGGGTGGCCACAGCCCAGTCGGGATGCCGGTAATCGGCAAGCGAGACGCCTTCAGTCAAAACGTTTTCGAGTTTGCCGGGTCCGACTGCTCCCACCCAGCCATGGCGGTGTTCGTAGGCAGCAAGACCGTCGGCGACAGCGCGATTGGCGGTCTCCTGAAGATCGAGGTCGAGGGTGGTTTGAACTTTGAGACCGGCCTCATGCACTTCTTCAGAGCCGAAGCGTTTCTCGAGTTCGCGCCGGACTTCTTCCTGAAACCAGGGAGCGACGGACATTTCGGGCCGCGCGATGCGCAAGCCCAATGGCGCTTCACGGGCTTCTTCGGCTTGCTGATGGGTGATGACGCGATCGCTCTCCATTTCAGAGAGGACGAGGTTGCGGCGGCGGAGCGACTTCTCAGGATTGAGAATTGGCGAAAAGGCGACGGGGCCCTTGGGAAGGCCCGCGAGGAGAGCCGCTTCAGTGAGATCGAGATCTTTGGCGTGCTTGGAGAAGAAGAACTGCGACGCGGCTTCGAAGCCATACATGCCGTGGCCAAGGTAAATCTGGTTGCCGTAGAGGGTGAAGATCTGTTCCTTGGTGAAGGCGCGCTCGATCTGGATGGCGAGGTAGGCTTCTTGAATTTTGCGGGTCGGGGTGCGCTCGGAAGAAAGAAAGAGATTGCGCGCGAGCTGCATCGTCAGGGTAGAGGCTCCCTGAGCGCGGCCATGGCTGCGGAGGTCGTGCCAGGCGGCACCGGCGACGCGAAAGACGTTGACGCCCCAATGCGATTCGAAGCTTTTGTCTTCAATGGAGATGACGGCCTGGCAAAGGACGGGAGCGAAGTCGTTGTAGTTGACGATTTCGCGGCGCTCCAAAGCGAACGAGCCGATGACGCGGCCTTTAACGTCGTAAAGTTCGGTGGTGGTGGAAGGCCGAAAGCGCTCAAGGTCGTTGATTTGCGGCAGATCGACGGAATAGACGAGTGTGAGACCGGCAAGA
>Ga0187851_10002156_pt1 | contig 17763 bp, 15 predicted proteins | sample June2016WEW_6_10_FD_132997 | JGI IMG/M metagenome (GOLD analysis project Ga0187851, IMG submission 132997) | Peatland microbial communities from SPRUCE experiment site at the Marcell Experimental Forest, Minnesota, USA - June2016WEW_6_10 | ecosystem: Environmental > Terrestrial > Soil >...
CCGGTGCCCGTGACCACGTTGGTCGCCTCGGGATTGAGCTACCCCGAAGGCGTGGCAGTGGATGGCGCAGGCAATGTTTACATTACAGACTCCGGCAACAACGCGATCAAGAAGTGGACGGCGGTGAACAACACCGTCACCACGCTGGTTTCCTCGGGATTAAGCTTTCCCACTGGCGTGGCGGTGGATGGCGCGGGCAATGTTTATATCGCCGACTACCACAACACCGCGATCAAGGAGTGGACAGCGGCCAACCATACCGTCACCACGCTGGTCTCCTCGGGATTGTGGAATCCCTATGGTGTGGCAGTGGATGGCGCAGGCAATGTTTATATCGCTGACTACTTCAACAACGCCATCAAAGAACTACCCCGCGCCTTTGTAGATCCAACAGCCAGATTGGAAGGTTCTGCCGCTGGCAGCGATGTGTTGCCGGTGGTGCTGCCCGCCACAGAAAATCTGCTCGCCCCGTTCGCGCCCACGAGTGACCAGCCATGGCTGACCATCAGCGGCATCAACAACGGCGTGGTGAGCTTTGCCTTCACCGCCAACCCCGGCAGCTCCAGCCGCACGGCCCATATCACCCTGCTTGGTCAACCCATTTCCATCACGCAGGCAGCCGTGGCCGTCACGCCGCCAACGCTTTTCGGCGTGACGACGCCGGGTAATGGCACATTCCAGTTTGCCTTTAGCAACAACCAGGGTGTGACTTTCACCGTGCTGACCACCACCAACCTGTTGTTGCCGATGGCCGGCTGGACCGTGGCCGGCGTGCCCGCGAATATCGCTCCCGGCTTGTTCCAGTTCAGCACCGCTATCACCAACGGTCCGCAACGCTTCTACCGTGTCCGCTCGCCGTGAAGCTCTCGTCGTGACGGTGTGGGAGCGTGACCTGGCCACTTTACAGCAAGCATGGATGCGATGGAACCTGGCGGGCGGGATTCAGCGATCACTCAGCGCCTGGCCGCGCAATGGCCGGTGGAGCAAAAATTTCCCGCGCCGATTTCGTGGTGTGGACCGATGGGGCGCTGGACGCGCACGCGCAGCAGCTCGAACGAATTTTCGTAAAGCTTTGACTTGGTAAGGCGGCGCTGCCGTTTGGAACCAGTTGAATGCCTGGGTTCCAATCCTCAGCTTCCCGGCAACACCTCGATAATGGCATTGCGCAGGTCTTCGAGCATGAAGGGTTTGCTGATGATGCAGTCCACGCTGGCGAGCGAATTGCCGGATGACTTCAACATTTCGGCATAGGCCGTAATCATTATGATTGGCTGATGGGGCAGACGCTGCTTGATGCTGGCGGCCAGTTCGTCGCCTTTCATTCCCACCATGGCATAATCCACTGTAACCAGGTCAAACCTGTCCTGCTCAAGCAGGGACAGGGCTTCTTTGTACCCGGTGGCTGTCTGGACTTCGTGCCCGTCAAACTTGAGCATCATCTTGATGGCATCGCAGACGGCGGGTTCGTCGTCCACCACCAAAATCCGCCGCGCTTGATTTCCCGATGCTGGCATTGTGGCTGGTTACAAGAACCAATGATATGCCCATTTTCCTCGAACACAAATTTACTTATTAACAGAAAGTAAGTTATTAACAAAACCGGCCCGGGCCGTTTCCCCCTCATCACAGCTTGCACGCAACGCAGATGGACGAGCCCGCGCCCGACTTCCTTGCCATGGTCGGCAAAAGACAGTTATGGCCGGTGCCCCGGCTGGGGCCATTTTTGAAATTCGCGCCCGGGTGATTACTTTCCCGTGCCTTGGCGAAAAAACCCTGCTAGTCTTTTGCCGCCATGTTGCTGACCAAAGATGAACTGCACAGCCTGGTTGAACTGATGCATCAGTCGCCGCACTCGCTGCTCGGCATGCAGCCGTTGGGCGGCGGTGCGGGTCTCGTCGTCCGCGCGTTCCTGCCCGATGCCGCCAAGGTCGAAGTCCAGCCGGTCCATGAGAAAGACAAACCCAGTTTCGCACTCAAGCGCATTCACGAAAGCGGACTCTTTGAAGGCACCACAAAATCCGCCAGCCGCGTTTACGCCTACGACCTGGTGATCACGAATCATCAGGGTCAGACCCGCCGCACTCGCGACGCGTATTCATTTTTGCCGACGTTGGGCGAATCGGATTTGTTTTTGTTCGGCAAAGGCGATGAGCGCCGCATTTACGAAAAACTTGGCGCCCAGTTGCGCACGATTGACGGTGTGCCCGGCACGAGCTTCGCCGTCTGGGCGCCGAACGCCCAGCGCGTCAGCGTCGTTGGCGATTTCAACCATTGGGACGGACGGTTTCATCCCCTGCGGTTGCTCGGCGCGTCCGGCGTCTGGGAGATTTTTATTCCAGGCGTCGGGGTCGGCGCGCATTACAAATTTGAAATTCGCGACGCGCATGGCCGCATCAAGCTGAACACCGATCCCTGTGGATTTTTCTTCGAGGTGCCGCCGAAAAACGCCGCCATCGTCTGGGACACGCGCCGGTTCAAGTGGGATGACGCGGCCTGGTTGCAGCGGCGCCGCGAACGCGATGCCTTGCGCTCGCCGATGAGCGTTTATGAGGTCCATGTCGGTTCCTGGCGGAAAAAAACGGCGAATGAATCGTGGAGCTACCGCGAACTGGCCGAACCGCTCGTGCTTTACGTCCGGCGCATGGGTTTCACTCATGTCGAGTTCCTGCCCGTGGCCGAGCACGCGTTTTATCCGTCGTGGGGTTACCAGGTGACCGGTTTCTACGCGCCCACGAGCCGCTTCGGCACGCCGGAGGATTTCCAATTTCTCGTCAACGCGCTGCACGAGGCGGGCATCGGCGTCATCGTGGACTGGGTGCCCGCGCATTTCCCGCGCGATGACTGGGCGCTGGCGAAATTCGACGGCACCGCCCTTTACGAGCACGAAGACCCGCGCAAGGGCGCGCATCAGGATTGGGGCACGCTCATTTTCAATTTCGGACGCCACGAAGTGAACAATTTTCTCACCGCCAACGCGCTGTTCTGGCTCGACCGCTTTCATATTGACGGCCTGCGGGTGGATGCCGTGGCCTCGATGCTCTACCTGGATTATTCGCGTAAGGAAGGCGAATGGATTCCCAACCAGTTCGGCGGACGGGAGAATCTGGAGGCCATCGAATTTCTCCGAAAATTCAACTACGTTGCACACACGGAATTTCCCGGCATCGTCACCATTGCCGAGGAATCCACCGCCTGGCCGCAGGTGACGCGGCCACCGTATCTCGGCGGGCTGGGCTTTTCCTTCAAGTGGAACATGGGCTGGATGCACGACACGCTCGACTACTTCAAGCGCGATTCCGTTTACCGGAAATACCACCAGAACGACCTCACGTTCGCGACGCTTTATCAACACAGCGAAAATTTCATCCTGCCGCTGTCACACGACGAGGTCGTCCACGGCAAGGCGTCTTTGCTGGGACGGATGCCCGGCGACGACTGGCAAAAATTTGCCAATCTGCGGGCGCTGCTCGCGTATCAATGGTTGTTCCCCGGCAAAAAGCTGTTGTTTATGGGCGGCGAAATTGGCCAGCGCACCGAGTGGAACGAGAACAGCCAGCTCGACTGGTGGCTGCTCGATGCCGGACCGTTTCATCGCGGCCTGCAAAAATTCGTCGAGGATTTGAACAAACTTTACGCTGCCACCCCCGCGCTCTGGCAGGGCGATTACGACCACGGCGGTTTCAACTGGATTGACTGCGCCGACCGTGAAAACAGCGTGCTGTCCTTCCTCCGCCAGACCGCCGACGGCGCGAACCCTCTGGTCGTCATCCTGAACCTCACGCCGGTGCTGCGCCAAAAATATCGCATCGGCCTGCCGCGCGCCGGCCAATGGCGTGAAGTGTTGAACAGCGACGCGGAGATTTATGGCGGCAGCAACCAGGGGAATTTAGGCGGCGTCACCGCCGAAAACGTTCCCTGCCACAACCAGCAACATTCCGCTGAATTTTGCCTGCCGCCGTTGAGCGTGGTGGTTTTTCAAGCCGCGTGAACAACCGGTTCCGGAAATATCAATGCGCCACGGCCGGCGCGATGATTTTCTGTTCGTCCAGTTTCCGCTCGTGATAATCCACGATGCGATTGAACACCACTTCGCGGCCTTCGAGGTGCCAGTCCAGGCGGCGCGCAAACCAGTAGCCTTCCGGCGTCCGCAGCCGGGTGAATTCGTAAGTGAACTTCCACACCGCGCCGACGAGGCCGCCCAGGACGTTGACCTGCTTGGTGAGATATATGTGCGCCTGCGCAATGGCGTAGTCCGCCTCGTCAATCCAGACGCGGCCGGCGGCCTGGTTGATGAACTTGTCGGCAAACTGGTTCACTGGAAGATGGTCGTTGAGCGGTTTGAAATCCACCACGAGCGCCGGCCGGCCATTCAACATTTCCCGCCCTACCAGCGTCAATTGAAACCGTTTCACCAGATTCGGGATGGAATAATCCTTCACCTTCAGCGCCTTACCGCGGATGTTGGAATGCGTTTCCGAGAGCGGTTCGTTTTTCGGCGGGGCGGACTTTTTTTGAGCGGAAAGCCCGGCGGCTCGGGCGGCCAGACGCTGTGGTTTGTTTTCCAGGCCGCTTTTTTCCTCGCGGCTCTTCAATTCACCCTGGCTGTTGCGGTATTCCCAGGTCCGCGTGCGGGTGTATTGATAGTTCATGTCGAACAGGTTGTCGTTTTTGTCTTCGTCGTTGACGGCTCGGGCGACCACCTTTTGCAGCAGAAAATCCATCGTCGGCAGCGGCTTCGTGTCGGTCAAACCGGTTTCGTTGGTTTGCGCCGGCGCCGGCCGCGCCAGTGAAAGCAAGATCGCCAATGTCAGGAACGTTGTTTTCATCAATGCATTGGACGCTGCAACCGGTGATTTGGTTTCAACGATGTCAAAATGGTAGTTCATAAAGTATTTCGCCGCACGATCCAAACTGCGACTTTGCGTGACGGCTGTTTTTCAATAAGCTTCCCGCCGTGAAATTGATTTCCTGGAACGTCAACGGCTTGCGCGCCGTGTTGAAGAAAAATTTCCTCGATTATCTCGACGCGGAGAAACCCGACGTGCTTTGCCTCCAGGAGACCAAGTGCAGTCCCGACGATGTCGAGCAGCTCTGGCCGGTAACCTATACGACGTTCTGGAATTCGGCGCAGAAAAAGGGCTATTCCGGCACCGCCATTTTCACCCGGACGCGTCCGTTGAAGGTTGTGCCGCATATCGGTATCGCCGGGCACGATCAGGAGGGCCGTGTACTCACCGCCGAGTTTCCCGGTTTTTTTCTCGTCAACGTTTACGTGCCCAATTCCAAACGCGAACTGACCCGGCTTGCCTACCGCCAGCAATGGGACCGCGATTTTCTTCGTTACCTCAAAAAGCTGGAGAAGATAAAGCCCGTGATTTTTTGCGGCGACCTCAATGTGGCGCACACGGAAATCGACCTCGCCAATCCCCAGGCCAACGTCCACAACCACGGTTTCACGCCCGAGGAACGCGCCGGGTTCAGTGCCTTCGTGCAGGCCGGATTTCTCGACACTTTCCGCGAATTTGAGCCGGGCGGGGGACATTACAGCTGGTGGAGTCCGATGTCCGGCGCGCGCTCCCGGAACGTCGGCTGGCGCATTGACTACTTCCTCATTTCAAAATCCCTGCGCCCGCGGCTCAAACGCGCCTTCATCCAGCCGGACGTGTTGGGCAGCGATCACTGTCCGGTCGGCATTGTGCTCGAATGACCGGTTGCTCCCGTGGCGCGTCGAAAGATTCAGAAATTTACGTTGCGGAACCTCCGCATCGGGCCTAGGTTCGAGTTGACGGCTTCTCCGTTTCACCGTTGATATGAAAATACTCCTTATCAGCCCGCGGACGCCCGACACGTTTTGGAGTTTCAAACATGCCGTGCGTTTCGTTTCCCGAAAGGCGTCCATGCCGCCGCTGGGCTTGCTGACGGTGGCCGCGATGCTGCCGCCGGAGTGGCAGCTCAAGCTGGTGGACCTGAACGTGGAGCGGCTCAAGGATGAAGACCTGCGCTGGGCGGATTATGTGCTGCTGGGCGCCATGATTGTGCAAAAGGAATCCGTCCGCGAAATCATGGCACGTTGCGCGGCGCTGAACAAAACCGTCATTGCGGGCGGGCCGCTGTTCACCACCGGTCATGAGGCGTTTCCGGAGATTCAACACTTCGTCCTGGGCGAGGCCGAGGAAGTGATGCCCCGGGTGGTGGCCGACCTGCGCGACGGCCGGTTGCAACCGGTTTATCACTGCACCAACCGGCCGGAAATCACCCGGACACCGGTGCCGCGCTGGGACCTCATCAAATTCCGATATTACGTGACGATGGCCGTGCAGTTCTCGCGCGGTTGCCCGTTCGATTGCGAATTTTGCGACATCATCGTGATGAATGGCCGTGTGCCGCGCACGAAGGCGCCGGCGCAATTGATTGCCGAGCTGGACGCGCTGGCCCGGCGCGGGTGGAAGGACATGGTGTTCATCGTGGACGACAATTTCATCGGCAACAAACAGCGGACGAAGACGCTGCTTCACGCGCTGATCGAATGGCGGCGGCGCACGCGCACCCGCATTGGCTTTCTTACCGAGGCGTCCATGAACCTCGCCGACGACCCGGAGTTGTGCGCGCTGATGGTGGAAGCCGGGTTCAAAAAGGTTTTCGTGGGCATCGAAACACCCTCGGTTGAGGCGCTGGACGAATGTCACAAGCTCCAGAACCGGAACCGCGACCTGGTGGCCTCGGTGCAGATGCTGCAGCACGCCGGACTGGAGGTCATGGGCGGATTCATCGTGGGCTTCGACAGCGACAAGAGCGACATTTTCAAGCGGCAGTTTGAATTCATCCAGCGCTCCGGCGTGGCGACGGCGATGGTGGGATTGCTGACCGCGCTGCCGCAGACGCGGTTGTGGCAGCGGTTGAAGCGCGAGGGGCGGCTGGAAGCCGAGAGCACCGGCAACAACTCCGACGCCACGCTGAACTTCAAACCCAAATTAAACCGCGAATTTCTGCAATCCGGCTACCGCGAACTGGTGAAGAAACTTTACGAGCCGCGGAATTACTACCAGCGCATCCGGACGTTCCTCAAGAGCCATCGTCCCACCGGCCCGCGCCGGCGTTTGTCGCGGGCGGACCTGATGGCGTTTCTGAAATCCTTCTGGGTGCTGGGCGTATGGCATCGGGGGCGCGTGGGATATTGGCGGCTGTTCTGGGGCACGCTCATCCGGCGTCCGCGTCAGTTCTCGCACGCCATCGAACTCGCCATTCTCGGCTACCACTTCCGCCGCGTGGCCAACTCCCTGCGCGCCCCTGCCTCACGCAAACGGTGATGAAGGGCGGTCGGGTTTCCTATCGGAATTACCACTAAATGGCATGGAAGAATTGGCAAAGCAGCAGCTTTGCCCTACCCGATGTTGATAGGGTGGCGCTGCCGCGCCGCCCAAACTTCAACCATACATGATTGTTTCCAGTTGGATTTGAAATTGAATAAAACCGGGAAAGCAGTGAAAATGTTTTCAAGCAAATTTGGTCGCAAAAACTGTGAGCAAATCCAAATCACAATGGGACTTCGGTGAACTGTTTCCGACAGAGGCCGGGCGGCAGGTGTTGTCAGTCAGCGAACTCACGGCGCAGGTCAAACGGTTGCTGGAAAAATCGGTCGGCTCGGTCTGGGTGACGGGCGAGGTCACCAATCTGCGCGTCCAATCCTCCGGCCACATGTATTTCACGCTCAAGGATGCGGCGGCCCAGTTGAGTTGCGTTTTGTTCAGCCGCGAAAAGGTTTCGCATCGCGAATTGCTGGCGGATGGGCAGAAAGTACTGCTGCAAGGCGACGTGACGGTTTATGAGGCGCGCGGGCAGTATCAGCTCATCGTTCGTGCGGTGGAGTTGCAGGGCGTCGGCGCGCTCCAAATCGCCTTTGAGAAGCTCAAGCAAAAGCTCGCCGCCGAAGGCTTGTTCGCGCCGGAACGGAAACGTCCGCTCCCGAAATATCCGCAGCGCATCGGTCTGGTCACGTCGCCTACCGGCGCTGCAATCCGCGACGTGCTGCACGTCGTCCAGCGGCGGAACCCTGGCTTGGAAGTCATCCTCGCGCCCTGCCGGGTGCAGGGTGAAGGCGCGGCGGCGGAAATTGCGGCGGCCATCAAGCTGCTCAACGAATTTAACGTTGGAGTTCAAGCTGCAGCTTGTTTGGAAAGTGGGGAAAATCGGAGCAAGCTAAAGCTTGAACTCCAACAAGGCGGCCTCGATCTCATTCTGGTGACGCGCGGCGGGGGCAGCCTGGAGGATTTATGGGCGTTCAACGAGGAAGTTGTGGCGCGGGCGATTTTTGAGTCGGCGGTTCCCGTCGTGTCGGCGGTCGGCCACGAGATTGATTTCACCATCAGCGATTTCGTCGCGGACATGCGCGCGGCAACGCCGAGCGCGGCGGCGGAAATCATCACTGAGGGTGTGTTCGCCAGCCGGCAGCTGGTGACGGATTTGACGCAACGGATGGCGCGGGTGCATCCGCGCCGGCGCCTGAATGAACTTCTACAACAACTCGACGATTTGCAAACCGGTTTGTTGCGTTGCACGAGGCAGGGGACGAAGGAACGGCAGGTGGCCTGGCAGAATCTGGCAGAGCGATTGTTGCGCGTTCGCCCGGCGCAGTTGTTGAAGCAGCGACGCGAGTCGGTGGTGGTGAGCCGGCGGCGTTTGCGCGAACTGGCGCATGCTGGCTTGCGAAACGGACGAAGCCGCTTTGAGGCGGCGGGGGCGCGGCTGCGTTTGCTGGGGCCGGAGCAGGTGCTGGCGCGCGGCTACTCGATTACGATGGACGCGGCCACCGGCAGGGTTTTGCGCAAGGCGGTTGAAGTAAAAGGCGGTCAAAAATTGAAGACCCGATTGAAGGCCGGTGAAGTTTTAAGCCGGGCGGAGAAGTAGATTGTTTGGTCGAGAGCCGGTGAACTGGTTAGGAGTAATATTGTCCAAATTGAGGCATGCCCGTGGATTCCAAACTGGACGCCGCCGTTTTTTTATTTTAGCCTGATGTTTGTGTCAAATCCGTCAAAAAATGCGGGGCCGAACAATCCCGCCAAAGCCAGGCTTCCGTTTGAGGAGGCCATGAAAAAACTTGAAGGCGTGGTTGCGGCCATGGAGTCCGACGACCTGCCGCTGGAAACGCTGCTGGCCAGATACGAGGAGGGGACCAAGCTGGTAAAAATCTGCCAGGAAAAGCTCGCCGAGGCGGAATTGAAAATCCAGCAGCTGGAGAAAAATGCGGCGGGCGAAATGAAATTGAAGGCGTTTGAAGCGGAGGAGGTTGAACGTTAAAACGTGAAACGTGAAGCGTGATTCACGCGTCACGCATCACGTTTCAAAATATTATGAGTCGTTATCTCGACATGGTGGACGGGCCGGCGCACGTGAAAAAGCTCACGCTGCCGCAACTTCAGGAACTGGCCGGTGAAATCCGGGAGGAATTGATCGTCGGGCTGGCCAAAAGCGGCGGGCATCTCGGTCCGAACCTTGGAGTGGTCGAACTGACCATCGCGTTGCATCGCGTTTTCAACACGCCCCGGGACAAATTTGTCTGGGATGTGAGCCATCAGGTTTACGTTCACAAAATTCTCACGGATCGCAAGAATCGCTTCCGCACCATCCGGCAGACGGGCGGACTGAACGGCTTCGCGTTGCGCACGGAAAGTCCGCACGATTGCTACGGTGCCGGTCATGCAGGCACGGCACTGTCTGCCGCGCTGGGCATGGCGGCGGCGCGGGATAAGAACGGCACGGACGAAAACGTCGTCTGTATTTTCGGCGACGCGGCGCTGACGAACGGCATTTCGTTCGAGGCGCTCAACAACATCGGCCACACGACCAAGCGATTCATCAGTATTCTCAACGACAACGAATGGAGCATCGCCAAAAACGTCGGCGCGGTTTCCAATTATCTCAACAAACTCATCACCAACCCCCGTTATAACAAGCTCTCGCGCGAATTTGAAAACTTTGTTCGCCGTCTGCCGAAGGGCGATGTGGCCATGAAACTGGCGCACAAGGCCGAGGGCGGTTTCAAGGGGGCGATTGCCGGCGTCGGATTGCAGCAGGCCGGCAATCCGGCTGATGCGGATGGACGCGGTGGCTATGGCAGCCCGGTTTTTTTCGAGGAAATGGGAGTGCGCTATCTGGGCCCGATTGACGGGCATGATTTGCCGTTGCTCATCAGCACGCTGGAATTTGCCAAGACGTGTGATCATCCGATTGTCATCCACATTCTCACGCAAAAAGGCAAGGGCTTTGAGGCCGCGCTGAAATTCCCGGAAAAGTTTCACGGCCTCGGACCTTACGACGTGAAAACGGGCGAAACGCCCGTCGTCAAACCCGGCACGCCGCCGAATTATCAGGACGTGATGGGACAGACGCTCGTCAAACTCTGCCAGAAAGACAATACGCTTGTCGGTATCACCGCCGCGATGCCCAGCGGGACCGGATTGAAGCATCTGGAAAAAGCGATGCCCGAACGCTATTATGACGTCGGTATTGCCGAGGAACATGCGGTCATTTTTGCCGCCGGCATGGCGACGATGGGATTGCATCCGGTGGTGGCGATTTATTCCAGCTTCCTGCAACGCGCCTTCGATTGCATACATCACGACGTTTGTTTGCAGGATTTGCCGGTGATTTTCTGCATGGATCGCGCCGGCCTCTCCGCCAACGACGGCCCGACCCACCACGGCATTTTTGACATCTCCTATCTGCGCTGCCTGCCGAATGTCATTGCGATGGCACCCAAGGACGAGGACGAGCTCGCCGATATGATGTTCACCGCCACGCACCAGCCGCATCCCACCTTCATCCGTTACCCGCGCGGCGCGGCGGAAGGCGTGCCCATCAAGGATCAGCCGAAGCTGCTTGAGATCGGCAAGGCGGAGGTTATCCGGAACTTTTCCAGCAATGGCAAACGCAAAGTCGCGCTGTTTGGGCTGGGCCCAATGTGCGCGATTGCATGCAAGGCGGTGGAACAACTGGCGGAGGAGGGTTTCGACGTGGCGGTCATCAACCCGCGTTTCACCAAGCCGCTGGACGCCGGCGCGCATGAGTTTTTTGGCAAGGCGGCCGATGTGATCGTGACGCTGGAAGATCACGCGCTGATGGGTGGTTATGGTTCGGCGGTGCTGGAACTGTTCAGCGAGAAGGCCGTAACGACGCCCGTGGTGCGCATCGGCTGGCCCGACCAGTTCATCGAACATGCCACCACGCAGGACGAACTCCGCCAGAAATACGGCCTGACCGTTGAAAACACCGTGGCCAAAGTGAAAGCGCAATTTGCAGAGGCACAATCCGTGGCGCCGAAGTTGATTGAAGTGGCGTGAACTGGAAAACACCGGGTTTTCACCAAGCGTATTTTCGCCGTAAATTTGAATTCGTAAATCGTCGATCATAAATCAAAATAGCAATATGGCTTACAAAGATGTGACGCCGCCCGCCGGCGGAAAAATTTCCATCCAGAACGGCAGGCTCAACGTGCCGGACAACGCCATCCTCCCGTTCATTCGCGGCGACGGCACCGGTCCGGACATCTGGGTGGCCAGCGTGCGTGTGTTCGACGCCGCCGTGCAGAAAGCCTACGGCGGCAAACGCAAGATTGCCTGGTTTGAAGTGTTTGCCGGCGAAGCGGCCAAGAACAAGTTCGACAACTGGCTGCCGGACGACACGGTCGAGGCGTTCAAGGAATATCTTGTCGGGATAAAAGGCCCGCTCACCACGCCCGTCGGCGGCGGCATCCGCTCGCTCAACGTTGCGCTGCGCCAGATGCTCGATCTCTACGTCTGCCTGCGCCCGGTACAATGGTTCACCGGCGTTCCGTCGCCAGTGAAACACCCGGAGAAGGTCAACATGGTCATCTTCCGCGAAAACACCGAGGACATTTACGCGGGAATTGATTTTGAGGCCGGAAAGGAACAGGCGCTCAAGACGATTGAATTTCTCAAGGCCAATTTCCCGAAGGATTTCAAAAAAATCCGCTTTGGTGCGGAAGCGCCGGAGTTGGTTGGCATCGGCATCAAGCCGGTGTCGAAGACTGGCACCCAGCGCCTGGTGCGTTCGGCCATCCAATACGCCATCGCGCAGAAGAAGAAATCGGTGACGATTGTCCACAAGGGCAATATCATGAAATACACCGAGGGCGCGTTCCGCGACTGGAGTTACGAACTCGCCAAGACCGAATTTGGCGCGGTGGAGATTGATGGTGGCCCGTGGTGCAAAATTCCCGAGGGCAAACCGGGCGCGGGCATCGTCATCAAGGACGCCATTGCCGACATCACGCTCCAGCAGGTGCTCACGCGCCCGACGGATTTTGACGTCATCGCCACGTTGAACCTCAATGGCGATTATTTGAGCGACGCGCTGGCGGCGCAGGTGGGTGGCATCGGCATCGCGCCCGGCGGCAACATCAATTACATCACCGGCCACGCGATTTTTGAAGCCACGCACGGCACCGCCCCGAAATACGCGAACAAGGACGTCGTAAACCCCGGTTCGGTCGTGTTGAGCGGCGAGATGATGTTTCGCTACCTGGGTTGGGCGGAGGCGGCGGATTTGATCTTGAAAGGCTTGAACGGCGCGATTGGCAGCAAGCGCGTCACCTACGACTTCGCGCGCCAGATGGAAGGCGCGACGGAAATCAAGTGCTCTCAATTCGGCGACAACATCATCGCCAACATGTAATTATCGGAAAATTAACAGCTCGATGGGCGGGCCAAAGCGGTTCGCCCGTCTTTTTTTATGGTAGGGCGGTGTTGCTGCACCGCCCAAAAATTGTGGCAGAGCGGCAGCTCTGCCCTACCGAAATAAAAATTAATGCATTGGATTGTTGCCAGCCTGGTATCGGCATTGTTTCTCGGCGTCTATGAGCTTTGCACCAAACACGCCGTGCGGGACAACGCTGTCTTGCCGGTCCTTTTTTTCAGCACCCTGACCGGTGCGGCAGTGTGGGTGATTTTGTTGTTCGTTCCGTTGGTCCATCCGGGCGCGTTGCCGGCATCACTGGTCACTGACCCACTGACGTTGGTGCAGCATCTGCAACTGGTGCTAAAATCGGCCATCGTCGCGGCGTCATGGGTGTTCACCTATTTTGCCATCAAACATCTGCCGCTGTCGCTCGGCTCGCCCATTCGTGCGACCAGCCCGCTTTGGACGCTGTTTGGCGCGCTGTTGATCCTGGGCGAACGCCCGACATGGTTGGAAACGGTTGGCGTCCTGACGACACTGGTGTCATTTGTAGGGCTTTCGTTTGCCGGGCGGTTGGAAGGAGTACATTTCCACCGGAACAAATGGGTCTGGTTCCTCATTGCCGGGACGTTGCTCGGCGCGGTGAGTTCACTCTATGACAAATACCTGCTGGGCCGGGCGCATTTCTCGGTGCCGACAGTGCAGGCGTGGTTCTCGGTTTACCTGCTGGCGCTGTTCGCGCCGTTCGCTATTGGCTGGAAGCGGCGTAGGTGGGCGCGCAACGAATTCCACTGGCGCTGGAGCATTCCGTTCATCGCGTTTTCTTTGCTGGCGGCCGATTACATCTATTTCAGCGCCCTGCGCGATCCGGCGTCACTCGTCTCGGTAGTGATGAGTCTGCGCCGCGGCAGCACGTTGGTGGGTTTTGCCGGCGGCCTGTTGTTTTTTGGTGAACGCAACGGCTGGCAAAAACTCCCCGCCGTGATCGGCATCCTGGTCGGCATCGTGGTTACCGTGATGGGTTAAAGAGGGTTATTGCTTCGAGCCGCCCGATTGTTTTTCCACCTGCTTCACCAAATTGTTGTATTTGGTCACAACGTCGTTCCGGTCTTTCACTTCGTCGTTGTATTTCTGCACCAGGTCGTTGCGCTGGGCGACAAGGTTGGAGATGGCTGCGTTCTGTTTGTCAATGCCGGCATAGGCTTCCTTCAACTTCGCTTCCAGCGCATTGACGGCGTCCTTGTATTGCGCGATTTCGTTGGTGGCATTTTCGTTCGCGAAATGCAGTTGCACGATTTCGGCCTTTTGTGAAATGATGCATTGTTCGTTGGTCGCAACCACGGCTTTCACTTCGGTGAGGCTCGCGTCCATCTGATTCAACTGATGATTCAAGGTGGCGAGCGAGTTGGTGTAGCCCTGGATGGCGGCGTCGCGATCATAGACCATCCGGTTGAGGGTCTGGATTTCGGTGCGCTGGGCGGTTTGTTCATACCATTGCCAGGCACACAGGCCGCAGAGGCTGATGGCAAGGACAATGAACAGGTTCGCTTGGAAATTTTTCATGGTATTGGATGATCGGGAGCTGCATTGACGGCGATGGCCACGCGCTGGATGCCGGCGCGTTTCACCAAATCGAGCACGAACACCACCGAACCGTGCGTGGTGTCCCGCGCGCCGGTGATGTAAACCGGCAGGTTCGTGTTCAGGTTGTAACGGTTCGTAAGCATGGTGAACAATTCGGGGAAGGCGATTGGTTTGTCGTCCGCGGAAACCTGGCCGTCCTGGTTCACGGTGAGATTCACGATGTCGGGCTTCTTGGTGGGAGTGGCGAGCGTGGCGGTGGGCAGATTGGATTTGATCGTGCGGACAATCTGCATCTGCAAGCTGACCATCATGAACGAGGCCAGCAGAAAGAACATGATGTCAATCAGCGGGATGATTTCCAGCCGCGATTTCTTTTCCGGGATGGGCGTGCGAATTTTCATGGTGTCGCCGGGCTTTGCTGACTGTCAGTCATGAACGCGACCTTTTGGATACCGACCGCGCGGACGGTTTGATACACCTTCACCATGTCGCCGTGCAATGTGTCGCGGTCGCCGCTGATATAAATCGGCAGGTCGGGGTTGGCGTGAAAGCGGTTGCTCAAAACGAGGCCGAGATCGGCCAGCGAAATCTCCTTTTTCTCCAGCCAGACAGCGCCGGATTTGTCCACGGCAATGTTGACCATGTCAGGCCGGAAATCCTGCCGCGATTGCGAGGCAGAAGGCAGATGGACCTTGATGTTTTCGGTCCGGCTCATCTTCAGACTCACCATCATGAACGATGCCAGCAGGAAGAACATGATGTCAATCAGCGGAATGATGACGATCCGCGACTTTCGGGGCCGGACTGGTGAGGGCAGTTTCATCGGCAAAATGTCAGTGGCCGGTGGCTTGGCTGGCTGGCGCTGTCCGGGTCAGATGGGCGGTGTCACCCGATTTCACGCCGCCGCCAACCATCACTTCGACATTGGTTGCCGCCGTTTCCAACTCGAATTGCAGTTGCGTCATTTTCGCCGAAAAAAAGTTGAAGGGAATCAGCGAGAAAATGGCGATGCCCAAACCACAGGCTGTGGCAATCAACGCCTCGCCGATGCCGCCGGTGACCGCTGTGACGGATAGTTCCGCACTGCCGATGTTGAGAAAAGCGCGCATCAGGCCGGTCACGGTGCCAAGCAGACCCAGCAACGGCGCGAGCGTCACGAGCGTGTCCATCACCGTCAGAAAACGCCCGGCGCGTTTCAACTCGATTCCTGCCGCCAGTTGCAGCGCCCCGAGCAACGAGCCATGTGCGTGGCCGACGTGGTTGAGGCCATGATGAATCACACGGATGATGGGGTCGTCCGAGCCGGTGGCGATTTGTCGGGCAGCGGGTACGTCGGCATTTTCCAGCGCGGCCAGTAATTGCTCCATTTTTTGTGGGTCGCGCTTCCGGCTTTCACGCCACCACCAGAAAGCGCGTTCACCGACGACGGCGACAGCGACGAAGGCGCAGACGAGAATCGGCCACATGACGGGACCGCCTTTGAGGAAGAATTGGAGAACGATGTTTGCGAGCATAATTTTGTTTGGTTTCAGTTCAATTGCAGTTTGTAAGTGATGCTGGTCTGGAAAAGCCGGTTGCCGGCGCCGTTGGGAAGCCGCCAGTGATGTTTGATGTAGTCCACGGTGGCGTGGTCGAGAATGGGAAAGCCTGATGATTCCTTCACGTCCACGGAAATGACATTGCCCGCGTCATCGCCGGTGAGCAACAGAACCACCGTGCCTTGCTCACCCGTTTGCAGGGCGATGGGAGGATAAGGCGGTTCAGGTCGTTCACCGCCTGCGCCGGTGTTGAAGAGCGAACCAATGCGTACAGGGGTCACCTGCGGCGTCGGGGAGGCGAGCGCGGCAGGCACTATGAGCATGCCAACGGTCGGAACGCCAAAGTTGACGTTCGGCGCATTCGGCAGGGCGACGAGCACACGCGGCTGATTATTTGGTTCCGCTTGCTCCGGCTTTTGAGCGATTGCCTGCGGCGGCAACACCGTCGGCTGCACGATGACGGGAACTTCTTCCCGGATGGGCGGGACCGGTTTGATGGCAATGATGCCGCGCCGCGCCCCGAGAATCCCGATGCAGAGAAAGAGGATGCAAATCGAATTTACCCAGGCGAGTTTGAGATTGGAGTCCTGGTTTGCCGCAGGCAGGCAAAACCGGGCCAACTCGTCTTTCAACTCGTAAACGGGCGTTGTTCGATTTGCATCCATGTTATTCATCAAATGTGCCGTTTTCAGAACGCATAGCTGAGGGAGCCAAAGAAACCAAGGCGCTCGCCATATTGCGCGGCATTGACACCCACGCCACTGCCGTCGCGCAGTTGATATATGTTGTCCGTGACGTTCACGACATCGAGCCGGGCGGTCAAAACTTGTTTGTTGTGAATTTTGAAGGTTTGCGCCGCGCCAATGTTCACCGAGTAGTAAGCCGGAACGCTCCCGCCATTGGGGATGGGGGCGGACGGACTGGAGCCGGGGATCATTCCACCATCTGTTCTTAATCCAGTGCCGTAAAGTGCGTCCACATAGACGCGCGTGCTGGTTCTTTGCGACTCGTTAAAGAGATACGATGTGCCGAAGGAGCCAGTGACCCGTTGATCATGGTCCAGATAGATCCAATGATTTTTGACATACGCCAGGGCGGTCGGGTCGAACAGGAACTGCGATGAACTCCAATTTTCACCCTGCGCCACCGAGTAGGCAACGTTCGCATAAGTCGTAAAACCGCCGGCCGTGTAGCTGCTGGAGAATTCCACGCCATAAACCTGGCCCCGGCTGTAATTGAACGCCGAAAGAATCAGCGTCTGACCGAACAACCCGTCGTCGAGCTGGTTCTTGGCGTATTTATAATAGCCGTCCACGCCCACCTGCAATCCCGGCAACAGTTTCTGCGTGATGCCAGCGTCGAAATAATCCGCACGCTCGGCCTTCACTCCGGTAATGCCGTTGGTGATGGACGAGGCATTCGACGTGCCGTTGAACTGGTTCACCGTTGATGGCGACACGTTTTCAACCGGCGGCGGTGTGAAATATCGCGCATAACCCGCATGCAATGTGGTCGAGTCCGTGGGTTGATAGATGAGGTTGGCGCGCGGACTGACCTGGTTTTCATTGTCAAACGACGCGTCGAAAATGTCAAAGCGCGCGCCATAATTGAATGTGAGTTGCGGAATGATTTTCCATTCGTCCTGCAAATACACACCGGCAAACAAACCATGAAGGGTGGGATTGTCCGAGATGGGATACGCCGAACCAGTTGGATTAAGGGAGGGGTCCAGATTAAACACGGTCGTGGTCGAATTCTCGGTGACAGATTCATCCAGCAACATCACGCCGCTGCGAATCGTGTGTTTGTCTCCAAGCTGGTAACTGGCGTCGGCTTGCAGCCCGCCGGAGTAGAGCGTCCGCTTTTCATTGCTGGCGACACCGTTGAAATAAAGGTCGCCAACCGGGTCCGGGAGGAAATGCACACTACTGTTCCGGAAAAAGGCGGA
>Ga0187851_10002157_pt1 | contig 17753 bp, 20 predicted proteins | sample June2016WEW_6_10_FD_132997 | JGI IMG/M metagenome (GOLD analysis project Ga0187851, IMG submission 132997) | Peatland microbial communities from SPRUCE experiment site at the Marcell Experimental Forest, Minnesota, USA - June2016WEW_6_10 | ecosystem: Environmental > Terrestrial > Soil >...
CGGCCCGGATGTGGGCGCGTTCACCACCAGCCTAACGGTGGCCGCTCCGCTCACCTGGACCAATTCGAGCGGCATCACCACCGTGACCCGCTCCAAGGGTGTGACCGTCAACTGGACGGGAGGCAATTCGAACACCTACGTGGAGATTTCCGGAAGTGCGTTTTCGGGGTCTAGCAGCACTTCGGTGGGCGGATACTTCTACTGCACGGCGCCGGTGAGCGCGGGAACGTTTACCGTTCCGGCCTCCGTGCTGCTCTCGCTGCCGGCGACGGGAACGGTGAGCGGGATCCCCATACCGGGCACGCTATCCGTCAGCAACTACACCAACCCGGCGCAGTTTACGGCCTCCGGTCTCGACTTCGCGTTTCTCCAGTTCTACAACAGCAACTCGATTCAAGCGGCGTACCAGTAACGCCATCGGCGCGGCGGCGCGTCCATCGAACCGGTGGACGCGCCGCCGCGAAACAGTTGACAGACAAAAGCGTCTGTCCCACCCTGCCGTCGAAGGGCTTCCATACTTGTGGGGCAGGCGCTTTCGCCTGCCAACCTTTTCTCCCTCGAAAATCCCCGTTCACCGTGCGGCTGCGTACGTGGCGCAGACACTCCTGTCTGCCGCGTCCCGACTCCTCGGGACGCTGGGTCTTTCATCCTCCGTATGCGCGCCGCGTACAGTCGCGGCTCCACGTCGCGCCTTCCCTCCCGATTGCGCCGAAGCGCAACTTCTGGTATTCCAAGACAGGGGCCCGCGATGGGCCGCCATTTTCCGCGATGTGAGGAGGGATAGGTATGACTTCGAGACGAGCCTTCCTGGTGGGTTCCGGATTAACCGCCGCTATGTCGCGCTCCGCCGTGGGCGCGAATGACAAGATTCGCATGGGCGTGCTCGGTTTTGGGCAGCGCGGCAGCCACATGGCGCCACTTTTCGCCGGCTTCCCGGATTGCGAAATGGTGGCCGTGTGCGATGTTTTCAAACCAAACCGCGACAAAGCCGCCGCGGCTTTTGAGAAAACCGCCAGCAAGCCCGAGACCTATGTCGATTACCGCCGCGTACTGGAGCGTAAGGACATCGACGCGGTGCTGATTTCCGCCCCCGACCACTGGCACGCCCAGATGCTGGCGGAGGCGTGCGACGCCGGAAAAGACGCCTACTGCGAAAAGCCGCTGTCCAACAGCATCGAGGCGGCCCAGAAAGCCGTGGAGGCCGTCAACAAGTCCAAACGCATCGTGCAGATGGGCCTTCAACAGCGCAGTTGGGACCACTTCCAGATGTGCTGCAAATGGGTGCAGGACAGGAAATTCGGAAACATCTACCACGCCGAGCTGCACTGGCAGGGGCATTACTCGCGGCCTCCCGAGCAGCCCACCGACCCGCCGGCGGACCTGGACTGGGAGCTGTTCCAAGGTCCGGCGCCGCGCAAGCCCTACACCCCCTTCCGCCAGCGAATGTGGCGCGGCTTCTACGATTACGGCGGCGGAATCATCACCGACCAGGGCGTGCATATAGCCGACCTGGTGCACTGGTATCTGGGCGCGCTCACACCCCTGACGGTCAGCGCTTCCGCGCAATGGGTGCGGGTGAACCCGCCCAATCCGGAACAGCCGCCCGACACCTACGCCATCACCTGGAAGTACGACAAGTTCCTGATGAGCTATGCCAACACCTACATGCCGCGCGTCGAGTTCACCAACGACCACGGCGTGTTCTTCTACGGCACTACCGGGGCGCTGCACGTGAACCGCACCAGCTACGAAGCGAGGCCTCTGCCGGGAGGCGGGGGGCGTGGACAGCAGGCAGGTCCGCCGTTCGAGCCGGTCTTGCAGTCTTTCCGTTACAACGACGCATCGGACGGGATTCACGAGCGTAACTTCCTGGATTGCGTGAAGTCGCGCCAGAAGCCCCTGACGGATGTGGAGACGGGCTTCACCTCCACCCTGCCCATGCTGCTCGGCGTGCTGGCTGTTCGCACGGGCAAGATGTATGCGTGGAACGGAAAAGCGGCCGTAGCCGTGTAGCCCGTTACCGGCATCGCTCCGCCATGGCGCGAGGCGTCGCGGCGAAGACTTTGGCGCGGTTTCTTGCGGCGCGCTACCGGATATGATCGCCTGCACGCGTTGCGGCGCCGCATCGTCATAGAATAAGAGCGATAAAGGACGAGCATGTCTTACGCACGAAGGACCAACCGCCGCCGGGGCTTCTCCCTCATCGAACTGCTGATCGTGATTGCCATCATTCTGATCATCATTACGATGGCGGTGCCGCAGTACAACAAGGTGCAGATGTACACCCGCGAAACCGCGGCCATCAAGGCGGTGCAGACCGTTAGGGATATGCAGGTCCAGTATCAGTCGCAGTACGGGCGGTTCGCCAAGTCGCTGACCGAACTGGGACCAGCGCCGGGCGGCGGCGCATCCAGCCCCGCCAGCGCCGGATTGATTGGCAGCGATCTCGCCTTGGGAGAAAAGGGTGGTTACAGGTTCGCCGTGACCGGCGACGGGAACAATTATGCGGTGACCGCGACGCCGATCACGTATGGGACGAGCGGCAGCCGGTCCTTCTACATGGACCAGAACATGGTCATGAGGGAGCACTACGGACCGGAGCCCGCCACGCCCAACGACAAGGAACTGGGCCAAGCTCAGAAGTAGACCCGCTGGGCTTTAGCCTGCGCGAAGGCGCGCAAATCCTTCTCACGCTCCCGAACAGACGGGGGCTAAAGCCCTTTGAGTGTGCGCGGCTTGCGGCACGGCTGAAGCCGTACCCTGATACAAGGCTTCCAACTTCGGGATTCAGGTCAAAAAGCCTGGGCGGAGTGAATCCCCTCCGATTCGAGAGCCACCGCCATCCTTTTCAGCGCGGTCTTGTGAATCTGGGAAACGCGGCTCTCGTTCACCCCCAGCACGTCTCCAATCTCTTTCATGGTCAGCTCGTTGGTGTAGTACAGGAATACGACCTTCTGGTAGCGCACGGGCAGAGTTTCAATGGCCTTGGCCAGGGTTTTTCGCAACTGCTGGCGCTCGCACATGAGGTCCGGCCGCAGGTCCGGAGTGGCCGGGAATTCCTCGGCGCGGTCGCGATCCTGATCGGAGGGGCGCGGGCCGCACAGCGGCGCCAACCCGGCGGTGCGCAACTCCATCGACATGGTCCGCCAGCGCTCCACGGAAACTCCCATGCCGCGCGCCACCTCGGCCTCGCCCGGCGGCCGCCCGAGTTCCGCGGAAAGATCCCGGGTCAAGGCGTCCACCTGTTTCTGGCGTTTGCGGAGGTCGCGGGATGCCCAGTCCAGTTGTCGCAGGCTGTCGAGGATGGAGCCCTTGATGCGATGTTTCGCATAGCTCTGGAAGGCCACGTTTTTGGCGCTGTCGAACTTTTCAACTGCATCGATCAGCCCCAGCACGCCCGCATGGATCAGGTCCTCGATGTCGACATGGACCGGGAGGTTCTCGTGTACGCGAATGGCGATCGCTTTGGCCAGCGAAAGATTCTCGAGCACGATTCGGTCACGTGTTTCCCGCCAGTTTCCCGCTCGCCGGCGGACAGATACACTTCGAGCCTGCATCGCTTTCTTCCTCTTCTCGTCGGGACTCCCGGATCGGAATGCCCCGGACGATGGGAAGAAATGCAACCTTCGGGCCACTTAGTTTCACAGGCATAAACACCCTATTTTCAGAAAGATGACCGCAGGTGAGGCGTGCCAAAACGGAACACGTTTCAGAATGGAACGCGGGAGCGTTCCAAGGGACAGGGACGTACTACCAGCCGGCCTTATAAGCGATAAGCGTCTTGGCCGCCAGTCCGCCCAGGAAGATCCATACCGCGATCCGGAACACGCCGTCGAGGGTGAACGACGCCAGCAGCGCCAGGACGGCATAGGTCCCCATGGCCCAATAGAGGCGGGTGGTCATGAACCCCCATTTTCACACGGTCCGCGGCGGGGGCGTCGGGCTCTATGCGGCGCGTCCTCGGAGTTGGCTTGAGTAGAAAAAGGGAATGCGCCAGCCGATAAGAATGGCAGGGCAACAATCGCGATGGCGACCGCCGGTTACGACGGTCCCCATCCGAGGAGCAGGCGATGGAACTATCGAGCCAAGAGGTGATTCGTGCGCTGATGCGAGGAAGCGGAATGGCCGTCCGGGCCGGACGCAGGCGTGGCGCACAGGTTGCCGCCCGGCCCGCCGCGGGTGGGGCGCGGAGAATTCATTGCAGGTGCGGCCGATGCCGGCAATGTCTGGATAACGCGCGTTGGGAGCGGATCTTCGCGGAGAAGTTCGCCGATCCGAACTACTACACGCGCCCGGCCGTCCGATGCGTATCGCCGTTGACGTCTCTTTGACGGCTGATGCCAGGTAGGTGACCGTGTGTTAGAAGATGCGCCCGACCGCTCGGAGGTTTTGAATCGCCTCAGCCGGCTTCCTCCATTTCACCCCACCGTACTGCGCCTCCTGTCCATCTCCATCGAAAGCGACTCGGCGCTCGATGAGTATGAAGACATCTTCGGCTCCGATCCGGCTCTGGCGGCGGACCTGTTGCTGGTGGCGAATTCCCCCGAATTCGGTTTCCAGACAAGGGTTTCCGGAATCCGCCATGCCGTGGCCGTACTCGGATTGGAACGCGTGAGCTCGCTCTCCTTCACCATCGCCATGCAGTTCTACCTGCGCCGCTCGCCGCGGATGGCGTTTGTGCAGCCGATATGGTCCCACAGCCTCGCTACGGCGTTTATCTCGGAAATTCTTGCAAAAGCGCGCGGCGCGCCGCGCAACGGCTTGTATTCGTCGGCCCTGGTCCACGATGTGGGAAGGCTCGGGCTGCTGATGAGCATGGGACAGGAATACGCGGACCTGCTGGCGCGGGAGTTTCAGGATATCGACGAATCGATTTCCTACGAGCTAGCGAGCTTCGGATCCACGCACATGGAGGCGGGCGAAGTGCTGGCCGAGCGATGGGGTTTTCCAGCGGCCATGTGCGGTTGCATCCGGCGCCATCACGCCGGATCGTCAGACACGACCTCCGACGCAGCGCTGACAGTGGTCCGGCGCGCGTGCGAAATCGCCGCCGAACTGGGGTACGGCGAAGTGAACTGCTCCAGTGGGGAAAGGCGGGATGGCATCGCAGAGGCGGTCGAGGACGGACGATTGGCGGGCCCGGAGTTGGCGCCGGAGCGGCTCCGTTCCCAGGTCCAGCGGAGGCTCGCCTATTGCCAGTCCCGCTTCGGGTGAAATAGCGGGGCCCCGGGAGCCACCCCGTTCCACAATCCCGGAAAACTGCCGGCGCGTCAACGTTCCGCCGGTGCCATTCGGCTTCGCGAAACGGATAGTCGAGAGGTTCGCGCTTGACACGCCCGGACGCGGCGCGGGATAGTCCGAATATAGGAACCAAATGAGCCAATCTCTCGAAATTCGCAAAGACGGCGCGCTGGACCTGTTGTCTCTGGGCGCGCTGATTCATCGCCTGGACCCCGGAATCATTCCCTTTCGCAAGGCCACCCAGTGCCACATACACGTGAGTGGCGGCGAGTTCAACGTGGCCGCCAACCTGGCGGACTGCTTCCGGATGAACACCGGCATAGCCGCCGCCATGGTGGATTACCCCGTCGGCGACCTGATCGCGGAGCGCGTGCGGGCCATGGGCGTGAAGCCCTTCTACAAGCGGTTTCAGCACAACGGCGTGACCGGTCCCAATATGGCCACCGTCTACAGCGATCGCGGCTACGGCGTGCGCGCTCCGGTGGTGTTCTACAACCGCTCGAACGAGGCCGGGGCGCTGCTCAAGCCGGGAGACTTCGACTGGAAGGCGATTTTCGCCGGCGGAGTACGGTGGTTCCACAGCGGGGGAATCTTTTCGGCGCTTTCCCCTACCACCTCGGAGCTGGTGATTGAGGCCATGCAGGCGGCCCGCGCCGCCGGCGCGGTAATTTCCTTCGATCTTAACTACCGCGAGAAGATCTGGGGCCGCTCCGGCGGCGCCGAGCGGGCGCGGGAAGTGCTGGGGCGTATTGTGCAGAACGTGGACGTGCTGGTGGGCAACGAGGAGGACCTGCAAAAGGGCCTGGGGATTCCGGGGCCCGAAGTGGCGGCCAAATCGAAGCTCGATGCGAGCGTGTTTTTCGGCATGATCGATCGCGTGGTGGAGCGCTACCCGCGCATCAAGGCGGTGGCCACCACTCTGCGCGAAGTGCATTCCACCAACCACCACAGTTGGGGGGCGGTGGCGTGGATGGACGGCCGGAACTACACGTCGCCAGTGTGCGAACTGGACGTTTGGGACCGCGTGGGCGGCGGCGACGGTTTCGCCTCGGGCTTCTTCTACGGCCTGTTGACCGGCGAGACGCCGGAGGAAGCGGTGAGACTGGGCTGGGCCCACGGAGCGTTACTGACCACGTTCCCGGGCGATACCACCATGGCGACGGTAGAGCAGGTGCGCGCCTTCGCCAAGGGCGGATCGGCGCGCATCCAGCGATAAGACGGGCCGGCGCGACTTACCGCGCCGGGCCGACTCTGTAGAGCCCCGAGCCGTGCGGCGGAATGTGGAAGACGTATCCGCCGTCGATGGTTCCCAGGTCCTTGTGTTCCCAGAGGTCGCGCAGCGCGCACTTCGCGCTCAGGCCCAGGGCCCGCCACTCCACGCGCGTGTCGATGGGGCTCCGGTCGCCCACGTTGAAGACGCCCAGGTACTTTACGCCAGGCTCCCCGTCGGCCATCCAAGCCACGCTTTCGCCGCCCTCCGCGAAGGAACGGCCATGCGAGCCGCGCTGATCCACCTGCAAGACCTCGTCATTCGAAATCAGCGCGAGCGTGAACGCGTCGTTGCCGGGCAAATCGCCTCCGAACATGAGCGGCGATTGCGCAATCGACCATAGGCTCACGAGCGTTCGCTGTTCCTCATGCGTGAATCGCGTCATGCGATCCTCGCCTTGTTCGGCGCGCAATCCGATATGGCCCAGGGGGAGCATGTCCGCGTCCGGCCACGCGCCGGGCCGGCCGAAACCGCTCCAGATGGACATCAGGATGAAGTTCTGGCGCAGCAGTTTCCAGTCGTCCCAGAAATCGTCGGAGATGCGCCACAGGTTCGCGTTCTCCTGAAGGAATGCCGCGTCCTTGACCTGCGCCGGACCCGGCGAAAGGCTCAACACAATCGGCCGGCCGGTCTTCAGGATCGCGCGATGCAGGCCGGCGATCTCTTCGCGGTGCGCGGGCCGCGCGATGTCGTCGGCCTTGATGTAATCCACGCCCCAATCGGCGTACGCCTTCAGAATCGAATCGTAGTAATCCTGCGCGCCGGGGCGGCTCATGTCCAGACCGTACATGTCGGTGTTCCATGGACAGACCGAGAACGAGTCGGCGATCTCCGCGGCCCGCGCCTTGCTCCCGGCCACCGGAAGATTGGCCTTCACCGCGCGCCGCGGAATGCCGCGCATGATGTGTATCCCGAATTGTAATCCCAGTCCGTGGATATAATCCGCCAGCGGCTTGAAGCCGCGGCCGCCGGCCGACGACGGGAACCGCTTCTCGGCTGGAATCAACCGCCCGAACCCGTCCATCGCCAGTTCCGTGTCCGGCCGGTAGCCGTGGGCCTGGGGATTGGGCTCGGACCACTGAATGTCCACCACGATGTACCGCCATCCGTGCGCCTTCAGATTCCTGGCCACGTAATCGGCGTTGGCCTTCACCTCGGCCTCGGTCACGGTCGTACCGTAACAGTCCCAGCTATTCCAACCCATGGGCGGAGTAGCAGCCACACGGACCGGCGCGGGGGATTGCGCGCTCATCCACGCCGCGAAAACGATAAGCGAAAGCGCGCCGGCGCACACCGCAAAAGCTCGTGAGAATCGCATGGGAACGCCATAGTATCACTGCGCGGGCCGAGTCAGTCTCAGGGTTCGTCGCGAAGCGAGTACAACCGCTCCCTGACGGTCGCGGCTCGCCAGACGGTCATGGCCGCGCTGTTAGCATGGATTCATGCTGGTCCTTGCCTCCCAGTCGCCGCGCCGCGCCGAGATTCTGCGCCAGTCGGGCATTCCCTTCGTGGTGCGCACGGCGCCGGTGGATGAAACCCCGCAACCGGGCGAACGGCCCGAGGACTGCGTCCGCCGCCTCGCCGGTCTGAAAGCCATGGCCGTTCCCTGCGCCGCGGATGAGGTGGTGCTCGGCGCGGACACCACCGTGGTGATCGATGGAGCAATGCTCGGCAAGCCCGCTGGCGCCGGCGAAGCGCGTCGCATGTTGGCTTCGCTTTCCGGCCGGCGCCACGAAGTCATCACCGGCGTCTGCCTGCGCGGCTCCGCCGAGACCATCCTCGATTGGGCCTCCACCAGCGTCTGGTTCGCGCCCATGACCGCTCGCCAAATCTGCGACTACGTGGCGAGCGGCGAGCCCATGGACAAAGCGGGGGCCTACGCCATTCAAGGCCTGGCCTCCAAGTTCATCGAGAAAATCGACGGCTGTTACTTCAACGTGGTGGGCCTGCCGGTGGCCCTGGTGTACCGCCATTTGCTGCGCATGGCGGGTTGAGCCAGGTGGGACAGACGATCGGTGTTTGCCGTCTGTCACCCATGGCGGGGCATGACAGGCCACAAAAGGCGATGGCCTGTCCCACAGAAACAGTGTTTCCCTACTTGATTTCGCCGTGCATGGCGGCCTTGGTGAATTGTCCGGACGAGTTGAGCGTATAGTTCCAGTCGCTGATGAGCGTGGGACCCCATTCCGGATCGAAACACCATACCGTCCAACTGATGCCCTTGCCCTCCAGATACTTTATGATCGCCGGGCCGTAAGCGGCATTGCTCCCGCCGCCGAAGCCTCCGCGCCCGCCGGCCGGCGCGGCGCCGGGAGCGGGAACCGGGGTCCCCGGCGCGGCGAATCCGCCGAATTCCGTAGCCATGAGCGGGTACTTGGCGGCCGCGAAGCCGAAATCCTCTTCCCATTTCGGCTCCCACGGCTGGGGCCGCTTATTGGCATAGGGGTGCACCGTGTAGCCGATGCCTTCCGCCGCGATGGGGTCGAGGTGCAGAGGGGTCAGATCGTACGCCCAATCGAAACCGGCCACCATGGGGATCACCTGCTGCGTGTTGGCGCGAATAATGGCGATCTCATCTTCCACGATGGTCTTCCACGTCTCCCAGTTGACCCTGCCGAACGCCGCCGGCTCATTGAAGAGCTCGAAGAAGGCCACCGTGTTGTTGCGGACGAAGTGGCGGGACATGGCGCGCCAGAACCCGAAGGTCTCTTCCTTGGTGGTGTCGTACATAGGGTCCTGATAAACGCCCGAGGTCATGTTGCCGATGGAATGCCAGTCGATCATGACGTACATGTCCAGCTCCGTGCACCATTGCACGGCCTGGTCCAGCAGTTTGAGGTATTCCACTCCGCCGCGCTCCCGCCAGGCCACCGGGTGGACCGGGATGCGGACCAGCATGGTCCCCATCTCCTTGACTTTGACGAAGTGATCCCTGTTCCAGTGCCCCTGTTGCTCGAGCTTGTCGGGATCGGAGATGGCCAGCCCGCGGAATAACACCGGTTTGCCGTCCGGATCGACGAAGCGATTGCCCTTGACCGAGATCAACGGCATCTTCGTGGGGTTCGGGAGGGGAGCGCCGCGGCCGGCCCCAGGCCCCTGGTCCCGCCACCAAGTGTGCGGGGTGCGCACCGGCGCGGGCGCGGGCGGCTGCGCGGCGGCGCCGCGGCCCGCCGGCGGCGCGGTTTGCGCCAATAGCGTGACGCAGCAGCACAGCAACGCCAGGGCAACGGCTCCGATAACGATGAATCGCTTCATGGCACACCTCTTTCCGAATGCGCGGGAAATGCCGGATCACTTAGGGATTCCAACCGCTCCCTAACGGTCGCGGCTCGCCAGGCTCTTAACGAGCCGCGACCGTGAGGGAGCGGTTGTAGGCGACTGAACTGGTTATTTCCTGTCATGCCCTTAGCTCCGGCCGTTCGCGTTTTCAGCTTTCAGCGGCATGTTAGCACGCTGCAAGGCGGAGCTTAAACGAGTGCCTGCGACTTCAAGCGGAACGGTGCGCTTTGCCGGTGATTCGTTCGATACGGATGCGCACCACGGCTGTTCGGGCGCCGGAGGTGGCGATGGTCTTCTCCGCCTCGGCCGTCATCTCTCCGCAGAAGCGGACGGCCAGCGCTTCGAGCGCCCGCCGCTTTTCCGCGGGATCCGTTACCAGAGCCGCCCGGCCGAATGCCACGGCGCTCTCATAGAGCGTGGACAGCTCGGCCGGCAGCACCCTGGCGCTCGCCACGGCGCAGAACGAGACCCGCTCTTCATGCGCGATGTTCTCCAGCTTGTGCCCTTCGAGGGCGCAATGAAAATAGAGCACGTCGCCGCACAGCACGTGGTTCACAGGGACGGCGTAAGGCCATCCGTCGGCCCCCACGGTGGCCAATACCCCGTGCTCCGCCCGCGCCAGAATCTCCCGCGTCTGGTCCTCGGTAAGCGCCCTATCGGCCCGTCGTATGTCTCGGAAAGTGGTCATGGCTCGAAACTCAGGCCGGTCAGCTTGGTGAGCGGTCGGCCTCCCTTGTTAAGCGTGGGCTCTGCCGCCGCCAACCTTGCGTAACTCCAGAACCAGGCGCAAGGCTTCGTTCACGGCTCTCTCGCTGCGAAAGGCCTTCCGGATATCCGCGTCCAGCAGAACGAGATTTGTGCCTGCATGGTAGCGTTTCGCGTACTTGCCCCGTACCCCTGTCTTGAGCAACTGCCGGAGGTCGTATTCCGGGCGCAACTCGTCGTTTACCCTATCCCCTTGTTTCTTCATAGACTCGCCTTTCGTTTCGGGTCAGTCTTCGAGCGCTGATGACCCGAATCCTTCCGTGGCGTGTTTCGGCGGTTACTTCGCGGTTCAGCGTAGTTCCAATAGTTGCTCTACGGTCACCCCTGCTTCGTTTAGAATCTGCCGCAGGGTTCCAGGACGGACTCGCTTGTGATCCGGCACGACGACACGGGCGTACGGGCTGTCGCGCCTGAGGACGATGTGGCTCCCTCTTTGGCGCCTCACCACGAATCCCACCCGCAAAAGCACACTCACCAGCTCCTGGCCGGAAAGGTCCGTTGGGAGCTTCACCGGTGGGTTCCGGCCATGATCTCGCAGTATTCCCTCCCCGCTTCAGTCGGGACCGGGTCACCGGCGGCAATACAGTCTTCGATGTAGAGATCCGCCGCTTCGCGGATGTTCTTCATGGCTTCATCCCGAGTATCGCCTTGGGATACACAGCCGGGGAGCGCCGGCATAGTGGCGACGTATCCGCCGTCCGCTTCCCGCTCGAGGATCACCGTATAGCGCATAGAGTCCAGCCCTCGATTTCGATGATACCAGCGAATACGCCGGGCCGGCTTCGCGGTTGCCGCGGCGCCGCTCGGGAACGTTCCGTCCGTCACCGGTTTGCCGTCACCGGTTTGCCCAGTCACCGGTTTGCCCGGTGCGCCAGCAAGCGAATCGCGAGTTCCTCACGCCGGCGTCCGATTGAGACTTGACAACTGTGTCGATTTGGCGATCGCCGCATCGAGCAAGGTGCAGAACTCCCGTAGCTCCGACAGCGGAACTTTCAGATCCAGTACTGACGCCCCAAAGGCTCCGGACCTCCCACTCAGCCCGTTCACTAAGGAGGAGAACTCCCTTAACTCAGCCAGAGGTACCCTCAGATCCTGCATTGTTGGCGCCAGGGCGCTGAAGGTGCGTCCGCTGAGCGAGTTCACCAGAGCATAGAATTCCTTCAACTCAGCCAAAGGCACCCTCAGGGCAGCCATTGTTGGTGCCAGGAAGCTGAAGGTGCGTCCGCCGAGCGAGTTAACCAAAGAGTAGAATTCCTTCAACTCAGCCAAAGGCACCCTCAAATCCAGCATTGATGGTGGTCCCCAGATCGACGATCCCAAGAGGGAACTGTAGGGCCGCCCGCTGAGCGAGTTCACCAAGGACGAAAACTCCCTCAGGTCGGCAAGAGGCAGACCGTTCGCAAGCCGCTGCTCCAGAAGCCCATATTCGTTGAGCTTTTCGACAAACTCCTTGAGCGTCGAGACTTGAGTCTCGTTCAACATCTGTAATTCGGCAAAGAAGGATACCTGCTCTTCCCTGGTCATCTCGATATCCAGGAAATCGAGCCGAATTCCATTGATCTTGGTGCGTCAAGTATCCCGGCGATCCGCTCTAGGTGATAGATCTCTGCCGAATTGACGCCGGAGGCGGTCGCCAGGTGGCGCAGTTGCTCGCGCTCGCCCAACCGGAGTTCCTGGTTGGTAACGAAAATGAAGCCCATCTCCGCGGTGCGGCCCCTTGCATCATGCTTGAATTTCTTCGAAATCGTGGGAAATGATTTCTGGCCCCGGGGAAAGTAGGCTGCAGCGCGCCATTTGGTGCCTCCTCGCTCGCAAGTAACATCGCTCAGTCCATCCGGGCCGCCGAGCGGGTGGGCAGGATCGATAGCTGCAAAGCCTTCAGCACGAAGCACCTGGGCAGCAAGCCGCTCGGACATCCCCGACCCGACTTTCCAGTCCAGCAAACGGTTCCAAGTCTCATTACCGCCAGCCCTACGTCGCATCTCTCAATGGATACCACGGGAAAAGGGGGTCACGGGGGTTACAGGCGGCTCAATCCGCCCCCCTCCCCTCAGAACCACCCCCGCAAATCCCCAAACCGCTCCACCACGATCAGCCTCCCCACCCCCGATTCGACGATCTCCTGCTTCTCCAGCACCCACGTATGCGCGTGCGGCACGAACACCGCGTTCAACCCCGCTGCCAGCGCCGGATTGATGTCGGACTTAGGGCTGTTGCCGATCATCCACGTCCGCTCCGGCTCCATCCCGCGCCGCTCCGCCAACTCGCGGTACGCCGCTGCGTCTTTCTCTCTTACAATCGCGGTATGTGCGAAGTAACTGCCCAGGCCCGAGCGGTCGATCTTGAGTTTCTGCTCCTCCGGATGGCCCTTGGTGAAGAGTGTCAGGTCGTGCCGCGCGGAGAGATACTCTAGCGTTTCCGGAACGCCCTCGATCACCTCCATGGGGCAGTCCAGAATCCTTTCTGCGAACCCCAGCACGGTGTTCAGATCCTCCTCGCGGATCTTCCGCTCCGCCAGACGCTCATAGCACTGCCGCAGGTTGCGGCCGAAGTTGAGCGAGCCGTATCCGTGTATCTTGTTATTGGCGTCCTCGATTTCGTCGAGCGCGTCGCGCACCTGCCGCGCCGTCAGCGATGAATGGTCCAGGAATGCGGCGAATTCCTCGAACGCTCGCTCAAAGTAGATGTTGTTCTCCCAGAGCGTATCGTCGGCGTCCATTATCAGAAACGATGGCATGTTCTACAGGCCGGCGGGCGTTGGGCCGTATCCGTTGGTGGGCGCCAGGCCCTTCATGCGCTCGATGGTCCGGTGCCGCGGTATGTAGGCCGCCAGGTATCGGTTCAGCTCCTGCAATCGCGCCTTCTCCGAGCGCTGCCGCAGCAGCGAGGCCAGGAAGTCCAGGTCCGGCAGACACTGCGCCACCTGAAAGCTGAGCTGCGGATCGGCCAGGTCGGCGTCGCCGCGTCCTTCGGGGCTGGCGAGCGGGCGCAGGACCTGGTAGTGAGCCACGGCCTGCGCCCGCAGTTCCTCCGGCACGGGCTCGAAGTCCTCGTCGTCGAAATACGTCACATCCGCTTGCAGGTAGGCCTTCTCCTCGCTCAGCGACTGGATCTCGAACCGCCTGCGCCCCCGTGCGAGTATGTCCATCCGGCCGTCCGGATACATTTGAAACACCTTCTCCACCACCACCGCGCAACCGGCGTTGAGGATGCCTTCTTCCTTCGCCAGCACGATGCCGAACTCGGTGTTGTCGCGGATGGCTTCGCTCACCATTTCCTTGTAGCGCTCCTCGAAGATGTGCAGCGGCAGCGTGGTCCTGGGAAAGACCACCACGCGCAACGGAAACAGCGGAAGCAGCCGCAATTGCATGGTAATATTATGCAGCAATAAGCGTCTTGGCTCGTTGCGCCATGCAAATCGAAGGTATAGTTGCGATCATAACCGGCGCCTCGGAAGGCATCGGGGCGGCCTGCGCGGCGGAGCTCGCGCGCTACGGCGTCCGGCTCTCGCTCACCGCGCGCTCCGAAGAGGCGCTCCACAAGGCCGCTCCGGGGGCGCTGGTCACCCCCGGCGATATCACCCGCGAGGACACCCGGCGCGCGGTGGTGGAGCGCACGCTCGAGCATTACGGCGCCATCGACTTGCTGGTCAACTGCGCCGGCGCGGGCCTCTACCTGCCCTCCTGGGAGGCTCCGATGGAGGAAGCCCGCCGCCTCATGGAGCTGAACTTCTTCGCCCTGCTGGGCATGACCCAACTGGTTGCACCGCATATGCGCGAGCGCCGCCGCGGGTGCATCGTGAACGTCGGATCCATCGCCGGCAAGGTCACCTTGCCCTGGCTCACCCTCTACAGCGCGTCCAAATCCGCCGTGGGGGCGCTCACCGAAGGGCTGCGCATGGAGCTTCGCCGCGACGGCGTGCGGACCATGCTGGTCTGCCCGGGCTACGTCAAAACCAATTTTCAGCGCAATGCGCTGGCCGGCCGGCCGCCCGCCGGCATAGTCCAGGGCCGCGTCTTCGCCATCGACGCAGCCCAATGCGCCAAGGCCATTCGCCGGGGGCTCGAACGCGATGCGCGCACCATCGTGACCCCGCGCGCCTGCTGGATTCTGGCGGCCCTGGCGAGCGTGTTCCCGGCGCTGCTCGAGGAGCGTCTCGCCAAACTGAACGGAACCGCATGAACCTCAAGCTCAAGCAAACGCCGGGCATTTACCTGGTGGGCTTCATGGGCTCCGGCAAGTCTACCGTGGGCCGCGCCCTGGCCGAGCGCCTGGGGTGGAGTTTCTTCGATATCGATGCGGAAATCGAGCGGGCCGAGCGCCAGCCCATCGGCCGGATCTTCGCCGCGCGCGGCGAGCCGGAGTTCCGGCGGATCGAGACGGAAGCCATCCGCCGGCGCGTCGCATCGGTTGAAGTCGGCAAGCCCGCCGTGGTGGCCCTGGGCGGCGGGGCCTTTACCATCGAATCCAACCGCGCGTTGCTCGAGAACAACGGCATCACCGTGTGGCTCGATTGCCCGTTCGAAATCGTAGCGCGGCGCGTGGCGGCCGACCCGCTCCGCCCGCTGGCCCAGGACCCGGTCCGCTTCGCGGCCCTCTACCAGTCCCGCAGGGAAGGCTACCGGCTGGCCCACATCCACGTCGCCGTCGAGGGCGACGACCCGGCCGCCACCGTGGAAGCCATCCTCGCCCACCCTCTACTCAAATGAAAAAGAAAGCATCCACCCATACCGGCGCCGCCGGTCTTTTGCGCAAGAACGCGCTCTCCATCTTCGAGGCCGCCCTGGCCGCGGCCGACCCCGCCGACGCCGTCGCGCGCCGCCTGCAACGCATCGACGCCTCCCGTTTCGAACGCATCTTCGTGATCGGGGCCGGCAAGGCCGCCGCCTCCATGGCGCAGGCCGCCGAACGCATTCTCGGCCGCCGCATTACCGGCGGGCTGATCAACGTGAAGGACGGACATACCGCCAGGCTCAAGCGCATCGAAATGAACGAATGCGGCCATCCGGTGCCCGACGCGCGCGGCGTGGCCGGGGCCCGCCGCATCGCCGAGATTGCCGCCACCGCCGGCAAAGACGACCTCGTAGTGTGCCTGATCTCCGGCGGCGCTTCGGCGCTCATGCCGCTGCCCGCCGCGCCCATTTCGCTCGAGGAGAAGCAGGAAGTTACTCGCCTGCTGCTGGCTTCCGGCGCCAATATCCACGAGATCAACGCTGTTAGAAAGCACATTTCGGGCATCAAAGGCGGCCAACTGGCCCGCCTGGCAGCGCCCGCCACCGTGGAGTCGCTGCTGCTTTCCGACGTGATTGGCGATTCGCTCGATGTGATTGGATCCGGCCCTACCGCGCCCGACGCTTCCACCTTCACCACGGCTTCCGATGTGCTGTGCAAGTACAGCCTCATGGCCAACGTTCCGGAATCCGTGTACGATCGCATCAACGGCGGCTCGCTGGGCGAGATTGCCGACACGCCCAAGCCCGGCGATCCGATTTTTCGGCGCGTGACCAACTCCGTGGTGGGCAGCAACCGCCTGGCCCTGACGGCAGCCGCCCGGCGCGCGCGGGAACTGGGCTACCGCACCCTCATCCTGGCCAGCGAGATAGAAGGCGAAACTCGCGAAATCGCCCGCATGCACGCCGCCATCGCCCGTGAAATCGTGCGTGCGGGCCAACCCGTCAAGCCCCCCGCCTGCATCATCACCGGCGGGGAAACCACGGTTGTGCTCCACGGCCAGGGCCTGGGGGGCAGAAACCAGGAGTTCGCCCTGGCCGCCGCCATCGATATCGCCGGCCTGCCGGACGTTCTGGTCTTCTCCGCCGGCACCGACGGCACCGACGGCCCCACGGACGCGGCGGGGGCCTGCGCCGATGGCCATACGCTCGAGCGTAAGCCCGATGCCCGGCGGTACCTCGACGACAACGATTCCTACCGCTACTTCGGCGAGCTCAACGACCTGGTGAAGACCGGCCCCACCAACACCAATGTGATGGATGTGCGGCTCATTCTGGTGGGCGCGAAGGGGTAGCTTCGCAAGCCGCGGCGATTCCCGTAGAGCGGGCGTCCAGCCTGCCACGTCGGCGTCCCCGCCGACGTTCTTCATTGGTTGCGGCCGGGCTGCTTTCTTCCGCGCCCCTTCATGTACTGGTGATCGCCGCCGGACACAGGCGGCGCGAAGCCCAGCGCACGGAGGCCGGCGATCAGGTCTTTGCGCTTGATTGGACCAATCGCCGGCATTCCGCCCTTTCCAGGCCGCCCAGTTATGTCACACTGAAATGGCGTGGGTGGCAGATCGGAGAGGCGCCCAGAAGCCAATGCCTGAAGGACTACTGCAACGCGCCGGCCCTCGGTTGAGTGCGAGGCTCGGGTCAATACTGGCCGCCTTGCGGCGCCAGTTGCAGGAACTTTATGGCGATCGCTTAGTGAAGTTGCTATTGTACGGGTCTCAGGCTCGGGGGGGACGCTGCGCCTTGGTCGGATGTCGACCTTCTGGTGGTGCTGAAGGGGCGGGTTCGGCCGAGTGAGGAGATCACTCGTACCGGCGAAATTGTCTGCTCGGTTTGCCTGGAGTACGACGCGGTCATTCAATGCGTATTCATGGACGAGGAGCGCTTCCGCCGTTCGAGCAGCCCGTTACTCCGCAATGTCTGTCGCGAAGCGATTGAGGTATGACGGAACGGCAGGTCAATCTGCTTCATAAAGCGCGAAGGAAGTTAGCTGCTTCCAGGGCGCTCCTAGCCCAGGGGTTTGCCGAGGACGCCGTCTCGCGGGCCTACTACGATGTTCTACCTTGCCGAAGCATTTCTGGACGGCGAGGGCCTGGCCTTTTCAAGTCACTCCGCGGTAATTGGAGAGTTCGGAAGGATCTTCGCCAAGTCTGGCCGGATACCCTCTAAATTCCTCGCTACTTGATAGAGGCGTCCGAGGAACGCCTGGGCGGCGACTACGAGGAGGTCTACATTCCGTCCGAGGCGGAGACGAGCAAGCACGTGGATCGGGAGGAGAGTTTCTTGAGGCTGGCGGAAGAACGCGTGACCGCCCCCTGAGAAGCGGCAAGAAGGCCGGTTGGCAGGCGGAAGCATAGGCGTTAAACTAAGCCCCGACCGGGGCGTGGCTTTCTCAGGCGGGGCAACCTCCGTTTGTATCAGGGCACGGCTTGAGCCGTGCCGAAAAGATTCGCACAATCATGGGCTTTAGCCCC
>Ga0187851_10002158_pt1 | contig 17750 bp, 11 predicted proteins | sample June2016WEW_6_10_FD_132997 | JGI IMG/M metagenome (GOLD analysis project Ga0187851, IMG submission 132997) | Peatland microbial communities from SPRUCE experiment site at the Marcell Experimental Forest, Minnesota, USA - June2016WEW_6_10 | ecosystem: Environmental > Terrestrial > Soil >...
AAGTTCTCCTCGTGGTCAACGTCGCCTCAAAGTGCGGGCTGACGCCGCAGTATGAGGGACTGGAAAAACTCTACGAGCAGCTGGAACCCAAAGGTCTGGTGGTTGCGGGATTTCCAGCGAACGATTTCAAAGAGCAGGAGCCGGGCACAAACGACGAGATTCAGAGCTTCTGCACGTTGAACTTCGGCGTGAAGTTTCCTCTGTTCGGCAAGATCACGGTCACAGGCCCGGAAAAGCATCCGCTCTATGCGGCGCTGATTGCGGCTCAGCCCGCTGCGGTGTCGGTCAATCAGCCAACGTGGCGCGAAAAGCTGACGGGGTGGGGTGTGCCGACGCTGGCAGAGCCGGAGTTGCTGTGGAACTTCGAGAAATTTCTCGTGAGCCGGAATGGCGATGTGGTTAAGCGCTTCGCGCCGGACACGGCGGCCGAGGCGCCGGAGCTGGTCGCTGCCATCGAGAGAGAACTGAAGAAAACCTAGATCCCCCCGTTCCTGCTCGCATCAAAACTTCGCGGTCATCCCGAGCGAGTATTGGTGCGTTTTTCGCGCCAATACGAGTCGACGGACCTGCATTTAGAGGCTGTCCAGATTCGCGCCGCCGCCGATGAGCCGCTGGCCATTTATCCTCACAACATGGATAAGGCTTCTTCCTCGACCGCCGGCGCGACGAATCAACTGGAAAACACCGCATCGTCCTATCTTCGATCTGCCCGGCATCAGCCCGTGCATTGGCAGCCGTGGGGCGAAGCTGCCTTCGCGCGCGCGCAGGCGGAAGACAAGCCAATCCTGCTTGACATCGGCGCGGTGTGGTGCCACTGGTGCCACGTGATGGACCGGGAGTCTTATGAGGATCCGGAGGTCGCGAAGCTGATCAACGAACACTTTGTGGCAGTGAAGGTCGATCGCGACGAACGGCCCGACGTGGATTCACGCTACCAGGCTGCGGTATCAGCGATCAGCGGACAAGGAGGATGGCCTCTGACGGCATTCCTTACTCCCGACGGACGGCCCTATTTCGGCGGAACCTACATTCCCCGCGACGAGCGCTACGGAAGGCCGGGAATTGGCCGGGTCCTGGTGGCGATGTCCAGCGTCTGGCGCGACCGCCGTGACGAGGCGCTCGAAACAGCCGGCAGCGTGATGTCCGCGATCGAGCATAACGAAAGCTTTTCTGGCCGTGGCAGCACGCTTAACCTTGCCCTAGTCGAGAAGATTGTCGGATCGATCATCTCGCAGTTCGACCCGCAGCACGGCGGTTTCGGATCTCAGCCCAAGTTTCCGCATCCAACGGCGCTGGATCTGTTGCTGGAAGCGGCGACGCGCGGCAACGAGCGCGCCCGAGAGGCCTTTGTCATCACGCTCGAAAAAATGGCGGGCGGAGGCGTCTACGACCAGCTTGCCGGCGGGTTCCACCGCTACAGCGTCGATGAGCATTGGGGAGTGCCGCACTTTGAAAAGATGCTCTACGACAATACGGAGCTTCTGCGGAACTACGTCCACGGACATCAAAGCCTGGTGCGCGCGGATTTTCTTGAAACCGCGCGGGATATCATGGCCTGGCTCGATTCCACGATGACCGACCGTGAACGCGGCGGATTTTACGCATCGCAGGACGCCGATGTGGGATTGGATGACGACGGCGATTACTTTACATGGACGGTCGACGAGGCTCGCGCGGTGCTGACGTCCGAAGAGTTCGAGTTCGCGGCGGCGTACTGGGACATTCGTGAAGTCGGCGACATGCACCACAACCCGGCAAAGAATGTTCTGCATGTAGAGAAGACGCTCAAAGAGATGGCGGCGGAAGCGGGCGGCACATTGGAATCGCTGCGGTCGCGTCGGGATGAGATCCGCGCCAAGCTGCTTGCGGCAAGAATCCAACGGCCTGCGCCGTTTATCGATCGCACCCTCTACACCGGATGGAACGCAATGGCGGTCACGGCCTATCTTGAGGCGGCGCGGGTGCTGCGCGCAAACGAACCCAAGCAGTTTGCACTGCGCACACTGGATCGGATTCTCAAGGAAGCCTGGGACGGCGAGGCGGTTCTGAGGCACGTGATCGCGTATCCCGATGGTGCGGCGCAGGAGGGTCACGTGCCCGGGCCGCTCGACGACTATGCATTCACTCTGCATGCGTGCATCGATGCCTGGCTGGCGAGTGGGGCGATGAGGTATTACGATGCGGCGATCAAGCTGGCCGACGCAATGATCGACCTGTTTGCCGATGAGGGTGCTGGAGCCTTTTTCGACACGCCGGCGGCGGGCGTCGGTGGCGCTCCGTTAGGGGCGCTGGTGGCGCGAAGAAAACCGCTGCAGGATTCTCCCACCCCGGCAGGGAATCCAACCGCGGCGGCGGCGTTGTTGCGGCTCGAGACGTTGAGCGGGAACAAGCAATATCGCGAGATCGCCGAAGATACGCTGGCGTGTTTTGCCGGCATCGTGGAGCATTTCGGCCTTTATGCCGGCAGCTATGGCCTGGCCGCCGAGCGGTTGCTTCTGGACCCCGTGCAGGTGGTTGTCGTCGGCACCGGGCCCGACGCAGACCGCCTGGAAACGACTGCGGTCGCGGGTTTCGCGGTGAATAAGACGGTCGTGCGCGTTCGGCCTGAAAACCTGGCCTTAGGGGGCCTTCCCGAAGCTCTGGAGGAAACTCTGCTGCAGGTTCCGCGGCCGGCTGGCCCAGCTTGGGCTCTGGTGTGCCGGGGCAGAACTTGCTCGCCGCCCGTAAACGGCTCGGATGAGTTACTAAAGTCACTCACGCCATTTTCGTGAGTTCTCTAGGCTAACTAGCTGGAAATACGGCAGGATGCACCCATTGTGGGATTGAAAATCCTGCGCAAACACCCCATAAGTAACATCACGGTGACTTATATCCGGACAGGAATGAGTGTGCTCCGAACGAGCACCTTCAGCTTGCTGGCGTGGCTGCTGCTTGTCTCAGCGGGGGCCGAGGCGCAGAGGTATGTCTTCCAGGCCTACAGGCAGGCGGAAGGGCTCAAGAACCTGTCAGTCAATACCATGGCCATCGATCCTAAGGGCTTTCTGTGGGTCGCCACAGAAAACGGCGTCTTCCGCTTCCTCGGTTCCGGGTTTGAGCGCTTCGGAACCGAGCAGGGAATTGCAGAAATCGATGTCCACAGTCTCGTGGTTGACCAGGACGGTTCCATTTGGGCGGGAACGGAGGGCAATGTATATCGCTGGGATGGTCAACGCTTCCAGCGCGCCGGTGCCAATCCCATTCAGATTCAGAATGAATTCAGCATGGCCGTGGAAGACGGACGGCATCTGCTGATTGTGGACCGCAAGCGTCTCTTCCGCCTGGAGCACGATGCACAGGGTCGAACGCTCAGTTACGTTCCGCTGTTCTCTGACGCAACCATCGCCGCCGATCCCAGCCTGGGTGAAGTATCCAGCGTCAGCGTAATCGGCGAGCCCGGCAGCGGCGCTCGCATCTGGTTTGGTTGCGGCAAAAGGCTCTGTTCATGGCTCGACCGTCCAACCCCCAGCCAACCCAACGTCAGCGATGTGATCGAGTGGGGCCGGAACCGAAACCTCCCTGATGACCGGTGGGATGGCGTGTTGCTAGACCGGACAGGCACCCTCTGGGCGGGCGGAGCGTTCCACGTGGCTGCCTTGCTGCCCGGCTCACCCAACTTTATAGACCGCACCATACCTGGCTCCGCGCCTAACAGCTCCCATAGCAGCCATGCTCCATTGATCGAAGACGGCAGGGGTGAGGTGTTTGCGCCGGCCAATACCGGACTTGCCCGTTGGAATGGCAGGGATTGGCGGTTCGTCAGCGCAGCCAACGGGCTCCAGCTGACCAGCGAAGTGGTTGCTATGGCTTTCGACAAGGAGGGCGATCTTTGGCTCGGAATACGTGGCGAGGGAATATCCAAGTGGGCGGGCTTTGGCGAATGGGAGAGCTGGACCTCGGACCAAGGGCTTCCGTCCGGAGTGATATGGGAGGTCGCTCCTTTCAGTTCAGACCGTCTTCTGGCCGGGACCGATCAAGGACCGGCGTGGGTCTCGAAAGAGACTGGAGCAGCAGGTTCCCTCTATAAAGGCCGGTGGTCTTTTGGTGAGGTCGATACGATCGGCGTAGACCAGGATGGCAGCCTTTGGGCTGGTACGCTTTCGGGGAGTGTGCTTCACATCGATCCGAAGAGCGGCCGCACGGCGGAAGCCGGCAAGCTTCCGGCCACAATCCTCGTCGGAGTGCCTGATCACGCGGGCAGACTATTTCTCGGGACGAGGGATGGAGTCTGGATGCGCGAAACCGAGGGCCGCACGACAACCTTCAAGCGTGTCACTGCGGTTGATGCCCTCATTCCCGCTCACGCGGAGTTCGAGGCGGGTTGTCTGGCGCCCAACGGTGATCTTTGGCTTTCGGCGCAAAACCGGCTGCTACGCGAAGAGAATAACGTTTGGACCGAGCCACCCATCGATGGCTCACCGAAGTTGCCCGGCGATCTGCTGGCTCTTTCCTGTGCTCAGGATGGTTCGATCTGGGCGACCGGAGAGCAGGACGGCGTCTGGCGGTTCACGCCTCACGGCAACCGGTTGGAGGGGTGGCAACTGCCTATACCTCCCGGCCTGCAGTCTCTGGCCCCGCTGGCCATTCTAAGCGACCACCGCGGTTGGATCTGGCTGGGAACTGACCTGGGAGTGCTGGCCTGGAACGGCCATGAGTGGAGGCACCTGACAAGAGAAACGGGCCTCATCTGGAACGATATCGATCAGAATGCGTTGACCGAGGACCAGGACGGCTCATTATGGATCGGCACCAGCGGGGGTTTGTCGCACCTGCTGCATCCGGAGCGAGTTTTCGACCCGCAGCCGATCAGCATCTCGATCACTGGAGTGGAGCGCGGCGGCAAGACTGTGAGCTACACCAACGACCTTGCGATGCGTTGGACGAGAGAGCCCCTGGACATTCAAATCTCCTCGCCCACCATGCGCAACCGAAGCGAACTCGTCTTTCAATACCAGATGACCGGCCTCGATAGCGGATGGATCGATTCGCAAAACGGCGAGGCGGTCTTCTCCGGCTTACCGCCGGGTGATTATTTGTTCAGCGCCAGGGCAGCGAACCAGGCCCTGAACGCGGTTTCGGAAACACAAAAGATACGTATTTCGGTGTCGCCTCCATGGTGGAGATCCTCCTGGATGCTGTCGCTCGGCGCGTTCAGCGTGCTGGTCCTTCTTTGGGGCGGCCATCGCATGTACGAGGGCCATTTGCTGGTGAGAAGTAAAGAGTTGGAGGCGCAGGTTTCAGAGCGCACCCGCGAATTGGAGGCCAGCCGTGCCCAGTTGCGCATCCAGGCGACCCATGACGAGCTCACCGGGTTGCTGAACCGCAAAGCGATTCTCGCGGCTCTCGAATCCGAAATGCGGCGCGCTGTACGCGATTCGACCACGGTCGCGGTCGCCCTTGTCGACATCGACCATTTCAAACAGATCAACGATGTGTGCGGGCACCTGGCCGGCGACGCGGCTCTGCGCCTCTTTGCCGACGCTGTGCGCCAGGTGATCCGCTCCTACGACCAGGCGGGCCGCTACGGCGGTGAGGAATTCCTTCTGGTGCTCAGCCGCATGCCCCTGGCAGAGATCAAAGCGCGCCTGAGCAACATCCAGAGATCGATCTCCAACCTGTCGTTCCAATGGGGGGAGCACGAATTCAATATCAACTGCAGCGCTGGTGTAGCGGTCTACGATTTGTCGACCCACCTTTGCACCCTCGAAGCGCTGCTTTCGGCCGCCGATCAATCGCTCTATAAAGCCAAAGCTTCGGGGCGGAACTGCGTGGTCTTCAGCGATGTGTGCTGGCCCGGCGCGAAAGCTGCGGTGACGCCAATACGCCACCGCCAAGCAGCGATTTCCTAGACGCACAACCCAATCCTATGAAGACCGTCGTCGGAGAAAGGGGTTCGCTTGTGCGACCCATTCTGGTCCCGGCAGCTTGGCAATCGGTCAATCGTGTCACCTGGGAGGTAATGAGCGAGAGCAAGCGGCTGAATATAAAGGCGATGATGATGATGACTACAACCTGGCGGGGCAATTTGGCGTGGAGGAATTCCTGGCTATCGGCGATTCACTCGGCGAGAACGGGCCGAGGAATCGGCCTTTCTGGAAGATGCCACAGCGCACGGCTAGAAAAAAACTGCCGGTGATGCAGCCGGCGACATGCAAAACCACATCCTTCTAGTCTAGACTGAGCGCAGGAACCGCTGGCCCCCGGAGCCGCCCGTCCTATTCTTCTCCGGTGACTGGGATTTTGGCCGGCGCAAGCTTCGATCAAAGAGTATGCGGTTCATGACTCCATTCGGACCGGCGCGACCGCTGCCGAGGCGGTGGGGGTGGCCATGTGCACTGGCGGGTTGCGCCGCCATCGTGGTTGGTGCTGGATTGATAAGCGGTTGCGCGAAATCGGCGCCTGCGCAAACTACCGGTTCGCCCCCGCAGTCTGCGAGTGTGCCGGCCAATTCTTCCGTACAGCCGCCCTCGACAGGCATTGCTGTTGCCCGAGATGCCGGCGCCACTCAGCCACCCAAGCAGCCCTCAGGCGGCGCAGCCTCTGCGGGCACCGCGCCCCCAAACGGTGCTACGGCGGTCGACCCGCAAAAGCAGCAGATCGCCGACCAGTGCGCGGAGTTGCTGAAGATGGCGACGGCCTTGAAATCGGAAGTAGACAAGACGACCAAAGATACGCTTTCAGTGGCTGTGGTGCGGAAGGCCGGCGAGATCGAGCAACTGGCACACAAAGTGCGTTCGGCAACGGGTAAGGATTGAGGCCGACTGTGCAGATAGATCTTCGAATGTCGAGGCGAGGCAAGTCGGGGGCACATTGCGCCATGTTAGGGATCGCGGTCGTTTTAGCCCTTGGCATCGGGAAACTCTCCCAGGGCCAGTCGGGCATCAACTCCGGCGCGAATGGAGCACAGAACTCCACCGGCCAAGGTTTTGGAGGACGCCAGGGATTCCCCTTGGCCAACAATAACAATAATAATGACCAGGATCTCGACCCGGTGATGGCTGAGCGGCGCTTTCGCGCTCTGAACATGGAGCGTCAAAAGAGGATGGTTGCCGACGCCAACAAGCTTCTGACTCTGGCCAAAGAGTTGAACGACCAAGTGGCCGCTGAAAAATCTGGGTCTTTGAGCGTGGACCAGATTCATAAGATCGGCGAGATTGAGAAATTGGCGCGCAGCGTAAAGGACCGGATGACTGCCGGGGTGGTGGATGTCCCAAGCATTCCACCTCCAATGACGCCCAATTTCCCGACGCGCCAGTTGCTCAGCCCTCAGTAAACTCACGTGGGCTCAGGTACGCGCCCGCACAGATCAAGGTCCGGGCCGGCGACGGTGCTTGATGACGATCTTGATCTCCAGGCCATGCCGGCTTGAGGATTGTTACAATCGGAGGGGGAGCCCGTAGTTCGGTTCGGGGGTCGACCGGAATGGGATTGGCAATTTCCAGCGCTCGCGCGTCGACGGGTTTTTCGGCGCCAGGCGATCTGACCGCTCAGCAACAAATCGAAATCTACCGGATCATGTATCTCTCGCGCGCAATTGACGACCGCGAGATCGTTCTCAAGCGCCAACAAAAAGTCTTCTTTCAGGTATCCGGTGCGGGCCATGAGGCGCTGCAGGTGGGTGCGGCGCTGGCTCTCAAGCCGGGATATGACTGGTTCTTTCCGTACTATCGCGACCGTGCGCTGTGCCTGGGCCTTGGAGTCACCCCGTATGACATGATGCTGCAGGCGGTGGGCGCAGCCGAGGACCCCGCCAGCGGCGGGCGGCAGATGCCCACGCACTGGAGCAGCCGCCCGCTGCACATCGTCAGCACCTCGTCCTCAACAGCGACACAGTTGCTGCATGCCGTCGGCTGTGCGGAAGCCGGCAGGTTCTTTACTCGCCACCCTGAAGCTGCGGCAAAGGCCGAAGGCGACTATCGCGCCTTCCACGATGTGGAGTTTCACGGCGACGAAGTGGCGCTGGCCTGCATCGGCGAAGGCTCTACTTCGCAGGGCGAGTTTTGGGAGGCGCTGAACACGGCGTCCAATCAGAAACTGCCGGTGATCTTCTGCATTGAAGACAACGGCTACGCGATCAGCGTCCCGGTTGAAGTGAATACACCAGGCGGCAATATCTCGCGGCTGGTGGCGAACTTTCCCCACTTCCATTTCTCTGAAGTCGATGGCAACGATCCCGTTGTCTGCCTGCGGGCCTTTCAGGAGGCGGCCGCGCATTGCCGGGCCGGTCATGGCCCCGCCCTGGTGCACGGTCACTGTGTGCGGCTCTACTCCCACTCCCTCAGCGACGATGACAAGCTTTACCGCAGCGCCGCTGAGCGCGAGGCCGACGCTCTCTGCGATCCCATTGCACGGATGCGGACGCGCCTCGTGGGCGATGGCGTAATTACTAGCGCAGAACTGGACGAGCTGGAACGGACGACGCAGCAGGAAGTGGCCGACGCTGCGGATCGCGCGCTCGAGGCACCGCTACCTCAGGTGAGCGGAATCACGGCTCACGTCTATTCGGAAGATCTCGATCCGACCCGCGCGGCGTTCGCTACCGAGCAAGTGCAATCGGCCGCCAGGACAAATGGGACCGCTGCCGCAGGCGCGCCAAAAGCATCGGGCCCGCGGACCATGGCAGATCTGATCAATGCCTGCTTGCGTGACGAGATGCGCCGCGACCCGCGCATTGTGCTCTATGGCGAAGACGTTGCCGATGCCAGCCGCGATGCGGCGTTGGCTGAGGTCAAAGGGAAAGGCGGAGTCTTCAAGCTGACGGCTGGCCTGCAAACCGAGTTCGGCAGTGAGCGGGTCTTCAACTCGCCGCTGGCCGAGGCGAATATCGTTGGGCGCGCCGTGGGCTATGCCATCCGGGGCATGAAGCCGGTTGTAGAAATTCAATTCTTTGATTACATTTGGCCTGCTATGCATCAGATTCACAACGAGTTGGCAGTCATGCGCTGGCGCTCGAACGGCGCATGGGCCGCGCCGGCCGTAGTCCGCGTGCCGATTGGCGGATACCTAACCGGTGGCGCAATTTATCACTCGCAATCGGGCGAGAGCATCTTCACACATATCCCGGGCCTCCGCGTAGCGTTTCCTTCCAATGCCCTCGATGCCAATGGGCTGCTTCGCACAGCGATTCGCTGCGACGATCCGGTACTGTTTCTCGAGCACAAGCGGCTCTACCGCGAAACCTACGGCAGAGCGGCCTACCCCGGTCCGGACTTCGCGATTCCCTTCGGCAAGGCGAAGATTGTGAGGCCGGGCACCGACCTGACGATTGTGACCTACGGCGCGCTGGTGCCGCGGTCAATGCAGGCCGCACAACAGGCCCAGCGCCTTCACGGAATTGAAGTCGAGATTCTCGATCTCCGCACGTTGAACCCCTACGACTGGGAAGCCATCGCGACTTCGGTGCGCAAAACCAACCGGGTGATTATGGCCCACGAAGACATGTTGAGCTGGGGCTATGGAGCCGAGATCGCCGCGCGCATCGCCGATGAGCTCTTCGACGAGCTCGACGCGCCGGTTCGCCGCATTGGATCGATGGATACCTTCGTCGCCTACCAGCCAGTTCTGGAAGACGCCATTCTGCCGCAGCCGGAGACGATTCTGAAGGCCATCGTCGATTTGAAGAGCTATTGACGCGGGTCTGGCGTGGGATCGAGCGGTCGCCTGGCGGCTCGACCCGGATACAATAATGGGATGGACCGAAGGGCTCAGCCGCATCAGCGCGGCAACCCTGTGATCTCAGATGCTGGACGGCGGGCATGAGGAACTTTCTGCGCCTGCTTCGCTATGGCTTACCATTCACGCTGCAATGGCTGCCTGGCGTCGCGTTTTCAGCCGCCGTGGGCGCGCTGGATGCCTTCCGCTTTCTTCTTCTTCAGCCGATTTTCGATCGAGCCCTGGCACCAGGCGCTCCTGAGGGCCCCATCCTCGTGGGCCTTTCCCAGTCGCGGTGGCACTTCGACCTCAGAATTCTTGTTCCTCATTTTCTGCACCTGCACAACGCATGGGATGTGGTGGCCTATGCGCTGGTCATCTCTACCGTCCTGAAGGGCCTTTGCGACTACGGGGGCAATTATCTGGTGAATTACGCCAGCTTCGGCACCATCACCGACCTGCGCAACCATCTTTACGAAACCACCCTGCGGCGTTCTGCCAGCTTTTTTCACAAGCATGCCACCGGCACCATCCTCTCCACGCTGATCAACGACGTGGACCGCGTGCAAATCGCCCTCAGCTCGGTGCTGGGCGATTTTCTGCAGCAAGTTTCCACGTTTCTGGTGGCCATTGTCTTCGTCGTCAACATTGGCGGTTATCTCAGCTGGGCGCTGGTCCTGTTTATTCCTGTTATCGTAGCGTCGGCTCGCAGAATCGGCCGCGAGGTCCGCGCCCGCACCCGCACTGGCCAGGACAAGCTGGCCGAGGTTCAGAACATCCTGCACGAGACGGTAACGGGAAACCGCATTGTGAAGTCATTCAATACAGAGCTGTGGGAGATTCTGCGCTTCAAGGACGCCGTGAAGCGCCTTTTCCGCGCCAATCTGCGCAGTGTGCGCATTCAGTCGATCAGTTCGCCCTTGATGGATACCTTCGCCGCGATTGCGATCGCAATGATGCTTTGGGTGGGCCGGAACGAGATCAAGAACGGCTACATGACCCTCGGCGTGTTCGTCGCATTCCTGTTTCTGCTTTTCAAACTCTATGATCCGCTGCGCAAATTTGCCCTTTTCTATAACAGCTTTCAGCAAGCGATGGGTGCATCGGCCTCGATCTTCATGTTCTTCGATTCTGAAGACGACGTGAAGGAGCGGCCGCGGGCGCGGGCGCTGACGCGCTTCCACCAGTCGATCAGATTTGAGGATGTCGGTTTCTCCTACTCGACAGGCGAGGGTGAGAACGAGATTCTGCACAACGTCAATCTCGAGGTGAATGCCGGGGAAGTGCTGGCGATCGTCGGCCCCAGTGGTGCGGGCAAGTCGACGCTGGTGAACCTGATTCCAAGATTCTTCGACGTGACTTCAGGCCGGATTATGATTGATGGCCACGACCTGCGCGATCTGACGCTTGGCTCGTTGCGTCGCCAGGTTGCGCAAGTGACGCAGGAGACAATCCTGTTCAACGACACGGTGCGCGGCAACATTGCTTATGGCCAGCCGGATACAAAGTCGTCAGTGGTGGAGCACGCGGCGCGCAATGCATTGGCGCACGATTTCATCATGAATATGCAGGAAGGCTACTCGACCGTCATCGGTGAGAAGGGGTTCCGCCTTTCCGGCGGCGAGAGACAGCGTATCGCGATTGCCCGTGCCATCCTGAAAAACGTGCCGATTCTGATCCTCGATGAAGCCACTTCGGCCCTGGACGCAGAAAGCGAGGCGCTGGTTCAGGAAGCCCTTGCCAACCTGATGAAAGACCGTACGGTTCTGGTCATTGCCCACCGCCTTTCCACGATTCGGCGCGCTAACCGCATCGCCGTGCTGGAGGGCGGCCGCATCACCGCGGTCGGCACACACGACGATTTGCTCGTCTCCTCGCCCATTTATCAGAGGCTTTACCAACTGCAGTTTATCGACCTGCCTGAGGCGAATGGAGTGCATCCAGTTGACTCCGCAGTGCAATACCTGCCGTTCGACGATCGGGCGGCGCTTGCCACAGGCGGGCAGGAGTAAGAATGGCGATCTTTTCTATGACCGGCTTTGCGCGCGTGCAGGCTCGCCTGGCCGTGGGCGAACAGGAACAACTCGGCTACACGCTGACCATCAAAACGGTCAATCATCGCTTTCTCGATTTGCAGTTCCGGCTGCCCTCGGGGCTCGACGCTTTGGAGATGGAACTGCGCAAGGTGTTGAAAGAGAACCTTGTGCGCGGCCATGCGGACCTGACCCTTTCTGTCGAGCGCAATGCGCAGACGAAAAGCGGCTATAATCGCGATCTCATAGCCGTGTTCCTTGACGCGTTTGAAACCGCTCGGACCGAACACGGCCTGCAATGCGAGCCAGACCTGAACGCTGCGCTGCGCTTGCCCGGCGCACTGCAGGGCGAAGACCGCGGTAACAACGACCTTAGTGCGCTAACCGCTAGCGTGCTCGAGCAGATGCCGGGCTTGCTCGATCAACTGAAGACGATGCGCGCCCGCGAAGGCGAATCGCTGCAGACGATATTGCACGGTACGCTCGACCGTCTGGCCGAAGCGACGGCGAGTGTGGCCGAGCTGAGACCGGAGATCGAGCAGCGGTATCAGGAACGGCTGACGCAACGCCTCGCCGCGGCGACCGGACCGGAGTTCAATCAGCAAAGAATCCTTGAGGAAGTGGCCGTGCTGGTGGAGCGCAGCGACATCAGCGAAGAGCTGGCGCGCATGACTACGCATATCGGCCACTTTCGCGAACTGCTGACCGCGGGCGGCGAGGTGGGCAAGAAGCTGGATTTTCTGTTGCAGGAGATGAATCGCGAGGCCAATACCCTGCTTTCCAAGACGGGCGGAATTGGCGGCAAGGGAACTCGCATCACCGAACTGGGGCTGGCGATGAAGTCGGAGATCGAAAAAGCCAGAGAGCAGATTCAGAATGTGGAGTGAAGGGGCTTCGTCTCCGGCTTCTAGCTTCTAGCTCCTAGCCTCAAGCTCGAATGAGGCAGAACCGGGAACATCGGACAAAGCAACAATTGCTGGAAGCTAGAGGCTAGAAGCTAGAGGCTCGAAAGGAAGAACGTTGGCAGGCATTCTTTTTATTGTTTCGGCGCCGTCGGGTTCTGGTAAAAGCACCTTGGTGAGTGAGCTGCGCCAGCAGGTGAGCGGCGTGGATTTTGGTGTTTCGTGGACCACGCGGGCTCCGCGCGGATCAGAAGAGAACGGGCGCGAGTATCACTTCACCACGCGCGAGGAATTCGAGCGCATGATCGGCGCGGGTTTGTTTCTCGAGCATGCCGAGGTTTTCGGCAACTTGTACGGTACGGCGCGCACCTCTCTTGACGAGGCCTTGGCCGCTGACCACGACCTGATGCTCGACATCGACGTGCAGGGTGCGGCGCTGGTGAGAGCCAAGAAGCCGGAAGCCGTGAGCATCTTTGTTTTGCCGCCGAATCCCAGGGAGCTACGCACCAGATTGCGCAATCGCAGCCGCGCCGAAGGCGTAGTGAACGAGGCCGAACTTTACCAGCGTCTGAGCGAGGCCAGCCGGGAGATTGAGAATTATCGCGACTACGGTTATATTTTGGTCAACGACAGTCTTTCGCGGGCGGTTGCCCAGTTGGAAGCCATAGTGCAGGCTGAACGCTATCATCGCAATGGCGAGCCGATCGTTTTCCGTCCGCGCCGGACATTGGAGGTCGCCGCAGCCTGCCTGCTGGCCAACTCGCAGGAGCGGATCAAACCTGTGCTGGAGGCCTTCGGAATCGATGGCTCCTCCGGCCAGCAACAGCTTCCTTTTGGAGATGACCCGGATGACGATTGAAACCAGCTTCGATTCAAATTATCGCAAGGTGTTGGTAGCGGCTCGACGCGCTCGCCAAATACAGAACGGCTCCCAGGCACTGGTTCCCACGCACTCCAATAAGGCCTGCCGCATCGCCCAGGATGAGATTGCCGCAGGGAAGATCGCTTATGTAAAAAAAGAGGTTGAAGTGACAAAGCCTCTCGTCGAAGGGCCCGCAGTGCCCATCTTGCTTAGCTAGTTTCTGGGCTCGCTCTTTCCCTCGAGCCGTCTACTTCCGCTCTAGGTTTATCCGTGTCGTCCCGCGCCTTAGAACAGGGGCGCGGTAGAGTCGTGCTGTGCATAGCGGGCGCGGCGCAGCAGGCGGCCAACTCCCGCACCCCCCGGATTTTGCCGTCGCAAACCCTTCTCCAGGAGATCTGTTCTCAATTCACCTGTGCACAGAAATCGGAGCATTGTTCGTCTTGGTTCGGGCGTATTTTGCTCGAAATTTACATATTTTCGATTGAATCAGTCATTTTTCATCGACAAATCTTCCAAACATTTGGTAGTGTTTGAGGCGCATCCAGGTCCCTCCAAAGTGAGCACGATTCACGAGGGCAGGGTGAATCAAGGTCGGTTAGCGAACTCCCCCTTATCAATTCCACCTCTCTAGTTCTCGAAAGGATTCGACCCATGCGTTTTCTTATGACTCGTTCTCGACAGATTCTGCCGTCTCTACTGGCTCTGGCGCTCACCTGCGCGTGCGTGCCCCGGCTCCTGGCCCAGGTTGTGATCGCCCCCACCTATCCCGTCGTCGGATCGAATAACACGGTCAGCGCCGATCCCACCGTTCCTCGCCCACACACGCGATCCTGCACCGTGAGCTTGTTCGAGAACATGGAGTTCGACAACTTCAACACCATGGACTACACCTACACGCCGCCCTCGAGCTGTCCCGGTCCATGGACCAAGGTCGTCTTCACCGCAGACTTCACCGTGACGGCCGGCACGCAGTTCGACCGGACGGGCGCGTTCTATCTCGGCGGCGCCAACATCTTCTATGGCACCACGGCTGAGCCCGGCACGACATTGAGCCCGTCCTGGCATGTCGAGCGCGACGTCACCGATCTGAGTTCGCTATTCAGCACCACGCAAGCCGGCACGGCGATTCTGGGCAACTTTGTGGGTGTCTACAATGGAACGGACTACAACGGCATTATTTACGCGAATGCCCATCTTATCTTCTACGAGTCCGGTCCTTGGGCTCCTGCGCCGCGTACTCCCGATGCTGTCATCGGTATTCCCGGCAACAGCGGCGCAGCAACCCTTAGCACGCCGACCAGCGTCTATACGCAGGCGCTGACGCTGCCCACCAACGTTACCGCTGCCTACCTGGATGTCATCGCCCAGAGCCAAATCAACGACGAGTTCTGGTACGTGTGCGTGCCGAATGCCCTTGCCAACGAACTTGAAAGTTGCGGCGACACCGGATTCCGCGAGACCGAGATCACTATCGACGGCATCCCGGCCGGCGTGGCTCCGGTCTATCCGTGGATCTACACAGGCGGCATCGATCCCTTCCTTTGGGCGCCGATTCCCGGCGTGCAAACCTTAAACTTTAAGCCCTTCCGTGTCGACCTGACGCCCTTCGCCGGCCTGCTCTCGAACGGGCAGACACATACCGTCGGCATTCAGGTGTACAACGCCGACAGCTACTTTCTGACCGCAGCAAATCTGCTTCTCTCCACCGATCCCATCCTCAAGCAGGTATCGGGGGCCGTCACGTCGAACACGCTGGCTGCCGAGCCCTCGCCTGTGATTGAAGACAACATCGTGACCGACAGTAGCGGCAATATCAGCGGCACGGTGGTCATCAACTCCAGCCATCCCTATGCGATCGAGGGCTACGTCACCACCTCGCATGGCCGCGTCGATACCAAGGTCGAGCGCAGCGTCGATTTCTCGCAAACGCAAACCTACAACATCCCCATCTCCGGGGCCCAATATTTGCAGCAGATCCAACAATTGACCCAGGTTCACGGCGAAAACACGACCAGCGAGTCCGGTTTGGCGACCGGGACCAAAATCGACTTCACCTACCCCTTCAACCTGAGCTACGACTTCGTCGTCAATTCCGACGGCTCTTCCTACGCCACCACGCAGTCAGATCAAAAATATCTGGAGCAGGAGACGCCTTTCTTGGGACCGTTTGCCTTCGGAGGCTCCCAGGCCTCGAACGAAGTCTCCTCCGTCGATACCCTCGACTTCGACTCCAGCGGCAACTTTACCGGCAACAGCGACAGCAGCAGCTGGCAAGACTACGTTTCTCGCGATGCCAACGGCTACTGCTATAGCCGCAAGCTGACTTCGGCGGCTAGCATATTGACCGCGGTGATCGACGGCGCCGACTGCCGCTAAAACTGGACGAATCAAACGGTGTTCTTAAACAATCGCGGCACGGGGCCCTTCTGCTCCGTGCCGCTCTCATTTTCACTCCTTCACTCTTTTCACTCTTCACTCCTTCACCGCTCCACCCGCCAACTACCCCCTGATCTAAAATTGATCTCATGAGAGTGACCGTAGGTGTCACCGGCGGTATCGCCGCTTACAAAGCGGCCGAGCTGGTGCGCGAGCTGCAGCGGCAAGCCGTGGAAGTTCATGTGGTGATGACGGAAGCGGCGCAGAAATTCGTCCAGCCGCTTACGTTCGTTGCGCTCACCGGGCACAGGGTGATCACCAGCCTCTGGGATGAGCCGGACACCGCGGAGGGTCAGCCGGAGCAGAACGGCATCGATCATATCGCCGAAGCGCAGTGGTGCGACGCTTTGGTGGTGGCCCCGGCCACGGCGAATACGCTGGCGAAATTCGCCCACGGCCTTGCCGACGATTTCTTGTCGACGATGTACCTGGCGACACCTGCCCCGATCTTGGTTGCGCCGGCGATGAACGTGAACATGTGGGATCATCCGGCGATGCAGGCGAATCTTGACACGTTGCGGCAACGTGGGGTCGTGGTGGTTGAACCGGGCACGGGCGAGCTTGCCTGCGGCATGACCGGCGCGGGGCGCATGGCTGAGCCGGCGGAGATTGCCGCAGCGGTGCTGAGTATGCTGGGGCGGCGCAATGACCTGGCGGGCGAAGTTGCGCTGATCACAGCAGGTGGAACGCGCGAGGCGCTCGATCCGGTGCGCTATTTCGGCAACCGCTCGAGCGGAAAGATGGGTTACGCTCTGGCCGAGGCGGCGAGCGGCCGGGGTGCCAAAGTGATCTTGATCAGCGGGCCCACGAATCTGCACGTGCCGCCACGCTGCGAATTGGTGAAGGTGACAAGCGCCGAAGAGATGCGCGACGCTGTTTTCGCACGGATGAATGAAGCCACGCTGGTCATCAAGGCCGCTGCTGTCGCCGATTATCGGCCAGTGAACGTTGCCGCGCAGAAGCTGAAGCGAAGTGGTCCGTTGACTGTGGAATTGGCGCCAACAGATGACATTCTCGCCGAAGTGGTGCGCCGCCGCCGGCCGGGGCAGTTGATTGTGGGATTCGCAGCTGAGACTGAGCGCTTGATGGAAAACGGACGCGCCAAACTGCTGCGCAAAGGTGCCGACGCGATCGTGGTCAACGATGTAGCTGTCGAGGGCGTGGGCATCGAGGCGGATACGAATGCCGCGACGTTCCTCACCCACGATACAGTCGCGGAACTGCCCGAAATGCATAAGCGTCAGCTTGCAGATCGCATTCTCGATGAGATCCTGGCGCTTCGCCGGCCGCGTCCCATGGTTGTCGAGATCGATATGCAGGGGCCCGCGGAGCCGGAGAACGAAAAATCGGCTCAGGACCGCGTTCTCGAAGAAAGCATTGTAACCACGGCGTCGCGTCGCCACCTGATCGTGGAGTGAACCCCGGCTTGCCGCGCCCGCTCGATCCCGCAACACGTGAGGCTCTTGCTGAGCGCATGCGCTTCTATCGCGATCTGGGCCTGACCGAGTTCTATCGTCGGCCTGTCGGCGATTCTACTGAGGTTGCCCCATCCTTTCCAGCGGCCGCGAGAACGGGCGAGGAAAGGACGGGAAATGAACAATCTGAGCCGTTAGCCCCCCGAGGAACCCCGCCGCCAACCACCCAACCGAACTTTTTCGGAGAGGACCCCGCCATCAGAACCAGGAAAGAAATCACTCCGCCTCCACATGCTTCCGCGTTTGTTTCGGTGAAGGACCGCGCCGCCGCGCTCCAGGCCATTCGCGACGACCTCGGCGATTGCACCCGCTGCGCCCTGCACAAGGGCCGGAACACCATTGTGTTTGCCGACGG
>Ga0187851_10002159_pt1 | contig 17750 bp, 17 predicted proteins | sample June2016WEW_6_10_FD_132997 | JGI IMG/M metagenome (GOLD analysis project Ga0187851, IMG submission 132997) | Peatland microbial communities from SPRUCE experiment site at the Marcell Experimental Forest, Minnesota, USA - June2016WEW_6_10 | ecosystem: Environmental > Terrestrial > Soil >...
CTGGATACCCAGAGCTTCGCCCGGGAAGCGGTTGCCGGGATGGTCCGGGCCAACGCTCCGGCGTGGCACCAGGTACTGACACAGCCCGGTGATGCACGGCACCGCCCCTCACCGGGCAGATGGTCGGCCCTGGAGTACGGCTGCCATGTCCGGGACGTCCTGCGCGTCTATGACCGGCGGCTGGAAATGATGCTGACGCAGGAAGGACCCCAGTACCCCAACTGGGACCAGGATGCCACGGCGGTTGCCGACCGCTACAACGAGCAGGATCCTGCCACGGTGGCCGCCGAGCTGGCTGAGGCCGCTGAGGCGATCGCGCTGCGCTTCGGGGCGGTTTCCCCCGATCAATGGCAGCGCACCGGCACCCGCAGCGACGGCGCCCACTTCACCGTCGAATCTTTTGCGCGGTATTTCATCCACGACCCAGTGCATCACCTCCACGACGTCACTGGCACCCCGTACATCGGCGAGGCCGAACCAGCCACCTGACCGGCTGCACTCGGAGCGGAGCCGGGCGTTGGGTTCCTCGGTAGCCTTCCCGCAACGATCCGGGGCGGAGCCCCGCGTGCCTTCCTGACCCCCACTGCTAGCGTGACATCATGACGACGTCGCTGCCCGACAGCGCCAGAGCTGTGCTCGACTCCCCGGCCTTGGCTCACCTGGTGACCTTGAACCCCGACGGCAGCCCCCAGGTGACCCTGGTGTGGGTCGGTCTTGATGGCGACGAAATCGTGGCTGCCCATCTTCCCGAGCACCGCAAGGTGCGCAATATCCGCAACGACAGCCGTGTCGCTCTCTCGATCGAAACCGACACGCGTAACGCTATGGGCCTCAACGAGTACCTCGTCGTATATGGCACGGCGCGCATTACTGAGGGAGGAGCTGCCGAGCTCCTTCAGCAACTCGCTCACACCTACCTCGGTCCGGAGGTCCGCTTCCCGCCGATGGATAACCCCCCACCCGGATACATCACCCACATCTCGGTGGACCGCGTGGCCGGCGTGGGACCGTGGGCCGAGCAGCAATGACAGCCTGCGCACTGAGCCAGCGCGAACTCTGGCAATGGACATGCCCTCGTGATTCATGCAAGCGCATCCCGTCGGCAGGGGCAATGCCATCCTCGCCACAGCGCGTGTGGGCGGGACGGAAAGGATCGGCTCGCTATTAGCCCTGGCTATTCGGCAGACCCGTAAAGGTGCTGGGGACGTGGCGCCGGGACTGCCGGGCGTTTCGGGCGGCGTGGGGCGCGATTTCGACGATGAGGTCGGCGTCGAGGGCCGCGCTGATTCGCTCCAGATGGCCGCATCGGCGCCCTCCGGATCGTCTACGACACCGCACACATCCGTCCCATCTTCGAGCAGGAAACCGGCGGCGCTCACGGCGGGCAGGACAGCCAGCCAGCTAGTGACTTTTCCGACTCGCGGCAGAAGCGGATATCGGCGCAGGCTCGCCGGGCAGCTGCCTTGCCAGGGTAAAGGGATTGGGCAGTTAGTCCAAGCCCCAGCTCGTCCAGCTCGAGGGCGGCCCGTCCGGTGTGATGGCCAGCAGAACCCGTCCCTCCGCCGTCAGTGCCCGCAGATGCTCATCGTCGTCCGGCACGGCCATCCCGTGCTTTTCCCGGATAGCACGGAAGCGGGGCAGCTCCGCGGCAAGATTCTCGCGGATCTCGACGGTGGCCGGAACCAGCACGGCGCGAAAACCATTTGGATCGTCGATAAGCAGCTGCGCCCGCGGGTCCCGGCGGAAGATGGCGTACTTCACCCGGTCTCGCGTGGTCGAGACGTAGAAGCGCTGGCCATCCCAGTAGAACCAGTTGGGGCTCAGGTGCGGGCGCCCGTCGCGGCGGATCCCGGCGACGATGACGTTGCGCGGCTCAGCGAGGAACGCCTCGATCTTGTCGGTAGATGCCATGCTCTCACGCTATCGGGGCCGCCGGTTTGGCCAGTGGACGCGCGCGTACCCGTGACCAAGATCCAGTGCAGGTCGGCCACGTACAACTCCAGGTGCGGCCACCGGCAGACGGGGACAGAATCGAGACAGGCTCGACAACCGGTGCGCGGCGCCCACCGAAGGCTGGCCGCCGCACAGCACTCTCAAAACTTGGCGCCCGACTCGCGGAAGGAGTCGTTAGTCCATGAGTGTCACCTTGATCAACATCTTTGAAGTGCCTTCCGGGGACGAAGACGAATTCATCGCCGCCTGGGTAAGGACACGGGACTACCTCATGACTCTGCCAGCACATATCGAGACCGCGTTGCACCAGTCGCTGCACGACGCACGGTTCCGGTTCGTGAACATCGCGCAGTGGACATCAGAGGATGAGTTCAACGCTGCGATCCGCAGCGAGGGGTTCCGGGAATCGGCATCGGGACTGCGCTGGCCCATGTCCCCCGCGCTCTACCAGGTGGTCCGGACGGGATAGCCAGTCACGCAGCCGGAATGTGACCCCTCTCCGGGCATGAACGTGAAGCGGTTCGGATCAGGTGATCCACAGCATGGAAGACTCCGTGTATGCGGTTCTACCGCCGCCGCTGGGATGAACTGCGTCGCCCACGACCGCACCACGCTGAGGACGGCTTCGGCGGGTTGAGCGCTGTAGGGCTGGACCCGGACGAGTGGTCAGCGTTCGAGATCAATATCGGGCTGCACCGCGCCAAAAGCCTGCCACTACCAACGGCAAGCCAGGCAACCATGCCCACCACGATCTGCGGCTCTGTGGGCCTGGGCAGCTTGCCCGCGCAGTACGGCGGAGGATCTCCGCAAGGACCAGTACGGGCTGTTGGAAGACTTCTTGCGCGAGGCCTTCCGGGCCCGGGCGGCCTCAGCCGGGCAGGCTGGCCCGCAGCTGTTCGTATGTCGGCGCTAGCCGCCGCAGCAGCCGTGCCACGGTGGCGCGGTCGCCAGTAACGAGCGGGTGCTGCAAGGCGCCGACGAGCTGTGCTTGCTCGTCGGCGATGTCAGCGGCCTTGTCCTCGCCGATGAGCGCGAGGCAAGCCGCCGCGTCGGCCAGGCGGCGGGCGCCGACGCGGATCGCGAAGTAGCAAAGGTGATCGTGCTGCCACGGTTCCAGACCGGTTTCGACCAGTTCGGCGAGGCGTTCGAGAGCCGCCGCGCCGCCGAGTGAGCCCGGCGGCACCGGCAGCTCCAGGTCCCCGGCGAGCCAGCGCGCCGCCATGGGAAGGGCCCGGCGCAGCGCGGTCGCTGCGTCGACGTCGCGGACCCGCTGAAAGGCGGCCCGGGCTGTGAACGGCTCGGTGGCGTAGCCGATCGAATCAGCCCGCCAGGCGGCGATGAAATCGCCCACCGGCAAGGTCGCGTAGGGGTGACCGTGGGGGTCGTGGAAGCGCACGAGGCCTTTCTCAACACCCGTGACCACCATGTAGTGGTCGGACCCGATGGCGATTCCGGAGCCGGGGTGATGGAGAAGCAGCCCGAACTCGAGCGGGCCGGCCAGAAGCGGGCGGCCCGCGCTGGCCTCGCGCAGCCGCGCCGCGGCGTCGGCATCCGACCCGCCTGCGCCATGCCGGCAGGTCCACCCCAGCAGGTCGATCGCGGCGTCGAGCCCGATACCAGGATCCCACCCGAGCGGGTCGAAGAACGGTGTGACCCCGCCGATGAGCTCCGCGCCAAACGGGGACCCCGTCAGCACCTCGATCACCGCCGGCTCGGGAGCCATCGAACCCAGTACCATGGCCAGGCTGTTGGCAAAGCAGTACGGCCCAGAGCCGATATAACGCACCGTCACACGGGACATCGTGACGTGAATTTGCGGGCAATTTCAACATCCTGATCCCCCGGGCCGTCACGTAGGATCCGCGACGCGTCCCGGTGGGGCGGGATGATCCGGCCGTCGGGAAGCAGGTAGCCGGTGTCCTCGAACGCGACGACGCCATTACACAGCAGGCTCCAGCCCTGCTCCGGGTGGGCGGCCACGACGCGCGCGGCCTCGCGGTCCGGTGCGTCCGGTGACGGGCAGGGTGGCTGATGCGGACAGTTCATAATCCCTCCCCGGGTACGCGGCCCAGGTGGATCCCCTACCAGCGTTACTCCCACCGCAGCGTCCGGGAAAGCTGCCACACGCGATGCATACGCCATCCTGGCAAGGTCCTAGCGTTCTGCCCACGCACGGCGATCATGCCACCCGCACGGCGGAGCAGCGTGACGTGGGCGTGACCAGGTGTCGCGGCAGCGGCGAGGGCCAGGCCAGGTGGCCTGCAACCGGCAGGTGATGCGGCGCGCGGCGCTGTCTTGGCCGAGGAGCGGAGAGGGGCGCTGATTTCATCCGACGATGCGCTCGCCGATCGGACCGAGGATGAGCATCGGGAAATAGATGAGGCCGCCGACGATCACGACCACACCGAGCAGGAAGACGACGAACGTCGGCCCGGAGGTGTCGAGGGTAGCCCTGGTGCTCGCGTGGACCCGCGCCCCGGCCAGTGAGCCGGCGATGGCGAGAGCGAGCACTATCGGCCCGAACCGCCCGACCAGCATGACCAGTCCGAGCGTCACGTCGTACCACGGCGTGTTGGCCGACAGTCCGGCAAAAGCGGACCCGTTGTTGTTGGCCACCGAGGCGAACGCGTAGGTGACCTCGGTCAGGCCGTGAAAACCGTTATTGAGAATCGACTGGGTACCGGCCCGCAGCACCAGCGACACGCTGCCGAACACCAGGACGACGATCGGGATCGTCAGTGCGTAGGCGACGATGAGCTTCATCTGCGTGGCCCGGACCTTCTTGCCCAGGAATTCCGGGGTGCGGCCGACCATCAGCCCGGCAATGAACACCGCCAGCAGCGCAAAGACGAGGATGCTGTACAGCCCGCCGCCGTCACCGCCCGGGCTGACCTCGCCGAGCAGAATGCCGACGAACGCCCCCGCGCCCCCGACCGGGGTATAGCTGTCCAGAGCCGAATCGGTCGCGCCGGCGGTCGTTCCCATGGTCCCGACGGTCATCAGCGCGGACCCGGCCGCGCCGAACCGCATCTCCTTCCCCTCCAGGTATCCGCCAGGGTTGTCGGCGGTCGCCACCTGGGAAACCGTCGCGGGAAGCAGATGGTTGCCATGGGCCTCGGCCTGCATCGAAACCACCGTGTGGCCCAGGAAGATGAGGGCCATGACCGCCACGATGGCGTAACCCTGCCGCGGCCGGCCGATGAGCCGGCCAAACATGAGGGCGATGGCAAACGGCAGCACGATGACCAGCAGCAGGTCGAACATGTTGCTGAAGCCATTGGGGTTCTCGAACGGGTGGGCGCCCCCTGCACCGTAGAAGCTGCCGCCGTTGGTGCCCAGCAGCTTGATGACCTCCATCGAGCTGACCGGGCCACCGGGAATCTGCTGGGTCCCGCCGGCCAGCGTCGTGGCCGTTCGGAAGCCGCTAAAGTTCTGGACCGCGCCCAGGCTCACCAGCACCAGTGCCCCGAGGACCGACAGGGGTACGAACACCCGTACAAGATTGCGGGTGAGATCCACCCAGAAGTTGCCGATTGTGCGAGCGGTTCCGGCGATGCCCCGGACGACAGCCAGGGCCACGGACAGCCCGATGGCAGCCGCGGTGAACTGCGCGACTACCAGCCCGCCCATCTGGGCGAAGTAGCTGGCCGCCGTCTCGCCCTCGTAGGCCTGCCAGTCAGTGCCGGTGATGAAGCTGATGGCGGTGTTGAAAGACAGCAACGGGGACATTCCCGGGGCGTGGCTCGGGTTCAGCGGCAGCCACCCCTGTAGCCGCAGGATGAGGTAGAGCAGGAGGGTGGAAACGAGCCCGAACGCCAGTACCGCCAGCGCGTAGGCCCGCCAGGTCCAGCTGCTCTCAGGGTCGATGTTGAGACTCCGGTACACCAGGCGCTCGACGGGGAGGAACACGCGGTCACCTGGTGCGCTGTGCGGGGTGGCGCTGTGCGGGGTGGCGCTGTGCGGGGTGGCGCTGTGCGGGGTGGCGCTGTGCGGGGTGGCACTGCTGCCCCGGAACGTCGCCGCCAGGTAACGGCCCAGCACGGGCGCTAGCACCGCAGTCACAGCGACGATGAAGAGGAGCTGTTCCCATCCCGAGGCGCTCATCTGGGCCCGTCCAGCGCGAGGTTCAGGTCGAGGACGTTCACGGTTGGCTCACCCAGGAACCCCAGTTGCGCGCCGCTGGTGTAGCGGTGCACGAGGCCGATCACCTGGCGCACCTGCAGGTGCCGGGCTCGGGCGACCCGTGGCGCCTGGTCCAGGGCATTCTGAACCGAGATGTCGGGATCCAGGCCCGAGCCCGAGGCCGTGACCGCGTCGATCGGCACTAGCGCATCAGCCGTCAGGCCATTGAACCTCCGGTAGTCGATGGCCCGCTCGGGTACCGTGTCGGGGTCGCAGACGTAGGAGCCGTCCGGGGTGCGCGCGTACCGCTGGCCGGGGGTGGGGCTGGTCACCGGGGTTCCCGCCGGGTCGGTCGGCACGCAGGCCGGGTCGGCCGGAGTCGCGAAGGGGTTCGTCGCCGACCGCCTGCCGTTTAGCCCGACCGTATTCACGCCGGGCACGAACCCGATGAGCAGCGCGTTCGATGGGCCGAGATTGCTGGCGCCCGAGTCTGCGCCGTCGTACCCGGTCCCCGCGTCCGAGGGACGCGGCTGGAAGTACCGCGGCAGCGGGTTGCCCTTGCTGTCGGCGAAGCTCTGACCAAGCAGCGACGACCCGACCAGCCTGCCGCCGCGGTAGACCAGCGAGCCTTCCGCCTGGTGCCGGAAGAACAGCGCCGACAGGCCTGTGACGAGGAGGGGATATCCGAATCCGAGCACCAGCGTGAGACCGAGAAGCGTGATCGTGCTGGTGATGAGCAGGCGGCGCATGTCAGTGCATTCCGAGCGTGGTCAGCAGGAGGTCGATGAGCTTGATGAAGGCGAACGGGGCGATGATCCCGCCGAGACCGTAGATGAGGCCGTTGCGGCGGAGGATGGCGGCGCCGTCGAGCGGACGGAACTTCACACCCCGCAGCGCGAGGGGGATAAGCGCCGGGATGATGAGGGCGTTGTAAATCACGGCGGAAAGGATCGCCGTGTGCGGGTTGTCGAGGTGCATGACGTTCAGCACATTGAGCCGCGGGTACACCACGACGAACATCGCCGGGATGATGGCGAAGTACTTGGCGACATCGTTCGCGATGGAAAAGGTCGTCAGCGACCCGCGGGTGATGAGGAGCTGTTTGGCCACCTCGACGACCTCGATGAGCTTGGTCGGGTTCGAGTCGAGGTCGACCATGTTGCCGGCCTCTTTGGCCGCCTGCGTGCCCGTGTTCATGGCCAGGCCGACATCGGCCTGCGCCAGCGCAGGCGCGTCGTTGGTGCCGTCGCCGGTCATCGCCACCATGTGGCCGCCGCGCTGCTCGCGCCGGATCAGCGCCACCTTCTGCTCGGGCGTGGCCTCAGCCAGGAAGTCGTCGACGCCCGCCTCCCGGGCGATGGCGGCCGCCGTCAGCGGGTTGTCCCCGGTGATCATCACGGTCCGGATGCCCATGTCGCGCAGGTCCTCGAAGCGCTCGACCATGCCCTTCTTGACCGTGTCCTTGAGGTGGATGACACCCAGGACCCGCGGACCGTCCGCCACGACCAGGGGCGTACCGCCCCCGCCGGCGATGCGCTCCACGATGGGGGCGAGCCCGGCCGGGGCAGTACCACCGAGCTCCTCGACCCAGCGCCGCACCGAATCAGCGGCGCCCTTGCGGACCTGCCGGCCGCGCAGGTTGAACCCGCTCATCCGGGTCTGGGCCGAGAACGGGACGAGTTCGGCCCCCGCCAGGTCCGGCTCGGACAGCCCGTAGCGCCTCTCGGCGAACTCGACGATGGAGCGGCCCTCGGGCGTCTCGTCGGCCAGGCTCGACGCCAGCGCTGCCTCGGCCAGCTCAGACTCGGTCACGCCATCCACGGGGAGAAACTCGGCCGCCATCCGGTTGCCATAGGTGATGGTCCCGGTCTTGTCGAGCAGCAGTGTCGAGCAGTCCCCCGCGGCCTCGACGGCCCGCCCCGACATGGCCAGCACGTTCCGCTGCACCATCCGGTCCATTCCGGCGATGCCGATCGCGGACAGCAAACCGCCGATCGTGGTGGGGGCCAGGCAGACGAACAACGCGACCAGCACCGCTGTGGACTGGACGGCCTTGGAGTAGATGGCCATCGGCTGCAGCGTGACCACGGCCACCAGGAGGATCAGGGTCAGCCCGGCGATCAGGATGTCGAGCGCGACCTCGTTCGGGGTCTTCTGCCGGCTAGCTCCCTCGACCAGGGCAATCATCCGGTCCAGGAACGTCTCACCTGGGTTGGACGTGATCGCGACCACGATCCGGTCGGACAGGACGACGGTGCCGCCGGTCACCGCCGAGCGGTCACCGCCCGACTCACGGATCACCGGGGCCGACTCCCCCGTGATGGCCGACTCGTCGACGGTGGCCAGTCCGTCCACGACATCACCGTCGCCGGGGATGACCTGTCCGGCCCCGACGACGCACAGGTCGCCGACCCGCAGCTTGGCCGACGGGATCTCGTCCACCATGCCGCCGGCCCGCCGCACGAACGCCATGGTCTCCTGGCGGCTGCGCCGCAACGTGTCCGCCTGGGCTTTACCCCGGCCTTCGGCCACCGCTTCCGCGAAGTTGGCGAACAGTACGGTCGCCCACAGCCACAGGGAGATCAGGCCGACAAACAGGCTGGGGCTGGCGAAGAACCCGATCGCGGTGATAACGCTCCCGATCTCGACGACGAACATGACCGGGATGCGCACCATGGTGCGGGGGTCGAGCTTCACGAACGCCTCGCCGAGGGCGCGACGCATGATCGAGCCGTCGAGCATCGAGGTGGCGGGCCGGGTGCGGACCTTCGGCGGACGGGTCTGCGGTGGCGGCGCCGAGGTCGTGCCCCCGGCGGCGGTATCTGGCTCGCTCACGCCGGCCGCCCCGGCCCGATCTTTGCCCCGGACACTTCACCATCCGGCCCGGCGCCGACGTCATCCGGCCCGGTGTCGAGATCCGCGTTTGGGTCAGCGTCAAGGTCGGCGTCGCCACCGGAGGCGTCGATCATGCGATCCAGCGCCCGCACCAGCAGGGCGGCCAGCAGGAAAAACACCAGAATGGTGGCGACCAGGATGACGTCAACCATGCCGGCCCTCTAGAACCACTCGGGCTTGAACATGGCCACGCCCAGGTAGATGAACACCGCGACAGAAACGGCGAGGAGGATGCCCTCGACGACAGTCATGCGCGCTCCACCGCCCGATTCAGGCCGGAGGCGGCGGCTACGCACGCCACCGGCCCGGCCACTGGGAAAAAGACAGCTACGCGAGCATTGTGCGGTCGCGGCCCTCACCCTGAAGCCCTGGTGCACCGATCCCTAACACAGATGCACCCATCCCTAACAGAAACCATGCGCTAGCCCGCCTGCCTCCTGCTATACGGTCAAAGCGACCTGCGCAGGGAGGCTTGCCGGGCAGATGAGCGACAGCAGTTCCGAGTGGACTGACGAGGGCGTGAGCATGGCCGCGTCCGCGGAAACTGATACCACCGACGTGGTCGAAGCGGCCGGTCACTTCCGTATCTACCTAGGCGCGGCCGCGGGCGTCGGCAAGACCTACGCCATGCTCAGCGAGGGCCATCGCCGGCAGGAGCGCGGGGCCGATGTCGTCATCGGGTTCGTCGAGTGCCACGGGCGGCGGCTCACCGAGGAGCTGATCGACAGCCTCGAGGCCATCCCGCGCAAGGTGGTCGACTACCGGGGAACCCGGCTTAGCGAGATGGACCTGGACGCGGTGCTGCACAGAAGGCCCAAGATCGCCCTGGTCGACGAGCTCGCGCACACCAACGTGCCGGGGTCCGGCCCGAACGGGAAACGCTGGCAGGATGTGCTGGAAATCCTGGCCGCGGGAATCGATGTCATCAGCACCGTCAACGTCCAGCACCTCGAGAGCATCGCTGGCGAGGTCGAGCACATGACCGGGGCGAAGGTCCGGGAACGGGTGCCGGACTGGGTGGTGCGTAAAGCCGACCAGATCGAGCTGGTCGACTCCTCACCGGAGCAGCTGCGCCGCCGGATGCTGCACGGCGACATCTACCCGAAGGATCGGGTCCCGCAAGCCCTCACGCATTTCTTCCGCACCGACAACCTGACCGCCCTCAGAGAGCTGGCCCTGCGGTTCCTGGCCGACGAGACGGATGACGAGCTCCTGGAACACCTCCGGCAGCACGAATCCCATGTTCTCTGGGAAACCACCGAGCGCATCCTGGTCGCGGTCAGCGTGGAGCCGGGAACCGACGCGCTGATGCGGCGGGCCGCTCGCATGGCAGCCAGGGTGAAGGGGGACCTCGACGTGCTCCACGTCATCGCCGACTACACCGGCCATGTGCGGGACCGCCAGTCGGCCAACCAGCTGCAAGAACTGGCGGCCGGCCTCGGTGCCCGGTGGCACGAGATCCAGAATGACGATCCAGCCCGTGCCATCGCCGGCTTCGCCCGCAACCATCAGATCACCCAGATCGTGATCGGGTCCAGCCGCCGCAGCCGGTGGCAGCAGCTCACCAGCGGCGGGTCGCACGTGCAGCGGGTCATCCGGGAAGCGGGCGCCTTCGGTATCGACGTCCACGTCATCGCCCGGCGGGAACCGCCTCCTGCCGAGGCACCCGAGGCGAGTCCCGGGGGGAGCCGTGACCTCCCAGCGGCCAGAACCGATCCCCGGTCGCCCACTCCATCCGGGGCTGACGGCTAGGGGCGGCCTGAAGCCGGCTCCTGCGGGCCGCTACGCCCGCCCTTGACTTTGATACCGATGGTATTTAAATATTGAGGGTATGAGCCCGCGCTTGTCCCGTGCCGAGCAGAACGACCGCAATCGCGCGCTGCTGCTCGCTGCCGCTCTGCGGGTGTTCCTGGCCCGCGGGTATCACGCTGCGACGCTAGAGCAGATCGCAGATGAAGCGGGGTTCTCCAAGGGCGTGGTCTACTCGCGGTTCGCCAGCAAGGCAGACATGTTCCTGGCCCTGCTGACAGCGAGGATCGACGAACGGGCTATGCAGAACGCATCGGCTGCCGGGCAGCCGGCCAGTCCGGGGGACCTTGCGGGCCTGCTTGACCTGGCCTGGCTGGCAGAACGCGCCGCGCCCGGCTGGCGCCTGCTGGTCACCGAGTTCCGGGTGCACGCGGCCCGGGATCCCGAACTCAGCCGCCGGTACGCGGCGGCCCATGCCAGGACCGTCGACGGGCTCACCAGCGTGGTCGCATCCCTGGCTGAGCGCAACGGCCATGCCCTCGCGCTCCCGGCGCGACAGCTGGCTGAGCTGCTGCTGGCCATCGAGACGGGCATCACTCTCGAGCAGCTGGCCAGGCCGCAGGCCGCCGGCTTCCCGGAGCTGCCGGCCGTGCTCAGCCAGCTCGCCGCGCTGCTCGCCGGAGCGCCCGCGTCCGGCGGGGTCCCGGAATTGAGGTAATCATGATCACGGATACCAGCACAGACCTGGACATGCTCCGGGCCCGGATGGCTGCCGCTATCGGCGGGCGGATGGCCGCTCACATCGAGCGCCTGGGCTGGAGCGCCGCACAGGTGGCCGGGATGCAGCGCGCGCGGCTGCGGGCGCTGCTGGCCCGCGCCATCGAGCGCTCGCCCTTCCACGCAGCCCGGCTCGCCGGGATCGACCCCGGCCAGTTTGACCTGGCTGACCTGCCCGGGCTGCCCGTCATGACCAAGGCCCAGATGATGGACAACTTCGACGAGATCCTCACCGACCGGCGTCTGACGCGCGACCTGGCAGAGCAGCACATCACCGCGTCAGCAGCCAGCCCCGCCCTGCTCCTCCGCGACTACGTGTGCCTGGTGTCAGGCGGCAGCTCAGGCCTGCGCGGCGTCTTCGTCCAGACAGCCGGGGAGTACGCGGAGTTCGCCGCCTCCGTCATGCGCAGGGCGATGGCCGCGTTCCTGGCCAGCGGCGGGCGGCTGGCCGATGGCCTGGTGATCGGGATCGTGGGCGCGGCATCCCCGGTGCATTCCAGCGGCCTCGCGGCTGCCACGGCCAGCAGCCCGCCGGTCCGGATGGTTCCCGCTCCCGCGACGCTGCCGACCTCAGCGATCGTGCACCGCCTGAACGCGGCCCAGCCGCCCGCCCTGATCGGGCATGCGTCCAAGCTGGCCGAGCTGGCCAGGGAGCAGACCGCGGGACATTTGCGCCTGCGGCTGCGGGCCGTCACCTCGATCTCCGAGATGCTCACCACGGAGGATCGCGAAGCCATCAGCGAGGCGTTCGGCGTCCCGGTGATCAACATGTTCGTGTCCACCGAAGGACTCGCCGGGCACACTGACCCGGGCGGGGGGGTGTTTACCTTCGCCAGCGACACCTGTCTCGCCGAGTGCGTAGACGAGGCCGGCCGCCCGGTCCCTGACGGCACGGCGTCCGCGCGCGTGCTGGTCACTAACCTGCACAACCTCACCCAGCCGCTGATCCGCTACGAGCTCACCGACCGGTTCACCCCCGCCGGGGGCAGCGCGGGCGGTTTCCTGCGCGCGAGGGTCGAAGGACGGGCCGACGACGTCTTCCGTTACGACACCGCCAGCGTGCACCCATCCACCCTGGCCACGCCACTGCTGCGGGCCGCCGCCGTGCGCGAGTACCAGGTCCGGCAGACGCCGCGCGGCGCCGACATCGCGGTCGTCGCCGAGTCTGGCCTGGATGATTCCAGCCTGGCAGCAGCCGTCGAGCAGAGCCTGCGCCACGCGGGCGTCACCGAACCGCACGTCACGATCAGCCGGGTCCAGGCCATCACGCGTGATCCCCGGACGGGCAAGGTCAGGCGATTCATATCCACCGACGCCTCCAGCGCCTAGCCGGCGGCCGGTATGGCCACACGGCCTACTCGCTGACGAACGCCAGTTGCGGCTGCTCGCCCTGATCGGCGGGCCGGCGGGTTTTCGCGTCGCGGGAGAGCAAGATGGCGACGCTGATCGCGGCGAGGATCGCTGCGCCGGCCGCTCGGGCCTGTCGACCGGTGCCGTCTACGGCTACTTCAAGGGCAAGGACGAGATCATCAACGCGGCCGTGACCGAAGGAACGGCCGGCTGGGCGGACAGCTCGTCCCGATCCTTAGGAACCCCGAACCGCCGCCGCTTCCCGAGCTCATCGAGCAGCTACTGCGCACCATCGTGGACTTCGGCCAGTCCGAGCGCGGCATCGACCGCCTGCTCGTGTCCCTCCACGGCTGGAGCCACTCCCAGAGCGATCCCACCAGCAGCCGTGGACGGGCATAACTGGGGACGATCACGCAGCTCAGTGCGCACTTCATGACTGCCGTACTTGGTCGCGCTTTCGTAGTAGAGACGGAGCCGACCATTCGGCAGCGTGATGGCTGAAACGTAACGCAACGCGCCACCACCAAAAGGACTGGACGCCGGGCCAGCCGTCGCGATGTACCGTGACCCGTTCCACCTGGCGATCCCGGTTCGTTCTTCGTAGTTCTGTGCCGCCGACGCGCGGCCATCGAAATAGGCATACTCGCCCACGACTGCCGTTATCCGCGTGCCGCGACTATACCAGGTGCCCGGCTCCGGGACCATGACAGTCTCGCAGGTGCACGCATCCACGCTAATCATCTGGTCGGCATTCTCGTCACCCTCGGTCAAAGGATGCAGCGTTGCCCATATGCGCAGATCCTGATCGCGAACCAGCACCGGGTCTTTGATGCCGAACGCCGCACTGCCAGGAAAGATGGTCTTGCGAGTCCTGGCACTGAAATCTTGTGGACGGTCCGCGCGCAATCTCTCGATCCGCCAGTGCTTGGAGTTAGGCGTGGCACAGCTCAGGTACAGGTCCCAATCGCCGTCAGGCGTCACGTCCAGAGCCGGACGTTCCAATGACTCCGCGTCCATGTCCTTTTTATCGATGACGCACAACGTATCGAAATGGATACCATCGTCAATTAGGGAGCGGGCTACGTAAGCCCGGTTACCCCGGCCCTTGTCTACCGGGTGCCTGTCACGATAGGCAAGATAGATATAGTCACGATGAATGACAGCACTGGCAGCACCGATCCAGTTGCCAGCTCCGTGCGCAACGTGCAACACGAGCTGACTGTTCTCCCATTGAGGCAACATTACTCAGCATCCTTACGCGGTTCACCAAGCGTAGCAAGCAGCCCTGCCGCCCGGGCGATCGACCTGCCAGCTGGGACGGCGGGAGATCGCATGTTCTACAGTTCTCAGCACCCTATGACTGTCGGGGGCGCAGTCCCCCAGCTTGGGTGGCTTCCCGCGGTCGGCCACAGCCAGGGTCCCCGTGGATCTGCAGGCTCACTGGACGGAGCCAGGATGAAAGACCTCGAATCGCTCAACGCCGCCTTCGTCATCGATACCTTCCTGCTGCTCCTGATCGGCGTCGGACCCAAGATCGCGCTGGTTCCATTCCTTGACGTGACCACGGATATGACCGAAGCCACCAAGCGTCGCGTCCTGCGCAAGATGCTGGCCACCGCCGCCACGGTCGCCGCGCTCCTGCTGGTCCTCGGCGGCCTGCTCACCAGGCTGCTGCATTTCTCGCCGGGCGCGCTGGGCGTCGCCAGCGGCATCATCCTGCTGATCATCGCGGTCACCATGGTGCTCGGCCAGCACAACGGGAACGGCGGCGCTGATCCGGCCAGGAGCCGGGACCCGATGCAGGTCGCCGTTTTCCCGCTGGCCGTGCCCTACCTGCTCAACCCGGCCGGCATCGTTGTCCTGGTCACCCTGTCAGCGGAGGCGGCCTCAATCGCAGTGGTCGCCGTCGCCGTTGGCGTCCTCATCGTGGTGCTTGCGCTCGACGTCGCGGTGTTCCGCTGGGCCGTCCAGGTCGGCAGCAAGCTGGACCCGAGCCGGATGCTGGTGACCGAGAAAGTATTCGGTTTCCTGCTCGCCGCGCTCGCGGTGCAACTGGCACTCAACGGATTGGCCGACGTCGGCGCGATCCATCTGATCACCGGCCACTGACAACGCGGCCTGCACCGCCCACCGCCGACGCTGCTATGTGCAGCGGCCCTGGCCATCGAGATGGCGGCGGCTCGTCCACGGGTCCCCCAGGTCCCCGAAGGCAGTGAGAAGATCATGCACTGCCCGCGTCTGGGGCACCTCGACCCCGACCTGCGCGGCGATCTCGATCACTGCGCCGGTCAGGCAGTCGAGTTCCAGCGGCTTGCCCGCTAGCCGGTCCTGCAGCATGGAGGTCCGGTGCTCGCCCACCTCAATGGCGGCCTCCAGGCGGCGGTCGATCGTGATCGGCAGCCTGATACCCAGCGCCGTCGCGACATCGGCGCTTTCGGCCATCATGACGCGCACCAGCCGCAGCGCTGCCGGGGACTGCCCGAGCTGGCCGAGCGTCGCCCCGAGCAGTGCCGTCACCGGATTCAATGACGCGTTGCCGATCACCTTGAGCCAGATCTGATTCCGCAGCTCGGCAGCTACCGGGGCCTTGAGGCCCGCTGCCCGGAACGCCTGGGAGATCTCGCCGCACCGCTCGCTGACGGTTTCGTCCGGCTCCCCGATCGAGAACCGCTTCCCTTCGACGTGGCGGATGACACCCGGCTCGGTGATCTCGGTCGCGCAGTAGACGACGCAGCCGATCACGCTGGCCGGGTCGATGGCCTTGGTGACGACACCGCCGGGGTCGACACTCTCGATCACCAGATCGCGGTAAGGCCCGGGCCGCCCCTGGAAGTACCACCACGGGATCCCGTTCTGGGCCGCGATGACGGGGACCCGGGGACGGAGCGCACGGTGCAACGAGTCAGCGACTTCCGGGAGGCTGTAGGCCTTCAGCCCCAGGAACACGACATCGGCATCAGCGACCGCGCCCATGTCGTCAGTGCCCTGCGGATAGGCCACGAAGTCACCGTCCGGGCTGAGCACCCGGATGCCGTGTTCCCGGATGGCCGCCAGGTGGGCTCCGCGCGCGATCAGGGTGACCTCGGTGCCGGCACGGGCGAGGCAGGCGCCCACGTACCCGCCGATGGCCCCGGCGCCGACGACGGTGAACCTCATGACCCCTGCCCCGCCAGCTGGGCGGCGATCCGGTTTCGCTGCACCTTGCCAGTGGAAGTCCGCGGGATCTCCCGCACGATGTGGATGACCTTCGGCACCTTGAAGTCAGCGAGCGACTCCCCGCATCTGGCGCGCAGTTCCGCCCCATCGGCTTCCCCCTTCAGCACCACGGCAGCGCCGACGACCTGGCCGTATTTCTCGTCGTCAATTCCGAAACACACAGCATCGGCGACGGCCGGGTGGGCCTTGAGAACAGCCTCGACTTCGGCCGGGGAGATGTTCTCGCCCCCGCGGATGATCAGTTCCTTGATCCGGCCCTTCAGCCGCAGATACCCCTCGTCCAGCAGGCCGAGGTCACCAGTGCGGAACCAGCCCGCGAAGAAGGACTCGGCATTCGCCTGGGCGTCATTCAGGTAGCCGGGCGTCAGGCCCGGACCGCGGACCGCGACCTCGCCTACGTGCCCAGCCGGGACGTCCCGCCCGGCCTTGTCGACGATGCGCACCTCAGCGCCGGCCGGGATCCCCACTGAGCCCGGCCAATGCTGCCGGGGCGGCAACGGGTTGGAGGTCATCTGATGACTCGCCTCGGTCATGCCGTACGCCTCCAGGACCGGCGCCTCGTAGATCTTCTCGAGCCGCTCCATCAGGCCAGGCGACAAGGCGGAACTGCACGAGCGCACGAAACGGAAGGACGGCGCCCGCGCCGTGCCATGCTCGATCAACACCTGATGGATAGTGGGGCCAGCGGAGACCCAGGTGACACCATGCGCGGCAACCTGCTGCCAGTACCGTCGCGGGGTAAGACGCCGCGGCGTGACCACTGCCCCGCCCACCGCGAGCTGGGCCAGCGTGGAGCCGATCAGCCCGTGGACGTGGAACAGCGGCATCGCGCAGTAGGAAACGTCCGCCTCATCAAGCTGGTAGTGCACGCCGATCGCCCGCAGCGACGCCATCAGGTTGCGCTGCAGCAGCGGCACCCGCTTCGGCTGCCTGGTGGTACCACTGGTGTGCAGCAGCAGGGCCACGTCCTCCGGCGAGCCCGGGTCGAATGACCGTTCCACCGCCGCCCCGGTACCTGCCACCGACAACTGCGGCGGACCGTGCCGCTGGACCGACACGTCCGCGACCGCCAGCTCACCAGCCGCCCGGCGGATGTCCGCCCCCTGGCCCGTCGGGACCAGCAGCAGGCTGGGATCAAGATCATCAAGATAGAACGCGTACTCCGCTTCGGCGTAGCCAGGATTCATGGGCGCCGCCGTAGCGCCGCACAGCACCACGGCGAGCAGCAACTCCACGATCTCGGGGCCGTTCGGCAGCACGAGCGCAACGCGCTGTCCGCGCGCCACGCCGAATCCTGCAAGCACGCCCGCGAGCCGGTGCACGGCGCTGGCCAGTTCACCATGGGACACGACGGTGCCATCGTCAGGGCAGATCAAAGCCGGACTCGAGCTGCCCTCATGGAAGATCGCCCACAAGGACTCAGGGGTCAGTGGGGTTGCTCGCGTCATGAAGCCTCCCCACCAGATCTCCAGGTCCCCGAAAGCGTGGACACCGCTGATCTTGTCTGTGCCCGCTTCTTCGTTAGCTGCCATGTAAGCGCGGGAGCGCAGGCGCTGTCCACAGGGGGCCGCGGCAGTCCAGGTTCAGGCTGGGGCAAACCGGAGTCTCAGCCCGAGCTTGCGCAGGACCGAGAGGAACCACCAGGTGCACGCGCCGGTCCCGGCGACGACGAGCGCGGCGGTGGCGAC
>Ga0187851_10002160_pt1 | contig 17748 bp, 12 predicted proteins | sample June2016WEW_6_10_FD_132997 | JGI IMG/M metagenome (GOLD analysis project Ga0187851, IMG submission 132997) | Peatland microbial communities from SPRUCE experiment site at the Marcell Experimental Forest, Minnesota, USA - June2016WEW_6_10 | ecosystem: Environmental > Terrestrial > Soil >...
CATCCCGCAGATTTTCTGTCCCTACAAGGAAGCGCTCGAGCTTTATCGCCTGGCGCCGGACCTGCCCGACGACATCACGCTGGTCTGGCCGGACGACAATTACGGCTACATCCGGCAGTTTTCAGACGCGCGCGAACGCCGGCGCAGCGGCGGGGCGGGAGTTTATTATCACGTTTCCTATTACGGCCAGCCGCGGGATTATCTCTGGCTCTGCTCCACGCCGCCCGCGCTCATCGCCGAGGAAATGACCAAGGCGTACGAATACGGCGCGGACCGGGTCTGGATGCTCAACGTGGGCGACTTGAAGCCGGCGGAACTGGACATCGAATTCTTCCTGAAACTGGCGTGGAACCCGCAGACGTGGAACGGGACGAACACCTGCGATTTGCTGGAAACGCAGCTCGCGCGCGATTTCGGCGCGGCCAACGCGCCCGGACTCACCTCGATTCTGGCTGAATATTACCGGCTCAATTTCCAGCGCAAGCCGGAGCACGTGGGCTGGCCCACGAACAATTTGTTTTCCGCCGACGAAGCGGTGCAACGGCTGGCGGCGTGGCGGAAATTGTCCGCGCGCGCGGACGCCATGGAAAAGAAACTGTCGCCGGAGTCACACGACGCCTTTTTTGAACTGGTCGGTTATCCGGTCAAAGCGGCGGCGGCGATGAATGAAAAATGCCTCGCCGGTTCGGTGGCGGCCGGAGACGAAATCCGCCGGCTCACGGAGGTTTATAACAACCAGATTGCCGGTGGAAAATGGCGCGGCATCATGTCCGCCAATCCCCGCGGCCAGGTTGATCTGGGGGTGCCGGTCCCGGCCAACGAAAACACGGTTCCGAGCCGCCGGCCCGATTCCGCAACAACCAACTTTCCCGGCGCCGATTTTGTGGAGCGTGATCACCGGGTGGTCATGGAAGCCGAACATGCCTCGGCTTTCATTCCGGGCAAAAACACCCGTTGGCGGAAAATCACCGGACTGGGTTACAACGGCGAAGCCGTTGCGGTTTTCCCGGCGCTGGCGCCGGTCTGTGACACGCCGGAGAAAATCCGGCGCGAATCGCCGTGCCTGCAATACGCCGTCGGAATCGAACATCCCGGCGATTGGAAATTCATCGTGCGCGCTCTGCCGACGTTTTCGGTCGAGGCGGGCAAGCCGCAGCGGTATGCGATTGCCATGGACGATGAGCCGCTGAGAATTGTTTCCCTGCCGGCCTCGCAGAGCGAGACCGACCGGCAGTGGCAGGAAAACGTTTTGCGCAACGCGGCGCTGACCTCGAGCATCCATTCCATCGCCCAGCCCGGCCGGCACACGCTGAGGCTTTGGATGGTGGATCCGGGCATCGTGCTGGACGCGATTGAACTGGAAGGCGCCGGCGCGCCGGACCCCGGTTACACCTGGCCGGCGGAATCCGGAAACTTGAACTGATAATAATCATAATCTGTTCGCCCTCGAGAAATGTTGCAGCCGTCCCCCATTGCGGGATCAGTCCGCGTACTCCATGCCGGGTGAAGATCGGCGCCGGCTCACGGCGGCGGTTGCAATTCCGCCTTCGGTGTTGCGCGGTTCCGGATTTCGCCGTTATTATGTTGCGCCCATGAAACGAAAAATCGTTCTTTCACTGTTGCCGGTTTTGTTTGCGTCCCTGCTGCTCGCCGGCTGCACTTCCACCCGGACCACGACGCTTTCCCGGATTTGCCCGGTCAAAATGGACGGGTTGTTTTACGAGACGGCCGCCGGCCGGACACCGCTCCCGCCCATTCCTTTCACCATGACACCGGATGGCCCGGGCCAGCAGGCGGGAATCACCATGCCCGACGGGCGGATGGTGAAAATCTCCGTGAAACCGGATGGGAACGACTTCTCCATCCGGCTTTCTGCGACGCCGGACGCGGACATCGTCAAGTGGGGATTGGCCGTGGACGCCGGGCCGAAGGAATACTTCACCGGCCTGATGGAGCGCGTCGTGGACGGACCGCAGACGAATTCGTGGGCGACGAACATCACCGCCGCGATGAACCTGCGCGGCGAGACCGTGGACATGATCGTCAAGCCGACGCTGTCGGTTTACGCCCCGTTTTACCTTTCGTCGCGCGGCTATGCGGTTTTTGTGAAGGGATACTGGCCGGGCCGTTTTGACTTTTGCGCGAGCGATCCAAAACGGGTGAAGATTGAATTTGAAGGCCCGTCGTTCGAGGCAAAAATCTACACCGCCAACAATCCCGCCGCGCTCGTGCGCGCGCACGCGCTCGACGCCGGGCCGCCGTTCCTGCCGCCCAAATGGATGTATGGCACCTGGCGCTGGCGCGATGAAAACACGCAACGGACAAATTATTACGACGGCACGCCCGTGACCGGCCCGTTCAACTCCGAATTCATGGAGGACGTTTTGTTGATGAAGGCCTACGGTATTCCCCTCGGCATTTACTGGATGGACCGCCCGTGGGGCCCCGGCCCGGATGGTTACGATGACTTCGAGATTGATACCAACCGTTTGCCGAATTTTGCCGAATCCATCAAGTGGCTCAACGGGCAAAACGCGCAGATGTTCCTGTGGATTGGACCGTATTTCCAGGGGCAAATGAAAACGAACGCGCTCGACCGGGGCTGGACGCTGGTCAGCGCCGGCCAAAAGCCGGCCAAGAGCAATTATCCTCTGGCGGATTTCACCAATCCTGAGGTTAAAAAATACTGGCAGGACGGCGTCGCCAAGCTGCTGAAACTCGGCGCCGCTGGTTTCAAAATGGATCGGGCGGAGGAGGATATTCCGGAAAGCGGACCCTACAAGGTTTTTGACGGCCGGAGCATCCGCGAAAATCGCAATGCTTATCCGGTCATGTATCTTAAAGCGGCCTATGATGTTGCCGAACAATATCGCGGCGACGACTTCGTCTGCATGCCGCGCGCGGCCTACACGGGCAGCTCGGCTTACGGCGTTTTCTGGGGGGGCGACATCGGCGGCACGCAGGAAGGTTTGCGCGCCGAAATCATCGCCGTGCAGCGCGCCGCCGTGATGGGCTATCCCAACTGGGGCTCGGACACGTGCGGTTACAACAGCCAATCCATGAACACGGAAGTCTGCGGGCGCTGGCTCGGTTTCAGTTGCTTCACGCCCATCATGGAAGTGGGGCCGACCACCAATCGCGCGTTCTGGTATTTTCACAATCCGCCGAGCTATGACGCGAAGTTGATCGCCATCTGGCGGCTTTACGCCCGCCTGCACACCCGGCTGGCCGACTACAGCTTTGAACAGGCGAAAATTGCCCACGAAACCGGCATGCCCATCGTGCGCCCGCTGTTTCTGGTCGAACCGAAGGCGCCCGCCGCGTGGTCGAACTGGTGGACGTATCTTTACGGCCCGGACATTCTGGTCTCGCCCATCTGGCAAAAAAACCAGCGAACGCAGGAGGTTTATCTGCCCTCCATCAGCCAATGGCGCGACGCGTGGCATCCCGACAAAATTTACGACGGCGGCCAGACCATCACCGTCAACGCGGACCTGCATCAAATGCCGATCTTTGTCAGCGTCGGCTCGAATGTCGAACTCGGCGATTTGAACCAGGAATGGACCGACGCCGTCGTCGCCGCGAACACGCGCCCGGACTTGAAAGCGCTCGACGCCGAAGTCCGCGAGTGGTTTGACAAGGAATATTCGGGCAAGGCAACCAGTCACGAATAATTGCGGCCGGTTTTACCTGATCTGTGCCGGCGCCACCGCGGTTAAAGTCACCGGCCCCAACAGGCCGCAATCCGTCAGCGGCCAACCCGACGCATTGAATGGTTTGTAATCCAGGTTGACGAAATTGATGTCGTGGAATGTTTTCCAGGGCACGCCGCGGCGATCCAAATCGCGAATGCGGTTGGCAGCGACGCTGGCGACTTCGATTTCCAGTACGTTGCCTTTCGGTTTCAGATTATCCACCAGCACGCAAAACGGCGGCGTGATGAGCGTACCGTAATTCTTGCCGTTCAATTTCACCCGGGCGCTCTGGCGGACGTCGCCAAGGCTGAGGGCGAAAGGTTGGAGTTCACGCTTTAGCGTGTCCGGGGCAACCTGAAGGTTGAACTCCAACGTGTATTTCGCCGTGCCGGCGAAGGCTTGGGTATTCGTATCGGGAAACGTTGTCCACGAGGCGAGTTTCGTTGTCTGAAAATCCGCCGGCAATGTTGGGCCACCTTGGATGAATTTCACATTCCATGAGCCGTTGATATCAACCGGCTGGCCGTTGGTCTGCCAGCAATCCCAAGCCGGGTCTTCCACTTTTTTATCGGCAAAAGCGCGGAGAATCACGGATTGGCCGGCGGCGAGCTGCAGATGCACTTCCGTTAAGTTTCCAGCGCTCTGCCGAGACGCCGCCAAGCCGGAATTGCCGGTCATCGGGTCCAGAATAACGACGGATTTTGCGGAGCGGCCAAGCGTAACCCAACCGTCAGAATTGGTTCCGCTGCGATTGGCGATAAAGTAATGCCAGCCGCCGTCAAATGAGCGGCGCACATAAGAAAGTCCGCGCGATACCATCGTCTCGCCTTTGGCGCCAATATGACTACGCCACATATTCGACGAGGTGGCTATCATCACCGAGCCATAACCGGTTGTGGCGAAAGGGACATTCAAAGCGGTAACTCCATATTTAATTTCCCTAAGTTTATCCCGGAATTTTGTCCGTTCTGAATTACTTGCCCCGGAAACATCCAACGGAAGTTTTTCTTCAAAAACCACCGCCGCGCCTTTGTCAGCCAGCGCGAGCAGTCGCTTGAAGGTTTCCAGTGGCATGAATTTACATTCCGGCACGACGATGACCGAATAATTTCCGCCGGGCATCTGGATTTTTCCGTCAGCGACCTTGGCGCCTCGCAGTTGCCGGTCGGAGACGTAATCGAAGGCGTAGCCGCAGTTCCAAAGTTCATGCGCTGTCTTTCCGATGGGTTGGTTTTCGAACCAGACTTGCTGCGACTCGATCTTCAGTGGCAACAAATGATTGGTTGGTGTGCTCCAGTAATCGTAAATCGGCCAGTAGAGCAGGATGTCATTGTCCGGTTTGCCGGACTGCAGGATGGACTGGCAGCGCGCGACGTAGTCGTTGAGCGCGGGCGCGTCGCGCCAGATGGGATTGCGCGGGTTCATTTCCGTCGAAGCATAAAACACCCAGCCCGGCCAGCCGGCGTCGTCCGGCGAATAACAGGTGCCGTGATAAAAAGCGTGGTTGACCCCGGAAAGGAACAATTCGTCCACGAGTGACTTCATTTCGCCGAGCGTCACGGTGAAATGTTCCGCGAGCCACGTGCCGGTCTCGGCGCTGACGAGCGGTTTGCCGGTGACGTGCGCGGCGGACGAGGCGAATTTGGAAACCAGCGGATTTCGATTGGTGCGGTTCATTTCCGTTTCCGGAATGTCGGCAGTGGCATAGAGATCCAGCAGATTGCCCGGCGCGCCGTGCGCCTGGTAGCGCGTGATGAAACCGTGCTCGTGCGACCGCGCAGTCCAGAGCGGCATTGATTCTTCTATCATGAGATCGGAGGCGGTTTCGCGGTAATCGGATTTGACACGGGCGGCGTGGTCGTCGGTGTTTGTGCCGAAGAGCGCGGGCAGTTCGGTTTGCAATTTGTAGCCGCGCCGCTTTTCAAACTGCGTGAAAAAATCCGGCGCCCAGTCGGATTTGTATTCGTAGGAATCCTGGTATTGGGCCCGCGGTTTTGGGCCGTTGTAACCGGCAAAAACATCGCTGAAGCGGCATAGATAATTGCTCATCGCCGGCAGATAAAACGGGTTCAGCATCCAGCCTTCACCGCCGGGCGCGGCGCGCTTGACCTTCTGGCCGGACGGTTTTTGCGAGATCGCATACACGCGCCAGAAGCCGCCGGGCGCAGTCCAATCCACCTCGCCGGTAGCGGATATTTTGTCCGTCAACTCAACCGATCTTCCGTCCGGCGAAAATGCAACCAGCGCTTGAATCTCATCCCGCTTGAATTTTTCCTTGAGCCTTTCGCCTGTTGCCAGATCAAAGGTCTTTACCACGACGCTGGCGTTGGCATCGCGGTCGGAGACATCCGGTCCGCCGAAGCACCAGCCGGTGCCGGTGGTCATGTCCACGCCCAGGCCCAGACGGTGCGCCTCGGAAACGGTGTAACCCAGCATCTCCATCCATTTTGGACCGAGATAGCTGATGTAATTCGATTCCCAGCCTTTCGCGCCGTAAATCGGAATGATGTGGACGCCGCCCAGCCCGGCGTCGTGGTAACGCTGCAATTCACGGGTGAGATTCGTCCGGTCCACCGCGCTGCCCATCCACCACCAATAAGTCCACGGACGGGTTTGGGAGGTAATTCCAGGCCAGGCCAGGGAATCATCGGAGGCTGGCGTCGTTGTGGCCATCCCGGTGAAAATCAGCAGGGAAAGCGCGTAAAGGATACTGCGTGTGTCGAACTGTTGCATGAATTGATCCGACGGCGGTTTAACTGGCGCATCCGGCAGGACTCGAACCTGCAACCTTCTGATCCGAAGTCAGAAGCTCTATCCAATTGAGCTACGGATGCCTGCACGCCATTGTGCCGGTTTGGCGGCGGCAATAAAGCGGATTTATCGCGACGGAATTATATGAAGGCGGATTCGCGCGCCGGTTGACTTGACGAATGGGTTTGTTAGCGTGGCGCAGCATCATGGTGAAAAAACCGCTTTCACGTCTCATTAAAATTTTGACCGGCGTTTACGGCGGTGCGGAAAGTGAGTTGAGCCGGCTCGAGCGGTTCGCACACCTTTGCGCGCTGGTCATCCGGAGTTTCGTGCGCAACCGCTGTCCCGTCCGTGCGGCGGCGCTGTCCTACACGACGCTGCTGGCGCTCGTCCCGTTGCTCGCGGTGGCCATCGGCGTCACCAGCAGCCTGCTCAAAAACGAAGGCGAGGAAAAAATCTACCGGGCGATTGACAAACTGGTCACCAACTTCGTGCCGCCCGCAACACTCAACACCAATGACCAGGCGGTTTCACTCAATCTCAACCCCGGCATGCCGGCGGCATTGACACCCACGAATTCCATCGCCCAAACCAATGTGGTCGCGGCCGGCGCGGGCGATACCGGTGGCGACACGCGGGCCACCGCGCAAAAGGAAGCCGCCCAATATATTCATAAATTCATCCAGAACACCCGGACCGGCACGCTCGGCGTGATCGGCATGTTGTTACTGATCTATGTGGCTATTCAAATGCTCGCGAACATCGAAGATACGTTCAACGACATCTGGGGCGTGACCCGCGGACGGAACTGGCTGCTTCGGATCGTGCTGTATTGGACGACCATCACGCTGGGTCCGCTCGCCATTGTTGCGGCGCTGGGATTGACCGGCGGCTTGCATCTGCAAACCACCAGAAATCATGTGGTCCAAATGCCGTTCATCGGCGGCCTGATTTTCGAACTTCTGCCGCTGGTGGTGTTGTGGCTGACCTTCGCGCTGGTTTATCAGGTCGTGCCGAACACCCGGGTCCGCTTCGGCGCGGCATTGGTCGGTGGTATCGTCGGCGGGTCGTTGTGGCATTTGAACAACCTCTTCGGTTTCCTCTACGTTTCCCGCTTCGTTTCCAACAGCAAGATTTACGGCAGCCTCGGTCTCATACCCGTATTCATGATCGGGATTTATTTTTCCTGGCTGATCCTGCTCTTCGGCGCCCAGGTCGCCTATGCCTTCCAAAATCGCGCGGCGTATCTGCAGGACAAATTGGCGGAGAACGTCAACCAGCGCGGACGCGAATTCGTCGCGTTGCGGCTGATGACGTGCATCGGGCAGCGGTTTCAGCGCGGCCTGCCGCCGGTCACCATCCAGGAAATATCCACCGAACTGGGCATTCCCACCCGGCTCGCGCAACAGGTTTTGCACACGCTCCTCGCCGCGCAGCTCGTCACTGAAACCGCCGGCGCCGAATCCGCCTACGCCCCGGCGCGCCCGCTGGAGGCCATCAACGCCCACCACATTTTACAAGCCATGCGCACCGGCAGCGGACAGGACCTGCCCTCGCACGATGAACCGGTGCGGGCGGAAGTTTACGGTGAATTTGCGCGCATCGAGGAAGCCGAGCGCCAGGCCGCCGAGTCCGTCACCATGCTCACGTTGGTCAACCATGCCCAGGCGCGGCTGGAAATCGCGCCCCCGTCCGCGTCCAAGCCCGACTCCACCGCTGATAACGGCCGGAAAGGTTCTTCATGATCATCGGCGTGCCCAAGGAAATCAATGAGCGGGCGTATCGCGCACTGAAGCGCACGGGATGAAATCGGAGAAGCCGAAGCTGTAGAATGCAAATCGAGACCGAAATAAAAAATTAGGACAGGTAGGTTATATGAAATTACAATCCAGCGTTTTGACTGCAATTTTGTTTGTAACCAGCTTCCTTGGCTTTGGGAGCAAGTGCCATGCAGGTGACAACCCGTTTAGCTCGCCAGACCACATAGACAAATCCGACAAAGTCATTGTTTATAAAATTAGAATATCAGACGCAAACTCGTTGAGAACTGGTAAGCTTTTTCACAATTATACAATCGTCGCCGAATCGAGTGAAATTCCTTTTGAAATGAGGACAAACCTTTTTGAAATCTTCAAACGCGCTGACCCGTTTATTGAACTGAATAATAAAGCCTTTATTGCGCCATGTCTGTTCGTCCCGATAATTGGCATCTCATTTGAAATTAGTGGCAAAAAAGTTGACGCGGTGGTGTCTTTTGACTGCCAAAAAATAATTTGTTTTGACGATAAATCGCAAATCTCGGCTTTAGAAATGTCGAAAATTCGAAGTGATCTGCTGGTGCAATTAAAGACTATTTTGCCTAAAGATGAGGAATTGCAGTCATTAAAATGAATATGGTTTGCTGCTGCACCGCCGGGCGAAGGCCGTGCAGTAACGCGGCCTTACCGGGCATCAAAGTTTCCCGATGAACCGTTTCAGCCGCACCATCGCTTCCTTGAGATTATCCATGTTGGTCGCGTAGGCGCAGCGGATGAAACCTTCGCCGCACTCGCCGAAAGCAGTGCCCGGCACCGCAGCCACCTTCTCCTCATTCAGCAGCCTCAATGAGAAGTCCTTCGACTTCAGGCCGAACTTCGCCACGCTTGGAAATGCGTAGAACGCGCCGAGCGGACGGTGACATTCGATGCCCATTTCTTTAAAGGCAGCGGCAATGAAATTCCGGCGGCGACGGTATTCGTTCACCATTTCGCCAACGTCCGAATCCGGTCGGGCCAAGGCTTCAATCGCGGCTTTCTGGCCCATGGAAGAGGCGCAGAGCATCGTGTATTGATGGATTTTCATCATCGCCTCGACAAGTTCCGCCGGACCGCAGGCGTAACCGAGTCGGTAACCGGTCATTGCCCAAGCTTTGGAAAATCCATGCAGAAAAATTGTGCGATCGCGCATACCCGGCAGGCTCACGATGCTTGTGTGCGGCGAGTCATAGGTCAGTTCGCCGTAAATTTCGTCGGTGACGACGATGAGGTCGCGCTCGCGGGCGAACGCGGCGATGTCCTCCAAATCCTGCCGGCCCATGACCGCGCCGGTCGGGTTGTTCGGAAAATTCAGCATCAACACCTTCGTCTTCGACGTCACCTTCGCTTCGAGCATCGCGCGCGTGAGGCGAAATCCGTTTTTTGGCTTCGTTTCGACGGCCACCGGCACACCTTGCGCGAACAAAATCGTGGCCCGATATGACACGTAGCACGGCTCGTGGTAAAGCACCTCGTCACCGGGTGTGATCAGCGCGCGCAGGGCGAGGTCCAGCGCCTCGCTCACGCCAACGGTGATGAGGATTTCGTCGTCCGGATTGTATTCCGCACCGAATTTTTTGCCGACGTATCTGGCCAGCACCTTGCGGAGTTCGAGATAGCCGTAGTTGCTGGTGTAATGCGTCACGCCGCGTTCGAGTGCGAACATGGTGGATTCCCGCACGTGCCAGGGCGTGTCAAAATCCGGCTCGCCAATGCCGAGGCTGATCACGTCCTTCATCGTGCTGACGATGTCGAAGAAGTCGCGGATGCCCGAGCGCGGGATGTCGCGCACCGTTGCGTTGACGCGATTACGGAGCGACACTGAGTCTTTCTTCTGCATGGCCGGATTCCATCAGCACGCCGAGGCGCTTGTAGGTTTTGAGCATGAAATGGGTGGACGTGGAGAGCACGCCTTCGAGCGGCGACAGCCGTTCGCTGACGAACGCAGCCACTTCGCGCAGGTTGCGGCCCTCGATGAACAGCAGCACGTCATAGGTGCCGCTCATGAGATATGCCGAGCGCACCTCGGGAAAACGGCTGATGCGGGCGGCGACGGTGTTGAATCCGCCTTCACGCTGGGGCGACACCTTGACCTCGATGACTGCGGTGACGGTATCGAGGTTCAGCTTGTCCTCGTTCAAAATGGCCTGGTAGCCGCGGATGACGCCGTTCTTTTCGTATTTGGCGATGCGCTCGTTCACCTTCGCGACAGTGGTGTTCAGCATCTTCGCGATGTTTTCGCGCGACTCGGTCGCGTTGGCCTGCAAAATTTTCAATAGTTCATCCATAATTCACCTCGGGGTGAGAATTGCAGGGAGGGTAGCGGCTTCTGGCGGATTGGTCGAGCAGAATGCAATCAAGGTCACTTTGCCTGCTTGGTCCAGAAATCCTTCTCCCAGAAAGGTTCCTCGCTGAAATCGCCATGCACCATCGGGTTGTCGGGAAACTTGTCCCGCGGTCACATGGCAGTTGGATGTTCCATTTATTTTTTGTCCAGTGGCAGGCGGACCGTCACGGTTGTCAGTTTGGACGGCATGGATTCAATTTTTACGGTCCCGTCATGCGCGGAAACGATCCATTTGGCGATACTCAGGCCGAGGCCGCAACCGTCCACCGCGGGGCTGTGCGCCGGGTCGCCGCGATAGAACCGGTCGAAGACGCGCGGCAAAACTTCCGGTGGAATGCCCGGGCCGGTGTTGGCGATGGTGAATTCCGCAGCGTCATCAGTCCGGCGCAAACCCATCGTCACCCGGCCTTGCGGCTGGTTGTATTTGACGGCGTTGTCCGCGAGGTTCAGCAACAATTGCCGCAGCCGGTGGCGGTCGCCATTCACCGTATTTTCCTCGCAACCGGCCAGTTCCACCTGAATGCCCTGCGGCTCGGCCAGAATTTGCGCATCGGCAAAATTGTCACGCACGAGTTCGTCCAGCCGCACCGGCTCCACCTTCAAGGCAACCTGTCCCGCATCGGCCTTGGCCAGCAGCGTGAGGCCGTCCACGATGCGCGCCAGGCGGCACAATTCGTCGAGCAGGCTGGCGGTGCGTTCGCGTTCGGCGGGCGCGAGCGATTCATCACGCAGGGCGGTCTCGGTTTCACCGCACAAGATCGTCAGGGGTGTTTTGAGTTCGTGCGAGGCGTGCAGCGTGAATTCGCGGGTGCGGTTGAAAGAGTCGTCGAGCCGCGCCAGCATGCCGTTAAAAACCTCGGTCTGGCGGTCCAGTTCGTCGCCGTTCCGGGTGCGGGGCAGCGGGTCGCGGAGATTGCTTTCGTGGATTTTTTCCACGGCATCGGTCAGTTTTGTCATTGGGGCGAGCGCCCGGCGGGTCAGCCACCAACCGCCGAGCAAGCCCAGCAAAACCGCCGGCAGACCCACTTGAAAGACCATTTCGCCGGTTTCGGCCAGGGCGTGTTCCGACGGTTCCCGGCGATGTTCGTGATGATAGCGTTCCAGAATTTCCTGGTAGGTTCCAAAGCCGGTCACGAGCAGCGACGCCGTCAGAACCCCGGCGTACCAGAGCGTAAGCCGCGTGCGGATGGTCATGGCTGTTCCCTCAGGACGTAACCCGTCCCGCGAACGGTGTGGAGCAGCTTGGGTTCGAAATTGGCGTCAATTTTCTCGCGCAACCGCCGGATATAAACGTCCACCAGGTTCGTGCCGGGATCGAAATCGTAGTCCCAGACCTTTTCAATGATGGTCATCCGCCCACAAATGCGTCCGGCATCGCGCATCAAAAATTCCAGCAGCCGGTATTCGCGCGCGGTCAATTCGATGTCCGCACCGCCGCGCTGCGCCCGGTGCGTGATCGTGTCCAGCGTCAGGTCCGCCACCCGCAACACGATGGTTTTTTTTTCACCGCCCCGCCGCGTCAAGGCCCGTACCCGCGCAACCAATTCGGCCAGTTCAAACGGCTTGGGCAGGTAATCGTCCGCGCCGGCATTCAATCCTTCGACCCGCTCGTTGACCTCGCCGCGCGCGGACAGGAGCAGGACGGGCGTGGTGTTTTTGCGCTCGCGCAACTGACGCAGCACGCTCAGGCCGTCGCGGCCCGGCAGCATGATATCGAGCACGATGCCGTCAAAGGGTGTGGCCCGCGCCGCAGCCAGGGCGTCATCGCCGTTGTGGCAGACATCCACGGCAAAGCCTTCGGACTGCAGCGCCTTGCGGACAAACGACGCCGTCTTCTTTTCGTCTTCAACCACCAGCACGCGCATAAGGAAGATTAAATAATGAATGAAAAAACCCAACGATTAAACCGGCTGCCGCTACCTTGCTTCGTGCGATTTCAACAACAGTTCGGTGGTGCCTTCGATTTCCTTCACGCAACCCACGCCCGGCGCATATAACTTGTATTCTATTGAGCCGTCAGAGGCATTTTCCCTGATTTTGACGCAATCGTGATAAGTCCCCGCCGGCACGGTCACGGTTTCGGAAACGGAAACCACCCTGTCCTTTTCCTGGGTGATATGCAGCACGTCCTCGGCCCGGAACTCGTCGCCGGCCCGCGGAGCAGCTGGCAGGAGGACGCCCGGATGCGGGGTGTCTTTGCCCCACAACCACGCACCCCATGGCCGACAACCCGGCCGTCTTTGTATTCGTCCACGTCCTCCCCGAGGTAATAAACCGCGCCCGCGTCGTCCTGCGCAAAAAAGTCCAGCGTCACCTCCGTCAGTTTGCCGTTTTCATAGTCGCGGTCCTCCACCACCAGTGCCTCAACGGTCTGGCCGCCGACCTCGAATGTTTTGTGTAATTCCGGCTTTGCGGTGCGTTCGACGCGATCAGATTTATTTTCAAGAACGTCCCGCTTCAAGGACGCCAATGGCAGGTAGAGATGGGTGATGGCTCGGGGATGGGAAAACCGCGGCGTCCCCTTCTGCGCGCAGTCCCCCGAACTGACGCCCGCGCAGCCGGTCAATACCAGCACGCCCGCCGCTGCGAATGCCATTCCCCAATCCACCCCCCCTTCAACCGGCATGTTATTTCCCCATGCCATACACCAGGATTTTGAAGCTGTCCGGGACCATCTTGCCGCGCCGCTGGCCTTCGGCGGGCGCCTCGAATTTGGCGGCCGCCAGGAAGATTTTGTGCGTCTTGGGATCGAGCGCCATCGTGCGCGAGCCGTGCTGGGTTTCCAACGTCTGCACAACGGTGAGTTTGTCCGGGGTGTCTTCATGCGCAATCGTGACCGTTCCATCACCGCACGAAGCAAAGGCGAATCCGGTTCCCGGATCAAACGCATTGGCATCCACTCCCTCCCCGATGGGCACTGAGGCGATGACCTTGCCGGTGGTGCTGTCCATCATCACCATCGTTTTGCTGCCGCCACATCCGAGGAACAGCCGGTGATTTTTCAAATCAATCGCCATGCCGGAAGCTTCCTCGCCTGGCGCGATCGGCCAGTTGGTGACGACCTTATGCGACTTGGTGTCAATCACGGCGACCTCATTTTTGTCTTCGAGGTTGTTGTAAACGCGGCCTGCTGCCGGGTCGGCCTGCGCAAACTCCGGCTTGCCGCCGAGCGGAATGGTGGCCACCACCTTGCCGGCTTTTACGTCCACCACGGTGGCCGACTGGCTGCGACCGTTGAACAGCCAGGCTTCCTTCTGCCCCGATTCATAGAGCATCCCGTCGGGATTCTTGCCGGTGTCCACCTTCGAACGCGTTTCCAGCGTCTCCAGGTCCACGATGCCGGCCTTGTCCTCGCGCCCGTTGCTGGTGACGCCCAACCCGAGATCATGGGCGATGGCGATGCCGTGGACGCCTGGCGTGTTGGTGATTTCACCGACGACTTTGCCGATGATGAGGTCAAAGACCACAACCTTGGTCCCGTGCGATACATAGAGGCGATGCCCCGCCGAATCCACCGTCAGGTAATCCCAGCCGCCTTCGCCGCCGATTGGAATTTCCGTGATGAGATGATAAGGCCCGTCGGCGCGGCAAACCGCAACGGCCAGGCTGAACAGAACTGACAATAGTATTTTTTTCATAACGCGAATCCTTTTGGTTGAACGTGGTTTCTTTGGATATGCCATAAATCCACTGTAGCGTCGAGCCTCTGGCTCGAAATCGGCGCACAGTGCCGGCTCCCACAGCCAAATCATGACACTTCCTGTTTACTTTTTCTCCCCGGCTGATTCCTTGGCTTCGCTTTCCGCCGATTCTTTCTCGACGGAAACCACGTCACCGGTGATGGCATCCACGTTCACTTCCGTGATGTCCTTGGTATCCGGCGTGGTGAGGTCAAACGACCAGACCAATTTGCCGTGTTCCTTTTCGATTTCCGCTTCCCTTACCGTGCTGTTCGGAACCTTGGCCAGCGCGGTCTTTTGGGCGTCGTCCTTGCTGACCTTGGCTTGGGCCATCAGCCTGGCCTGTTTGGCTTCCTTGTGTTGCTTTTCACATTTCTCCGAGACGCAACCGGTCAACAGCCCGGCGGCGATGATGGCGAAGAGAGAATACAATATGGATTTTTTCATGGCATGGTTTGATTTTATGTTTTTGGTTTTAAAAATTGAAACGCCACCATGAAACCCGCCGAACATGAACCCCCACTGAACGGCGGATGACAGTTTTGTCATTTGCCGGCCTGGTTTTGTATTGTGGTTACCGCAGCGGCAGCGCGCCGAACTCGTTCGTTTCCCCATGCGGTTTTCTTTTACCAAGCAGGACAATCCGGGACGACAAATCCTTTTTTACATCGGTAACCGCCGCCGGCGGACGCCTTTGTCCCACCCCAAACCCGGCCGCCCGAACCCTTAAAAAACCGGTTGACAGATATTCGATATGAATATATCGTTACTTTAATAACGATATTAATGGAGCGATATTGTAGCCGCAGGCGGCCATTTCGCCCGGAAAGAACACAACATGAAGACGGCAACAACGAATGATGAACTGGAAACGATGATCGGGGCGGCGGCGCAGGCCCAGCGGGCCTACGCGGAGTTCCGCCAGGAACAGGTGGATGAAATTTTCCGGCGCGCGGCCTTTGCGGCCAACGACGCGCGGATTGATCTGGCCCGTCTGGCGGCCTCCGAAACCGGCATGGGCGTGATGGAGGACAAGGTGATCAAAAATCACTTCGCCGCCGAATACATTTACAACAAGTACAAAAACACCCCGACCTGCGGTGTCATCGAGCGGGACCTGTCCTTCGGCATCGAGAAAATCGCCGAGCCGGTCGGAGTGCTCGCCGGCATTGTGCCTACCACCAATCCGACGGCCACCGCCATTTTCAAGGCGCTGCTGGCGTTGAAGACGCGCAACGCCATCATCTTTTCACCGCATCCGCGCGCCGCGCGCAGCACGGCCGAGGCGGCCCGGGTCATCCACGAGGCGGCGGTGGCCGCCGGCGCGCCGCCGGGATTGATCGGCTGCATCAACAAACCCACCGCGGAATTGTCCCAGCGGCTGATGCAGCATCCGTGTGTCAATTTGATCCTGGCCACGGGCGGTCCGGGCATGGTGAAGGCGGCATATTCCTGCGGCAAACCCGCCATCGGCGTCGGCGCCGGCAACACGCCGGCGGTCATTGATGAGTTTGCGGACGTGCGGATGGCGGTCAGCTCCATCCTGATGAGCAAGACGTTCGACAACGGCGTAATCTGCGCGTCGGAACAGTCGGTCATCGTGGTGCGCGCGCTTTACGAAGCCGTGCGACAGGAATTCATCGCCCGCGGCGCGGTCATCCTGACGCCGGAACAGCGCGACAAGCTTGGCGCCATCCTGCTGAAGAAGGGCGGCATCAATGTGGACATCGTCGGCCAGCCGGCGGCAAAAATCGCGGCCCTGGCCGGGTTCAAAGTTCCTCCGCTCGCCAAGGTTTTGATCGCCGAGGTGGAAAAGGTGGGGGCGGAGGAACCGTTTTCCTACGAAAAACTCTCGCCGGTCCTGGCGCTGTACGTCGCCGAGAGTTTCACTGTGGCCGTGGAGAAGGCCCGGGCGCTGGTCGAGTTCGGCGGCATCGGGCACACATCGGTGCTTTATACCGACCCGGCGCGGCGCGACCGCATCGAAACGTTCAGCGCCCGCGTGAAAACCGGCCGCGTGCTGGTGAACATGCCCAGCTCGCACGGCGCCATCGGCGACATCTACAACTTCCGGCTCGAACCGTCCCTGACACTCGGCTGCGGCAGCTGGGGCGGCAATTCCGTCAGCGAAAACGTCGGCGTGAAACATCTGCTCAACATCAAGACCGTCGCGGAAAGGCGTGAAAACATGCTCTGGTTCAATGTTCCTCCCAAGATTTATTTCAAGGCCGGTTCCCTCCCGCTTGCGTTGCGCGACCTCAAAGGCCACCGCCGCGCGTTCATCGTCACCGACAAACAGTTGTTCGACCTGCATTACGCCGACCGCATAACGCGGGTGCTGGATGAACTTAACATTGATCACGAGGTGTTTTCTGACGTGGAACCGGATCCGTCGCTGACGACCGTCCGGCGCGGGCTGGCGGTGATGAATATTTTCAAGCCGGACGTGATCATCGCCATGGGTGGCGGTTCGCCCATGGACGCCGCCAAGATCATGTGGCTGATGTATGAATATCCGGACGTCGAGTTCGAAGGGCTGGCGCTGCGGTTCATGGACATCCGCAAACGCATCTACGAATTCCCCGAGCTGGGACGCAAGGCCATGATGGTGGCCATTCCCACCACGTCCGGCACCGGCTCCGAAGTCACGCCCTTTGCCGTCGTCACGGACGATCGCACGGGCGCGAAATATCCGATTGCGGACTACGAGCTGACGCCGGACATGGCGATCATTGACTCGGAGCTGGTCATGAACATGCCGCAGAAACTGACGGCTTATTCGGGCATTGACGCCCTGACCCACGCCATCGAGGCAATGGTGTCGGTGTTGTCCACGGAATACACCAACGCCATGGCGCTCGAGTCCATCCGGCTGTTGTTCAAATATCTGCCGGACGCCTACCGCAACGGCGCGGCGGACCCGCGCGCGCGGGAGAAGGTGCATCATGCCGGGACGATGGCCGGCATGGCGTTCGCCAACGCCTTTCTGGGCATCTGCCATTCCATGGCGCACAAGCTCGGCGCGGCGTTTCATCTGCCGCACGGGCTGGCAAACGCGCTCTTGATCAACACCGTCATCCGCTATAATGCTACGGACGTGCCATTCAAACAGACCAGCTTCCCGCAATACACCTACCCGACGGCGAAGGCCCGGTACGCGCGCATTGCGGACCATCTGGGACTGGGTGGCAACACGCCCGATGAAAAGGTTGACCGCTTGGTCGCGGAAATCACCAAACTGAAGAAGGCACTGGGTCTGCCAGCCTCGATCCGCGAAGCCGGAGTTGCTGAAAAGGAATTCCATGCGCAACTGGACACGGTGGCGGCCAATGCCTTTGACGACCAATGCACGGGCGCGAATCCCCGGTATCCGCTGATACCGGAGATCAAGGACCTGTTCCTACGTGCCTATGAAGGAAAAGACTGATTCCAAATCCCGCCGCGCCCGGCCATCGTCCGTCAACCCACAGACGGTGGTCGGC
>Ga0187851_10002161_pt1 | contig 17739 bp, 15 predicted proteins | sample June2016WEW_6_10_FD_132997 | JGI IMG/M metagenome (GOLD analysis project Ga0187851, IMG submission 132997) | Peatland microbial communities from SPRUCE experiment site at the Marcell Experimental Forest, Minnesota, USA - June2016WEW_6_10 | ecosystem: Environmental > Terrestrial > Soil >...
CCCAGGATGATCACCGTGATGGCCGCAAAGACGAACTGGAAGTAGACCATCGAGCTGAGCGGGAAGCGGAGCGGCGGCATCAGCCCGTTGAGGAGCGGGATGTGCGCCTGCGTCTCCAGGCTGCTGGCGCTCAGCACCGTGCCCGGCTGGCCCACCACGGTCCCGATCCCCGGGTGCCCGAAGCTCATGTTGTAGGCGAAGAGCGTCCACACGATGAGCGTCATCGCGAACGCGTAGAGCACCATCATGGCGGAGTTCACCGCCCACTTCCGCTTCATGATGCCCGCGTAGAGGATCGCCAGCCCCGGGACGCTCATCAACCCGACCAGGGTCGCCGAGGTGAGCTGCCAGGCGTTGTCACCCGAGTTGAGCCAGCTTGGATCTGGTACGAGTTGTGCCAGAAGCATCAGATCAGAACCTCCCCGTGCCGCCCGGTCTGGACGCCTGACTGTTCTCGTCGAGGCTACGGGGTGCCGGTGCAGCGGGTACATGTGCCGGCCGCACAAGCTGAATGGCCCTTTCGTTGTGCGGACACCGGGCTCCGACCGGTTTCAAGTGCGGGCGCCGGTCTGGCCTGGTGCGTTCCGCCCGCGCGTGCCCCCCGATGGCCCGGGCATAGACTGGGCTGAGTGTCGACACTCCACGGGGTTGAGCGGGTGAGCAGCGAGATCGCGGCCGCGGAGGCGGCACTCCGCTACAACATGCGCCCGCTCCTGGCGCATGCCCCCGAATCGCTGCGTGGCACCCTTCTGGAGCTGGGTGTCGATGCCGCCCTGGCCGTCGAATCCGATGCCCAGGCGATCGCCCTCGAGGGCCTCGCCCCCGAGCAGGCGCCGGGGCTGGAGCAAGCCACCCGCGCGGGCGGCGCCAGGATGGTCATCGGACCCGACATACGGCGAGCCGTGCTGTCCGGTCCGCCCGGATGCCTCGCCGGAGTGGCCACCCGCCTGGTCGTAGAGGGGCCGCCCCTCGACGATCTCGGCGGGGCGCTCGCGGCGGCGCTGGCCGGCGGCCGGCCGCGACCCCCGCTGCCCTGCGGGGACCGCGCTCTCCGTTTCGGTGCCCGGACCCTGATCATGGGGGTGGTCAACGCGACTCCCGACTCCTTCTCGGGTGACGGTCTCGCCGGCGACGTCGCCGCGGCGGTGGCCCTCGCCGAGAGGCTGGTGGCCGAGGGTGCCGACCTCATCGACGTCGGCGGCGAGTCCACCCGGCCCGGCTCCGATCCGGTGGACGCCGCCACCGAGTTGCGCCGGGTGCTACCGGTTCTGGAGGCTCTGGCCGGGCGGCTGGCGGTGCCGATCTCGGTGGACACCCGCAAGGCCGAGGTCGCGAGGGCCGCGATCGCCGCGGGCGCCGGCATGGTCAACGACATCTGGGGGCTGCGCGGAGATCCCGGGATGGCCACGGTTCTGGCCGCCGCGCCCGGGGTCGCCCTGGTGGCCATGCACAATCGCCGGGGCAGCCCGGAGGGCGAGCTGCTCGCCGAGGTGGGCCGAGGCCTGAGGGAGTCGCTTCTGATCGCGGCGCGTCACGGCATCGGCGCGGATCGGATCGTCATCGACCCGGGCTTCGGCTTCGGCAAGACACCGGGCCAGAACTTGGAGCTGGTCCAGCGCCTCGGGGAGCTGGACGGTGTCGGACGCGCGCTGCTCCTCGGAGCCTCTAGAAAGTCGACGATCGGCCTGGTGCTCGGGGGGGCCCCGCCGGAGCTGCGCCTGGAGGGGACGCTGGCGCTCTGCGTCATCGCCGTGGCGGCCGGCGCGGAGATCGTGCGTGTCCACGACGTCGCCGAGGTCCGGCGAGGTCTCAGCGTCGCGGACGCGGTGCTGCGCGAGGTCCCGGAGGCGGTGCGGTCGGCGCGGGCTCCCGGGCGCACCGGGTGAGCGGCAGCCCAACCGCGTCCGAATGGGGCTGGATCGCGCTGGGGTGCAACGTCGGCCATCGCGGGCGCGCTCTCGAATGCCTGCGGGCCGGCCTGGTCGCCTCGGGAATCCGCGTCGAGCGCGCCTCCGGGGAGATCCTCACCCGGCCCGTCGGCGTGATCTCCCAGGGTGACTTCCACAACCAGGTTCTCCTGGCCCGCAGTCCCGAGCCCTGGCCGGCCGAGCGCTGGCTGGACGTGTGCCTGGCGGCGGAGGTGGGCTGTGGCCGCCGCCCGACCTACCGCTGGGGCCCGAGGCGTGCCGACGCCGATCTCATCCTCCTGGGCCGCCACGGCGAGGTCGTGAGCCCAGGCTCTCCCACCGTTCCCCATCCCGGGCTGCCCGACCGCCCTTTCTGGCACCGCCTCATCGCCGAGATCGACCCGGCCGTCGCCGTGGCGTGCCTCGGCTGATCGCTCTGCCGGCACCCTCAGATGGGGAGGCGATCGGCCAGTTGAGGGATGAGGCGGAGGGCGTTCTGCACCTGGTGCGCGATGCCCTCGAAGTCGGGCGGCCGTTCGAAGTCGAGGAGCCAGGAATGCTCCGCCGTGAACTTCTCGACCAGCGTGGTCGTGCCCAGTGAGGCGATCCCGACATGGACGGAGGGACGGTCCTCGTCGCGAAAGATCTTGGCCAGCAACTCCTGAACGGTGTCCACCCAGGCGGAGACCTCGGCGACGTTGTGCAGCTCGTAGCCTCCGTCGCCCAGGATGAACTCGGCCTCCAGCTCGACGAAGGGCTGGGGAGGGAGCTGGTGGTGGGGGCAGTCCTCGGCCTCCTCGTCGTCGTGGTAGAGGTCGCAGTCGGCGCCGGCACCGTAGGCAGCCACGTAGGTGAGCAGGGCGTCCCAGACGAAGCTGAGGTGGACGTGGTAGCGCGACGGGGGCTCCCCGGAAGAGAGCCGCACCGTGCACTCGAAGCGGCGCTCGCCCACGGACGGCTCGAGGTGGTGCCGCACGTCCTCGATGAAGAGGCCGACCTGATCGATGGCCTCGATCACGTCGGCGGACAGCTCCTCGTAGGACGGGAAGGTGGACCGCTCCTGGCCGGGGTGCTCCACCGACTCCGATGCAGGCGGTTCAGCCAACCCGCGCCTCTCGGGGGACCGGGATGGGAGGTGTGCCCACGCCGTCAGTCTAGACCGTTTGTGGGAGGCCCCCAGCGCGGACCCGGACCCGGCGCCCCCGGAACTCGGCCGGAATTCAGCGGCGCATCGGGCGCGGGGTTGTTACTATACGGCCGATCTCAGGTTTTCAGTCCGCCCTTGCGGCACATTTATTCCCACACGGAGAAGGGCCTGTGCAGACTCAGGGCACGCTGCAGGAATCGAACCTGGCATCCCTGCTCCAGACCATGCAGACAGAGCGCGCGACCGGTGCCCTGGCCCTTGAGAGCCAGAGTGGCACCGCCTCGCTTTACTTCCTCTTCGGCCATCTCTTTCACGCGGCCAGTCCGTCCGGACAGGGCGAGGACGTCGTCCTCCAGGCGCTGAGCTGGCACGAGGGCAGCTTTCGCTTCGACCCCCGGGCCAAGCTGCCGCCCGAGGAGACGATCAAGTCGTCGCCGTTGGAGCTGATCGCCGAGGCCGAGCGTCGGGCTCCGGCGGAGCAGGCCGGTTGGGGCGGAGCCCCCGGCTACGACGAGTCGCAGCCCTACCAGGGTGCCGGCTACTCGGATCAGGGCGTCGGCGGGTACGCCGACCCCGGGTGGACACCCCCCGAGCAGGAGTCGGTGGGAAGCGATTCCCCGGCGGCCGCGGGCTATTCCCCCTGGGCCCCGCCCACCCCCGAGCCCATCCCCTCGGAGCCCGTCTACGAGGCTCCCGCTCAGTACGAGCCGCCGGAGCCGCTGCCGGCGCCGGCGAGAGCCCAGTACCGACTGGAACCTTCCCCCACGGCCGCCGCGGCCCCGGTGCCGGCGCTTGCCGCCATCCCGACCCCGGTTCCGGTCCCAGCCCCGGCGCAGGCGCCCGGGCGCGCCGCGGCCCACGCTGCCGCACCCGCCCGGACCCCGACCCAGGCTCCCACGCCCGTCCCCGCACCGGCGGCTCAGCCCAGCCCAACCCTCGGAGCTCCCGCCGTGCAGCCCCTCGACATCGTCTACCCGCTCCCCTCGGGCCGGGCCCAGTACGAGGGGTTGAAGAGTGCCTTCGTGGACTTCCCCAAGCTGCTCCGGACCCTCAGGGCCGACCAGCACACCGGCTACATCCGCCTCACCGCGCCCGACTTCGCCGGGATACTCCTCTTCCATGAGGGACATCTCCTGGAGGCGCTCTCCAGCATCGCCGGTGCCCGCTCGGGTGAGGCGGCCTTCCAGGCGATGCGACGGAGCATGGACGCCGGCACGGGCGGCCTGGACGTCATCGACCTGGCCGGCGAGACGGTCGAGGCCCTGGCTCAGCTCCTCACCGCCCCCTTGCTCTACACGGGCCTGCTCGGCCGCTTCATCAACTTCGACGCTCTGATCGCCTTCCTCAACGAGGAGGGGGTGGAGGGAGCTGTGCTCGTGGTCGGCGCCGCCGACATCGGCATCATCCTGCTCAGCCACGGCAAGGTCCTCGGCGCCTACACCCAGACCAGCCCTGCGCTCAACACGGCGACCACCGGGGTGGCAAAGATCGCGACGGACAAGACGGCCCGGATCGAGGTGAAGAGCGGCGCCGGTTCCGTGGTGCCGCTCGACGTGGAGAACGCCCTCTCCCGCGCGTATTGAGCCCAACTCGGCACGCGCTCCGGCTCCGTGCCCTCCCCCTCGGCCTCGCGATCCTCGCACCCTCGGTTCTCCTCACCGGATGCTTCAGCGCCCCGCCGCAGATCGTGCAGCTCAACCCTCCGGCCGGCTCCACCCAGCTGGACGCCAACGCCACCGTCGAGGTCGTCTTTGACCAGCCGGTAACCCACGAGAGCGTTGCGGACCACCTCAGCGTGTACGAGACGCTCTCGCCGAACGCGGGGCTGCCGGGCTGCAACGTGGCGGCGGCGTTCACGGCCCGCCCCGGTGCACCCTGCTGGATCACCTGGCTCTCCGGCGAGTCGGGGTTCGTCTTCCACCACCCGGGCGCCATCTTCCTGCCCAACCGGGAGTACAGCTTCGACCTCGCAGCCGGCATCACCTCGGTGAACGGCAACGTCAACGCCCTTGATCACATCTGGAACCTGACCAGCTCGGCGGCCCCGGTGCTCACCTCGACGACCCCCTCGGAGGGCGCCATCATGTCGCGGGATTCCCCGATCGTGCTCTCGTTCTCTCGAGAGATGTCCCCATCGGCGCTGGACGCCGCGGTGTCGCTGACGCCCGCCGTGACCGGCCTGCGAGTGGTGAGCAACCCCCTGGACCTGGGCCAGTTCGAGATCCTCCCGGATCGCCCTCTGGAGCCGTCGACGGCGTACACGCTGACCGTCAGCCGCCGGGCGACCGACGCGTTCGGGCAGCCCATCCCGGCTCCGATCACCCTCCACTTCACCACTGGTCAGCTGTCGACCACCGGTCACCTCCTGGTGCTGGCGGGCCCCGAGCTGGGGGACGCCACCGAGGTGGTGCTCGCTCAGCTCAGGGCTCCGGCCACCGGCCTCCCGGTCCCGGCCGAGGTCCTGGACGCGGTCCCCGTCTGCACCAACCCCGATGGATGTGGGGCCGTCGATTCGGGGCAGGCGACCGCGGAGATCGACGACGCCACCATCTCAGCCGGCGGCCACTGGCTGGCCGTCGTCCAGACCGACGCCACCCTGATCGGGGCGACCCCCGTGCTACGCATCATCAACCTGGAGACGGGCCAGGACCAGCTCGACCTGGCCGGGGCCACGTGGCCGGCGTGGTCGCCCAACGGATCCACGCTGGCCTTCGTCGCCGCCAACTCGTCGGTGCAGCTCTATGACCCGATCTCGGGGTCGCTCTCCGCCCTCCAGCCCGGATCTCCTCCGAGCGGGACGCCGGTCTGGACCTCGGACGGCGATGCCCTGGCCATCCCGGTCAGCGCGACCGGAACGAGCCCGGCTCACGTGGACCTCGCGGATCCGGAGATCGGGGCTCGCTACCAACTCCCCATCCTCGTGGGCAGCGCCTCCAACCTGGTGGCCGCCCCGCAGGGCGAGGAGCTGGCCCTGGAGCTCAGCTCACCCTCGTCGTCGTCGCTCCCGACAACCTGGGTCGCCGACCCGTCGGGTGGACAGCCGCCGCTCAAGGTCGGCACCGAACTGGCACCGGTGGGGTTCACCGACGACGCGACCCTGGTGGTCGCGCTCAACGCCCCGTTCGGCTCGCCGCAGCTGGGCGGCTTCGAGATCGCCACCGGCGTCGTCTCGGCGATCTCCACCACCCTGGGGGAGATAAACCCGGAGAGTGCCACGGTCGCGCCGACCGGACGGCAGATCGCGTACATCACCACGATGCCCTCCGGTGCGGTGGAGGCCGTGATCGCCAACGCGGACGGTTCCGGCCCCCTGCCCATCACCTCGCTCGCCCCCGGGCTCCAGGCGCTCTCGGTGCGCTTCGGCGGCTGACGGGCTCCCGCCCTGGTCACGCCGGCGCTCGCTGCCGGGCCGTCCTCGAGAGCCGTCCGGCACCCTGCTAGTCTCAGGAACGATGTCTCGTTCACTCCTCTTTCTGATCGCGGACACCGGCGGTGGGCACAGGGCTGCGGCCACGGCGGTGAGCCACTATCTCGGCCGCGCCCATCCCGGCGAGTTCGACGTGGAGATCGTCGACCCCTTCGCGAGCGCCTCACCTCGCCTCCTGGGCCGGACTGCCGGCCTCTACGGCCCGCTGATCCAGCGCGCACCGTGGCTCTGGGGCGGGATGTTCCACGCCACCAACTCCCGGGCCATGGTCAGAGCCGCCGAGCTGGTGCTCCGGAGCGTCGACCCCGCCATCGAGCGGTTGATGACGGATCTGGAACCGGCGGCGGTGGTCTCCTTTCACCCCCTGCTCAACCGGGCCGCGGTGAGGGCGCGGAGACGCCTCGGCATGCGGGTCCCCCTGGTCACCGCGGTCACCGACCTGGTTGACGTGCACGCGTTCTGGGCGTCGCCCGACGTCGACCTGGTGATCGTGCCCTCCCCTGGGGGCCTGGACCGCTGCCGCCGCTACCGGGTCCCCGCCGACAAGCTGGTCCAGGTGGGTCTTCCGGTCGACGCCGGCTTCACCGACCATGCGTCCGATCCGGAGACCCGGCGAGCCCGGCGGCTTCAGCTCGGGCTCGACCCCGATCGCTTCACCGTTCTCGTCTGCAGCGGGGCGGACGGGTCGGGCGACATCGAGCGACGCGCCCGGCTGCTGGCAGGCAGCGGCCTGGACATCTCCCTGGTGGTCATCTGCGGGCGGAATCAGCGAGCCTACGACAGCCTGGCCGGCCTCCACGACCGCGAGGGACGTCCGGTGAGCGTATACGGATTCGTGACCAACATGGCGGAGTGGATGACGGCGGCCGACATCGTCGTGACCAAGGCCGGCCCCGGGACGATCGCCGAGGCCCTTTGCGCCGGACTGCCTCTGCTGATCACCTGGTACCTCCCCGGCCAGGAGCGCGGCAACATGGAGTGGCTCATCGACACGGGGGCCGGGCGCTACGTGCCCGGCGACGCCGAGCTGGTCGACGAGGTGGCGGAGCTGGCCGTGCCGGGGTCCCCGTCGCTGCTCTCGATGCGGGCCGCGGTCGCACAGCTGGCCCGCCCGGAGGCGGCCGCGGAGGTCGCCGAGCTGGTGCGGTCCATGGCGTTGAAGCTGTCATGACCCCACCGGGTCCCGCATCCTCGGCGGAGGCGGGGGGGCTGACCCACCTCCGCCTCTACAACTTCCGGAACTACGCGGAGCTGGACCTGCCGCTCGGACCCGGGCTCAACGTCTTCGTCGGGGAGAACGCCCAGGGCAAGACCAACCTGCTGGAGGCGGTCGCCACCCTCCTCCTCACCAGATCCCCGCGCACCAGCACGGCGGCGGAGCTGCTCCGCTGGGGATCGGAGGAGACCGCCGTCGACGCCGTGCTGGAGAGGGGGGCCCTCTCCGAGACACTCGCCCTCCGGCTCCGCCGCACGCGCGACACCGATCTCACCGGCGGGGCCGGACGCGATGCGTCACCCCGCATCTCGCGCACCACCACGCGTGACGGCCACCCCATCGCCCCGCGAGACCTGATCGGGCGCTGGCCGGTGGTCCTCTTCTGGCCCGACGACCTTCAGCTGGTGAAGGCGGGACCTGAGGCGCGGCGCCGGCTCCTCGACATCCTGGTGTCCCAGCTCGACCGCGCCGCCGCCGACGAGTTGATCCGCTACCGCCGCGTGCTCGAGCAGCGCAATTCCCTGCTGCGCCGTCTGCACGACGGAGGCGGCCCCACCGACCAGCTCCGGCCCTTCGACGATGCTCTGCTGCGCCACGGTGCGGCGATCCAGGTGGCACGCACCGAGCTGGTCGGCGCACTGGCGCCGCTCGCGGCGGCGGCGATGGCGGAGATCAGCGAGGCAGCCGATTCCCTGGAGCTCCGCTACGCGCCCCAGTCCGGTCCGGCGAGCGGCGATCGCGAGCAGGTTCTGGCGGCACTGAGCAGCGCGCTGGCGCGCGCCCGCGGCGAGGAGCTTGCCCGCGGCACCAGCGTGGTCGGGCCCCATCGGGATGATCTCGAGTTTGTCCTCAACGGCCGGCCGGCACGTTCCACCGCATCCCAGGGACAGCAGCGGAGCGCCGTGCTGGCGACCAAGATCGCGGAGGTGCGCCTGGTCGGCGCGCGCGCGGAGCGGATGCCGATCCTGCTCCTGGACGACGTTCTCAGCGAGCTCGATCCCGCTCGCCGGGAGCACCTACTCTCTGCGCTCTCCGCTCGCGGTGAGGTGCCACAGACGATGGTGACGTGCAGCGACGAGTACCAATTCGGGGCTCATCCGTCACGCCGCTTCCTGGTACGCCAGGGCACGGTCCTCGCCGGGTGAGTGGCGGGATGGACGAAGGCCGGCGTCCCGACCACGCACCGGGACCGCTGCACATCGCCGAGGTCCTCAGCACGGCGCTCCGCCGCCTCGGGGTGCAGCGCGAGGTGCGCGAAGTCCAGTTGCGGGACGCGTTTGCGGAGGTGGTGGGCCCGGCGGTGGCGCCGCTGTGCGAGGCCCTGTCGCTGCAACGGGGCACGGTGCTGGTCGCCACCCGGAACGGTGCTCTGGCCCAGCAGCTCCAGCTCGAGATGCCGACCATCGTGCGCGCCCTGAACAAGCGCATGGGGGGGGAGGAGGTGAAGCGGCTGCGCTTCACCGCCATGAGCTGAGCGCTACGGCACCCGCACCGGCATGATGACGCAGAGGTAGTCGTCGCGACCCTGAGCGCGGACCACCGCCGGCTGGAGCGGGCCGTTCAAGGACAGCTCGACATCCTCGCCGTCGATCGCCTGCAGGGCGTCGAGGAGATAGCGAGCATTGAAGGCCACCTGCACCTCCTCTCCCTCGACCTTCGCCGGCAGGGGAGCGTCGTGGTCGCCGACCTCTGCGGACTGCGCGAGCAGCTCCAGCTCTCCCTTTCCCGCCCGGAGCCGGACTGGGTTAGAGGCATCGCGTGCCAGCACCGCCGCCGTCTTTGCGCTCTTGAGCAGGAGCTCCTTGGAGAGCACGACGGTGGTGGTGGAATGAGCCGGGATCACCTGCGTGTAGTTGGGATAGTTGCCCTCGATCAGGCGGGAGGAGATCTCCATGTCACGCAGGCTGAAGAAGACCTGGTTGCGGGCGTCGCTGAAGGCGACCCCGACGCGCGGCCGGGAGGGATTGATGGCGCGGGCGAGCTCTCCGAGATGCCTCGCAGGGACGATGACCGTCCCGCTGACGACGCCCTCGGTGAGCACCTGGGCTTCCAGCTTCTTGACCGCGAGGCGATGGCGGTCGGTTGCCACCAGGGTGAGCTCGGAGCCTTCCACGTGAAGCAGGACCCCCGTGAGCACCGGCGTCTGCTCGTCGCCGGAGGCGGCGACCGCCGTCTGGGTGATGGCCTCCTGGAGCGCGGCCGCGTCCACCTCGAAGGCCGGTGCGGTCTCTCGCGCCGGGAGGGGAGGGAATTCCACCGCGTCGATGCCATGAAGGTTGGTCTTCTGCACCCCCGAGGTGATCCGGAGCATCTGCGTCCGCTCCTCGACCTCCATGGTGCACGTCGTCTCATCGAGAGAGGCGACGTACTCGGCGAGAAGGCGTGCGGGGACGGTCACACGGCCCTCCTCGAGCACGGTGGCCGCCACCAGGGCGCTGATGGTGAGGTCGAGGTTGGTGGCAGTGACTCGGAGTCCCTCTGCCTCGGTTTCGAGCAGGACGTTGCTCAGCACGGGGAGCGTGGAGCGGGGCGATACCGCGCGTGAGACCAGGCTGAGCGACGAGCTGAGTGCCGATGGGGGGACCGTGCAGCGCAGAGCGGTATGGGTGCTCGTACCGGAAGGCCAGTTGTTCACCGGAGAGGACTCCTTGGAGGGTGACAATGTAGAGATAAGAAGAGATTAATAGGGGTGGGGAAGCGGGGGATAACCTCGCTTTCTGAATACGAGAGGCTGGGGAGAACCGGGGGGAGGCTGGGGAGGGCTGAAACCGCCCGGCGGGGTTGTCCACAGACTGACGGCGGATGTGCGGTTTGCCACATGGATGGGGTGGGATCCGCACAGGCTTTGTCCCACCCGGCGCGAAGGCTGGGTATGGGGGGCGACGATGCTCCTCGGAGGGAGTAGGGCTCAGCCATGGGCGTGGAGGCGCTCCCGAAGCTGGCGGATGTCACTCTGGAGCCGGGAGTCCTCGCGGAGTAGCTCGGTGATCTTGTCGATGGCGTGGAGCGCGGTGGTGTGGTCGCGCCCGCTGAAGGCGTCGCCGATGACGGGAAGCGAGGAGTCCGTCTCCTCGCGGATGAGGTACATCGAAACCTGACGGGGGAAGACGATGTGCTTGTCGCGGCGCTTGCCCTTCATCTCCTCGACGGGGATGCCGTAGTAGTCGGCAACCGTGTCCTGGATGAAGGGGATGCTGAGGGGTTGGGCGTCGGCCACCGGGATGATGTCGCTCAGGATGCGCTGGGCCATCTCCAGGGTGATGGCGTGGCCGTCGATGGAGGCATGGGCGAGGACGCGGATCAGGGCGCCCTCCAGCTCGCGGATGTTCTTCTGGATCCGGTGGGCGATGAAACTGCAGACCTCGTCGGGAACCAGGCGGTTGTGCGGTCCGAGCTTGGTCTTGAGGATTGCCAGGCGGGTCTCCACGTCCGGGGGCTGGATGTCGGCCATGAGCCCGCCCTCGAAGCGGCTGCGAAGCCGGTCCTCCAGGGTGGGGATGTCCTTGGGTGGCCGGTCGCTGCTGACCACGATCTGCTTCTGGATCTCGTGGAGGGCGTTGAAGGTGTGGAAGAACTCCTCCTGCGTCCGATCCTTGCCGGCCAGGAACTGGATGTCGTCGATGAGCAGGACGTCCACGGTGCGGTACCGGTGGCGGAAGTCGTTGGTCTTGTTCTCCTGGATGGCCGTGATCATCTCGTTGGTGAACTTCTCCGAGGTGATGTAGGCGACCTTGGGAGAACGCCGGTGGCCCTCGCGTACGGCATGGCCGATGGCGTGCATGAGGTGGGTCTTGCCCAGACCCACACCGCCGTAGAGGAAGAGTGGGTTGTAGGCCTTGCCGGGGGCGTCGGCCACCGCGCGGCAGGCGGCGTGAGCGAAGCGCGAGGAGTTTCCGACCACGAAGCTGGAGAAGGTGAAGTTGGGATTGAGCCGGGACTCGCCGGCCGGGGCGAGGTCCGTCTCGGGGGCGAGGTCGGAGTCGCTGAGGGGGGCCGGCTCGTCGCGCGGGGGGCTCGCCGTGGGGTCGATCGTGATCTCGACCTGGCACTCGTGTCCCAGCAGGCCGGAGAGCACCTCCTGGATCACGGAGACGAAACGCTCGGATACCCAGTCCCGAGCCAGCCGCGTCGGTACCCCTATCACGAAGCGCTGGCCGTCACTCTCCACCAGGGTCGCGGAGGCCAGCCAGGTCTCGTAGCTGGGGCGGGCCAGCTGGAAGCGGAGCTCCTCCTGGGCGGAGTTCCAGAGCTGCTGGGCGGAGTTGCGGTCGGTGGCGGTGGGGACGATGCCGTCGTCGGCCCCGATCGTCAAGGTCGACCCTCGTGCCGCCCAGCCGTCGAAGTCAAAGTCCAACCTCCTCGCACCGAAGCCACTTGTCCACAGGATGTGAACAGGAGTGGATAAACTTCGACGTCGCTGCCGGAGGGGCCTTTCAACGTTGGCTGGGGCGACTGGGGGAGCTCGTCCCGCCGGAGCACCCGTCAGTCTAGCAATGGCGGCGGCACTCGACAACCGGTGGGCGCGGTGGCCGCCCGGGAAGGCCAGATGGCAGGCGAGGTGGAGAGGAAAAGGACCGGGGAGGCACCTCTGGGCGTCCCCAGAGGCGCTTCTGGGAGGTGTGGGTGGGTGGACCGAATATACTGGCGTGACCACGCCGTCCGGGCGCGGCGCTCCGTGGCGTCCCCGGGCGCGATATGCGATGTCCTCACGGCAGGAGAGATCCGATAAAGCGAACCTTTCAACCCAAGAAGGCGTACCGCCGCAAGACCCACGGCTTCCGGATCCGGATGTCGACGCCCGGTGGACGCAACGTGCTCAAGGCGCGCCGCCTCAAGGGACGGAAGCACCTCACCCCGACCGGCCCTCGCTGACGAGCAGCGGCAAACTAGCTGGCCGTGGGCGCTTTGCCTCCGTGCGCACGTGGCGGTGCGTTGGCCGGGCCGGTACGGTCCGTGTCCAGGCCGCTCCCAACGGACGTGACGAGGCGCGCCTCGGACTCTCGGTTCCGGGCATGGCCGGCGCCGTCGAGCGCAACCGGGTCCGCCGCCGGCTCCGCGAGGCGGCGCGTGAGTTGCACGGCCACCACGGGTACGACCTGATCGTGAGTGCCGACGCCTCCGCCCTGAGGGTCCCCTTCAGCCTGCTCCGCGACCAGGTGGAGGCGGCTGCGCGTGGAGCCGTCGCCCGTGCGAGGGTGGCCGCGGTTCCGGCGCCGGGCAAGCAATGACGCGCTTCAGCCTCTGGTTCATCCGCATCTACCAGGTCACCCTGGGGCCCGTCTTCGGCCTGATGAGCAACTGCCGCTACGAGCCGACCTGCTCGCGGTACACCGCCCAGGCAATCGGCCGGTTCGGCCCCCGTCGCGGCTGGTGGCTGGGCGTGCGCCGTATCTCGCGCTGCCACCCGGGCTATCCGGGCGGGGTCGATCCCGTCCCCGACGCGTACGTGACCTGGCGCCAGGCCCGCGGACTCCACCGGGCGTCCCGTACGGTCCACGGGAGTTCCGCCTGATGCCCGCGCCGATGGTCGCCGGGATCGACCTCAACCCGATCGACTGGCTGAGCCTTCTCCGCTACCCGATCGGCTGGATGATCGAGGAGCTGAGCAAGGTCTTCAACGGCGTCGGGGTGCTCCGGGCCATCGGCCCCTTCGGGCTGGCCGTGGTAGTCACCACCCTGATCATCCGGGCCCTGGTCTTCCCGATCATGGGCTGGAACCTGCGCACTCAGCGGCGCATCCAGCGCGACCAGCGCCAGGTCGCCCCCCAGCTCAACGAGATCCGGAAGCGGTACAAGGGGCAGACCCGGAAGATCTCGGAGGAGTCGCAGAAGGTCTACGCCGAGCACGGCATCAGCCCGTTCAGCTCGATGTCCGGATGTGTCCCACTCTTGGTCCAGATGCCCGTGCTTTACGGGCTCTACTGGGGCATCCGGGACGTCATCGGCATGGACAACACCGGGACGTCTCACGTCACCTTCGACATGCTGCCCAAGACGTTCTACTTCGGCTTCCTCTGGATCCATAACGTGGCCCAGACCATCGGGCAGGCATTGGGGGCCGCCAACAGTCCGGCGACAGGCTGCGCCCTGACCGACGCCAAGGGGGTGGCCATCACCTGCGCGACCGACTGGGGCCACCTGTTCACCCCCCCGACCAATCTCGCGCTGCTGATCTTCCCGATCCTCACCGGCCTCGCCTACTTCGTCCAGTCGAAGATGACGATGCAGCCGCTGCGCCCGGACATGAGCGACATGGAGCGGCAGATGGCCTCCTCGATGAAGATGGTCGTCTACTTCATGCCCCTGATGAGCCTCTTCTTCGGCTTCATCTGGCCCCAGGGCCTGACCCTCTACTGGATGACCGCCGCCCTGGTGATGGTCGGCCAGCAGTACTCGCTGATGGGCTGGGGTGGGCTGCGGGTGCCGGGCTGGGTCCCGGGAGCAGGGCGTACCACCTCGCTCTCGTACTCGAGGGCCGATCTGGACGCGGCGGCGGCGATGCGGGCCGCCGGGACCACCGCCGGAGGCACCGGCTCGTCCAATGGTTCCAAGAGATCGGGTCGAGGCACGGCCTCGCCCATGAGCATGCCGCCGGCCAGCCCTGGTCGAGGTCGGGCCCCGTCGCGAGCTCAGAAAAAGGCGCGCCGCCGCCGCTGAGGCGGTGCGGGCAGGAGGGTGACAGGGTGACGGAAGCAGGGGCCATGAGCGCGGCCGAGGAATGGGCGAGCGTCGAGACGAGTGGTCAGACCGTCGAGGAGGCCATCTCCACCGCTCTCGCCGAGCTCGGGGCGGGCCCCGACGAGGTCTCCATCGAGGTGCTCTCGCGACCGGCTCGCGTGCTTCCCGGGGAGAGGGTGTCGGGAGCGGCGGAGGCCAGGGTCAAGGTGTCCAAGCTGGACGAGCACACCGCCAAGGCGAGGACGACGCTGGCGGAGCTGCTCGAGCGGATGGGGATCGACGCCCGGATCGCTGCTCGCCGGGCCACTGCGACGCCGGGCGGACCGACGGCGCCACCCCTCCTGGACGTCTCCGGGGACGACCTGGGCCTCCTCATCGGCTGGCGCGGTGAGACTCTCCGGGCCCTCCAGACGGTCGTCAACCTGATGATGGGAGACAACGAGATCGGTTCGGGGCGCCGGGTCATCCTCGATGTCGAGCGATACCGCGCTCGCCGCGAGGAGCAGGTGCGGGAGCTGGCCCTCCGCCTCGCCAATCGCGTCAAACGGACCGGCCAGCGGTACACGCTGGACCCGATGCACGCCTACGAGCGCCGGACCATCCACCTGACCCTGGCGGATGACCCGGGCGTGCGGACCGAGAGCAGCGGCACGGAACCGGCCCGTCGGGTGGTGATCCACGCCACGGGACCGGCGCAGCCCGACCTTCCCGAGCTCCCGGATCGCGTCGGCCGGCCGCCCCAGCGGAGCGGCGGGTTCGGTGACGGGGGACGCGGCGGGGACCGCCGCCCGTCGCGCTGGCAGCGCGGCTGAAGCCCGAGGCCGGGACCGCCTCAGCTCGGGGTGGCGGTGGAGCCCTGCCGGGAGCGGCGCAACCGGGAGCGCATACACTCGGGGGACCGATGACCCCCGGCGACGCCCCCTATGAGCTGCAGCGTCTGTCCAGCGGCGCGCGGCTGATCGCGACCCCGATGCGGGAGCGGAGGTCGGCCGCTGTCGCATTCATGTTCGGGGTCGGGTCCCGGTACGAGGTCGGAGCCACCGCCGGGCTCAGCCACTTCATCGAGCACGTGGTGTTCAAGGGTGGCGGCCGCTTCCCGACCGCCCGCGCCGTCTCGGAGGCGATCGAGAGCGTGGGCGGGTCCATCAACGCCTCCACCGACAAGGAGGCGACCATCTTCGACGCGAAGGTGCCGGCCGAGCACATGAGGCTGGCCTGCGAGGTGCTTGCCGGCATGGTCTTCGCCCCGGTCCTCGATCCCGCCGAGGTCGCCAAGGAGAGGCAGGTGGTGATCGAGGAGCTGCGGATGAGCCTGGACAATCCCCAGGACCACATCGGAACCCTCTTCGACGAGGTGATGTACCCGGACCAGCCCCTGGGGTGGGACATCGCAGGCACCGAGGAGACCGTCCGCAGCTTCGACGTCGACGCCTGCAGAGAGCACCTCGCCCGCCATTACCGGCCCGGCCGCCTGGTGGTGAGCATGGCGGGGGCGATCGAGCCCGGGCAGGCTCGGGAGGTGGTGGAGCAGTCCGTGGGCAGGCTCGGGGAGGAGGCGGCGGAGGGGCCGGCACCCGCCATCGAGGTCGCGGGGAGCGCACTCCGATTCGTCAACAAGCGCAACGAGCAGGCCAACATCATCCTGGGCGGCTACGCCTGTTCGTATCTCGCCCCCCGCCGTTTCGCCCTCGATCTGCTCAATGTCGTGCTGGGGGAGGGGATGTCCAGCCGGCTCTTCCAGGAGTTGCGGGAGGAGCGGGCCCTCGCCTATGACGTCCACTCCTTCACGGCGAAGCTGCGGGACAGCGGGTGCCTCGGCATCTACATCGGATGCGAGCCTCGCCGAGCGATCGAGGCGGTGAAGGTCGCCGTCGAGGAGCTGGCCCGCCTGGGCGACCGGCCGGTGGAGGCTGAGGAGCTGGGCAGGGCCAAGGAGTACGCGAAGGGACGCCTGCTCCTCCATCTGGAGGGGACCGGGGCGGTGAGCCAGTTCCTGGGGCAGCAGGAGCTGCTCGCGGGGGAGGTCCTGCTCGCTGGCGACGTGATCGCGGCCCTGGAGGCAGTCACCGCGGAGGAGCTGAGGGCGACGGCCGAGGAGGTCTGCCGCCACGGGCTCCGCGGCGCCGTCATCGGCCCCTTTTCGAAGCCCGAGCGTTTCGAGAGCGCCCTCGCCCGGGCTTCGTGAGCGGGGGTGGGGGAGCGCCCCCGAAGGGGATGGTCGTCGGACGTTGATCAAGGAGTGGAACGAGACCTCATGACCGTGGAACGCACACTCGTCCTGGTGAAGCCCGACGGGGTCCAGCGCGGCCTGGTGGGCGACGTCATCGCCCGGCTCGAACGCCGTGGACTGCACCTCGTCGGCCTCAAGCTGTTGCGGATCGACGAGGCTCTGGCGGCGCGCCATTACGCCGAGCACGTCGGCAAACCCTTCTACCCCGGGCTGGTCCGCTTCATCACCTCCGCGCCGGTGGTGGCGATGGCCTGGGAGGGGCCGGGTGCGGTGGCCCTCGTCCGCTCGACGATGGGCACGACCAACCCGGCCACGTCCGCGCCGGGCACCATCCGGGGCGACCTCGCCGTGTCGATCGGGACCAATGTCGTTCACGGCAGCGATTCCCCGGAGCGGGCCGCCGTCGAGATCGACCTCTTCTTCGGCGCGGACGAGCTGGTCGCCTGGGAGAGCGCGCTCGCGGAGTGGACCGTGGGCGGCTGATCCGCCGGCCCGCGTCGCGCCCTTCGGGGAGCGGGGTCAGGTCAGGGGCGGGTCGCTCCGGGTGAGGCAGGCCAGGTCGCGGGGGCTGTGACGGCGACGCCGCAGCGGTGCGGCGACGAGGACGAGCCCGCCGACGGAGGACCCGGCGGGGAGCGGCGTGGGCGTCGAGGTCGTCACCAGGGTGGGCCCGGCGCCCAGGCCTCCGAAGCTGCTGAGCGGCCAGATCCGGAGGATGGCCTTGGCGAGGATGCGATTGCGCGCCACCAGCCCGAAGAATCGGGAGTCGCACGACGCGTTGCGGTTGTCCCCCATGACGAAGTAATCGCCGGCGGGGATGTGGAGCACCCGATTGACCGCGTCGGCGGTGCCCGAGATCGAGAATTCCGGGCCCTGCAGCCAGGCGTCGGGGAGGTAGGGTTCGCCGACCCGGTCCCAGGGACCCGTGCTCCCCGGCTGCACCAGCAGCTCGGCGGGGTTGGCGGCAGCGTCGATCTCGATGCTGTCCCCCGGCAGGCCGACCACCCGCTTGACGTAATCGGCAGAGGTGGCGTCGCACTGGTGCGGGGGGTTCAGGATCACGATGTCGCCGCGCGCCGGGTTGCCGAAGAAGTACGAGATCTTGCTGGCGATCAGGAAGTCGCCGCTCTGGAG
>Ga0187851_10002162_pt1 | contig 17731 bp, 11 predicted proteins | sample June2016WEW_6_10_FD_132997 | JGI IMG/M metagenome (GOLD analysis project Ga0187851, IMG submission 132997) | Peatland microbial communities from SPRUCE experiment site at the Marcell Experimental Forest, Minnesota, USA - June2016WEW_6_10 | ecosystem: Environmental > Terrestrial > Soil >...
CTGGCGCACGTCAAACCCGGGTTTTCCGGCACTGATGATCGGAGTGATTTCCGCCCTGTTTGTCGCCCTGGTTTACTGGGGAATTTACCGGTTGAACCAGTACGCGGTGCGGAAAAGTCTCGAACCACGCCGCCAGGAACTGGAAACGCTGCTGGCCGGTCTCGACCAATAGTTTCACGCCGGAGGCAACGACCCTTCATGTCTCTGGCCTTACCCCAGATTCACAGGATCAATGTCCACGGCCAGCGTTACGTCATCCGGCAACGCCAGCGTTTTGATGATTTTCGCCAGTTGCTGGCTCAGTTTGCTCATGGCGCGCGTTCGCAGCATGATTTGGTAGCGGTAGAATTGTTCCGCGCGCAGCAAGGGCGCCGGCGCCGGACCGGCGATGACCAGGTCGCGGAAGTCCGTAGTCTTCGGTCCTTGGTCGGGTTTTGCATTGGCCGTACCCGCTGTGGACGGAGGACTCTGGACTGCGGACCCGAGGACCTTTCGCAAATGCTCGGCGGAGAATTTCACCTTGTCCTCGTTGCGGCCTTTGAGCGTGAGCAGCGCGACGCGGCTGAGGGGCGGATAATTCAGTTGTTCACGGAACTCCATTTCCTGCTCGTAAAAACCGGTGAAATCGTGACGGCGCGCGTATTGAATGGCCGGGTGAAACGGCGCGAACGCCTGCACGAACACCTCGCCCTCCACGTCGCCGCGACCGGCGCGTCCGGCGACCTGGGTGAGCAATTGGAACGTGCGTTCGCCGGCGCGAAAATCCGGCTGATGCAGTGCGAGGTCGGCGTAAATGATGCCCACCAGCGTCACGTTCGGGAAATGCAACCCCTTGGCAATCATCTGGGTGCCGACCAGAATGTCGGTCTTGCCGGTGCGGAAATCACCCAGCGTTTTGCGGTAGTCATCCTTGCGCTTCATCGTGTCGGCGTCCATGCGTCGGACGCGTGCGGTCGGGAAAAGTTTACCCAGCAGCTCCTCGACTTTTTGCGTGCCGGTGCCGGCATAGCGGATGGCCGGGTTTTTGCACTTCGGATTCGGGCAAACCGACGGAACTTTCTCGTTATGACCGCAAATGTGGCAGGAAAGCTTTTGTTCGATGCGGTGATAGGTGAGGGCGAGGCTGCAATTCGGGCACTGCGCCACATAACCGCATTTCGGACATTGCAGCGCCGTCGAATAGCCGCGCCGGTTCAGAAACAAAATCGTCTGCTCCCCGCGTTCCAGCCGCTGGGTAATCGCCTCCTTCAGTTGCGGTGAAAAAATCGGCGGACCTTTTTCCTTGTAGGCGGCCTGGCGCATGTCCACGACGCGCACGTGCGGCATTTTCTGGTTGTCCACCCGCTCGGGCAGCTCCAACAGGGTGTATTTGCCTTTTTTGCAGTTGTAATAACTTTCCAGCGATGGCGTGGCGGAACCGAGCACCACCACGGCGCCTTCCATCTGGCCGCGCATGATGGCCACGTCGCGCGCATGGTAACGGGGCGCTTCCTCCTGCTTGTAGGTGTGTTCATGTTCCTCGTCCACGATGATGAGGCCGAGCGGTTCGACCGGCGCAAAAATGGCCGAGCGCGCGCCAATGACAATACGGGCGCGGCCCTGCCGGATCTTGTGCCATTCATCGTGGCGTTCGCCGGTGGAAAGGTGGGAATGCAGGACCGCGACGAGCGTTTGCAATTTGCCGGAACTGAAGCGTGCCTTGAACCGTTCGACGGTTTGGGGCGTGAGCGAGATTTCCGGCACGAGCACGATGGCGCCCTTGCCTTGTTCGAGCGCGTGGGCCAGGGCCTGGAGATAGATTTCCGTTTTGCCGGAGCCGGTGACGCCGTGCAATAAAAAAACGTGCGAAGAATTCTGCCGGTTCGATTCCTGTCGTGTAGCACCCGCGTCCCGCGGGTCGTGTCCGGCGTCGCGCCGGACACTTTGGGGCGTGTCGGAAGCAGCCGGCGTCCAAATATAAGGGTAGTCCTCCATTGGCCCGACCAACCCGATTCTGCGTGGGTTGTTCCAAATGTAATCCCAGGTTTTGTGCAAGTCGGCTTCCGAGCGGATCAGCCGGTCAAATGACTCGTCCATCCAAACCGGACCGGTTCGTTTCATCACCTTATTCACTTCGTGCGCGGAAAAGGATTTGATGCTGTGCAAAATTTCCGTGAGCGAATGCACACCTTCTTTTCCGGGTTCCTGAATCGGCAGTGGCTGGATCAGCAAATGAACGTGATCCGGCATCACGCACGCCGCAAGACATTTGATTTTTTTCCCGTGCCAGAAATGGCAGGCTTCCAAAGTCGTTGCACGGGCCTCAGGTGAAAGCACCAGTTTGTTATGCACCTGCCAGGTGACGTGATAGGTAAAGCCGGGAATCTCGAAGTGCGGCAGATTGCGTTTGCGGGCGGCGGGTTCTGTGGTAGATAGAAAATTGGTTGCCGCACGGGAGCCGGGCGCGACGCCCGGCTCTACCCGCGGGACGCGGGTGCTACCCACAGCGTTCATCGCCTTCGTGATTTCCCCCAACGCCTTTTCCTGCGCCGGATTGAGCAGCAGTGGTTGGGAGGGCAGGATGTGTTCGCGCGCATAGGGATCGCGCTCGGAAATCTCGGAACTGATTTCCACCAACCCCCGGTCTTCGAGTTTGCGAACGGTCGCCGCCGTGGTTTCGGCGAGTTCGAGCAATTCCGTCAGCAAGATTTCCCGGCGCTCTTCAATGAGGTTCCAGACTTCCTGCTGGCGTTTCGGCAGCCCGGGAAATTCGCCGGTGGGTGGCAGCGCCCGGGCGAACAATTGCTTTTTCCAACCCTCGTCGGTTTCCCTTTTCTTTCGGACCGCTTCGGGCAGAACCGACTTCAAAGCGGTTTCGGGTGCGCAGCAGTAATACTCGGCAATCCAGCGTGCCAGCTGCAATACCTTCGGCGTGACCATGGTCTGCGCGCCGATGACCTTTAGAATGGGTTTGAGATTCGCGCGGGCCGATTCCTCGGCGAGGGCGGTGACGCAGCCGTAAATTTTCCGCGGGCCGAACGGCACCTGTACCCGGCTGCCCACCTCGACTTGTCCGATCAATCCCGGCGGAATGGAATAATCGAACTCCTTGCGGAGCGCGATTTCGAGGCTGACCCGGGCAATCATGGCTCGTCAATCGCGCGTCAGGGCACGCAATTCGGCCTCGAACTGCCTGCGCAATTCCTCGCGCTCGGTGTCCGTGGTTTTGCGTGGCACCGAGGTGATCCGGCCGGCAAAGACATCGCAACGCGAAAACGGCAGTGGAATTTGAAAGCGGTCCCAGCTTTTCAACTGGATTTTCCAGTGCAAATGATACGACGCGGGAACCAGGGGCAGCCCGGTGATTTGGGCGAGTGCCATGGCGCCTTCCTGCACCACGTAGCGCGGTCCGCGCGGTCCATCGGGCGTGATGGCCAGGTCGTAGCCGCGCCCGGCCCAGGTGGTCAGTTCCAGTAACGCCTGCGGTCCGCGCCGGCTCGATGAACCGCGCACGGGTTGCACGCCGAAACGTTCCAGAATCGCCGCGAGAAACGCCCCGTCCTTGCTGGCACTGACCATTGCGGCCAGCCCGGCGGCCCGGTGGCGACAGCGGCCGAAGGTAAAGTATACTTTCAGGCAGAGCGCGAGACGGTTATGCCAGACACAGTAAATCGCCGGTCCGAAATCCTTTTGGCCCATGAATCCGTGCGGATCATGGATCCGGTAACGCAGCGTCGCCGCCACCAGGCGCAGGGCGGCCCAAACCACCCAGGCGCCGAGCCGTTGGTACCCTTTCGGCAAATTCGGCACGACCACACCGGATTTTCGGGGCTCGCGACGGGCGGCCGGCACTGGTGATTGAGGATTTCCGGTGACCATCACGCTCCTTTTTTCAAACAAGCCCGGACCAGTTCTTCCACGGTGGCCCTGGCACCGAGCATCGTGTGGGCGGCGCGGACGGCGTCGTGCGCCTCAACCTGCTTGAACCCGAGCGCCATGAGGGCCAGCGCGGCGTCGTTGATTTTTTGGTCATCCGGCGAAAGTGCGTGTCGGGCGCTGGCCGCCTCCCAGGCGCCGGCGGCGCCGATTTTATCGCGCAATTCGACGACGATGCGTTCGGCGGTTTTCCTGCCGACGCCAGAGATCTGTGAAAGCGATTTCACATCGCTGTTGGCCACCGCGCCGCGAAAGGCGACCGGGTTCATGCCGCTCAGGATATTCAGCGCGGTTTTCGGCCCGATACCGGAGACGGAATTGACCAGCAGCCGGAACAGGTCCCGTTCCGCCACCGTCATGAATCCATACAGCGTGTGGGCGTCCTCGCGGATGACCAGTTGCGTGAGCAGTTTCACGTCCCCACCGGGTGGCGGCAGCTTGTCGAACGACGACAGGGGAATGAGCGCTTCGTAACCGACGCCGTTGACGTCAATGATCACCTGCGTGGGCAGCGCCTCAACCAGTGTGCCGTGGAGAAAGGTGATCATGCGAAGGCAGAGTGAAAAATATTCATATTCGCTTCGACGGCGTCAGTTGGTGGCGCGAATTACCCTGGGCGTGCGCCAGGGCCAGCGCCAGCGCGTCGGCGGCATCGGGCGCGGGCGGTTTCGGCAGATCCAACAGGCGCTGGACCATTTTGGCCACGGCGGATTTCTGTGCCGCGCCGTAACCGACGATGGCCTGCTTCACTTTGCGGGGCGCGATTTCGAAAATCTCCAGGCCGGCTTCGGCGATGGCCGCCAGCGCGGCGCCGCGCGCTTCGCCCATGATGATGGCGGTTTGCAGGTTCTGCGCGTAAAAAAGTCCCTCGACGACGCAGACCGTCGGCTGGTTTTGTTTCAAGACCTCGCGCAAGGTTTCCACGATTTTGACGAGGCAACGCGAGCGTTCCCAGTTTTGCGGACAGGAGATGGTGCCGTGGCAGAGGGTCAGCGGATGCGGTTTGGCGAGGCGAATGACGCCATAGCCGGTGCCGCGGAGTGACGGGTCAACCCCCAGGATCACGCCATGGGCGGAGAGGGGCGCCCGCAAGTCGGCCGCCAATACCGGTGCGGCCGCGCGCGTCGTCGCGCCGCCCAGCCGCTGTTGCATTTGTTCGAATTGCCGACGGGTGATGCTCACGCGCCCACTTTGCCTGCCGCGGAAAAGTTGTGAAAGCAAAAAGCCGTCCGGCTTCCAGCGTACACTGGCCACTCCGACCAGTGGAACTTCAATGTCCGTTTTGGTCCTTGTCCCTGTCCTGACCCTGATTGTTGGGTGGTTGCGGCGACGGTGATGGGGAAGAGGGGTATGAATGTGGTTGAACCGCCCGTGGCGGCGGATCGGAATGATTCAAGTGCTGGTTGTCATTGTGCGCTTCATTCGCCGGTACGCCATTATTAATATTTGGTGGCGGAGAGTAATGATTGACGGGCGGAGGGCTGTAAGAAGGTTGTCCCGTTGCCGCGTTGCCCCGCGGTTGAGAGTTATAGGTGGTCCCGGATGGTGGTTGCGGTCCGGAACCAGTCGCCCGCGGGGACAAAACCCTGCCGTTGGAGTTGTCATTATGATTTGGCGTCTGATTTTCGGTCGGCCCGGTCAGGTAATTTCGGGTCGGCACAGTCACCGTATGGTTGTTGTTGCCCTGCGGATTGGACGGGGTGACGTGGATCGCGTCCGGTTGCTGGGTCTGCGGTACCCGCGGCGGGGTTCGATAAAGGTTCGGTTGCGAATTTTGTCTTATGTCCTGGTGCGGGAGATTGTTTTGACCGGGATTTACCGGGTGCGGGGAAACGGAATTTTGATTCCCCGGAACGACCGGGTGAAAATCATTCTGGCCGCGGTCGGTTGCCGGGGGAGTGCCCTGATGCAAAGTCAGGACCGGAGTGCCGACAAAGTGCGGGCGATTTACGGTCAGCGTGTTGTCGTTGCGCTCAAATTGTTCACCCCGCCCGTTCCAGGCCACACTTCCATTTCCGGCGCGAATGGTAACCGGGTGAATCGCCTGTCGGGTGACCGCAGTGATCTCTTGCGGCGGGATGCCGGCATTGACGATGCCTTGGTGGCGGCTGTCAAAATTGAAGTTATTGATGGCCGTGGTCTGGTTGTAGATATGCGTGACCCCATCTGCTTTGATGCGAAAACGCTCCGGATGGGGGTCGCAGAAATCCCGTGTCGGCACAAATGTGAAGACGCCGGCGCTCAAGCCAAAATCAAAACCGGCACTGACGGCATGGCCTTGATAAACGAACCCGACGCCGGATTGATATACCGCATGGGGTGGTAATGGCGCCCAGCCGCAGTAATCCCGGTCGTGGCGCCAGCACACCCAGGACGGCGACCAGGTCGTGTCCGGCCACCAACACCAGCCGTAGCGGGGAATTTGAAACCAGCGGCCGTAGTGAAAGGTTGCCCAACCCCAGGAATAGCCGGAAATCCAATACCAGCCGCAGTCGGTATAGACCCAATGTCCGTCGTCGCAATAGGGTTGCCAGCCGGCGTGGTAAGCGACGATCGTTGGCCGCCAGCACCAGCCGTAACCGGCTACGTTCACCCATCCGCCATAAGGTGTGAGCGTGTCATAAAAATAATTCACCGTGACGTCAGCCGGCGGTGCCGTCGTGGCTTCGGCTGTGTCAGCGGGCGCCGCCGCCGGGCTCTCCGCGGTGTTCTGCGGTGTTGCCGGGGGTGCGTTCGCCGTCACACCCGCTTGCTGCAATTGCTGGTCGTGTTGAAGCATCGTATTGGCGATTTCCGAAGGTGCGCCAAGATCATTCAGGTAAATAATCTCGTCCGAATTGAGGCCGAACGGGCCGGCGGAGTTGCTGATGTACGTCAGGATGACGCTTTGCTCGACACCAGCCTGCACCAGCCGGATGACCTGTGCGAGCGGGCTGTTGGGATCAACGTCCGGCGGCAGCGTGCCGGCAGTGGTCGCATTGTCCGGCGAAGCGGAGGTGATGAGATCGGTGCTGCTGGGCCCGGGAACAGTTGCTGTTGTTGTTGATGCTATTTGAGCCTGGGCGTTTTGCACTGAGTGATCGCCCATCAATGCCCACGCCAGGATCGCCGGGCCTAAAATGAATTTGAGTGAAGTGGTTTTTTTCATGTGGCGGCCGGGTTGTCGTCTGCACCATATCATATAACCCCATTTAATTCGACCGGTTGTTGGTAAAAGCATTCAACCGTGGCGGCATTTTGCCAGACGGCGGATTAAAATGGCGTCCCCGCCCGGAATTGAACTGGGATCAACGGTTTAGGAAACCGCTGCTCTATCCATTTGAGCTACGGGGACTTTATTGGTTTTGAATGAGATGTCATTGACGAACCCTTTGCCGGCATTGGCTTTGGGTCCGACACAATTCATCGGACAGGTATTTCACATGAATATGGGCCGCAGGCAAGTTTGTTTGCGGGAGCGGCCTCAAATGCAAAAGCCCGCCCGGGCCGGGTCAGAACCTGCCGATCCGCGGAATGGTCACGGGTGGGAAGCTGGTTTAACGCCCGTTGGACTTGCCATGGGGGGCACCGTTGGAGTCACCGCCAAAAGCCTCGGCTTCCTGCAACCTCGACTGCAACAGTTGAATGTTTTCGCGCAAACCTTCAGCCAGTTTCCGCTGCCGGTCCCGCAGTTCAGCCTCACGCGCCGCCTGGCTCTCGCGCAGGCCGCGTAATTCGAGATTCAGCGCTTCCCGGGTTTGCACCAGATTTTGGTTCTCCGATTCCAGCCGCGTGCGTTTGGCGGACTCCTGTTCCAGGCCGGCCCTGGTGCGTTCCAATTCTGTGGCGCTCTGTTGCAGGCGTTCGTTGAGGCTCTTGATCTCCTGTTGGGATTTCGCCGTGGCCTGTTGCTCGGCTGTAAATTTGTTTTGCAACTCAGTCCGTGCCTGTTGCAGTCCGGCCAGCTCCGTTTCCAGTTGGCCGCAATGGGACGCCTTTTCCTTGAGAGCATTTTCCATCTGGCCCGTGGCCGTCTTCGCCGCGTTTAACTGCTCGCGCCATTCCGATTCCAGACGGGTTCGCTCGGCGGACTGTTGTTCCAGGGCCGTTTTGGCGCGTTCCAATTCCGCCACGCTTTGGCGCTGGCGCTCCTGGAGTTCCTTGATCTCCTGTTGGGCCTTCGCTACCGCCTGTTGCTCAGCCGCGAATTTGTTCTGCAGCTCATCACGGACCTGCTGCAATCCGCCCAATTCCTTTTCCAACTGGCCGCACCGGGCTTCTTTATCCTTGAGGGCGGTTTCCGTCCTGGCGACGGACGCCTTCGCGGCATTCAATTGTTCGTGCCATTCCGATTCCAGGCGCACCCGCTCCGCAGCCTGTTGTCCCAAGCTGGCCTGGAGTTCCTTGATTTCCTGTTGGGCCTTGGCGACGGCCTGTTGCTCCGTCGTAAATTTGTTTTGCAGCTCGTCGCGGACCTGCCGGATTCCGGCCAGTTCCTTTTCCAATTGGCCGGATTGGGCCACTTTTTCCTTCAGCGTGGCTTCGGTCTGGCTGGCGGCCGCCTTGGTCGCATTCAATTGCTCGCGCCATTCCGATTCCAGCCGGGTTCGCTCGGCGGATTGTTTTTCCAAATTGGCTTTGGTGCTTTCCAATTCGGCGGTGCCCTGGCGCAATCGTTCCTGGACTTCCTTGATTTCCTGTTGCGATTTTGCCGTGGTCTGCTGCTCGACTTTGAGCTTGTTCTGTAAATCGTCGCGGACCTGTCGCAATTCGGCCAGTTCCTTCTCCAACTGGCCACATCGGACTTCCTTTTCCTTGATGACGCCCTCGGTCTGTCCGAGCAGGGCCCGGGCTTCGCTCAGTTGCTGACGCCATTGCGACTCGACGCGTACCCGCTCAGTGGATTCCTGTTCCAGGCCGGCCTTGGCCTGTTCCAGGCCCGCGGTGCTTTGGCGCAGGCGTTCGATAATTTCCCCGCTTCGCGGCTGAGCATTGCCCGGTGGGCTGGCGGGTGGCGAACCTTTGGATGGCTGGGGCGGTGCGGGTGCGCCGGCCGGACGGGCTTTGGGTTCGGGGCTGATCTCGGGGGGAGGGTTGGTGATTTTGGCATCTTTAACTCCCAACCCGGCGTTCAGCGTTAACCGGGAAGGAGGTTCCGGGGGCTGCGTTTCGGCTTCGACCGGCCGGTCGGCTTTGGGCTTGGCCGCAGGCTGGGGCGCGTGTGAGGAACCGTTCACCGGGGTGGAGCCATTTTGCGATGATGTCGCATGGACGCCTTGCACCCGTGCCTTGATTAAATTAACTGTTACTTTCAGCGCCAATTCCAGGGGGGAAACGGGTTTTGAAACAAAGTCATTGCCGCCGCTGAGCACGCTTTGTTTGCGGTTGTCAAAGTTGCTGAACGCGGTGACAAAAATGACCGGGGTCTTCTTGCAATGCGGCAGCTTGCGCATTTTCTCGCAAACATCAAAGCCCGTCATGCCGGGCATGTTGATGTCGAGCACGACCAGGTCGAATTCAGTGGTTTCCAGCAGGCTCAACGCCGCGGCCGGATCCTTGACGCCGACGGTATCAAAATTGACGCGCTTGAGGGAGGTCACATTGACGTGATTGCAGACGGTGTCGTCGTCCACCACCAGCACTCTGGCCTGGAATGCCGGGCCGGTGGAATAGCCGTCCTTGTTTTTCAACAAACCATCAAGACCATCCACCGCCTGGGCGATGGTTTGCAGCACCGACGGAGTCACGGTCGATGGTTTGTCTAGAATCCCGGACAGCAAGGCATCGAAGGTATGTGTCAACAAGGCGACGCGCGCGCAATCGGCTTGCGTGGCGGCGGTGTTTAGCAAATGCACGCGCTGGTGCAGTCCGGAAAGGTGGGCCTGGCTGGCGGGTGACTCCGGGGCTTTGATGTATCCCATGCTGTGCTCGCGAATTTTCGGCATGACCGGCAAAGCCTCCTTGAGAAATTCCGCGCGTAGCTTTGCGGCCTTGGTTTCGGAATCAGTGGCCAGGGTGATGCTGGAACGGCCATTCTTGCTTTCCCCATTGGTTCCCCCATTGGACTGGGTGGGGGACGATTTGCCCGCTTCGATCACCACAAATTCAGGGGTGACGGCAAGGGTCTCCTGGATGGTCTCAAGCAGTTTGGGGAAGGTGCAGTCGCTTTTAAGCAAACGCTTGGCGCTCCGGGCCAGCGGGCTGTCCGGCGGCACCTCGGTCATCGGAGCGTTGGAAAAAATAATCACGGGCACCGTCGTCAGGCGCGGATCCGCGTTCATGTATTTGAGCACGTCGGCGCCGCTGACCTTGGGCAGCATCAGGTCCAGCAAGACCAGATCGGGCGCGCGCTCGGAAAGAATATCGAGGGCCGCCTGTCCGTCTTGCGCGCACTCGAGATGAAACCCTTCGCGCTCCAGACGTTTTTGGTACATGGTCTGGGAAACCGGGTCGTTCTCAACAAAAAGAATGGTTTTAACACTTATCATGGTTCCAATTTTTCACCGCATTAACTCTGCGACGAGCGGCACAACTCGATTCACCCAGGATGACCCGGCGCAGTTACAACTCGTAACCAGCTTGCTAGGCCATGAAAAAGCACCACTCGTGCCAAAATTTGCACGTTTTTTATGCTGATTTGGCCGGGAACAGTGGTTTTCGGGAACAATTTTAAAAAACTGATGGAAAGAATCAGTGTCCGCAGAACACATTGTCAGTTCAGGGATTTCCATCAGGTTTTCGATCATGCTCCGTCCCGGCACGGAAGGTGCTGAAATCGGGCCAGCCGTATTGATTTTTTTAACCTCAACCTGTTAAACCGAAGCGAAAACCGACCATGCAAACAATCAGCAAGAAAAGCGAAAAAAAATCGCCGAATCGAAAGATCGGCATTTTTGAGGATACTTCCCTCCACGAGCAAATCGAAGCCCGCGCCCACGAGATTTACCTCAACCGCGGCGCCGAGCCGGGTCATGAAATGGATGACTGGCTGCAAGCCGAGCGTGAAATCATGGGGTGGGTCTAAGCGCCCGCTTCCGTTACATGGGGTTGTGTTTTACCCGGGTGTCACGGGAGTCTTCACCGCTCCCGAACCTTCGGATTGGCGGTTTTCGACGGCGGCGGCGATGGTGTTGACGCTATGAATAATCTTCCGCGCCGTTTCCGGGTCGGGAATTTTCAGGCCGTAATTTTTATCGAGCGCGACCACGATCTGGAGCGCGTCCACCGAATCCAATCCCAGACCGCCCGGACCGAAGAGCGGCTGGTCGTCGCCGATTTCATCCGCTGTGCTCTGAAGCATGAGGTTTTCCACCAACATGCGTTTGATTTGCCGTTTGAGTTCCGCGGGATTGCTCATTAAAAAATACGCCGTCAATTCCAGCCGCCGAGCCTGTAAGGTAACCCGCTTTAACGCAAGCCAGAAATGATCAGGTCGCCGGCTTCGTGGGTTGGCGTTATGCGCGCTTCCATTCCTCGCCGGTGATACCCCGGCTGCCGCCGATTCATTTTGACGGTGGGCGGTTCCTCGCGTAGCGTGTCACCTGCCATTTCCGCAAATTGTCATGATTGGGCTCATAAAAATGATCTTCGGGTCGAGGAACGACCGCGAGGTAAAAAAATTCTGGCCGGTCGTCCGCCGCATCAACGAGCTTGAGGCCGGACTCCAGAAACTCTCCGACGACGAACTCCGTCAAAAAACCGCCGACTGGAAGGCGCGCCTGGCGCAAATTCAGGACCGGAAGGAGCTGGCTGGCGCCCTCGATGAAATTTTGCCCGAAGCCTTTGCCGTGGTTAAAAACGCCTGTCGCCGCCTGACCGAGCGGAAGGCGGAAGTGGTCGTGCGCGGACGTCCGGTCATTTGGGAGATGATTCCGTTTGATGTGCAACTCATCGGCGGGATGGCCTTGCACCGTGGGAAAATTGCCGAAATGGCTACCGGTGAAGGCAAGACGCTCGTTGCCACCATGCCGATCTATCTCAATGCGCTCACCGGCCGCGGTGTGCATGTGGTGACGGTGAACGATTATCTGGCGGCGCGCGACTCGGAATGGATGGGCGCGATTTACAAATTTCTCGGCCTCTCCGTCGGCTGCATCCTGCATGACCAGACGCCGCAAGTCCGCCGCGAACAATACCAGTGCGACATCGCCTACGGCACCAACGCCGAATTCGGTTTCGATTATCTGCGCGACAATGGCATGGCGGTGCGCAAGGAGGATCAGGTTCAGCGCGGGCATTTTTACGCGATTGTGGACGAAGTGGACTCGATCCTCATCGACGAGGCCCGGACGCCGCTCATCATCAGCGGTCCGTCCCTGCACACGTTTGACGAACAATACGCGCAATGGAAATCCACCGTGGAGTCGCTCGTCCGCGCCCAGGAACGGCTGTGCGGCCGGTTTCTGTCCGAAGCCGAGTCGTTGATGAAGAAATTAAATCCGGCCGACGGTTCCAATGTGCCGGACGGCGCCGCGCTGGAAAGTGAAATCGGCCGGCTGCTGTTTCGCGTCAAAACCGGGCAGCCAAAATCTGAAGGTCTGCTCAAACTGCTGGAAAATCCCGAAAATCTGCGGTTGATGAACCAGGCCGAGCTGGATTTGCACCGGGACCAGAAGAAGGTGGATCTTTACCGGGAAAAAGAGGAGCTGCTGTTTGCCATTGATGAAAAGAGTCACGAGGCTGATCTCACCGAAAAAGGCCGCAATGTGGTCAGCCCCAAGGACCCCGAAGCCTTTGTCCTGCCTGATTTGACGACGCTGCTGCACGAAATTGATACGGGGCCGGAGACCGATGCGCGCAAACGCATGGAGGCCAAGACCAAATTGCAGCAGGATTTTGAGACGAAGGCCCAGAAAATCCACTCCATTTCGCAGTTGCTCAAGGCGTACAGTCTTTACCAAAAGGACGTGGAATACGTCGTGCAGGCCAACAAGGTCATCATTGTGGACGAACACACCGGCCGGCTCATGACCGGCCGCCGCTGGAGCGACGGCTTGCACCAGGCCGTGGAGGCCAAGGAAGGTGTCGAGATTGAGCGCGAAACCCAGACGCTGGCGACCATCACCATTCAAAATTATTTCCGGCTCTACAAAAAGCTGGCCGGCATGACCGGCACGGCGGAAACCGAGGCGACGGAATTCCTCGACATTTACAAGCTCGGGGTGCTGACCATTCCCACCAACCAGCCGAACATCCGCAAGGACACGCATGACTCGGTCTATAAAACCCGGCGCGAGAAATTCATCGCCGTGGTTGGGGAAATCAAGGAGTTGCACGCCTTGGGCCGGCCGATTCTCGTCGGCACCGTCAGCGTGGAGGCCAGCGAAATGCTCTCCCGGATGTTGAAGCGGGAAGGCTTGATTCACTCCGTCCTCAACGCGAAATACCACGAGCAGGAGGCCGAAATCATCTCGCGCGCGGGCCAGCGCGGCGCGGTCACGATTGCCACCAACATGGCCGGCCGCGGCACGGACATCAAGCTGGGACCCGGCGTGACGGAGGTGGGCGGCCTGCATGTGCTGGGCACCGAACGTCATGAATCGCGGCGCATTGACCGCCAGTTGCGTGGTCGTTGCTCGCGCCAGGGCGACCCCGGCTCGTCGCACTTTTTCATTTCGCTCGAGGACGATTTGATGCGGCTGTTCGGTTCCGATCGCATCGTGAAAATGATGGAGAAAATGGGCCTCGAGGAGGGCCAGGAATTGTCCCATCCGCTCCTGAACCGCTCCATCCAGCAGGCGCAAAAGCGCGTCGAACAGCACAATTTCCAGATCCGCAAACGCACGCTCGAATACGACGACGTGATGAACAAGCAGCGCGAGGTCATCTATGGCTTCCGCAACGAAATCATCAACGCCGCCGACGTGCGCGACCGGCTCATGGATATCCTCGAGGAGGTCGTCATCCTGAAGGTCGAGCAATTCACCGATGCCGACACCGAGCCCGGCGAATGGAAGGTGCGGCAACTGGCCGACTGGGTGAATTTGAATTTTCCGCTGGGCATGCCCGAGGCCGAAATCATCAAGGCCGCCGATTCCGGCAAGGAAACGCCCGTGCCCGGCTCGATTTTCGCGGGCCTCAGCCCGGCGCAATTCGCCGTCTGCAATTTCATCAGCGACAACATCCGCAAGGCGTACGAGGTGAAAATCAGTTTTGAACAGCCCGAGAAACTCGCGGTGGTTGAGCGCTACACGATTCTGAGCGCAATTGACAAGCTTTGGCAGGAGCACCTTTACGAGATGGACAGCCTGCGTTACAGCATCGGCCTGCGCGGTTACGGCCAGCGCGACCCCCTCGTTGAATACAAGGCCGAGGCCTACAAAATTTTCGACGAATTGATGGTCAGCGTCAAAAGCGAGATTTGCCACAACATCTTCCGCAGCGCGTCCTCCATGATGGCGTTTGAAAATTTCCTGCGGAACGTTCCGCAACAGACCTTGCATCAATCCGCCAGCGCCTTCGGCCAGCCGCCCAATCCGGATCAAACCAAACCGAGCGACGTGGTCAGCGAGGCGGCGGCGGCCGCGGAAAAGGTGAAGCCCGTCCGCACCGGTCCCAAAGTGGGCCGCAACGATCCCTGTCCCTGCGGTAGCGGGAAGAAGTTCAAGCATTGCTGCGGCAAATAGGACAGCCGCTCCCCGGCGCGCTCCCTCCCGCGGCGTTGCCAGATTGGACTTGCGGTTGTCCGCCGATTTGTTAAATTGCAAACGATTCGCAATTAAACCCATGACGCCGGCCTGTTTATTGACCCTCTATTGTCTGCTGGTATTGCTGGCGTCGCTGGCGGGCGGCTGGCTGTTGCTGATTATCCGTCCCACCCACCGGCGCATCCAGATGGCCATCAGTTTCGTGGCCGGCCTCATGCTCGGCATCGCCCTGCTGCATTTCCTGCCGGATGCCAACGAACAATTGCACTCGCTGGACCGCGTGGCGGCGTGGATGCTCGGCGGGTTCCTGGCCATGTTCTTCCTGCAGCGGTTCTTTCATTTTCATCATCATGATTCGGCGGAAGGCGATCCGGAAGATTGCGACCACGGGCAATTCGCGCCCGACGACCATGATCATGACGCTGCCCATCATGCCCACACGCTGGCCGACAAATCCGCCCAGCAACTGTCCTGGGTGGGCACGGCACTCGGTTTGACCTTTCACTCGCTGCTCGACGGCCTGGCGCTGGCCGCCGCGGTCGAGGCCGGCGCGCACAACCACGTCCGACTGGCGGGCCTGGGTGTGGCCCTGGTGGTGATTCTCCACAAACCGTTCGATGCGCTGGCCATCTCCACCTTGATGACGGCCGGCGGCAGTTCGCGGTTCTCCCGGCACCTGTTAAACGGGCTGTTTGCACTCGCCAGCCCGCTGGGTGCGGTTCTGTTCTATCTGGGCGCGAGTCATTTTGCCGGGTCGGATGCGACCTTCCTCGGCGGGGCGCTGGCGTTCTGCGCCGGCACGTTCCTGTGCATCGCCAGCAGTGATTTGCTGCCGGAACTGCAATTTCATTCCCACGATCGTTTCAAACTATCAGCTGCCCTGCTGGCGGGTTTGAGTATCGCGGTGCTCATCAAACAGTTCGAAGCGGAGGGTCAACCGGCGCCGACCTCCATCTCTCCAGCCGCCCAACAAACTAATGGAATCCCATAAAAGCCGCGTTTCCTGTGGCGGCGGGCCAGGAATACGGTGTCTTCAAAAATCGCTTGTCAATGGCACGTTGCCTGCTAATTTGCGAATGATTTGCAATACGTAAAGAGCCATATTGTTCCGCTCGGCAAACCGGCCCTGGCCGCCTTGCTGGTGGGCATCGTCTTGTTGTTGGACGCGATGGCCGCGTGCCCCGCGCTGCACGAAATGATTCACCACGACGCGGGCAAGGAGGATCACGATTGCGCGGTCACGATGCTCGCTGCGGGGAAAATGGATTCGGCTGTTTGCGATATCATCATTCCCCCGCCGACGGCTTCGGTTGAATCCGACCGGCATTTTACCATTTCTGTTTTCAGTCCGGCCGTTGAAAATCTTCCCCAGGGCCGCGCCCCGCCCGCTCTCCGTTCCGTTTCTTAATTCCCGTCGGATTCAGACTTTGGCCATCGGCGGGTCTGAAGGTGTTCCTTAAACCAAATCTTTGTGCGGTGCCGTGTGGCATTTCGCAAAGCGCGGGTCCGTGGAGATTCGCGGAAGTGTTTTGAAAATTTTAACCCATTGAATATATGAAAATTTTTGGAGAGCAGAAAATGTTGAAGCGTAGAAAGGGTGGAGTTTATTGGGCGGTCATCTCTTCGGTGGCCCTGTCCGGTGGCGGGACAGCTTGGGCCCAGACCAACGCGGTGTCGGCGGCCAATGCCGGCGTGTCAGACAATTCGACGAATGTTGCCAATCTCGGCAACATCACTGTCATTGGCAAATTGGACAAGGCACGGGATCAAATCATTCCCGACCTGGGCGCAACGGCCCATACCTTCACCAAGGAACAAATCCAAACCCTGTCCCAGGGTGCCAATGCGCCATTTAATGAGGTCATCCTGCGCGCGCCGGGCGTGGCGCAGGATTCGGCGGTGAATGGCGACTTGCACGTGCGTGGCGAGCACGCAAACCTCCAATACCGCATCAACGACGTGCTGTTGCCAGAGGGCATCACCGGGTTCGGGTTGGAATTGGACCCCCGGTTCGTGGATTCCATGGAACTCATCACCGGCGCATTACCAGCGGCCTACGGCTTCCGCACCGCCGGCGTCGTGGATATTCACACCAAAAGCGGTGCGTTTGAAAACGGCGGCCAGATGGGAATATATGGCGGCAGCTACGACACCTTCCGGCCGAGCTTTGAATACGGCGGGTCGCAGGGGAAATGGGATTACTTTGTGGACGGCAGTTTCGACCAGAACAGCCTCGGCATTGAAAATCCAACCGGCAGCAAAAACGCGATCCACGACCAGACGGACCAGTACAAATCGTTCCTCTATGCCTCGCGCATTTTGAGCGACACGAGCCGGGTTACGGTGATGGGCAGTGCATCTGATAGCGACTTTCAGGTGCCCAACACGCCGGGTGCGGTTCCAGGCAATACCCCAACGACAGACAATCCCACGGCTGTTCCATGGTACACACAAATGCCAGGCCAGTCGGCGACCAGTTTCAATTCCGTTGACCTAAATGAAAATCAAAACGAACAAAACTACTACGGCGTGGTTACCTACCAGAAATCGGCGGGCGATTTGAATTTTCAAGCCTCCGTTTTCGGCCGCAACAGTGGCGTGCATTTCACGCCGGACCCGATGGGCGACCTTTACTTCAATGGCGTGGCCAGTGATGTGGCCCGCGATCTCTACTCCGGCGGATTGCAGGCTGATGCCAGTTATGCCCTTGGCGACAAACACACCATCCGCGGCGGCGTTCTTTTGCTGGACGAATACGTTTCAGCCGATTCAACCACGACAGTGTTTCCCGTGGACGGTGCCGGCAATCCAACCGGTCCTGCATTTCCCATCCCCGACAATGCAGTGCTTCATGGTTTGTTTGCCGGGGCGTATCTACAGGATGAATGGAAAATCCTGCCGGAAGTGACCATCAATTACGGCGCGCGCTTTGACCAATATTATTCCTCCTTCCTCAAAGCCAATCAGCCGAGTCCGCGCGTGAACGTGATTTATCAGCCGACGGACTGGACGACGCTGCACGCCGGTTACGCGCGTTACTTCACGCCGCCGCCATTGGAAAACGTCCCCGCGAGCAGCGTTGCCGCGTTCACCGCCGTTCCCAACTCCAACACTCCCCAGGTTACGCAGGACAGTCCGGTCCAAGCCGAGCGCGCAAATTATTTCGACGCCGGCATCAGCCAGAAAATCAC